>Ga0065711_1000083_pt1 | contig 103918 bp, 61 predicted proteins | sample Hoacrofraction12_FD_59098 | JGI IMG/M metagenome (GOLD analysis project Ga0065711, IMG submission 59098) | Hoatzin crop microbial communities from Cojedes, Venezuela - Epithelial fraction 12 v2 (version 2) | ecosystem: Host-associated > Birds > Digestive system > Esophagus > Crop | place... | reverse complement strand
AAAAAAAAAAAAAAAAAGAAAAAGGAGTGACTTGCCAGAATCTGCTATGAGCAGGTCACATAGACTGTCCTTGAATTGCAGTGAACTCCTGCAGACCAGAGTGCAAAACCTGCCCTTCCTTACATCTAAGAGCTCTTCTCTGAAAAATTACCTGATCTGTCATTCTTGATTTTATTGTCAGAATGACAGACTCTTGCAGAAATGCTGCTTATCAGAGAGAGATACAGAAAATAAAGAGTGCCTGCAAGACTTTAAATGGACTAAACTGACCCAGAAATGGCAAAAAACATAGCGGTGAATGGCAGACCATTTTAAAGCAGATACCATTACCAATAAAAGAAAATTCATAAAATGCAGAGCTGCAACACTTTGGTAAAATGGTAATTATTATATAATCCATTACTTAATGCAATTATTATGAGCTTTTGGATGAGCTGTAAAACCAAGTTCTTGGCCACTCTCAACCTTCAGAAGTGCTTTGGCACTTTGGCCAAGAGCTGGGGTGTTAACAGGAGAGCTCTGTCCAAATTCTGTTTGGGTAACTATGTTTTGCCTAACTGACAATTGCATGTAATTTAGTTATATTATTATTCCTTGCTTGTCTCATATTGTACTACAGAGCTGCTGTATTAAGAGCTGCTGCTGTCTTGCCAGAGGTTTTAATAACCCAGGGACCAGTGAAGGGATTCCTGTTAGTACCAGAACAGAGGCTGTGGTCAGTGTTTTGGGAGTTTGTAGTGAAAGTGCTCTGTAAATAAATGTCCATAACCAAAGCTCTGTTTTAAATATCACAGAAACCCTGGAAACCTTGGCATTTGCTCATGATGCTGAACCCCTGAGACTGCTGGCAATATTGCGTGAATTGGTTAGCATCCCTGCTGAGCCCTGAATGAATAAAACAAGAAAACTGGTAAGAGGGCTCAAGAAATAATGCTGTCTGTGTTTTTATTAGCTTCAATTTAAACTATTTACTCTCAAAGCTATCTATTTACCAGTCTATCCAAAGTCTAAACACTGCTTCTGAGCGGGGACTGGGTAGGGGTTTGTGTTGTGATTACCTTGTTATTTTTCAGACATGATGTTTTGGAATATGTCCTTAGGAAGTTTGCCCCATCTCCTCTGGAAGGTTACTCCCTCACTGGATTCTCTGATATAGGAATGTTTTGTTGCCCATGTTCCGTGCCAGGACTGGTTTAGGGAAAGGCAATCGTCATGGTAGCCAAGGCTCTGCAGGATTTTTGTTGGGGCAGTCTGGTCTGCACTGCGGTGCTAAGACAGAGGAGGAGCTGCCTACGGCAGCTGGCAGAGGGTGAGCCCAAGTCAGTGCAGTTACTGGTGACTCCTGCAGTCCCTTCTGCCTTCTTGGCCTTCTGAAGGGCCAAGTGTATACCAATAAAATGATCACGGCCGCAGTGAGGGTTGAAGTGCTCTCCTGTGACTGCCCATAGTGTCTGTCAGCCCAACCCATGACATGTTTGACAGAGCCACCCAGCACTCTCCGAGATGGTACATGGGCTTGTTTTTGGGAATAGCGTGAGCCTAGGACTGTTCTCCCTCTGTGGCAGCAAGGATGGGACCACTCTACTGCCTCTGGAAAAATGGTGATACCTCTCTCTTCACAGCCTGACCCCAGTGGGGACTTCCAGCGGTGTCACCATGTGTGACACGGGAGCCAGAGATGAAGCCATTGGTTTCCAAGACACAAGAGGGAGAACTGGAAACCAATGGCTCTTGTGTCTTGCCACTGTGAAACAGGTTGTTCTCTGCCAGTAGCAATGACCTCCATTCCCCCCATGCTTATATCCTTAAAAACATTATACCAAGTTTGGCATTCTGTTATTTAGTCTTCTGTCTCAATAAAAATATGATGAAACAAGCAGTGAAAGTTGGTATGTGTTTTATATAGAGAAAAAGTGATACTTTATGAATTTTATGATGCAAAGTGTCACTTCCAGTGGGTAGCTCTCAGTTCATCATGCTTGTCGCTATGCAGAATCTGGGGAAATACTAGCTCTCACACAAATGAGTTGACAACGTATTTTACATGTTATAAAGTCAAAAGCACAACTTATTTCCAAGTGGAAATAAATACAAAGAAAACCTATTATGCAGAATGGAAGCTAGATGATTCCAAGTTTTCCTTTTGCTCTGTTAGAATTTGGTCTCTTCTCCCAGGAGAGCTACTCTAAGAGTTATGATCTATTAGTACTCTATTTGTGGTTTTGGCGGCTATATAAGAGTCCTAAGAAACCTTTGTCTTTCTGGATTACTTTTTCCATTGAGTTCATAAGCCTGAAAAAGGGTCTTCCCAACTCATTTGTACTGTTGAAACCATGAGGAATTTTAACAAAGGGGTTTCTGCCTTACTGTGATGCAACTCCACAGGAAATCCCTTCAATTCCAAGGACTTTATCTGGATCTACATAAGTGTAAATCAGACCAGAATTAGGCCACTCAAAATGCAGCCGATTTAGACATTGCCTTAGCATGGCTGGCATTAATGATCTCTCTGTGTTTAGAGATCCAGCCAGCTCTCTTCCAACTTAATTTCCTTTTAGGTTTATTTTGTATCCCCTGGTGGCAATATGGGTTGAGATGACGGGTTACCTTACCTAGCAATGCGGGTTGTAGAGTGACAGAAACAGCAGGAGACTGTTGGCTAGCTCTCACGGTGAAAGTGCCATCCACACCCTGTAAGCGGCTGAATCAGTGAAGACAGAAGACATTTTCCGAACGTGCAGTATGAATTAGAAAAAGGCATTTTATGCCCTTGTTATTGCTAATGCTGTAGAGAAAGGAAATTAGTAAATTGAAACCAAGGGCCCTTCCCAGAAGAAGCTCTGCCTTATCACAGGACATGCCACACTTAGCCCTTGTTACATCCCAGCTCACTTCAGGCTTTCATGAGTCAGAATGAACTTATCTGTGATTTTTTTCATGTTTACTCAAGCTCTCAGCTTGATAGTGATGCACGACTAATGCTTGGGTGTTGAACGTTCCAGGAGATTTGTAAAGTAAAGGAGAGAGACATTTAACTATACGAAGTTAGTTTTGGAGCTTTGCTTTCCATAACCATTGCTATAAAATCTGCAAGCAGCAGCTTCTGCCCCATTGGGAGCCCTTTGTGCCCTGCTGGCACTGCAGAGGGTCCCAGAAGCTGCCATCAGCAGCTGACTGGGGATTCTTTCTGACTGCATGTTGCCATTTGGCTACATCCTTTTATGGACACAGGAAGATTTGCCTATAGGTTCTGGTACTGTTTCTATAGGGAACATGGTGGGGAACACTGTCCATTCAGCGTCATTTAGGGAGCCCTGAGATGCATCCAGATCACACTGGGGATACAGCGAGTACAGAACAACTCCTTGAACAAGGAATTCCCCTCTTTTGCTGCTGCATGGCTCCTTTGAGTACATGCTGGAAAGAGCCAAGGAATAAGCCTTGTATCTCACCTTCTGTTACTGCGTTTTGAAGCATTTCCAAGAAAATGTAATATGATTTTTCTATCTAATGACCTTGAATGACCATGTTTTAGTTTATTTTTTAGTTTTTAAAGTAAGAAATCTAACGGGAATTGATGGTTTCTTTGGAGTCATGGATCTCCAGTGTCTTTTGTTTTTATAAATTCTTTTCTTACAGTGTAATTTTGAGAACCTTGGAATTACCAGATGAACCTCCAGGAAGACTGGAGCTTTACAGATGTGTTTAAGATGTCATGAAGGTGTTTTTATTCTGAAACTGTGCACATGTTTTTATTCTGAAACTATGGACATGTTTTTATTCTGAATTTCTTTGATTATTTTTGGAAGACAAGATAGTGGACATGAATTTTGCTTGAATCTTACAGAAAAAGCAAAGAACAACATGCTTACTTTTATGAAGTATTTCCTTGTGGTAGTGGAGCAAGACATTTTAAGGTTTTTTTCAGTTGTTTCTTGATACGTCCCCTAATGGATGGGTTTTCCCACCTTCCAGGATGGATGAGCAATGAAAACATGAATGAATAGGCTCACTATTTTATTTTTCATGAGATTTGAAGAGGATAGAAGAAATAGCATACTCTCCGCCAAGTGATCGCACTGCCACTGACCACTTAGTGTTGTTGGTGAAGTGAGAACAGGAAAATTTTGTACAAGAGGCCTCCTTTCCCATTCACAAGATGGGACATGCATGCAAAGTAAATCCCCTTCGCACAGTGATCCTGGGTCTGTTTGCTTGTTGACCAAGAAATCTTCCTTTGGCCTCTCCTATCACAACGTCTCCAGTGGCAGACTAGGCACAAATTCATTAACACAGTGACTCTACAGAAGGTAACCTCTGGCATGCTCTCTGGGTGCTGCTGAGCATATCGGCTGGCGTATCCAGTGATCTGACCTCCAGACACCTGCACTGTATAGGGTTTCTCCCAGGCAGAGTAGGTTACCCACCCTCAGTTACATTTGCCCCGTCATACTAACCTCAGAGCACTCAGTATTTCTGTGCATATCTCAGAAAGTTATTTTGTGTAACCTGCACCCATATGCATGGTGTTGTTCTTCAAAAACAAGAACACATGGCTATTTCATTTTTAATATAGCACCTTCCTGACAAACATATCAGTATCGCTTACTGTTTGGGTGAAAGGGAAAAACAGGCATGCAGAGGGTCCCACGGATTCCTGTCCATATGTACACAAGCCCAGAATTTAGACTCTGTCACTCCAAACCATGAGGTGATAGTCATTGATATTTTGTTGTAGTGGGCCACGTCCTCTCTCCAGTGCACAGTGATGATGCACGGTATCACATTCAAGGATCAGCTGTGGGAGAGAGACTAGTTAGTATAGAACTTTGCAAATTTCCATGAGAAGACTGAACACAACGGACTTGCTCATGAAAAACTGCGGGGCTACAGAGCTGTGGGACTCTGGCCAGGTTACAGAGAGCAGTGCCAAACCACTTCTGGTCAAAACCAGATGTACTGTCACTGCAGAACTCCTGACAAAAAAAGAAAAAAAAAAAAAAGGTGTGAGATTTTTGCATTGTGAAATTATCATCCCCTTGGTTTATCATCCATGTCTGGAGTTAGAGCTCTGCCTTTCAGTTTCATGGCTGGAAGAGTGAATAACGCGAAGTATGCGAAATGGCAATAGAGTATGTTTATTTGAAACAAGTGAATAGTAATTCTATATCAGTGAGGAGAGATGTTTGCTCTGGTAACTGGTCTGGCCAGTGGGAATGCTGAGTTCCCAATGATTCCTGTGAACATCCTAGCTCTTAATCTCCCTAAGGGTAGTCTGCAAATTAGTAGGCTGGATAAATAAAAGCAACTGAAGCACCTAACAGTTAAGTACTTGGCCTCCAGACTGGATACTTTATCTCACTGTTAGGTACTTAACTGCTGTGGAGAGATTTCCAAAACCACTAGTATGCTCAGTGCGCTGCTACTCAGCACCAGCCACCAGGGTATGCTGAGTATAGGAGCATGCCTATATCTAGACCCTTATTCCCCTTTTCTGGAACTACACACAAAATTGCTCTGGAGATGCACACTTTTCTTTCTACATGTGCATGGAAGAGGAAACACAGCACCAATTTTTGCTACACTCCATTAATTACAGCGTAAATCCAGGGAGCTGAAGACTTCAGTTCTACAGTGGCAGTAGTCTGTGATGGTTTGAACTTGCACTTCTCCAATGGAAGGCACTTCTGTAACTTATTGCTTGTAGTATCAGGATGAACCCAGTGCTGTGTTTCAATGGCAAGTTTGGTGTGACAAAGCTTAATTTTAGAGGGGAAGGGTGGGTTTCTGACATCCCTCTCCCCTTTGGGAGTGGGTACTACTGAGACAGAGACAATTAAATTCCACCTACATCTACCTTATGCAACGTGGTAGGTACTCAGAATGCCCTCAGAGTCTTAGAGTGTAGCAGATCTTCCGTAGCTCACAGACTCTGAGACAACTGGGTCCTGCTGCCATCTTGTAAAGACCATCATTTAGCAATTATCCACTCCGAAAACCACTGCAAAAAATACAGTCACAAGCCATATGGCAAGAAGAGTTTTATATCAGTGACAGGGACCCTACTACCCTCACTTCAGCAGATTTTAACAGGGTTTGTGAGTGGATGTCTCTGACCAGTTCTTTCACAGGAATCATCTGTACTATTCCGTTAGCGTGTCTTGCTTTTCACACTCACTAGTAAAGTTTAACAATAGTATGCTGCAGCAGAGTGCACAGAAAATCTGATGACCCAAGCAAATTTTAGCTTTTAAAAAAGAATTTTCTTTTCAGGGCTCTGACACATAAATATTTCTCTCCTTTTCAAAGTGAGGGTGATATTGAAAATTGGAAAGTGGGACAAAAAGCTATGTAACTGAAAAATGAAATTGAATGTTATGGCTAGGAAAACTCAATCTTTTCCTGTCTTTCCGTTCTGTGATTAGACAAGAAGGCCAGAGGGCAGGTATAATTTCAGCAGGCAGGTGTATTCTCAGCATAGTCTCTGTGATTCTCATATTAACAATCACAGCATCATTAGAATTAGAATGGTGAAAGAAATCAGTGTGCTACTCTTCACATTCACCATGGAGCTGCTGCTTTCAAACTAAATGTTCTGTCCTAATAGGCCACTTGCTATACCAGAAGGCAGCCACAGTAGCATTGAGAGAACAGTCAGGCAACAGTACTACTCTTAAATCACCTATGAACACGGGTAAGAAGCCTGACTACAGGTAAGAGCAAACAGCTGAATAAAGGAGAAAAAAAGGAAAATGAAAGATCACAAAAATAAGCATGTAGTAAGACCATATGGTGTAAATTTAGTCTAAGTTTCAGAGCAGATCACTGGGACTATAATGGAGGTTGACAAACCTTCCAAATTATGAACCAGATTATTTAAAACACCTTTTATAATTCTTTCCATTAGTACCAAGGTGATACTAAAGTGATACTGCTCTGAAATGGAACTTGGGCTGACTGGTGAATTTGGATACTTTTAAAATGAAGATTATTTGACTGGAAACTTGTTAGAAATATATCTGCTTTTTAGTTGTGTGTAGTCAATCACTACTGAAATAGTCTAGATTTTAAAAAATATGAACCAAAACTTATTTTAAATTATGCAAACACTAATTTTGTCATTTCAGTTAATGAAACAAAAATTTATTTTGAATTTTTGACAGAAGCCCAGAAATAATTACTTGAGTTTTACACACACATTTTCAAGAGTGTTATCTGACACTCATAAAGATCAGTGGACATTTAACTCTTTTGTAGGAAATGGTGTTACATTGTATTCATGTAATATTTTAAAATATGCCAAAGGCGGTTGGAGTGGATTTTAGGATTTTTTTAGCAATTCTGTCAATGTTAATAAAACAAAACAAAACAAAACAAAATAAAACTAAACTAAACTAAACTAAACTAAACTAAACTAAACTAAACTAAAATAAAATAAAATAAAATAAAATAAAATAAAGGGTTGAATCATATTGGAGGCTGTTTTCAATAACAAAAAACTGTTGTCAGCTTGGTTTGGAAGACCCTGTGGAAAAGCATGAGCAATGCTTTCAAGTGATTACTGAGTTTGCAGTTTCAGTAGGTACTGAGGGTTCTGATTCAAATCCAAACTTCGTGATGCTGAATCAGTTTTGCCATAAATTCAAATATACGAAGGGCCAAGAAGGTTTAGTGTTAAGTCCAAATATCAAAATGAAGACCCATGTTTAAGTATGAGAAAGCTCCTAAGGTCTGGTTGACATCTTACTGTGCTATATTGAGTGTCTTCATAAAACGCACTAATATAAAAGGTAAACTGAATGAGCTAATGTAAAATCAGTGTAATGGCAAGAGAATTGGATGCTTTTTTACATGAGGGTTTAAATAATTCATTTTCTTCTTCCATTTTTGACATCTCAGCCCATCTCAGGCAAAAGTGTGGGCTGAGATGACAGCTACACTAGGTAGGCAGCCAATTAAAACAAACTTTCATAAAAGAGCAGAAGGATTTTTCAGGACAGGCATCGTTATTTTGTGAGCACCAATATAACTTCCTAAATGTCTCACAGATGCAGTCTGAAAGAAATTGCATCCCCCTCCCAGCAGAAAATATCTTAGCCACCTTAAAGAAGGGACCATCTGGAGGCTTACTCACTTTGGGGGATGCTGAGCTAATTGAGTGAAAGTCCAAATAACTCTTTAGGAAAGACATGCTGAGGAACAGCAGTAGACTGTAAAGTGATTTAAAATAGTGTATCTCCAAATGAATTTCCTTCAATATTGCTATTACTCAATCAGTTGTATTATCACTGTGCTTGGGAAGCCTAGTCATAGATCAGAGCACATTTTGCAGAACTGCAGAAAGGAATTTGCTGAGTACTGTTATATATATTTACATTAAAAAGTCAGTCAAAATCCAGTAATATTTCAATAATAAAGTCAGTACAGTTAGTTACAATTTGCCCTGGCAACTCTCTTTTCAGACTAGTTTAAGGTACTTTTCAGGTAGTTTAAGAAAAGTTTAATCTTGTTCTCAGGTAATTTAAGAAAATAATATTCACAAAGCCTCTGAAATGATCTCTGAATCAAAACATATGACTCCCATTAAAATCAGCCAAAAGTTTCCAACCAGATTTCTATATACTTCTTTGAAAACCAAAGGGCAGTGGCTGAAGAGTCAGAATATTATACATTTTTATCTACGTGATTTTCTTTAACAGAAGTCCTACAGATCAACAAAATGTTTCTAAGGGGGCCCGGGGGATAAAACATACATCAGGCCAACTATTGGTCAATGCTGGGGCTGATACCTTCTAGTCCCTTCATTAAGGATCTGGATGATGGGACAGGATGGACCATTAGCAAGTTTGCAGAGGATACAAAACTGGGAGGAGTGATTAATAGACCAGGTGACTGTTCTGCCATCCAGAGGGACCTCTCCAAGCTAGAGAAATGGACCAACAGGAACCTAATGAACTTCAAGAAGAGAGAAATGCCAAGCCCTACACCTGGAAGGAACCACCCCAAGTACCATCACAGACTTGGGGCAGACCAACTGGAAAGCAGCTTGGCAGAAAATAAGATTTGTGTGTCCTTATAGATACCAAGCTGATCATGAGCCATCTATGTGTCCTCGAAGCAAAGCAAGACCTGCGCTGCACTAAGCAGAGTGGTGCCAGCAGTTCGAAGGATGACTGCCAGCTTTTCAAGCAAAGATGCAGTAGCAAAGAGAATGTGTTCATTCTCTTGTTCAAAGAGGTGACTCCATCTGCCTGAAGGAGGGTCTGAACTGTGACTGAAAGATGCAGCACAGATGTCCAGCCAGGATACCTGGGGATATGGTCCTGGCTTTCCTGACTGTTTTCGTCCTGGGTTTGCTGGTTGCTGTGGGGAACAGCTCTGCCTTTTCAGACCTGTCTACATGTTTAGAGCTGCTATTTGTCTGATATGTTTTGAGAGTTTCTGTACTTCAAAGCGGCAATACCGTGTTGAGGGAGCGCTGAAATTTTTCACTTGAGAAATCTCCAGTATCATTTAGACAACATACAGATCCCTCCTCAGACTGCTGTCTCCAACCTGCAATTTCATCAACCCTGAGCATTGTAGATCCCCTGTACTTGCAATCTGTGCCAAGAACTGACACTGTAGAAGACAAAGGACTCTCTTCAGAAGACCAGTCTTCTGACTGACTGCTAGTGCAGGATCTACAGCTTGAAATTTTCTTCTGCTTGACTCCTTCTATTGCCACCTTGGCTTCTTACATAGTATGAAAGGAGTAAGTTTTGCCATATCATCTACATATTGCTCTTTTCTAGCCTGAGACTTCTCTTTGCTCATTGATTCTTTCTTTGCATAGCAGTTCTTCTTTCTTTGGTTTTACCCTGGATGAGCTGAATTGATCCTGTCCTAGTAACTGGAGATGTTTACATCTCAGACCTTAGTCTTATTCTTTAAACCCTCCCTTCCCCCATTGTTATAATGGAATTACTTATCTACCACTATTTACTCTTCGACTCTAGTGGAGCTAAGATTGTTAAAAATTGGGCAGATTAGGCTCTTTCCAATTCATGTGAAGTTCATACCAAAATAAATGGGATTTAGGAACATAAATATATTTTAGGATCTATGTATTGTTGATTTGGGGTGGTATCTAGAAACTGGCTTAGGAAAACAGTCTTAAAACTCTATTGTGGTGCCAAATTGTAATTTAAAAAAAAAAACAGTTTCGTCCTTCAGGTTGTAACAACCTAGCAGTTAGCATAAGAAAGGGAACTGAGAGAGAAAATTTCATTTTCCTTTGCTGCCTGAGAATGCTGAAACCAAGGACAGGCATCAGCTCCTAAAGGTTGCTGTGAGTGGGATCAGCTCTTTCTCACATTCATGTTCCTGCAAAGAAAATTAAGAATATTTTCCCCAGTGAGAGAAGATTGACTCTGTAAAATGTGTAGAGCAGTTAGAGCTTCCAAATGGAGGAAGAGAGTGCAGAGTGGCCCTAGAAGGTGAAATCCCTCTATTACTGCATTGTTTTCTACAGCAGCTTGAATGCAAAGCCAATTTTGCTCTAGACTTTCAGGGTTTGCAGCTTTCCAGTCTTTCCAGGATTGAAAGAGTTGCCTGTTAACACATTTGGCCCATTCAAAAGGGGAAACTGTTTAACTCCAGACACATATGGCTCATAGTACTTTCTGCTTCTCCCTTCCCTATTGTTCAGATAACTGATTGGTCCTTTTTATCACTTGAATACATGCAAGCAACAACTGTGATATCTCCTGTGTCCTGTACACTTCCTAGTATGTAGTCAGTATGGCTGGAAACAAGGAAAATTAGCTATACAACTCAGAGAAAATCAAAGCACAAACTACCTGGGATCCTGAGGTACACCCTCCTCTCCCCCAGCCTGGCTTTCTCCACAAACTGGAAGGGCTGCTGTGTCCATGTGCTCTGCTGAATGAAAGTAGTCCTAGTGCGTTGGCTAGACTGAAGGACAATTTGGAGCACAATAAACACTCCTCCCAAAGAAAACATGTATGCATAGGTGGGAGGTTACATAGCAAGGCCTTATTCTGACCTGAACACCAGAAACAAGGAAGTACTATCCTTCCACCTAAACTCAAAATTTTAACCTTTCTAGATGTCTTTTCAGGGGCTTTGAATGGCTTCAATTTAAAAGATGGGTATTTTTCTTCTTTGGCTTCACACAGAATTTGTAAAATCCGTAACACTGGCCAATGATTTATAAAATGTAGAGGAAAGGAGAAGAAAGGAAGCCATCAGAAAAAAAAACATGCAAAGCCAAATGGTAGAGCAAGAAGAGCTAGAAATGTTAAGAGATGTAGTGACTTAGAAGAAGCAGGTTGAAATGAGGGAATGAGAACAGTGAGAGTGAAAAGACATCACAGAGGAAAAAAGACACACAGAAGAGCAGGCGGGAATGGAGGAAGGAGGAAATGGGAAGCAGATTCTTGCAGAGAAGAAGAAAGGAAAGGCCAGAAGACGTAGGAAGTGGAAAGGGACAGAGAGGGATAGTAAGGGAGCTGAAACATCAAAGGAGAACAGGAAAATGGAGGATGAAGGTGACCAAAGGGAAAGAGAGAAGAAGTGTATGCATACTGGAGCCAGAACAGAGGAATGAGAGAATCTCAAAGCGAGAGAATCTCAAATCAAGAGAATTTATGGAGAAAAGGAAGAAATTGCACGAAAAGTGGGAGTGTAAAATGAGAAAATCAGCAATGGAAGCATGAAGAGAGGAAGGAGAATAAAGGTATCATGAAGCAGGGCCTCTACATCAAGTGACAGAGCTCTAGATGTCAGAAATAAAGTAGATGAACCTCACCTTAACATGTGAAAAGGACTTTTTTTTTTTTTTAAAGTGTAGGGGTTATAGCAGAAGTACAAATATTTTTTAGAAAAGACAAAATGTCATGATTTTTACAAGTGTTGGGCTGTGCTACATATTGCTTTGTAAAAAATGCCAGAATAGAACAAATTACATCTAGCTTTTTGTGTAGAAATTAGAAAAAGAAAACAGAAACATGATATTTTATTACACAGGCAGGAAAGAAGAGTCTTATGTGTGCTATGGTTTACAAATCTGTGGAAGCTATTGTGACCTGTGTCCAGCCCTCACTTTATACATTACTCAGTGTAAAGGGTGATGTCACAGAAGGATTAGGTCTAATCCTGGGCAAGAAAGCCTTGTGATGACTCAACAGGATCAGAAAAGAGGGAGCTAAATCAGCTTGAAGTCAGGCTTTATGGGTTTGGATGGAATCAGCATTTTCCATGTGTGGTCCTGCTTTGCGCATAACAGCACACTTCATTCCTGATGATACTCTGTCTCCGACTTTCCTGTTCCTGCCTCGCATTTTGGCATGCTGCTGGCCCAGTCTCTGGCTGCCAGTAACACAAAATAGGAGATCGTGCTCCAGGATCGATACAAGGAAAATTTTAATTAACAGCAGAGCAATCTGCACCACATAAGTCTCACAGTGCATTGATTCGTGCAAATAGCCAATAGATAGATCAGGGCAGGCCTTCAGTTGTCATACAATTAAAAAATGCGGCTCCTAGATAGACCAGCTTTAATTCTCAAGTTCCGTTGGCAGCTTTAGAATCTTCTGGCTAGCAAAACGCAGGCATAGTTTTAAGTGACCAAATTTGCTCTCTAAATGGTTGCTCTCTAAATGATTACCTACTGGTCCCTCCAACCCCAGAGCTCTGCTCAGCCCAGCTGTATGGCAGCAATAGGACAGGTCTTTCTGGAGAGGATGGGTCTGCAATTTGTGTAGAAGCTATTGATGAGCCATGGACCATCTTTGCAATGAGCTCTTTAGTCAGACCATCACTTACATGGGAATCAGCTACTCATTAAGGTGCTCAAGGCACCACTGGGCCAGAAGCAAAATGTGATTGGTTTGAATGTTATCTGAAGTGGTCACTGCAAAGTGGACTTATTCTCATGACTAATACTGAAGCAATCTTTCTTGTATTGAAATGAAAGCAAACCATTCACAGAGATTTATAGAACATTTAACTTTTATTGGAAAAGCACTGGAATCCTGTTTGGGGAGGTAACAAATGGAAAATTACTTTGCAGCTCATCATGGCTCTGATAAATATTTGCTTATTTATTTATTTTGGAAACCATTACACAAGTGAGCGATAATTGTTGCAGAGATGATTTAGTTTCTATTTCAGGGAGGTACCATTTAAAAGTTTTGTTTAGGTTTTAAGCAGATTAAGAAATGAGGACTCTGGTGATATATCCCAGTGTAACATTTCTTTACTCACTCTGTTGTTTTTAGTCTCTAAAACAATTACCTCATTGAAAGGTGCAATTTAGGAGAAACAGATTTTTAAAATGCTTGCAGCTTTATTTCGAAAGTTTCGAAAGCTAGACAGTGTGGGGGCTGCTATAAAAGCTCTGTTTTGCAACTGCCAATTTAAACCTTTAAATAAAAGGGCCAAACCTGCCCCAGATATAAGTGCCCTAATGTGGATATAACAGTTGGAATTAATTTGGTCCATTTTCAGTGCTAGTTACTCAACTTTTAAATTACTATTGCAAGGACTGGAGGTGTAAGAAAAGAGTACAGGAAGGAGATTCTAGCACATGGAATGAAAATGACAAAATTAACATTTTTTCTCACTTAGGAAGTATGCAGTTACAATTTCAAAGTTAAAATATTGTGTAAACTGGAAGAAACATTGATACAGAAATCAATGACAATGGTTATCTGGCAGCGCTTTTTCTCCCTTTGCGTAACAGCTGTGACATCCCAGTCACTTCCCAGTAGACAGTTGTGAGTCCAACTGTCAAAACCACTTCTCAACTGTAACAGTTTTGCATAGAGAGGCTACAGTTCTCAGCCTGCAAACAAGAGGGAATCCCAGCACCCTGGGCACATGCAGAGGAAGTCGTGCTGTCTTTGCATGCTCTTCTGACATAGGATAATAGATGGAGTCAGTCCAGGGACTGGTGATCCTTTCCTCACTATGGAAAAGTGTTCTGGCAGGGGGTCTTCTATCTCTTGTCTCTATCCCGTTGCAGAGTTTTTTGTTGCAACACCATCAGTTTCTGGCTTTTGAGAGGAGACAGTATGAATATTCATCAGGAATTTGTAAATTGCTGTAACAACATCTCATAATCCCTCCTATAAAGCCTTCTTAGGTTATTGAACCACTGTCTCCTGTCCAAGTATGGAGGACAAAAGGAGAAATACACTTCAACACCATGTGTTTCCAAGAGCAATCTGGAAAAGATTCTGCAGTACCGATAGTAAAAAAAAATAAGAATATTTAGAAGTCAAAACATGGGCAGATCCACAGAAGGACTCTATGTAGATCCAATAAAGAGTTGAGTAAATTCTGGAGAAACATGGGTGTAGCTATGTGTAATTATGATCCCCAAATCCCCTGCTCAGCCACAGCTAACCCAATATAGATACCTAAACTCAGCGGGGGCTTCTTTGTTTGATGTTAAACATTACTATTATGAGAATTCAGTTCTGTGCAGCCCATCTCAGATTGCCCCAGTATGAGAAGCTCAGCAGCTGGTTCAACATTTGATCAGGTTTCATAAATATGAATTTTCTCTCAAGTCTCTCTTTAACTTGTAAAATATTCTCAAAACATTCCTAGCAAACACAGAGTACGGTGTGCTGCTTGAAAAACACAATTATGCATATTTTTTTAAAAGGAACCAGAAAAGAATTTTTAATTTCTTCATAATATGATAAGATAGCATTTCTAATACTTGCAAAAATTGTGAAATTTGGTCAGTAGACCTTGCTTGGCTAGACTCAGAATGTTCAAAGTCAAGTCTTTCATTTTTCAATTGAGCATCAAAATTCTTCAGATGCATGTTGCTCTGTGGTTATTATTGCATCTTCTTTAGCTGAAGCTGCAATATGTCACAGAAATAAAAAAAAAAGACTAACAAAATCAAAAAGAGGGCACAATAGGGGGCTCAATCCTGAAAATTAGGGGCTACAAAATAAAAATTACAGCAAGGAGAAAGATTTTTTCATTCTGCTTACCTTTTCCAGGAATGTCTGTTCAGTTTGTCCAGTGACTGCTTAATATCAAAACAGGAGGAGAAGTGAATTTGAATTCCCACTGGCTGAAGAGGAAGATTAAACTTAATGCTCATACTTCTTGGATAAATACCTTTGTGTTGGGTTTGTGTTGCAAGGTCTTAGTAGGACAAGGGGCTACAGGGGCGGCTTCTGTGAGAAGCTGCTAGAAGCTTCCCCTGTGTCTGACAGAGCCAATGCCAAACCAGCTCCAAGACAGACCCACCACTGGCCAAGGCTGAGACAATCAGTTATGGTGGTAGCACCTCTGTGAGAATATATTTAAGGAGGGGGGAAAAAAAAGTCTGGGGAAGAGCAGCCAGAGGGAGGAGTAAGAATATGTGAGAGAAACAACTCTGCAGACACCAAGGCTGGTGAAGAAGGAGGGGGAGGAGGTGTTCCAGGCACCGGAGCAGAGATTCTCCTGCAGCCCATGGAGAAGACCATGGTGAGGCAGGCTGTCCCTCTACAGCCCATGGAGGTCTACAATGGAGCAGATCTCCACCTGCAGCCAATGGAAGACCCCATGCCAGAGCAGGTGGATGTGCCCGAAGCAGGCTGTGACCCTGTGGGAAGCCCATGCTAGGGCCAGCTCCTGGCAGGACCTGTGGACCTGTGAAGAGAGGAGCCCATGCTGGAGCAGATTTGCTGGCAGGAATTGTGACCTCATGGGGGACGTATGCTGGAGCAGTCTGTTCCTGAAAGCTGCACCCCATGGAAATGACCTGCGCTGGGGGAGATCATGGAGAACTTCAGCCTGTGGGGCATACCCCATGCTGGAAAAGGAGAAGAGTGTGAGGAGGAAGGAGAGACAAAGACAATGTGTGAAGAACTGACCACAATCCCTATTCTCTGTCCCCCTGCACTACTCAGAGTGGAGGAGGTAGAGAATTCGTGAGTGAAGTTGAACCTGGGAAGAAGGGAGGGGTGGGTGAAAGGTGTTTTAAGGTTTAGTTTTATTTCTCATTATCCTACTCTGATTTGATTGGTAATAAATCAGACTAATTTCCCCAAGATGAGTCTGTTTTGCCTGTGAGGGTAATCGGTGAGTGATCTATCCCTGTCATTATCTCGACCTTTTGTCCTTTTTTTCTGCCCCTGTCCAGCTGAGGAGGGGGATTGATAGAGTGACTTGGTGGGCACCTCGCATACATCCAGGGTCAGCCCACCACAACCTTAAAACCCAGGCTTGGACATTCCAAATTTTTGTTCCTGGAAGGCCATTCAGTGGGTTCTGAAAAGAGAGAAACAACAAAATCTATTAGAAATTAAGTGCCTTCAGAGCCATTAGCACAATATAATGTTCTATATCTTACATAACCAAGATTGTAAGTAGAAGAATTCATGTTTTAGAGTGACTTTACTACTTGTCACATAAGACAATCTGGGTACACAAGCTTTTGACTTGGGACTGACTGAGTCAAAGCAATTAAAATGTATGTCTCTATTTTTTCTTCATAAGCCTCTCCACTAAAGTGCTACCCTTCTTCATGGCATGAGATTAGGATCACAGTTCAATTGGTGCCAGACTAAGCTGTTCCAGAAACACATCACAGGAAAGACCAAAACATCAGAATTAGTTTCCAATGAGTGTTCCATCAGGTCCCCTTCTACTCCCAAAAGCTCTCCGATCACCTGCCATTTCATACAGTCTGTCTTTTATTTCACTTTTGCCTTAACATTAATTTCTGGATGTCTCACGTCAAAATGCTTAGATGCTCTGAGCTCTTCTTTCTGATATTCTGTGTCACAGTCACACTCATGGTGCCCCCAACTTCTTGTTCTCCTAGCAGGAGTGAGCATCCTTGGGGTCCTGGAGAGAGGGAACTTCCTACCTCTGCCGTTCCCAGCAGAGGTTAGGGCTGTAGAATAGACCCCAAGAGGAGAAGCCCACCCCTTTCAGCAGCTCTGGAAGAGACTCTTCAAGTAGTTTCACACTTCAGTGCAAAGTGGTAAGTGTAACCGTGTAGGTATGCATTTTATGTGGTGTGCTCATACCCACTGGATCGGGCTTCTCAGCCGATGGGGATAGAGAATATGCCTTCTAGGGAACCTGATCATACTTATAAATTAGACTGACTTTGAATTGCTCAGTCCTCATCAGCTCTAGGGATGCACAAAACTACAGTTTCAGTGGTCCATGCAAACTGGGTTAAAAAACAAGAAGCTATATCAGACATTAGTGTACACTTTATTCTTGGACCAAAGTATACATACCTATGAACACCTATTTCTGAGGACGTTCCAGTTCCCATCCAGATGTCATTGGTTCTAGAGTGACTGAAAACTTCTTAGATTCAGTTTTGTTTGGTATTGGTTAGACAGGAGTTTTGGAATTGCCGTGCATTTCTTTCCAATTTTACTTTTCTTTCCTTGGTCAGTAGAATTTAATGAAGATATAACCAAAAGTGCAATTTTAACTGCCCTGTAATTATTCTGACATAATGTCAAGAAACTTTATTTTATTATATTATTCCATTTATAATTACAATGTAATTACTGTCATGTAAATCAGAAAAGTATATTTTAATTGTAAGTTATTTCTCTAGTTTGGAGTTTGAGGATTGTGAGAACTGGCTCTGGAAGAACAGGGAGATTAGCTTAGTGAAAGGTACGGGAAAATAATTGTCAGAGATGAAGTAAATATAAGCAAGGAGACCTGGAGAGGCTTTGATATAGGAGGAAGGTGCTTTGGAATGGCAAAGACCTTGGGAAAGGACAAGGTGTGAGGGGACTCTTAACACAGAAGGTGTTTGGAGCGGTTTTTAGGTAGGAAGCACTGAGGGATCTGAGACCTGGAGCAGAAGGGACTGAAGACTCTAGGGTGTGAGGGGGAGGTTAGGGTTACTAGTCTGGGAAATATTTTTATCTGGGCCCTGCCAAATATTTTTATCTGTGCCCTGATGTTAGAGGAGAGGCATGTACACAGAGAACTACGTCCTTGTCCCTGTGCAAAGAACAGCCCTTCCCTTATTCTCTGTTTGTAGCAACTACAATATCCCTGTTCGGACTAAATAACCCAGAGAATACCTTTAAAGCCATGAATGACATGAATTCTGAGTGATCTGGGAAATTATTGTGCCTTATGAAAATTCTCTACATGACTGTTGATTTGAGAGACTGAAACTTAATATTTCTGAACTTGATTCACACAGCAAGTGTATGCCTAATAAATCCAAGTTTAAAAGCAGACACTCTTCCACACAATGACATACATCACTTTGATCTTGACTCTTTCCTTAAATATCTCTGCTCTGTAATAAAATGGTCCTAAATCCTGCTGTCAGATCCCAGATCCTTCAGTAGATGGCCAGATAATCCTACTCTCCATATGCTATGAGCACTGAATTTGCCTAAATTCCTGTCAGCACAGATTAGTGCTGTACTTTAGCTTTAGTCTGCTTTTCTTTTTGGATAGTGCAACAGTGAGCTCACTTGAAATCCTGATCATAATGCATGGTTATTTACAAACCACTTGATACAGATGTCACAGCACATATTTGTGTTGGCTGATAATCCTTTGTCAATGATGGATGAAGATCAGGTGTCATTTCTGATTCTTTTGGATGTGTCAGCTGCCTCCAGTACTGTTGACCACAAACTGACCTGCGATCTGGCAGTCTGGAAGCAAGGACAAACGGGATGAGTTGTGGAGCTCAGAGCTACGCACAGCTTTGAGCCCTGAAGCAAGTTGGCCATAGACTGAGGCAGAGATCTCTTCTATGTTAAAATAACCCAGCTGATTCTTCATTTTGCAGCATTTTTGTTAATATGTTTACCTATTAACATTTTGATAATGCAGCTTTAGCACTTATCTAGGTCTCTGCTTGCTTGTCTCAAATTTTAAAAAGTGCTGTAAGCTTGTACAAAATGTTTTCTACAAATATTTTCCCCTGTAGTCTTTTGCCTTTAGATTATACTTCCTCCAACTGCCTCAAAAAGCATCAGAAGAAAAGCTATGCTCCATATAGCATGCTCAGAAATGCCACCTACCTCTCCCCTCTCCCTTCAGCATGCAGCCAAACAAGCTAGTATCTGTTGGACCCGGGGGTATGGGCCAGATTTTATAATCAAAGGTGGAGGCAATTCCACTAAATAGATCCTATTGTCCTTGGTGGCTCCACTGCCAGTATCTCTCTTCTGTTCTCAGCTGTCAGATGTAGCATACTAATTTCCTCCATTCAGTCAGAATTGGGGTTATACACAGCTCCAGGAGTGTCTTTCATACTATATATTCCAAGTCAAATGGCAGGGGAGGAGAGAAGGGAAGCCTATGCTTTTCTGCCTCCACTTCTCTATTCTGTGTGGGGAAGCAGAGATATTACCTCGTGTTGCCTCCAAGTTGCAGACCCAAAATCAACAGTCTGAAGTTCACCTGGAAACAGTTTCCAACCACTCAGACATGGGTTCAAGCACTGCCTGTGCGTACAGCTCTTCTCAGGAAGTCTGCATGAACCATCAGACCGAGCCATCAGGTGATCCCAGTATCTAGGGACACGTAGAGAATTTTGCATCCCAAGGTGAGAAAGGCATGGGTGCACTGATGGTACAGTCTGAAGAGAGCCAGCTTCTTGATCCAATTCCTATGGCAAAGCATGTTCTGTCATGTCAGCTCAACCATGGGAGAAGTCCATGTTTAAACTACTAGCCAGGTGCAAAGACGAGATAAATAGATACAAACTTCTCTACCTTGTATTTACTGGCCTCCCAGTTACAATTAGTCAGAGAGGTAGCTGGAGAGATAATTCAATGCTTAACAGCAAATTCCAGTCAGTGCAACACAGGCTTCTTGGGTAAGCACTGTCAGAACAGGAAGTTTTGCCTTTTACAGAGGGGTGCAGTAGAGGGATTTTCTTTTTCTGTTGAAGATTCAGTTACATGCCAGCATAGCTCTATGGTTAGACATAGCCTATGGAACCCTACTTCAGTAAGACACAGTTAAATCCGTGTCCTCCTACCAAGAGAAATAAGCTGTTCCCTCATGAAGCACATCCATTATATTAATTTCTCTAATCCTTTGCTGAAGAGGGGAAAATGAACAAATAATAAGGTGATGGATTACACATTCCTGACATGTGTCCACTTGCTGTTGCTTTTTTTGGCCCCTCTTTGGCCAAAGAAAGACATGGGCATTGGGAAGGAGACGGACTTCCCTGAGGGACCTGTACTAGTGCCGTGCCACGGCCAACAGCTTCAGCCACTTGGACAAAGTGCTATATTACGTCTTCCAAAAACTCTTCCCAGGGCTTCATAATATTTGATGATTAGACCAGGGTTGTTTACTGTAGGGTGGCTGCTACATTCAGTAGAAACTTTTGCTTTATTATGTGTTGGCTCAATCTGTTTGTGCAACACTTTACACGTGGTGATAAAGTCAGTAAAATATTGGCCGTGGTGTACTGCTATTTACTAAAATATGAATGTCTCTGTTTTGCTTTTTCCAGGATACTGAGGAGAGATGGATTTCAACTGCCTTGTAGTTTTAAAAGAAAGAAAATTACTATATGTAATCAAATACTGTGAGACTGGCCTAGTATCTGGCCTCAAAGCTGTCTAATAATCTTATAATTCTCACCCCAGCCTTGTTCTTCACCATCCCCGGCCTTCTTCTCCATCAGCTGTTAGTCAGCATCTCTGTTTTTTCTCTAAGACATCTACCCAAGGTGCCAGAGGCAGGTGCAGGAGACAGGCACATCTGCTCATGGTTGTTTTAACATCAATGCTGGATTTTCCAGTTGTAAAGTATTTCCAAATTTTTTTTTCCTTAGTGAAGTGAAAACATCAAAAAGAGCAAATCTGTTTGTGCTCCCATAAACTAGTACACAACTATTTTTAAACTTAGCTTTCACTCACAGTTTTCATTGTAAGGCTTCAGTTGACTGGGTTCCTTTGGTTTAGTTTTGCATTTCGTTATTCTACAATTCTCTGTGGCTTGAGACAACAGGGATTGAGTTTCATTTATATAGACAAGTTATACAAGGAACATTACCACAGCAACTAAGATCCTGATTTATAAGACAAAATATATCTCCCCCCTCTATTCAGATAGGATTTACAGGTATTTTGCTAATCATACGTCCACAGTCCCTTTGATTTCCAAATGAAGTGCTGCCTCTATTATTAATAGTGCTGTCACCTTGACTGGTGCAAATTCACTCAGCTGTTTTATGTCAGTTGAAGGGTTGGCTTTTCAATTTCAAAGTTTCCTGTTCTCATCTTCCTTTGCCCTGAGCCAGAGCATAACCCTAGAAGTGATTACATTAAATTTAATATTTGCTGAAAAGCCCTCAATATGGCAGGGTCAGTATAAAAGTCCCTTTGATTTTTTTCTCTGGGTAACAGCCATGTACTACTCTTTCTCTGAGAAAGGATTTTGTGAATAAGCAGAAATGCTGGGATGAGTTTTTATTATCGCTTTGCTGGGGTTTTTTTATGTGGTATGGCATTCCATGTTACTCCACAACAAGGCAAGAAAAAAAATCTCCTCTACAAGAGAAACGTAAGCCGAGGATGACAGGTTGAATCCCTGCTTAGTTTCAGATTTTGTCATGCAAGTCAGTCCACACAGTCTCTATCTTAGCTCCTGAACTGCAAAACAATGCTTACTGCAGTGCTACTCCCTGTCTCTGTAGACCATTTTCAGGCTACGAAATGTTCAAACACCCTTCCTCAGTGTAACTGTGGCAAGGGTAGGAGTGGTACCAGTACTCTTGCTGGGAGCTTGTATGGATATCCCTATCACAGAAGGAAAATTAGCCCACAGTGTCTTGATTAAGCTGTGTGAAAATCCAAGAGGTGTTGGACAGTTTGGGTTTTGGTTCTCGTTTAAACAGTTCTTGCCATATTCTCCAGGGAATAGGTGGTGAGCAGGTTGGTGTAGCATTAGCAGTAATATGTCCTGAAGCTTGAAATTCCTTGAGGAACTTCAAAAATCCTCTCATCTCAGAAGTGCCAAACAAGTTCTCAAATAAAGACAACATTCTGGTCTCACTTACATGCACAAAGCCTATTCCTAACCCTCAAAGACAGACAAAGTCACAAAGACTTCACTTCTTTCACTGCAATTAAAAATTCTGGGAGCTCAGTGGAATTAACCTCTCAAGTCCAAAACTTTCTTCTGGTTTGAGGCACTTCCCATTAAAAAGTAGCACAAAAGTTTATGAAAGGAAACTCCACTGTAAAGTGCGGAAGTCGAAGTGGCCTTCTGGTATGAGAATTGTAACACAGATCAATAAAACCTGGGTGAACATTTTCTACAGACCAGTTACAATGCCTTTGAAAATAGAGGCTGGACCTGTCCTCAGAACACATGAACATGGAGAACACCTTGTTGAGAGCAAAGCTGTTTAAAAGGGGCTAAGAGTGATTTTTTTCACATTTTGTTGTTGTTTGAACTTTTAAAATCCTTGCTGGGTCTTCCTATGCAACAGAAAACTTAGAACTGAAAAAACGTATCAACAGCAATACAGAGCTTGATAAATTCAGTCAAAGGTATGCTTTGGTTTCATTAGGTACAGAGAATAACTGTAAGAAAATAAAGGACTGAGATTACCATAAAGACTAAGAGTATAATTATATAATACAAAAAGTTTTTGTTTGCTCTTTCGTTTGTCGTTAGCTAGCACATCTGTAATCCTCTGCTTGCTGACGATTAAGACCACAGTCATATGAATTGACTTTAAGAACACTGCACTTCAGTTAAAGAACCTCCTAATGTCCAACAAAGTGGTATTTCCAAGAACAGATCAGATACGTGTCTGTGTTAATTTGCCATCCTCAGTCCACCTGGAATAGGCAAGTCACTGACTAAACACACACTGAGGACTAATCAATAAAAAGCCACAACTTTGGTCTAGTTGGTGCTGTTTCTAATTACATAAGGTAATGCTCTTAATGAAACATAGTTCTCTTGCTTTTTCAGTCTAAAATCCTGTTTCAAATGATTGCTCATTAAAAACATTATGAAATATCAACATGAAGTTGCTCTTGTTTACTTGCTTCAGACACTGTAAGAGCAGCTTGCTCGTGCTCTTCTTAACCAGTTTAAGTTTTATTTAGAGACTTCTACATGTGACCCAGAAGTCACGCTTTGATCTTTCTGTCAATAGCAAATGGCATGATTTCCTAAAGGCACAGTTTACATCTATTTTGTAATGTTAAATAGGGCAAGTTGGTGCCCCAGTGTCATGAGATATGATTACTGAATTCCCTAGGGATGAGTCCTGGTTTTAGCTGATGTAAGAGGAAGCAAACCAGGACCAGAACCGGGCATCTGTGTGCTGTCAGTCTGCCTTGACCCTACCTCATAGATACCGTATTTTATTTTCTTGCAGTGCAGTCAAACATACCTGTTCACTAGTTCTGAACACCCTCTGATTTCAGCTAAATGGTTTTTAAAAATTGCAAGTGACTGGCCGCTGCACTGCATCGTTGCTCTAAGTTCTCCCTCGTTGACAAGTATTTCAGTTACCTCTTCATAGTTCTTTGCAAATAACAGTTTAAACAAGCAAATCCTTCACAGGCTTTAAGCTATCTGCTGTAAAGGATGCCAAGTTGTCCTAGATTGTCTCTGATGATGACGGCCATAGAGAGCTGAAAACTCACTGAATTTGAGGATGGAAGTGGAAATTCACCCTTCCTTGCTAGGATTAATATTAGTTTGTGCTGACAGACTTTACACCCTTGCTAATCCTTTCCTTCCGGTGCTCCTGCGGTTTGGGATGGGCCAAACAGTTGTCCATTAAAAATAAAAATGATAAGGCTACTGTCAATACCTTTCTATACTTCTCACTGCTCTCCTTTCACACTCGTCACATGCCAAGGAAGTGGACAGATAATACAGACAGCTTTAGCTATGTGAGCCGGTGAATGAGATATGACTGCACCAAGCTTTCTTCTACCCTCTAGATCTAGTCTCTGTCTCATCTAGAGCAGAATCCTGGCTGGAGCTTACTAGAACTCCTTGTTGGCTTGTGTGTCCACCAAAGAAAAATCAGCTATGGGGAGGGACAGGAGGGAGAAAGGAAGAAGTTGATTCTGGTTCCTGCTTTAACTACTGCCAACAGGTTTTTCCCAGTGCTGGTCACCTGTAAGACTATGCTAGAGGAGTTCACAGGAAACTTAGAGATGACATTTTCCCTTCTAGTGTCTCTCAGCTGATAAGTAACCTAACTGTAGCAAAGAACACTTTAGCAGAGAGATCTCTAAACTGTGCCTATTGGTACTACAGGCACACCCTGCTGTCTATGGTGATGTGCTCCTGAAGGGTATCATGGTTAGTGAGTCATGAAATGTACACAAGTTAAACACACAGGGGCAGGGTATGCTATGGGGAGGACAGAGAGCTGGAAGCAAGATCCTTAGGATGAACAATCAGCTGGAAGAGAAGCTGATTTTTCCACAGCTGAGTTTCTGGCAACTGAAGATGCTGATTAAAATACAGATTTGCATTTTAAGACATCTCAAGATATGATGTACATACTGGCTGAAGATTTTCATTAGTATGTCACTTTATAAGGTGAGGTTGAATCTTGCGGTGCCCTGGTGCCTCTTCCAGTCCCTCTTGGAGTGGGCCAGCATTCTGGAAATGCTCATCAATTCACAAAACTTCAAATGCTTGACACAGATCTTCTAGCGCGCATGTTCTTGGTGCCTTTTTATGAGTTGTAATACTTTCATCCTGGTCATCATCAATTACCTTCTTGTCAAGGCCAATTAAATCAACCAAAGGTGAAGGACAGAAAAGTGGGATAATGGCAACAGTTAGCAGTGCAGAGCAGTTGGTCAATACCAAATGCTTTACGGCAAAACTCCAAAATGATGGGTAAGGTAGCAACAAATTTTTGGTACACAAACACTCAGTAACTATGTTTTACAGTATAACAACAGGGTGTTACTGTGTTACTACAGAACTTGGGCAACTGTTTGGTCTCCAGACCAAAACACTTCTGGGCATCCACAGGAAAAACTTCTGGGCATAGGTCCATGGGAACTTTGTGTTCTGATTTGAATGTCATAATAGATTTTAGTTTTTTTCTGGGGTTGTCTGGCACTTGTGAGTAAGCCTTACAAAACTTAATCATTGGCAATCAGTCAAAATGGAGTTGGATCTCAGGCCTGCCTTGGTAGGTGTGAATCTTATGCCTACCCCTTTCTAATTTGTAAATGAACAATCTTCTTTGGTACCCCTAAAGTTCATAGAATCATAGAATCATAGAATCAGAAGTTTTCCTCTTATGTTTTCATTGACAGGATTTAATTCATTTTGTAATCATCAGTGTTGGTTAAATCAGACCCCCAAAACTACTAGGATCTTGAAGACACACTTATGTTAAAAAAAAACTAGAAAATTCTGTTTTCTAGAAATTAGTCTAAATAATAGGAAAGCAAGAAATCACCTGCCCATAAAAAAGAAAAAAAAAGAAAAGAAAAAAAAGAAAAAAAAGAAAAGAAAAAAAAGAAAGTACACAATCTTTTCATTGGAGTTCTGGTCAACAAATAAATATAAAATCAATGTGTTTATTTATACAGAGCTGATCATGTTATATCAAAATACTTACAAAGTTAGATGTAACAAAAGTAGCCCAGATTGTTATGTATTTATATTGAAAAAATTGTTTTACCCTGAAATCAGGCAAAAAACCTGAAAAACACTGAGAATAGTTCAGTGACAAGTACATCCTTTAGTTAGAGCATTTATAAAGAATGGCAGGGAATATGTTGGGTCCTAGGTATCTACAGTACTGAAAAGATCAAAATAAACAACGTATTTGTAACAGCAAATGTACTATAACTCAATCTCTTCCCTGAAAATGTAATCAGCATTTTTGCAATCACGAAAACAGCTGTTTTCATTCCTATTTTGTGCAGTCTTTTATCAAAAGATACATATTTTTCATTTCAGTTTGTTTGTCAGTCACCATTTTTGCTGCTGAGAGTTCTATTGATTCCCAAATTAATCCAATAAGTGTCTATATATGAAGATGAGATACATTTTAATACTGACAAGTTTAACAAATGTCTGTCTTTGAATACTTTTCCTGACAAATAGATGCTGGGAAACGAACCTCTATCAAACACAGGAAAATAATCTTAGAATCATAGAATAGTTTGGGTTAGAAGGGACCTTTAAAGGTCATCTAGTCCAACCTCCCTTCAATGACCAGGGGCTTCTTCAACTAGATCAGGTTGCTTGTGATCACAAATGACAACACTCAGAGCCCCATCCAACCTGACTCGGAATGTTTTCTGGGATGGGGCATCTACCACCTCTCTGGGCAACATGTGCCGGTGTTTCACCACCCTCACTGTAAAAAATTTCTTCCTTATATCCAGTCTAAATCTACCTGCTTTTAATTTTAAACCATTACCTATTCTAGGTTAAATCTGTCCTATTGCAACAGGCCCTGCTAAAAAACCTGCCCCCATCTTTCTTATAAGCCTCCTTTAAATACTGAAAGGCCACAATCAGGTCTTCCCAGAATCTTCTGCAGGATGAACAGTCCCAATTACCTCAGCCTTTCCTCCTAGGAGAGGTGTTCTGTTCCTCTGATCGTTTTTTTTGTGGCCCTCCTCTGGATCCACTCCAACAGGTCCATGTCTTTCCTGTGCTGAGGGCTCCAGAGCTGGATGCAGGACTCCAGGTGAGGTCTCACCAGCACAGAGTTCAGGGGCAGAATCACCTCCCTTGACCTGCTGGCCACACTTCTTTTGGTATGCAACCCAGGATATGGTTGTACTTCTGTGTGCCCTTTGTGATGTGGACAACACTTTTAGCTCCTTGTATCTGAAAAAACTCCCCATGGTAAATAGTGATTTACTTGTTTATAAGTCACTGCTTGAAGCATAATATTGGATACAGAAGCTAAAAGGAACATAGAATATAAAAGTGTAGCTGTTAATACCTTTTATTGACTCTGTTTCAAAGAGTTTAACTATCTTGATGTTGTACTTCATTTTCTTACCTGATGACCTTGTAAATATCAGATGCAAATACTTATTCTTCATGGTGGATTTTGATTATATCATACTGACTGTCACATGCTTTTATAGCCCAGCACTTCAGACAAGATGAAAAAAATATATGAGTCCTTTAAGAAGTTATTTGATAAGCAGAAGGGAGAACTTTCATGGCTACATTGAGATGTTTTCTTCCAGTCAGACACTATTCCTTGTACTTAATATGTTCTACTATTTGCTTATGAATAGTCATTCAACCATAAAAAGAAAGAGGTCAAAAGCAATCTCAGAATAACAATTTATGACTCCAGCAGGAAGGGAATCAGACTACAAGTGTGCATGAGACTGCTCTCCTGCTGAATAAACTGTTGTCTGGGGTACCGGTTATTTCTGGTGGGTAGAAATTGAACCTTTAAAAGAATGATTTTGAAAGTGTATTTTCTTGCTAGGAACTGCAGCGAAGTCAATGCACTCTCGCTCAAAGATATATTGAAGTTGTCGACAGGTCTAAGGGATAAGTATTGATTCCTGCATGAAGTTCTGGTTCTACTGAGGTCAACAGAAAAAACCCACTGATCTCAGTGAGGTCCAGATTTCATTACTTATATTTAGTCATTATTAACAAGAGTTAATTTCAGAAAGTCTATTTAAAATAACCTGGTGTTATATTTTTTAGAAGTGCTCTCTTTCCACACGTGATAAATAACAGGCATAGAAAAGCAACAGAAAATGTGGAAGTAATATGACAGTGAAAAGGGATAAGAGCTGAGATTGCAAATATTAAGAGTTTTCTTTGTTTTTTAAAAAAGGGTTTAATACTGGTCCTTATATTAGTCCTTCCAACCCTTAGAGATATTAATGATCCCGAGCTTCAGAATTCAAAGGACCCATTTTCTATCCTTGCATTCTTTTCCAGAATAAAGTTCAAATTTCCATGGGAAGCATAAAAGGGATTAAGATTTATCTACATAACAATTTAAAGATTTATCTACAGAACAATTTAAAGATTTATCTACAGAACAATTTATAAGGCAGTTGTTCACCAGCAGCAGTTTCCTATTTTGCTCTCAGATATTCACACAACCTCTGAATGCCTTGCAAGTGTTGATGAATTTATGTTATAACCTCCTGGAGAATCAGAGGAGAAAAATTATCTCTATTTTACAGCTGTAGAACGGAGACAGAGAGACTTTGTGATGTGCCTGAGGTCTCTCACTGGATTGTTCAAACTCTGTATTTAAACCACAAGACTTTTATAGCCTCTGATTAACTTTGCTTTGGGGAATTCTAGCTTATTTAAATTCTATTCTCTTGAACACTTTTCTGTAGGCCAGATCCATGCAAAAAAGAATGTTAATTTCAACAGATATTTGGAAAACCACTTGTCCAGAAGAAAGCTAGAGTTTTTATTGCATGCTCCCTGGCTGTTGTAGCTTGCGAGACGGCAAAAAGAGAGCAGAAAATAAACCCTGAAGGATCTCAAAACTTCTTTGAAAATATAAGAAATGCGTGGAGATTCAGATTCAATAGATTTCCTCATCCTAATTTTGCCTGGGATAGATGTACTAGAGTCTCTTCCAACTGAACTTATGTTGCTGTTTGCACTATTCAAGTTATTAGCATTTCACTACTTTTTTTCTGAAGCGCTGTCCTGCGTAATTAACTCTGAGTTTTATATGGGCTACGTTTATCTATGTCTTTCATTTTATGAGCGCTGGATTGCATTGTCATGATGCCTTTCCCTCTGCATTGCATCTACACACGCCAAGAATCAACCTTGATTTAAATACTTAGAAGAATGCAACTGGCTGGTTTGTCTACAGTCGTTTTTGTAAGAAGGACAGGAACACCCAATTTGCTGTGCTACTGTGAGGAGTTATTATGTGGTAAGCTACGTTGTGTAGTACTCTATGCTGCTGTTGTAAGACTGCTTCCAGATCCCAGCTGTCTTTCTAAGGGTTATCTGTGTGTGCTATACTTACACATAGCTATCATTTAGTTTTATTTGATTTGCAGTGGTCTATATCAAGTTAAATTTCTTACAGGTATAATTATTCCATAACATCTACTTTGCATAAACCTAGTACAATGCAGTTATACCTTTGTATAGGTGTTTATACAAAGGTAGTTTATTCTACATAAACCGAACACATTTATGAGAAAACCTGGGTATCAGGTTCTCTATAACAAGGAAACCTGTGTACTGACAGAACCAACACAACTTATCCCTGAATACATTGAGAGCCAACACAGTCATAAAACATTCTACAGGCTTTGCAAGGAGAGGGATGAAGTAAAATGAAGCAGAGGAACGAAGTTGTTGGGAAGTTTCTTGATTCAGGAAGGAGATCAATACACACTGCTGTAGATCCCTTTCCACCACTCTTGGCTTGGAGAACCACACAAAATAGACACTTCAGGTGGAGCCTTGGGGAAGAAAGCTGAGAGAAAAAACCATGCAGCAGTAGTCTCCTTCTCGTAAAATTCCCACCGCAGGGAATATCTGAATTTGATTTTCCTTTTGCTTATATCCATTTCACATTATGGAACTACTCCTGACTTACTAGATTTATTACTGACTTCCTCAGGAATAAGGAAAGCTTGAGTCAGGCTCATTTTAGTTTGGTGTGATGCAGTCTGTCAGCAGTAAGGCTGAAGGACAGAGTATAGGACTTCTAGAACTTATCCTGTGGTTTTCCTAGTTTATTCATGTAAAGGATCTTCGACATCCAGAAAGTAGAAAATTCCAGACAACATCAGGATTGAGTGGTGCTATGCAATATCTAACTCTGAGCAACCTGATCTGTCTTCAAAATAGGCCCTGATTTGAGCAGGGGTTTGAACCAAATGGCTTGCAGAAGTCCCTTCCAAACTGAGTTGTTTGGTGACTCTGTGTTCCTACGCCCTTCTCCTTGAGGTCTCATACAAAACGTGAGTTAATAAACCAAATTGCACCTGTAGTCAGTCTGAAGGCCAGTGGTTGTCTATACATTATTTTCTTATGGACTTCCAGTTCTGGGAAAGGATTTCAAGACTGCCTGTCCTTCATGAAACCAAATAAAGTCCTGGACAGATTATTAGTTCAGACAGGTTGTCATATAAAAAGCATAACACTAACACCAGACCCAAGACAGCTGAGGAAGAAGCACAGCTGTATTTTCATGGTGCTGAGTCAGCCATTGCCCACTGTACAGTTAATCTGCCCAAGGAGATGACTGTAAACGGCAAAGAAGTGGAAGTTTCATGTGCATGCTGTTCACTGACATTTGTAGGTTTTGCAACTGCAGTGGTAGTCACTGAATGAAAATGAAGCAATTTAGTTTAATAATGCAGATGTCAAAATAGTAAAACATTCAGCACAATTATATTGGGAAACTGTCATCATCTATTTTATTTATTTTTTTATTGTGGTATTGTTTGGATAGTATATTTCCCACTGTTGAGAAAGATGATGAACAGAGTAACTGAGCTGAAGATAAATCACCCATATATCCATCTTTCAGCAAGATGATAGGTCATTAATTCAGGCACCAGAACAAGTATCATGACTAAATATTATGGCACACTTCATCCATTTCCTCCACGGAATAATTTTCTTAATATTTTGTTTGTAAAGGAAATTAGTATCAATCAATCTAATGCATAAATGCAACATTCTAATTATGTACTTTGCCATATCATGAAACCAGTATGCTTGGTGCCTTAGCAAGTATGTATACAAAGTATATCTGAAATATTTTATCTTCCTTACATAAGGATAATACGGCCTATTTCTTTCATATATGATTCAGAGGACTCATTGCCATAAAAAATATTAAGAGATCTGGGTAGAATAGGCTGAGAAGTAGACAGGTAAGCCAGGGGAAGCAGACAACACCAGCCCACAGAGAGCTAGACTTGGGTGCAACCATTTCTGGAGTTTCCTACCAGGCAGAGAGGTTCCACATCATCACAACATCGCTTGGGAATTGACACTGATCTGGCATTATTTTGATCTGATATTAACAAAGTTGGCTGGCATGTTGAGAGAGGTAATTCTGCCCCTCTACTCTGCTCTGGTGAGACCCCACCTGGAGTCCTGCATCCAGCTCTGGAGCCCTCAGCACGTGGAACTTCTGGAGCGGGTCCAGACAAGGGCTACAAACATGATCAGAGGGATGGAACACCTCTCCTATGAGGAAAGGCTGAGAGAATTGGGGCTATTTATCCTGCAGAAGAGAAGGCACTGGGGAGACCTTATGGCAAACTTCCAGTGCCTGAAGGGGGCCTACAAGAAAGCTGGAGAAGGACTATTTACAAGGGCATTTAGTGATAGGACAAGGGGTAATGACTTCAAGCTGAAAGAGGGTAGATTTAAATTAGATATGACGAAGAAATTCTTTACTCTGAGGATGGTGAGGCAGTGGAATAGGTTGCCTGAAGAAGTTGTGGATGCCCCCTCCTCGGAAGCGTTCAAGGCCAGGTTGGATGGGGCTTTGAGCATCCTGGTGTAGTGGAAGGTGTCCCTCCGGTGTCCCTGGAGGGAGGTTGGAACTAGATGATCTAGAAGGTCGTTTCCAACCCAAACCATTCTATGATAATATGATTCTATGATTGTATGACTGCATGATTCTTTGGTTCTACGTTCAATGCTGCAATTCAAGCTAGCATTTCCTTAAGAGCATATACCATCCTGGCAGGTTGTTGAACTCGGTGGAGAGTAGAATTAGGGGGTAAATAATTGTCAGCGTAAGAGGAGAGAGAAAATTCTACAGAATTCTTTATATAAAATCTAGGGTACCTGCCTAGAAATAATTCTAGTGTCATATTTTTATGAGTTAGAGCAATGTTTTATATGTTGATAGGTACTAATGATACTATTACTAAAGCTGAAGAGCTTATTTTTCTTTGAAATGTGGACAGCCAGATTTTTCTAAGAAGTATTGTGCTTTGTTACATTACTAATTATTTGAAAAGTGTGTAAATGTATCTATTCATCCATTTATCTACTGATCAGTCTATTCATTGCTCTACCTAATTTCCCCCTTACTGTTTGAGAAATTGTGGGAACTGTTCTAAACCAAATAAACTCTTTGACTGAGTAAGATTTCACATGTTTTTGTGAGGATTTATGGGATCTCTCCTAGGTGAAAACAAACATTTTCTGCAACCACTGGGAGAATTAGGCTATGAATTAACAGTAAACCAGTTAAGGCACAGATTTCATCTGGCCTACAATTATTCATATGGCTTAACTGGTAACACTAGAAGTGAAGAAGCCCCATGGCAGAGTTTTGGTTCACTTGCAGCACCTGGGATAATACCCAGGAGCCATTTGTGGGATAGCATGGGCCAGAGAGCATTCCCTGCGTGGGTGAGATGACTCAGTTTAGGGGGGTGGGGGGTAAGGGATACTAGTTGTATGCCACAAGCTGGGCTGCTCTGGTTGCTTTTAGCCTGGCAACGCGGAGCTCCCAGTGTATGGCTGGGGAATGCACTGACTCATAGCCATGCTGCTGAAGCAGAAGGTCAGGTTGGAAGCTGCAAGAGTTAAACAGTAAGCTTTGCTCAGCCACACCTGAGGATGAGTCAGACAGGACATGTTAGCAATAAAGAAGAGCAAATGGGCTTGATCACAGTCAACCTCAGATGCTTCTGAATCAGTTGGGCACTCTCCTGTGCCAGCTCAGGGATTGCAATATATATGATAGGCATAGGGTAGGATTACAGGAGCAAGTGATCCTCGTTCCAGGCATACAGACAACTCTCAGTAGCTAGAAGGATGGCTAGGAAGGGTCCTTTGCCCCTGAAAGAGCTGGTAGCTCTTAATAATCCTTCTTTGCGTAGGATTTCCAAGACAATGACTATCTGGAGCCTCCTTTTAGTTCCCAGGAGAAAAAGCCATCTACCATTCCTCTGCTACAGCCCAGGATTAACAGTGATCTTGTATCTTCTCTCCCTCCTACCCAAAATGGCTTTTAAGGGGCCCTTTTTTTTACTGCATGTAAATCTAAAAATCAATAGGAATCAAAGTAGGTTTTTTATGTAAACAGCGGGTCTTCACATAGCAAAAGAGAAAGAGAAGAAAAGAAGAAAGGAAGGAAAGCAAGAAGGACCTTGACTCCACTCATTTCAAAACTCAGGAATAACTATCCTCACTTTACTCACAACAGAAAGTGAAGTACTCTTTCAAACACACCTACACCCTCTCGCAGTCTTTCTTTCTCTTTTCCTGATGCTGTCAGAGACTTCTGTCTTTAGTCAATGATCCTTGCTGTATGTTTCTTTAAATTGTAATTGGGCAATCCTCCAGATTCTGGGGGACCCCTTTGCCAGTGGAACTCCTAGGGACAAAGCCCCTATCTTTTGAAATTGAGTGTTGCTAAATTAACAAGGGACTGACTACAGATGCAATTCTTTGTTCATAGCAGAAATCCTGTTTCACCAGCAACTATTTCTAAGGAACCTTATTACAAAATATGTTGTACATTCATGTTCTTGTATTTTATTTTCAGTCACAAAAGACTCTGAGTCTAAGAATATCATGATCTGTGTGTGTGTGTCAGATTGGGAATTTGGACCTTAGCCTGCTCACCTGCTACCCTTGTTCTTAGGGATCCCAAATATATAGGCACCGTTTGAACCTATTTCCCCAAATCAGTTTCATTTTCCACTCTCTCTCTCTGTACGTGGCTCTTACTCACATGCAAAAGCCCTACATGTACCAGGCTGAAAGGACTGATCAAGACCTCTTTTGTTGACAAGCAGAGATGGCCTCAGTCACTCAGCTTCTTCTGGCAGCCCGCATTGTCTGTAGCATGTCAGTCAGCTGGCCAGCCCTCAGAAGTCTTTTAGCTTATGAGCAAGTACAGAGATGAGAAAAGGCAGGGTTGAGAAGGTTAAGAAATGGGACCTGACAGTTTTGGGGAAGATAGAAGCTGCCTAGAAGGACTATCAACTGTCCTTTGGATAGTAGTGAGGCTTGTATCTATAGTGTGTTTTGTTCTGTAACCTACTCCTCAAATTAAGTCACTGCAGGGTGAGGACTCCAGGGACATTCTGTGAGTGGCAGCAGAAGCAGTGTTACCCTCATGGCTGAATTCAGTCACCCACTTCAGTGAGGGAGTCCAGGCAGGACAAGTTTGCACCTGAGGACAGGGCTAATCTTCATTGACCGTCCTTGTTATGGGCTGGAAAACTGTGGTTTTGAGCTTTACTTCTCTGATGAGGTATCATGGTCACGGGGTAAAGTCTGATCTCTGTGGTACTGTGACCTTCTATCTTGGGGTAAGTTTTGGCCTCTGGGTTGACAAATCATGACTGTTTTTTGAACTCTGTTTTATTACAGTAAAGTTACATCAGCTCACCTATACTGGCTTCTTGCACTATGCTATGAAAAAGTTCATCAAGAGCTGGAACTATCTCTCTGGCCTAGATTTGAACCTTATTTTAAATACAAATATCTCTCCTTTTCAGCATAGTCAGGAAAGATAGGGTCATCTTTATACCTGATATCTCAAGCAAAGCAATGGGCAAATATCAAAGATGTTAAGGCAAGGCAAACATATCCCTTTTATGTTTGTGGGCAACACTAATGACACAGGGTGAAATTTATCCTCTTATCAAAGGTCAACACAAAGCTAGGCACTACTTCAAAGGTGCATTGATCCTATAACTGGCTCCTGGCACTGAGCTGGATTTCACCAAAATCCTACACTTATGAGAACCGATAGATTTTGTATATCTGTGTAAAAAATAATAGAATGTGTCCAGATACAGACATACACAGCAATCTGCACCAGCTGCCTCACTTTTGCTGGGACAATGTATTGTTTTTTATCTTGTGTTCATATATTTTGGACAATTCTTCCTAGCCATCTGTCCCTCCGTCCCACTTAATCAGTCAAAACATCCATGCTCTTCGCAACTACACAATATTTGCTCAAGCTTTATGTTTACCAAGAAGAAGCTGACAGTCCGGTGACTGAGTATTTAGTAGTACAGCTACTGCTTGGTTTGAAGGGGAAAACAAGAGTGAAGGCACTGTCAAAGCCATTCTTTCAGCCCTCAGTGAATAATAATGACAACTGTCTAATGTTTCCTACCACATTTAGCCAATGTTCCAAGATACCACAAAAGTCTTACAGATGGGCAAAACGTGAAAGGCAAGGGAGAAGGCAGCAATGTGAATGCAATAGCACATTAAAAACTGGTGTCTTTTTCTAGGGGTCACAAGCATAAATACATCATTGCATGGGATTTTTATATTGGAAGTATGGTCATGCTGGGTATGAACATCAATATTGTAAATACTGTAGGAGAAGATACGGCATCTGCAGTTGGTGTTTTTTTCTTTCTTTTGTATTTTCTTTCTGTGGTTGTACTTGAGCAGGGTGTGCCAATATTTTCAGTCTGAGGAATAGCATCAGAACATCTAGTATTCCTGTCTGCTAGCAAAAATGATGAAAACACTTCAGCTAATTCACTGTACCTTCATGAGCATTAGTCACTGGTCCCTGCGTGCTCTAATTATAGACTGCCTTGACATTACAACTGCAGAGCATGAAGCGAAGACTTTACAAAAGTTGTTTTGGTATCTTTTTTTCTCTTGCTACGTTAGTGGAGAAGCCTGCCTTAAGTATGGATCCATGCTTGAAGCTGTCCTGTTCTCAGAAAGTGACTGTGGAAGTTAATATTATTACAGTGGTATTAACTGATATGAATTAGGAGGTGCTTTGCTCAGGATAGGTAAACCTACCTGGTAGTGTGTTCTTCCTTTAGTCCTGAGAATATCAGATATTTTTTTGATCCACAGGAGTAAGGCATAGAGAATCTTTGTGTAGCTGAGCTGTATTTTTTAACTTGAGTTGCTCTAAGTATATAACCAAAGGCAGCTAAATCCTGTGTGCTATGGCTCACTGTACAAATTATATTTTATTAAACTGTTATATTCACACAATTAAGTCAGAATTCCCTTGTTCAGTCATGTACATGATTGCTTAAGGGCTCCAATAGGTCAAACTCTGATAGTGTCGAGCATAATTATCTTCTCAATACGTTCACAGCCACTGTGAAAGCCAATGTTTGTTTGGTTTTGCCTTATTTAAGAGTGTATTCTTTCATTTACAAGCTTTCATAAGGCTTTCTAAGCTTCAAATGAATGACTAAAATCTGCAAGAAACACAGATTCCCTGAAGATATTATTATGACATGAAACACGTTGAAGGAAAATTTTCTATTTCCATAAAAAATTCAAGACATAATGTTTATTTTTGCACACTGATGCAGCGCTCTGTATGTGTTGGGGCCCATGGTGGTAAACACACAGTAATGCATATTAACTTGTTTTTCTGACTTAGTGGTTTTATACATATGAGATAGATTAATAATACCCCACTTCATAATACATTTGGAGCTTATAAAATGTGACAGCTACTGATGTTCTCTACCAGTGGACTGGAGTGGTTGGTTCAGATACAGCGGGTGCTATTCAGGTGGAAGGTTTGTGTAGTGCAAATGTGAAATATGAATAGCATAACCGAAGAATTAGTACTACAATGAGTGAGACATCTGGAAACACTGTGTTAATAAGCTGAAGGCCAGGGCACACAGCTGAGCACAACTGAGTTGTGGCAACCTAACTAGTTGTCACCTATCCATTGAGTCAACATAACTGACCTTATGTCTTCCCCAGCTTTGGGAAAAAACATCTTACTGTAAAGGTCTTTGACAGACTTCTTGTCTGCCAATTGAAGAAATACTGCTTCTCTCCCAAATTTTATTGATTCATCCTCTGCTATCACAGTAAGCATGTATTAATAACTAGATAAATAACATCTTTGTGCTGAAACAGTTACTTGTACCTGTGTAGTAGCTTGATTCTGGCAGCTTATGGGCTTTGTTCCTTTCACGGATAGGAAAACACAGCTACTTTGAGGGAACGTGTCTTTTGAGCTCACGCTGCAGTGGATACTACAGAAAATGTGATTTGTGAAAAACCACAGCAACACCCCCTCCCGTTACTTATTTTCAGCTCAACCTGTTGCATCCGTTCTGCTCAGTGTTCCCTTCATTGTTAATTCTTTTCTAAAAATATTATTTTTTAAATGAAAGATGTTTCTCAAACCAAAAATTCTGACAGCTAAAGGCCAGACAAGAAACTATGTTCATACACATTTTAATAAAATAATAATAATAAAAAACTGCATAGAAATTTTCAATAGAATAAAAATCTAGTACCATGTTAAACACTGAAATGGCACTGGTATATGAAGAAAAGTCAGTTATAAAAGTCATATAAACCTATTTATTTCAGAGTGCCACTAAACCACAGACTCATTTCGGACTTCCACCTAACTATTGACATTCACTAAGAAAACAAAAAGGATAAAATGAATAAGAACCCTTACCCTATCAGTACAGAATAGTGACATCTGTGAAACTCAAGTAGATGCCTATGAAATACCAGTAGAATTAGGATGTGTGGGGACTGCACCACGCCAGGATGGGGACAGTGAGTAGGGAAGGATCAGGCCCGTCTGGGAGCAGAAATGAACAGGGTGGGCTGAGCAGCGAGGATGGAGAGCAGCCCACTGAGTGGGTGGAACATGGTTTCTGGGAGAGCTGGTAGGAGTAGGCAGGAGCTGATTTTACTGAACCATGCAAACCTTCCTCTAGTCAAAACCCACGTAAACATATGAGGTATGTTTGGCATGCAGTCAGAAATCAGTGATCATAATGAGATCTGTTTGGAAAACAGAAATCCATTTGGCTTAATAAACTAGTTTGGAAAACATTTGCCTTCTGAGTTGGGGTAAAAAGTAAAATGAACAATCCTTCCCTCCTCCCGCTCCCAACATTACATGTAGTTTCTTATTTACTTCAACAGAAAGAGATTTCTCAAAAAAAAAAGGTTTTTACAGAGAGTTTTGGCTTGCTAGTTGTCTGCCTGCCCAGAAAGTACTGCTCAGTTTCCGCGTCCTTTCCATAAGTGAAATTATTTGTCTTCAGTTGGGGTTACTAGCAGCTAAATGTGAAGACTTTTTGTCCTTCTGCTCCTCTTTGCTGATGCCCATTGAGGTAATTTTGTCAGCTTTGCGGCTTTCCCCAATGGCTGAAATCCAGGGGGCTATAACATGGGTAGCTGTAGCTCTCTTCTAAATAACAGAATAGAAAGATGAAAATAGACATCAGAAAATTAAATTTTATGGAGCAGACAATTTCTTTTTTAAGGAAAATAAGCTTGATGAAAAGTTGCTGGCTAGCTCACCTCTCAAGTCTTCCCCAAATATGTCAGATATTTCATGTAGATATTCACCTCGGATATCATATGCCACAGCAGGATAGAAAATGACTCTCTGTAAAGTTTCGCTTTTACATTAAATTACGCATTTTAATGCTAGGATGCCCTTTGACTCACTGGTATAGTGGTGATTCAAGAGCAGCAAATTATCATAAAGGTGTTATAATAGTAATGTTTTGTGACATTTGCTAGTTTATCTTTGGTTGCATCAGGAAGGGACAAGAAGTCTATGTTCTTCTTCTGAGTAATTATTTCTGATTTGCATCTGATGCTTCACTCATTAAGCTCTGAGCTTCCTGAGATGACAGCTCAAGAAGTATTTACGTTTTGTTTGGAATTTAAATACACTAGGTATTCAAATGGTTTATAGACACCCACTCACACATGTATGCATGCGCGCTTGTGTGTCTGTACTTCCGTATAAAAGAACCGCAAATCTTTCATAGAGGTTCCAGTCAGCAAAATTCTTAAGAAATATTTGACCTTCTTCCATTTTTGCAGAACATCCTTTCTACAAATGCTGGAGTTAGGGTTTCAGAATAATTTCTTTTTAAATCCTGCTTTCATGTATTCGTACTTAGATTTTTATTCACAATAACATGTATTATTATAACGTTTTTCAGAGATGCAGGAGATATTTTCCCCAAAAAATATAGGAAAAGACAATAGAACATTATCTAAAAAACAGTTTATGTGTTAAGCTTCGGTTATGAGATGACTAGTTGATCATCGACAGTATCCATTTAATGTCAACATTGGAGATGACTGTTGTGGTATGTGAAATAGCTCTTCTTTCTGCTAGAGTGTTGGCCAAGAAGACTATCTTATCCCTTCTTCATACCATAAATAAAGCTTCTCCAAAAGACATTACTTAGATTAGCATAAAACACCCCCCTAAAAATGTCAAATAATATGTCCTATATTTTCCTCTCCTCTCTGTATCCTCTCTCTTCTCTCCATCTCTGATTTTTTATTGAGTTTACCAACTAAATAGGGAAAATTTTCAGTCAAAAACTGTAGTCTGTTCTATTCACTTTTTTTTAGAGATAAAGTTCATAAGGACAGAAGTCAGTAACAAACATTACAGAAGCCAGGAGAGAAAGTGGACTGAAATGGAGATGGGAAAAGAATCAGGAAAACCATTGTCAACTAAGAAAGACCACTGCATGAGAGGATAGTAGAGGTTCATTCCCCTTTGGGAGAAGGGAGAGTCAGAAGAGAAAAAACATGAACACAAACAGGCCCATAGGAACCCATAAAGTAATTTGTGGTTAAAAGAGGCTACGGCTGACAGCTGAAGTATCCAAAGGCTAAAATTAGCAACAGAGCAGAGGCATGACTGCGAGCGTAGTGCCAGCAATGAACTACAGCGAGAAGAGCAACCGAGCCTCAGAAGCACTGTAGGAGTGTGTTGCTTGAATTTTTCTGTTTTGGCCTGGAGTGACAGAGCTTTCCTTGCTTTAAGCTGAAGAATCATCACAATGAATCAGCAGCATATACCAAATCAACAGACTAAGAGAGATGGGAAACCAAGAGACAGATAACTTGTTACTAAAATGCTTAATAGTCTTATTCCTCCACTGAACTTTCACTCTAGTAGTCTCTTTATCCTCATAGTGGACAAGATTCCTTAGTTCTGCACTTTTCAGGAAGCAGTAGGACTCTTTTAGCCTTTAGTCCAATGTCACTTCATGTATATAGTACAAATTTGGGGAGAAACAGATCAATATTGCCAATGTCTTGTCTTCCCCATTAGAAATTATTTTTGTCAGGAAGGTGCTGACACAATTAAAGGAAGTCGCAGACACATATGATTTAGATAAAGGGAGAAGAAACCTTTTGTTTTTTTAAAAAACCCAGCACATCTGGTTACATACTGTGACTGGGCAAATGTACATGTAAAGACTGCTATTAATTTAGGCATAATTTACTTTGATACCTAACTGGAAAATTAGTGTCATTCCTGACAAGAAAGAGCATGTTTATAACAGAAACATGCTGTGATAAAATGCCCTGAGAACTAAATATCCTGGAAAGAATTTTAATTCTTATAAAGATAAGTAATTCAAGGAATGCTAATTCTCTGTTTACTAGGAATTACTAGGAATAACTGTGCACCACAGCTACATACCAAACGTCTTGAAGAATCTGATAGCATTTTTACAGGAAAGCTTATAAACTTTTTTTTTCCCAGATGTGTTAATACACTTTGATAAGTAGACATACATAAGGAAAATGAACATTACATTATGAAAGATGGCCCCACAATTTTATAAAGAACTATTATGAATAAAACACTGGAACCTGCCTAGCAGTGCTGGAGTCATTGCAATCAGATGTTAGACAGGTGAAGAACTCGGCAAGAAGAAAAGGATGTCAATAATTTGGTGGTCAGTAAGTATTTACAGAATTGCAAATGGAAATATTTCTGTCTATAATAATTATTCTTAAAAAGCAATAAAAGTGAAGCTTTTCTGACAGATATAAACCAGTTACACACTCGTGACACAGGAAAAAACATTCTCTGCCTTTCAGACAATTCCATAAGCTCCTAATAAGTAACTGGGTGAAAGAAGGGTAGAACAAAACAGCAGCTGAGTAACATCATCAATCTTTTTTTGCCTTGCATTAAAGAAGAGACCAAAACGTAGGAGCTGTTAGGCTGACAATGATCTATCTTTTTTTGCCTTGCATTAAAGAAGAGACGAAAACGTAGGAGTTGTTAGGCTGACAATGATTAAAAAATAAAAATAGTCGCAGCTGGAGAACAGGAAAAGACTGTGGGGTTAGATGACGTTTCTAGGTATGCACCTCTGAGACCATAGTTTTTTCATTTGTTGTTATACACAGCAATGGTCACTTTCATGGCATTCAACATAAGATTTTTTAATTTTCAAATAATAACACTGTTTTGATAAAAAATGTAGTTTGAGATAAAAATTAATAGTTCAAGCATGATTATTCTAAAGATGGGAAGAAGATATCAGTAAGTTTAGAATTTCTTTTTAGGGACTATCCTGTTTTGTCTGAATGATAGATTTACAAGTTTCAAAAGATGATTTTATTTTCTTACTTTCTATTCCAGTAATGTGCACTATTAACCATAATAGCTTTCATTCTGGGGAGAATTTCCTAGAAAACTGACACTCATTTTTACAGAAATACAGGGAAAACCCCAGAACTCTGCTAGTGTACACTGTTCATGTATTCTATGAATCTAGTAGAAACTTCTGGACATTTAAGTATTACACAATTCTTCCAAATAAATCCATGAACATTTTTATAAACTATGGTTTGTCCCTAATCATAGTTGTTCTCTTGGCCATTAAGGGAACATTCAATCTTCGTGGATATTTTGTCTTCTGTGTTATGAAGGTTGTTTTCTGCATTCATTTTCCTGACAACCGGAAAAAGGATATGTACCGCTTCACTCAACCAGCACAAAATTACTGCATTAGCCACCTCACTTCGCTGGGAACTCCTTGGTCTGACAGTCCATCCTGAGGAGCTCCTGGGGCATTCTGAACTTGCACAGCCCGTGGGCTGTGACATCCCTGGAGACTACAGCATATTCCACCAGCTAACAGTGAGGTTGGACAGAGCTGGGGTAGTGAAGACCCCACGTGTGATGTTAGCCCTGCCCTGCTTGCTCTTGGGGTAGTGATCAGCAACCGTGAAATGAAAATGTGCTGAAAATAACCCCAGTGTTTGCTTCAGCGTAAGCCTCTGAAAATGCTGTTTGTATGGTTGGGGATAAAGGTGGAGATACCTGACACTGTGAGAATGCAGGAGGGAAAGTAGATATGTAACTGGTAATCTAGAATATTACTGTCCATCCGTCCATGATTTCCCATCCTCAGGGACCCAACAAGAACCAGTGGGAGGGAGCTGGAGCAACTCTTGATATATAGCCAGATCAGGGGCAAAATAACCCCAGCTCCGCGTGTAGTAGGGTAAGTCAACAGGCTGTCCCTCCTGGCTGAGGGCAATCAAACACCTTACGTGCGGAGGTCTCAGCCTTTCAAGAGCAGATGGCACCTTTCTGTGTGAAATATTTAATGAAGTGTGCTAATGAAGCTGGTGTTTATGCTGTTTTGGGACACAGGGGCCCTTTGCCCGCTCCAGGTACACTCTGTACTTTTTTATCTGGGCAAGTTCAGTGAATGAAAAGAAATAAAAGAACTGTTACTCTGCTTGGAGGCAAATTCACTGCAGCCAGAGTGCCAAATGTCTATGTATATATTAATCAACTCCAAATGTATCTGCAGGAATTGTTTAAATGAACTGCATAATTCAACATACCCGCTCAACCCTCCTGAAGGTTTACTTCCTCCTCCAGTCCTTTACTATAGGAATGCTTTATTTTCTCCCAAAGTGCTCAACAATCACAGCTGCTGCTGATCTCTTTTGCAGCAAGAGGTCCTTGTGAAGCCCTTGCTGGTTCAACTTCCCATATGCCTGCTTGTAGAGCTTCAGTGAGTGGGACATGGGTGACAATCTTTTCCAATGCTTTATATTAGACTAACTTGTACAGAATCACGTAAGAAAGCTGTGACCCAGGCAAGAACAGACCAGAGATCTTCTGTGTGGCAATATCTGCAGAAGCCACAAAAGTGACCTTTTCCTCCTAAAGAATCCTTCCAGCATTCTGGAAGAAACACACCAGGGAAACCTTCAGTCACCAGCTATGGCCATCATACCCTCAGCCACCCTCCTTTGCACTGTCCCACTGTACAGCAAAAGGATGGAGACTTCTGAAAAGCACCATGCTATATGTCATGAAGGAAAGTTTCAGTTACATGTGCAAGAGGACTGAAACAAGATGTGTTGGATGATCTTAATTTTGTGCTTTTTTAACTGACAGATTTTTGACTTTCAACCAGAGTAACAGTTTTATTTTGACATTGTTGGATACATCATCTATGTTTCTCACACAGGTTGAAAATAATTCTGTTGCAAGTATATGTGGCAATGCCGTTATCAACTGTTATCTGTGTTATCAAGCCCTGAGCATCCACAGTTAGCCTGAATTCTAACTACTGCAGCTGGTAGAAGGAAGAGTTCAGGGAGGGAAGGTATACTAGGGCCTTGTAGTGCCTTTGTGAAATGGCTGGAGAAGCCTGCTTGGAGTTTCTGCTTATATGGAGCTGGTGGAAAACCACTTCGTTCGTGTGGTTCCTTCAGAGCTGAGGATGAGACCCTGAAGCCGTGCAAGCATCTGAGGGAGAAAGTCGTCAAGGGAGGGAAGGTGATCTAGCTCTCCCTCCCTGCTCTCTTGTAAGGGAGTTTTTCTGCTAAGAGCTCCTGCTGTATCAAGTATTGCTGGTTATTTAGTTGTGGTGTCCGAGCGTTTGTGTTCAGTTGTTATTTTGGCATGCTGCCACAGCTTTGCTGACAGATGGGAATGACACCACAGCTGTATCTGGGACATAGACGAATGGACAAATGGAATTTCATGGAAGACACTAGAGATATTTATCTTCCAGAGATTTCTTCTTGCTGAATTTCAAAAGCCTGCTGCAAGCAATGAAAACATGGGAACATTAAGCTGAAGGTCAAAATAAGATTTTTTTGTCTGATGAAAAATACTTCGCAAAATATAGTTCCTTCACTAAATATATATGTATATATGAATATACGTAGATTTAGTTACAGAAACTGTTTTTAGCTGTTCCATAATTTAAAGTTTGTATAAAACTACATTTATCTTTTTTTCCCCAGCATCTTTTACTGTTTTTAGTGAACACCATACTGGAGAACCAGACTTTGTCCATGCCATAGAGTATGATGGCACTGAAAGTTTCCTCTCCTCATGAGTAAGGACAGTCACAACTTGGTAGATTCAAATTATGAAACAGATAGATGAATTTTTGGTTTAGATTTAAAATTATGATCTCTTTCCAGAAAGTTTTTTCTGGCTACACATGGCTCTGAGCATGATTTCACATGCTAGAAAACACATGAGGAATTTTATGTTTGCGTCAGCTCCCAGTGGGATTTTGCATATGCACAGATAATCAAATTATTTGTGTTTGTTGGACTGGGGATAGGGAGTTTAGAATATATCTCAATTTTTTTTGCATGTTTTTATTCACTATTACAATGCTTCGGGGAAGATGTGGCTTCACCTCAACACAGTTCCTTGAAACCCTCAAGCTGGAGAATTGTATTTGAAACAGAAAATTCTTAGCATTGTTTGTTTATTTTTGTGAGCATTTCCTTTTAAAGCAAGAAGTGTACAGACAAGCCATCCGAAGTAAGTAGTTTGTAAAAGACATATTACGGTCATCTTTCAAGTGACATAAGTGGTTGATTTCTATTCAACCATGTGAAATATAGAAGTGACCACAAGGCTAATAGAAAAAAGAAAGAACACACTGAAAAATGATAAACACACTTCTAGAAAGAGATACTATGTGTGTTTAATACGGGATTGGGCTATCAAGTTTGTAATCTCCACTGGAGAACTAATACCTGCTCACAAGGCAACTAAACATGTAAGCTATTTCCCCTGGAGTCACTGGGTCTCTTTCCACTGACTAGTTGCGGCAAAGAAATGTACCTATTCCATTCCCTCAGCCGGCTTTAAACATATTTTGAACAGCCTGTTAGATTAAACGAGTGCAAGTATTCAATTTACACTAAGGTAAACCCCTTCTGTCAGACTATTTATGAGGAAGTTATAAGATGTTTTACCTGGTTCTGTTTTAGAGCGAAAGAAAAAAAGAAAAAGAAAAAGAAAGGGAAAACAGAAAATTAAAAAAAAGAAAAAGAAAAAAACCCACCAAAACCACAGAAAGGAAGTAATGCAGATACTAGATTTCAAGAATATGTCTTAAAAATTATGCCCCAAAATTTATCAAAAAATGAGCACCAGCTATTTCTTTAATTTCTAGATCAGTGCTAGTTTTCCATATAAATTTATGATTTACTCTTCAAAGTATTACCTTCCCCCTCAAGACTTCTTCTTCTGCAAGACTTCGCATGGGAATTTTTAAACAGCTCTATATTGTGTGTTTGCAGTTGCAATTTTTTTTTTAATTGATATAGTGAGGCATAATATTAACAGGAAAAAACCTACCCCCTTCTATTTGCTAATTAAATCACACTGGATCTCATGAGGAAAAATCACTAATAACAAAAATAAAATACAATTTATTAGCCACACAGGTGCAGCGGGCAGGGCTGACATCCCTTTTCCTGTGCATACGTAACTAGATGATCTGTAGATGTGAGAGTTTCAAGGGGACTGTTCAAGGCTTGCAGAGCAGAGCCCACCATTTCTCATTTGACTGAGGTCTCAGACCTCTCAAAGATTTTCTTCTGGCTTGTAATCTTGCAGCACTGCTGGTTAGGGCAAGCCCTGGTAGATGTTGCATGGAACCGGGGCTAAACAACTGCAGGGAGTGGGATGACAAATACGAAATGACCATTTGCAGCAGGGGTAGCAAAACCCTGTGTTCTTGAGGCAAGACCAATACAGGGAAAGACATAAACAGCCATCTCTTCCTTGCATGGGAAAGTGGGGCTGGCCTGTCTACGATAATGGAAACCTTTGATTCCCACAGGGAAGAACCAAAGGAAGGAAAAATGCAGAGACAGCCTCCCTGGGGCCAGCGTGGCCCACTAGCTGGGTGCCCATGGTGCTTTTGGGTGCACAAGCTCCCATGGGTTCGTTTTGGGAGGGCAACACCATGCTCCTGTTGCCTCAGAAGGACTTTCTGCGGCTCCTTTATTCACCTCTCTGCTACTGAGGCTGGCATATGGGGTGAAAGCAGGCGCTGGGACCTGGGATCATACTCTTCCACCCTCCAACTCTTTGTCCATGGTATTAGTCACGCCTTTTCAATAACTAATAGCCGTTTGTATTCTGTGGGCTAGGAGCTGCTGGGTGGACAGGTGGGGAGAATGCAACATGGGAGGACATTTCCTCCATCACTTTTCATTGAGAATTAAGCTTTATAAGCAAAGATATCATTTCCTATTAGTGGAAAAAAAAAAAAGTAGGTGGAAACTTTAACCTTAGAGTTTACCAAAATGCTCAGGTGCCCTGGGATACCACTCCTGTCCTTCCTCTCATGCTTCTGCCAGGGGTGATGAAGTTTCTCTAAGCACTGACCCAAATGGAAGGTAAAACTTGTCCACAGTGGTCTACTTCTCTTCATGAAAGGGGATAATGATCTAGGGAATAAAGGTCTAGACTTACCAAGTCATTAGGAATGTGGGAGCTGAGAAGTTCCACTGATTGTGAAAAATCCTTGGCTCAGGTTTCATGTCATACACATTTAAGTAAGATGCAACAAAATGCAACATTATATGTCCTTAAACTATGTTCTACTGCTGCTAAACTAAGTATGTGCTTTCATTGCTGATTACGGTGTGCAGCAAGCATGGTCTGAAGTGGTAGGAAATTAACGTGAGAAAATGGAAGACTAGGAAATGAAATGAACATCACAAATTTAAATAAAAGGAACCCTAGATTGTTGGTTCTGTAAGTGTAATGATGTGAAATTTGTGAGAGTGTGTTTTTAAATTCTGTCAGGGAAAATATATTGTGATGTCTTCTGGAGGGGTTGGTTTAGTTGCAGTTTAGTATGCTGATGCTTCATTAGGTTAAGGTCAAGCCATTTGACTGACAGAGTGATGTGCTCTCTGGACGAGCTGAAGTGTTGTGATGCTGAGGTCACTAAAAATCACAAGGCAACTGATATAGAAGTGGGGTGTGATTGTACATTAAAAAGGATATATTCTGGTTACTTAACTGGCTTAAGCCAGCTGAAATATGGATGAATATGTGCTTTATGTTCATGCTAGCTTTTTACAAGGCTAAATCAGATGTTAAACTATGATATGTAATGTGATATTTCAGTAAAAATGTATTATGGTTAGTTGCACAAAAGTTGAAATAAACCACTACACTTTAATTTTATTCCATAAAAATGCTGGTTTGTGAGTCTATCAGACAAAAAAGCTGCAAGCACTCATAGTACATGAAAACTTACTTTGTTCAAAGTCGTACATAAAAGAGCTCAGAGAAAGTTGACCTTAATGCACCCTTAGGCATGGTTACAAAGCACACTTCAATGAGCATTTCTAGCAAAAATCACAAGCAGTAGATTTAGGACAAAAATTGCCATGTGAGAACACCTAATTCTCCAAGCACAAACTGGACAGTAACATTTGTTTTGTGGTCCTTTTCTTTGTAGAAATCAGGTGAACTTCTAGCTTTATACTCAGTCTTGTTTTGAAATTAAATATGAATTCAACATGACAATGTACACAAAAACCCCAGAAAAGAATTTAACTAGAACCAGATGTTGAGCAAGATGCCACACATGGAGAAACCCACTTTAAACAACCACCTTGCTGTAGTTACTTGAGTTAGCTCAGTTTATGGAAAACAGAAAGGAGCTTTTCTGACTTGCTATAAACTGATGCACACACTTCAGCATGTGAAACCAACACCCCCTTAAAAGACACAGTGATTGGTTGTAGGATTTAGGGTTTTATAATTTGTATCCCTGGTGATCAACTCTGGATGATACAAAAGTAAAAGCCTGCACAACCTACCAGCTTCACATGACAAGAACTGTGGTTTTGTTTTTCTTTAATCTGAATCTGAAAGATTATACCTTTGTTGTGTACATTTCAAATTGAAATGTGATACTGCTAGGGAAAAAAAAAAATTAAGTGGGAGAGATGCTCCCAGCTTCAAAGCCACACTTTTATCTGCTATTACTACATGCAAGTAAATTAGCTGACAGAGATTTCAGTAGCAAAATATTTTTCCGGTGGCTTTTACTTTGTTTTTTTGTCTCTTTTTTTTTCTTTATTTTTTTTTTTACCAAGTACCTCGGTTTCTGAAAGCAGGTTGAATTCAGTGCTATTTCTGCCTAATTTTTGGCTGGCTGTGCTTTGGACAATCCATCAGCTATTGTTGTAGACGGGAAAGCAGGAAAGACCTAAAGAAAGCCTGAAATCCAGACTGGTAGGGCAGACAGTGGAATGGTTTAACAGAATTGGAGGTCAGAAAGAACTGTCACTGTTATTTGCCTCTATGCTCTCAGCTGGGGAATACCCTGTGAAGAGCAGCACTGTCTCTCAGGGCCAAGGTTTTTAGCCATGAGACTGCTAGGCCAAGCTCCCAGGGCTGGTGTAGGCTCCAGCTAGAAGTGATCCATATCAGATGTGCCTTGGAGATCTCTTACATCATACGTGGGTGTGTGTTGCTGCTGCTCCCATGTACCCTTTCTTTCACAGCCTAGCAAACCTAAACTATGGAAATTGATTCCTGACCTGAAATGTGGTGATTAGTTTCTTCTGGAGAGTTCAGTGAGGCTGTGGACCCAGACATCAGAGAGTGAGTTTATTCTATATGCTTCACAGCCTTTGCCACACTTTCCTTCTCCAGCTTCTTCTCTGTAGTCTGTAAGGCCAGTTGCTGATCATCCCAGGGGCAGCAAAATCACAGTACATCTAGCTATTTGAGATTTCTCCAGGATCTTTTAGTATTAGGTGAGATACAGGGGTTTTCATACTACAGGGCTTCAGGAATGATGAGAACATGAAAGGCAGTGAAGTTCTTACATTCAATTGGTTCAGAAAAATCCAAGGATACAATATCAACAGTTATGTTTTCCAGCTAGATTTATAATGTTTCCAGACAATGTAACAAGATTGTTGGATCGGGCAGACCTTCTGCAAATAAACATGCTAACTGTTGTTGCTTATATTTATAACCTTAAATTTTTTGCTGAGCCTTTAATTACCATTTTATAATTCCACATAGAATCAATCCATAGCTAATAAATGCCCCCTATTCTATTTAAATATTGGAATAACATTAGTAATTTCTGAGTCTGTTGAAGTTTTCCTGAATTTATTTAAAGTAGTTTGTAGTACTTCTCAGACACTTTGTTAAAGATTTTGGATGAAGTATGAACACACTGTTCCAAAATTCCTTAACCTTAGGAGATGCTTCATCACATCCTGTTTCTTCTGAAAGACAATCTTCCTTTTCCACTGAGAAGGTACTTTTGTCTGAGTTCTTAGTTCATGGTGGAAACAGCCTTTCTGACTTTTTTTAAATTACTTTCATTCAGTTTCACTATGAATGTTTAGCAATGTACTTAAATTATTGTCTAGGGGCTTTGTTTTGTTTTAATTTGTTTGTAAAATACCTTCTTATTTTTACTGACTTCATAAAGTTCAAAAATGATAAGCAGTAGTCCTTCCTATTTACTTTTTCCATTTTTCCATTTTTACATACCAATTTTTCTGATGTTTTAGCTTTACTCCCATGTCTCTATGTAAAATGTCGTCCTATTTTACATTTATTCCTACTAGTAGAATCAAGGATTTTGGGTGACCAATCAAATCAGTCAAAATTTGTAGTTCACTAATTCCAACTAGCTTTAAGCTTTGGAAATTGATACTGTTAAAGTCCCTGTACTTATGAACTACTGACTACTGCAATATTCAGTAGAACATTGAACTTCTTGCACTAAAGGATAGCCACCTGTGCTTGAACAGCCATGCATTCTTAGGTTAATGAACAAATCTCCTTCATCAAAGACAAGGAGATCCAATGTTGCGTTATTACCCGCTGCAGAATTTAGGATGTTTAGAAAATTTATTATCTCTTGTTTTCAGAAGTAGTAAAGATTGTTTTTTCACTGGGCATGTGAACTTTCTGAAGTATCTATCACACCACAGTTATTCATAATAATTTTTCCTTTTTCCTACATGTTATAGATAAGTATTTGATGAGACATTCATATCACTTTTTCCTGAGATTTAGGTGGTCTGTTCAACACCACAATGTAACAGCAATCTGTTACCCCATGCGAGGTGATGCCTGAAGCTTTGCTCTGGGGTTCTTGAATTCTACACCTCTGCAACACCTTCCTCTTGAGGTGCACCACTTTAAAAGACGGATTTAGAGCAAGAGTCAGTATGGCAGGTATTAGCTTAAAAGAAATTTTTGCCACAGAGAAAAGTACATACTGATAGTCATGAAAAAGTTTTCATGGCAGTTGGGAATGCAGATCAGATAATGTGACTCCAGCTTTTTTTATTGATCCTAGGACTCTTTTTCTTCTACAATATTTGCAGAAGGAAAAGGAGAAGAATTAAAAATACCTGTTAGACTAAAAAGTGCAATTCTTAGTAATCTCATTCATGGCAGAGTGTTTGCATGTAAGTTCCACACACATACCTGGTGATTTATATCAAATTTTGAGATTTTTAATAATTTATGCAGTGTCTGAGGAAAATTCACAAATCTATAACCCTAAAATTTAAAATTATGTGAAGTTTCAGACAAGCAGAAACTGTTTACAGAATGTACTTCTCACTGTGAACTAATTTATTCTGTATTTCACTTGAATAATACTTGACATTCCTGATTATGAGGATTACTAGCAGCATTGTCATAAGAATGACACGAAAAAGCTATCTCTGTACTTGCAGATTTCAGTATCACATACTTGCCCACTTGTGCAATTGTCATAGTCTTTTTTAATCTATAATCTAGGTACTTCTCAGTGGCTGGTTAAGAAATTGTGTTTAACCCATCACTTTTAAAGGACGTATCAAATAGGAAAAATTGCTTACGTATCAAACAGTGACAGTCAGAACAACAGTAGTTTGCTTAGTAGGGCAAAATTATCTCTTATATTACTTTCTCTGTTTTCCAAAATCAGCACTCATCACCTACCATCTGTGCTTGATTTCTGCACAGATCTGGATTTGATTGACGTTCTTCCCAATGGCAGAACTTTCAGTGCATGTTAAGTCACACAAGAGAATCAATTTAAGCATCGCTTGTGTATAAATTAGCTAGAGAGTCTTAGAGATATACTGCTTATCTGATGGCATAATTGAGCCCAAAGCTCTGTCATTGATCTTTCGCAACTTGGCTGTCAAAAAAAAAAAAAAAAAATGATAGGTGAGGGAGGGGATTCTCTTCATCAGAATTATAAATTTCTCCATTTCTCATAGAATTATATTTCTTTTACAGAGAAATTAAGATAAGTTAAAAAATAACAGTAAAGCTCATGGTGTGTTTCTGACAGAAAAGTTGTACCAGTGCAGTAAATGATAGGAAAGTCTCTATTTGAAAAGGATAGCATGTTGCCCGTACTTATCAAATTTCATTAGTAATTTTTTTTCAATATTTTGACTATACGTTTGTGACAAAACTTATGTTTGTGACAAAACTGACTCTGACTCCAAGATTTTAACTAAAGTGTTAGCAGGACACTTTTAAGTGTGTTCTTAGGCAAAAGAACCATGAAATTTCTCATTTTTGAAACAAGATTTGAAATGAAACTACAGCAAATCTTGACTATATTACAAGAAACTGAGACTGGCAATGTATCAGAAAGAAAATAAAATCACAGAATCACAGAATAGTAGGGGTTGGAAGGGACCTCTGTGGGTCATCTAGTCCACCCCCCCCTGTCGAAGCAGGGTCACCTAGAGCAGGCTGCACAGGACCTTGTCCAGGCGGGTCTTGAATATCTCCAGAGAAGGAGCACCCATAACCTCTCTGGGCATGCTGATCATACTCCTTCCCCTGCATCCTGTCACATAATTCAATATTTCTGAATGCTTCACTGTATCCATTGTAAATGGTTTGCCCTCCATAGGTTTCCATAATTTAGAACTGATACAGTTGTCAGGATTCCTGGCAGTACTGTGTTTTCTGTGTTCTTTCCAATGCACTGAATGAGAGCATAATCCAATAACAGATCTGCCATAAACCTGATATGGCCTAAGTTGCTTCTGAATGTGTAGTGCATACAAATATGTGTATATATATATATGTTGTCCCCAATGCAGAGTCTTTACCCAAAGAACAGGCTGGATAGCAAGGGTATGACCCTTTTCTAGTAAGTTAAAAAATAAGTGATGAAACACTAGTCCTGCTGTTCTGTAAACATGGCTCATTCCGAATTGTAGTAATGAGGACTCTGCATTTTCTGTCGGGTTTGAAATCATTGTGGTACTCACAGCTTTATGACCACTCCACTCCGCTTGCAAACTGATCTCACATTAACATTAAAAAGTATACACACACAAAAAGAAAGAGAGCATGGAAATCTTATAAAGTGTTTTGTCATTGTAAAATACAGCTGAAAATGAGAGGATAGAAAATTTCAAAGTTGTAAGATATGTTGGTACTGTTTGCTAAGACTATGTATATGAAAATGACATTTACCAGCAAACTTCCAGCATTTAATTTTCCTTTCCCCATGCAACTACCCTCTAGATCTGAATTTTCCCAGCACTCTGTCAGAAAATGGTGGGATTCCAGAATTGGCTGACTAAGGGGTTACACTTAATATATAGGACATGTCTTGAGGGAATAACCTTTACAGATCACTGTAGAATTTATATTTAATGAATTATAGTGTCATTGCCCTTATGCATGACATATTTTAAGTAAATTTAACATCTTATTTTATCTTCTTTCAGTGCATCTTCTTTTTTATATTACAGCAGGAAAAAAATCTAAGAGCTATATATTCTAGATGTGACAGGGATAGATGGATGAAGACATCTCTGAACTCTGCTGGTTGGGTGCACCTACTGTGTTCAGCCATTGGAATATGGGAATCAATGCAGTAGACATCAGCTGTGCGGCAGATGAGCTCTAGGGTAGTGTGCACCATGACAAAAAGGAAAGGACTACCTACTTTCAACAGCTGTGTGCCTCTACCTCCACATTCCTCCAGAATAATTCTACACAACTTGCCTCTTTTAGTGAATGTAAGATTTACTGATGTTGTGCTTAATTCCCTGTGGATGATGTGTTTTAACCTTTTTGCTACAATAGTTCCTCATTTTTGAAAGTGTTATTCATTGTTATTTGTTAGTTATTATGGTGACTCCAAAATCTCTGCACTGTTTATTTTGAACTAAACCCCCTAATTAATTTTAGGTAGTAGCAAGTTTGGCCAACAGGTGTTTAAATAATCCTGACACCAGAGAATGAATATTTTTTTATGTTCAAATTGATCACCTTGGCAGCCAGCCCCTTCATACATGTTTTTCATAATATCACTTTGTTTTTGCACAGGGTCCTGTGCTCACCATACATTGTCTGACAGAGCAGAGTGACTTCTATCTGCAAACCTGAACGACCCAGACTGGGTTTTCATTTAGGTCCCTTCTCACCTCTACGGCCTGCAACAAGACAGATCTGATTTAACTTTAAGAAATCAAACGGTTTAAGTTGCATGTTACTAAGAAGAGATATGTGCGGTGTTTCTGGGCAGCACAATTGACACGGCTTATGTAGCATCAAGGCTGAGACTAGGCTTGGTCAGAGGAGGGAATTTAGGAAAGTGATGCACTTCCAGAGGACAGCAAAACAGCCTGAACCCCAGCTACATGCTGTGCTGGCAGCCAGACCTCAAAATCGCTATTAACTCACACCAGTTTTAGGAGGTGCAGGTTTTGGTAGCTGAGGGCTGGTGATGGGAAATAAGTGTGGCTGTCCTCTCTGGAGGCAGTAAGCCCCACGTCTGGTGTTGTCCTGAACAGCTGCCTGTCTGTTCTGCCTTGTCTTTTCCTCTCCCAGCTAAAGCCCATGTCTTTCAAAGCAGCAGAGTTCTCAAGATGCTGATAAGCCTGGAGCTGGCCCTGCACCTATCCTGGGGAGAATTTACAAGTAATGTGTAAATCTGTTGGCATTATTAGTTACAGGCAGGTAAGGTCCTATCTCACAGAAGAATCTTTTGACAGAATTTACTATTGACCCCAGCTTCCCTTCAAGCTCTTTGTCAGGCATTCCTTAAATGAGCTCTTGTCTCTGCATTTCTCTGGCTTTGCCTCCCTCTCTCTGAGGTCAACCGTTATTTCCTTTGAAGACAGCAGTAAAATCCTGTGTTCTTTATTGACATTCATAACAATAAGCATGGCTGGATTTATAGTGTGACCTTGTACAATTTTGGAAGAAAAAGGGTTGTTCAGAAACCTTCATTTTCCATCATTCTTTAAAGAGGGCTGATAGCTGCATTCACTCCCAGTTCACACTTGGACATATTTGGAAGTGGAGAAGAATGAAGAGAGGCTGTAGCAGATGCAGCCAGATATGGAGTGGGATGGGAGAATGTGCTACACCCATGTGAAGTATGTTATGTGAGTTTCCGAGAGGCCTGGGAAGAGTTCATCATTGCCCCTCCTGGAAAAACTAGCTTTTGCACAGCCCTTTGCACCAGAGAGACTGGGCAGACTAACCTGGGCAGACTAACCTTGACAAACAGGCATTTTCAGCTTAGACCATTTGGTATGCATGATGCTACTAGCCAACAAATCTTTTTATCATAGCTGAATCTCCAGGTAAAAGGCAAGAAAGGAATTAACTGTCCGGAAGGATCCTGCTCATGGGAGATACCAGCTAAGGTTCATCTCCTCAGTGAACCTAAATATATCAAACACTCTTTCTTAAAATCTCGATGTGCTCTTGTTTGCATAAAAGTACCTCTATTGAAGTTACCTGTGTGACCATCTGATGAAGTCAGAACGAAGCCCATGTTATTTGATCATATGGGCCCAGGTATGTCTCATCAAAGTTAGAAGCTATCACCTAGGCTCTCTCATCAGCCGGTGGGGAGAGAGGCACACAGCATCAAAGGAAAAGATTTGCTTACTTATCTCACCCGGCCCTCCACTGACTCAGCCAATAAACCAGGTAAGGTGAATCCAGGCATCATAATTGGGCTAATTTTCAAAGCAGGTAGCTGCCAACAGATAGATGTGCCGTAAGGTATCTGTCTAGGTAGCTGATCATAAAGGATACAGGTCTGAGAGCAGAATCATGATCGACCATAAGCTTTTAGGGACAGGGACTTTGGTATCCTGTATTCATACAAGTTTTTTTTTATAAAAGACACCAAACTTGCTTGGCTTTCAGTTTAATCCTTCTGTCTGAAATTAAGATCTTTTGGTTATGGAACATACTTAAGAAACAAGGAAGAACTGGTAAAGTGAGCTGGATGGAGAGATAAACCTGAAATATTTATGCTCTCCTGGGCTAGCAGAACATGGATCTTCTCAAGCTGGTTGCAAACCTAGTTATGGGCTTTTCTCCAGAACATTTTTCTGCCTTCATATTTGTCTTGAAAAACAGAAGATTTCTCTTTGTATATCGTTTGTGATTCTGTTCTGGAGATATTCAAGACTCGCCTGGACAAGGTCCTGTGCAGCCTGCTGTAGGTGAACCTGCTTTGCAGGGGGGGTGGACTAGATGACCCACAGAGGTCCCTTCTAAACCCTACCATTCTGTGATTCTGTGATTAGCTACAAACCCCACCCTGGGAACGGACATTCATGCTTTTTCCCAGCATGTTTAACTGTATGTTGTCAAAGCATTTCCACACTATAATGTGATAAATAGATGGAACGGTGCCCCAGTATGCTGGAGATGTCGGAGTCTGCTTTTACCACTGATGCTGCCGGATGCATTTCCTTGGGAGGTCACTTCACCTTGCTGTGCTCCACTGCTTCCAGGTGTAACAACGCTCAATTTCCTGAGAAGATAATTATGAGGTGAATGGAGATAGAAGTCCTGTGTTACAGCAGATTTGTATTTCCCACTCATTGGCAATTGAATTACGCCTATTATGCAAATTCATTGTAAAAAGTGAGACATTTCCCTTACAGGTTTGAAAAGTAATCCACATGACTATTTCACTAAGTGGTTCTGTGTCCTCTTTCCTTGTAAACAGAGGAAGACTAACATTATATGTTTACCTGATAAAAAACAATATGCTCTTCCCAGCAACTAGCAAGGACCTGCTCCTACAGCAGCAGCATTATTGTGAATGACCTCATTCATTTACAGTCCTGATCCCATTCTGACAACAAATCCCATCTGCGTGTGTTTGTTTTCTAAAGAAAAGCATTAGCCCAGTGTGAGGTGTTTGAATTGAAGCAGCTCACTGATATCTACTGGTGTTATATTTACTGGACTGAAATTGTAACACTTGATGACTCTATTGTTTGTTAGCTGGAGAGAGAGTTCATTACCTTCAGGATCCCAAATGTTTACAACAAGTTGCTACTAGAAACTGTTTGGATTCCGTATTGGAAACCACAATCAACTGTTAAGTCAGGTGCCCAGGGAGACCTGAACATTCTGCTTCTCCCTTGTGATGCCCCTATTCACTCTGCTTCAGGCTGGGGTAGTGGGACTGTTTACTACTTTCGTACTCCAAACCCTCCTTGGTTTTTTACCTCATCATGCAAAGGAGGTGAAGAAGTATTAACTGTTGCCAGAACTGAGGGACTTTTTCTCCTGGTAGGAGCTACTTTACAGGAGACACAATGGATTACTTCAATCTTCTTCACTGCTGTGCGGGAGCGAGGCTTTCATCCATGTATTTCTTCTGTCTCTAGACAGCCTTCATCCCTGTGACTTCTAGAGCACACAGGAATGCATGGAATCACTTGTGTATGGTGCTACCTATAATCTATTTGTCTTGGAGGTACTAGAGCTGTTATAAATTGCTGTAAACCTGGTGGACTGAAGTCATAAAAGATGATGAGCTTACTCTGAATACCTTACATTGAAGTAGAAGAAAATCATCCCAGAATGCCTGGAGAGGTACAATGGCTCCTGCCAAGCCGGTGAATGCTCTGCCTGCATCTGCTTTTGAAAAAAGGGAATTAACTGAATGGGCCAGGCCTTTGTTTTGTGTCAGTTATGTAACAGTTTATAAATTTTCGGTTTAAAAATGAGCTGTGAAGTTTTACTGTTGCAGTGAATATAATGCTGGCATTCATGTTTGAAAGTGAACAGGCAAACATGCCCAGGGTCGGGGAGGGACTCCTCCTGCTCACTGCAGATGGCTTCTGGGAAAAGCCAGAAGAAAAGGAAAAGAATATAAAAATGAGGAAGAAAATGACATTTGACTAGGGAAGTGTTTCTCTTGTAGGCCGAGGCCTTTCATTCTAGTCTGAACAACATCTGAAACATTGGAGGAGTGGGTGGGAGATGTGTCCAGCAGTTCAGGGTCTGAGCAATGACCTACAGATGGGAACACCAACAGTGCAGAGAAGAGCAGCTGCAGTGTGGCCACTGTACCAACGTGTATCACTGAATTTGGATCACTTCAGCTGAAATTACCCACGGAGCCCAGTAAAATCATCTGTACCATGAGGGATCCTGCCAGCCTAGGCAAGGAACGAAGTGTGAGTGCAAAGACAAGGGGGAAGCTACCTTGGCTGTGGGGAGATGGCTGGGAAATTGGAGCAGAAAATGGTAATCCTGCATGCTGTCATTTATTTCTTCTTTCCCTGAGCTGCTGTGTTACTGTGTTTTCCTTTTGTTCACTGTTTAAACATGGGGAAATGTCAATTCATGAATTACTGGTAGAAGATATTTATTCAAGTTTCTAACGAGGGATTCATAAGAGCACCATTTAGATTTTTGTAGAAATCGTTACAAACTGAACACACCACCATGGCACAAAGTTTGCACCAGATTTTCCATTGAGAATGACTCGGTACTTTTCCTTTTTTTTATTCAGGAGAGTTTGGCACTGCAGGCCTGAGGCTCATTCGCTTTGAATGGTGTTTTTCTCCCTGACTTTCCAGACAAGTTTTGCAATGACAAAAATTATTTTAAATAAAAGAAAGAAAGAAAAAGGTGGGAAAAAAAAGGGGTTACCTAGAAAGTAGAAGTACCGCAAGCCCTTAGCCATGTTTTGGATTGAATACTGATTTCCTGATGAAAAGTTCTTTTGATGTTTCTAAGCAACCTCATCACCTCAATTGTCAAAGCAATTGCTATGCAACCACTTTATGGACAGCGCAAGCACCATATGCACCCTCCCCTTGGTCATGCCAGTAAATCCTGCCATGTTGGCTCTGACCTCTCATGGGAACAGCAGTGGAACTTGTTCTGAAAATAATGTTCTGCAGCCTGTTAGGGGAGGCCTGAGTGGCAGCTGCTTCTTCCACTAACTTATCTTCTTGTCCCCATACTGGGAGAAGTGTAACAGATTTCCCTTTGGTGACAAAGGTTGCTTTAATGAGGATAGTTAGATAAAAGAAGAAGTATAAGTAAATAAAGAAGTTAATTTTTAGACAATATTCTGGAAAAAAAAAACTTCTAGAACTTTTTGCAACATAAATCAACTAGTAGGAAAATTATTGTTATCTTTGCCTTGTACTTTTTCTGTTGAAGAAAATTATAATGTGAGTGGGTGCATATTCGTTACTCTGCATCCATCTCGTGACCTGTATCAGTCCTTTAATTTCCAGACTGAACTGTACATTGTATTTGAACTTGCTACTGTTCCAGCTGCTGTTGAAACACAAGTCTTTTAGCTAAAGTTTTCCAAGGTTAAAAATGCCTTTGTGAGGCCCAAAACAGATGTAAGATGTAGCTCACACAAATCCCTATTTGAAACTTGATGAGGCCAGGGGAATTATATTTTGCCTTTGTAAGTGAACTAAACACATTTTCTCTGACATTCTATCTTTAATCCTCAAAGTACGTGTACCCATAGGAAGAACCTGCAGGGTATACTGTTAAAAAAAAGTAGAGCTGGATTACTCTCTCTTGTGGAAAAATACACTGGAGGAGGGAGTCTTGTGTATTCAGGTAAATTCCCAATATTTTCACACAGAGTGGAGTTTCCATATTTTCATGGGGAATGAGTTTGCACACTCCCTGCCCCGGAACAAACCTTGTGATCCAACCCACACGGAGCAGGTTTCCATTAGGAGGGAGCTGAGACCTGACACTCCTCACTGGGTTTCTCAGTACACTGGTTTAATTGTAATCCCATCAATAAGGACACCAAAACTAGAGAAAAAAATAGTAGGAGCTGAACTCAGTCTGCCTCTGTGAATGCTTGTTTCCTGGTTTCTGATTTTTAACTGCCTATTTGTCTTTTTTGAAGCTGTTAATTGCTGGTCCTCCATTTCGGTCTGACAGTTTGTTGCTTTGTGTAATTTGCTTGGTTTTGACATAATTTTCCTATTCCTTTTTCAGCTTTTATCTGTCTAATCTCCTTCAAGTCTCACTTCTCAGCTAAGTCCTCCCTTCCCACTGAGACACAGTATAAGCAAAGCACCTTGAACTTTAAAAAGGCTCCATTGCCTAAATACTTGTTTACTTTTGAATCCTTCCTCTCCTGCCACATGTGCCTTTGGTTAACACTGAGGGTCGCTGATGTCAGTGCCACACTGAATCATCCTAGCAGAGGACAAGAGAAGTGAAGCTCTGCTTAGGTTATGTGAGGTCAGTACTGCCATTTCTGCTCTTGAAGTCCCCTGCCCATGCTGTTGCGTGTTCCCATTCAGCTGTGCCTTTCACAAGTTGCACCTGGCAGTGAGTAGATATTGTCCCAGGTGGGACATGGGGTAGGTTAGGATGCTATACAACAATTGATAATGGTGAGAAAAAACAGAGATGGGATGAAGCCCAAAGTACCTGTACCTACAAGGCACATTCACATGGCAGCAGCTGTAGGCTGTGAACCTCATCCACTCATGAGAGGGGAAAGTGGCATACACTTTCCCAATGTGATATACAATGTAGAAATGGAGTACATCTATCTGTTCTTCCTGTTGTTTAAATCTTCTGCTTCAGTTAAGCCCTTTGAGATAAATCTTTTCACTCTTGTCATTCTTGGATTGTAGCTCTTGTAGAACAAGCCCTTCTTCTTGTGTTTGAGTAGGGCATAATGTGATGGGATCCTCTAGCCCTGGATAGGATACTATAGAAGCTATTACAATGTTCCTTCTACTAACATCTTCAAAAGATTACCAGTTTTGGGGGCTAGGTAGGAAGCTGCTAAAGCTTGTGCTTCAAGGCATCTGGGAGACGTTGATGTGAGAGAAGAACAATGTGTGTTGACTCAATAAGGTTTTCTAAGCAGGTTTTTCTGCCTCTTGATTCAGTGGCTGGAAGAATGCGCGTTCCGGAAAGTAAGGATAAAACTGAAGATTTTCCAAATGTTTTTTGGTATCTGGCACACACTTTCGATAGCGCTTTTAACTTAATTAAACCAACCATTTAACCCTCTTCCTCAATTATGTGATTTGGAGAATCTAGAATAAAAATTACCCTAAGTAGAATGTTCAAATGAACATCAGACAAATATCACCCTAAACAGGAAATCATGTGAACACCCTGGTGTTCACCTACTCTCTCCCATTTCAGAACAACATACTGAGACTATGCACTGTCTGTCTCAAAAACACCGAGGACATTTTGTTCAGCTGCCTGGGATTCGAGCACAATGATACTTTCTAAAGTAGAAGTATTCATCTGGGACATCTTCACACATAAGAGCAGGCATTCATTTAGGCCACTGTAGCTACAATTGCAAAACAGTTTCCACTATAACCTCCTGCTTTCTCGTGCTCATAGTTTTCCAAAGCAAGAGAAATTTGGACTGATTTTTGCTATGATGAATCCTTTTTGGACCAGAATTTTTCTGAGGAAAGGCAACAAAGTTAGACAACTTAGTTTCACAAAGCCAAAAAAAGCACTTTTTTTTTCCATGACAAAACAGTGTAAATATAGTTCCTGCTTTCCTTGTAAATACATTATTAATTCTATGCAAACGAAATCACAGGATGTCAGAATACAACAATTTCAATAATCATGTTGGATGTGCACCTTTTTCTTTTGTATTCTGATTACGAGTATCATTTCACTATTTATCTAAAGTATTTTTTCATTTCTCTGTATGTCTCTAAAATGCTGTATTTATTGTACTTAGAAGTAATTCTTTTATCACCAAAGACCAATCTCAGAAGAAATTATTTGAGTGCATGAGTCAGTGGCTCCCCAGTCTTGATTAGGCTACTATATTTTACTGCTCTAATATTGTTATATGATGTTGCCATCCTTTGTGATTTTAGTGGGTTGACCTTTACTGGTGGCCAGACACCCAGCCACTCTCTCACTCCCCTTCTGCAAGAGGACAAGAGGAGAAAATAAGAAGGAAAACTCAGGGGTCAAGGTGAGGACAGGAAGATCAGTTACCAATTACCTTCATGGGCAAAACAAATTCAACCTGGAGAAAATTAATTTAATTTATTCCCAATTAAAATAGGTTTGGATAGCCAGAAAAAAAAGAGAAATTAAAGCAACAGCTTCCTCCCACCCCCCATGTTTTCCCAAGCTCAGCTTCGCTCCTTCATTCTTGACTCCTCTTAGAGAAGACAAATCTCTTCTTGTCTCGTCTCTTCCTGTGTCTTATCAGCTGTAGACATTCCTAGAGAGAGAAGGATCTTAGTTCATGGTTATCTATCTGGCATAATGCTTTCTAGTTTCACTTGGGTTTCCATCAGCCATGTTTACCACATCAGAGATATCCTTTGCATAGTCTTTTCTTTTGGAGAATATGTTCCTTCTCACAAATCTAGATTTTGTTTTCAAATTTAGAAACAGAGGAACATGTCAGTTTTCAGCTACAGATGACAGAAAATCAGATGCTGAGTTTTAAATACAGACAAGGTTAATAGTGTAGATAACAATCTTCTCAGATATGACACCTGAGTAAATACTCCGTATTCTAATCCTTAAGACAGTCACTAAGAGCAATCCTACTAGTATTTTCTAATTCTGAACTATTTTCAAACAAAGGCCTCTTTCATTTTGCTTTAAAATTGTTAATAAAAGCGTTGTATACCTTTATCCTTAATTATTTTATTATTTATTTGAATTTTCTCATTCGTGGATCTCTCTTAAGAAACGGGGTTATTTTATTCCTTTACTAGATGTCTCAAGCTGTAAAATGCTTTTTCCATTTCATTCAAAATCTTTCTTATTAACTAAAGAACTGATTTTAATTTCAGTGTCCTCAGCACCTGCTTTTTCTGACAGTATGCTCAAAAAGCTTTCAGGTATACAAAAATTTTTAGAATCAAGTATAATGTTAGATGGGTAAATAAATGGAACTATGATTGAGAATTTTCTGAGCTCTAGTTAAATACTATGGCAATAAACACAGTGTAAAAAATCCAGTCATTATTTCCTTGAGTAAACAGAAACACCTGTTGTTATAATCAAAGGAAATCAAGCTATTTTTAGCAGTTACATTTATTTGTTTTTTGCTGCTGGACTCTGCCACTTCCTAGAATTTGAGCCTCACTTTCATATTCTATGTCTTTTTTTAAGGGTCTCTATTTATTCACTTTCAGATTTCACACAAACTCTGTCCAGGAAGGCTTTATTGATGCTTCAGGTGTTCTTTCCAAAGATACAATAAAGCCACAGAAGAGGAATAACAAAAAAAAAAAAAAAACACCCAACAAAAAGACCCAACAAAACAAGCAACTAAAAAACCTCAAAACCCCAGCAGTGATTTCTGAGTTGTACCATGCCAAATATCACCATCTTATTTACTCACAGTTAAGGTGACATCCATGGTGGAGGTGAAAGTTGTAACATGTAGCATATTTTGTGTGCCCTAGCTCCTTACCTTTATAAGGAACAGATTATTAAAAATGTCACTTTTGAAGAGAGTTTTTTCTGCAGGCTTTTTTTGTCATGACTAACCATTGGCTGCATAATTTCTCATTTTAGTCTGAAGGACATTCTACACTTTAAACTTTGCATTTTGTTTAAACAATCTGGCAAAACAAAGTAGCAAAGAGCCTTCTATCCAAGGACCAACACTTTATATTCACAGTGGATCTTTTGGGGAAGGTTTTAAGTTCCACTTTCTCCCTTGTGCTGAAGCAGGGAGCTACCTGGAGGGACCACTCTTGTCTGCAAGAAGAAGGGACATAAGCTGTTGAGCAAACCTGAGATGGACAAGGTGAAACAACACTGTCCATATGCCTATGAAAGTATGTCACTGTCACAGAAATATCCAAGTTGACAAGGACCTCTGAAGGTTGTCTGGTCCAGCACTGAAAGGCAGAAGAAGGGCTAATGTCAAAACTAGACCAGATTGTGTGTGGCATTGTCCCACCAGTTCCTTCAGCTTCTCCTGGTATGCCATGCTCTGTCCCCATAACGGTCTTGGTAAACCTCTGCTGTGCTCTTTTTGGTTTGTCCATGTCGCTCCTACCAATAAATGCTTTAAGGAAGGTATCAAGTAAAATGCCATACACGCCTATTCCAAAAACATATACATAACTTTTTGCTTTTCAGTTATTCTTCATGCACTGCTCTCTCAGATGTAAGCAATTTTGGCTGAAGGTAATCATTATGTAAAATTACCTTTCACATTTTATATGAGAAGATGTGTTTACTTCGTGCCCTTCATTTTGTGGCCTTTAGGTGTTGCATAGTTTGACACTGACACAGATACAAATGCTGTTAGATTTTTCACAGGCAAGCTCTTGGTGGGAAGGTAGGTCAGGAAGACAGAATATATCCCCCAATATGTGGAAAACACCCAGTTTCAAAGTAATGATGCAGCAGTGGCTGCTATTCTTGTACATAGATTAGTATTCACAGTATCTATGTGCAATGCACTTGGATGTTTCAAGTTTTGGTATCCTTGCTTCCATGAATCCTTGATAAAGACTCTCTCCTCTTATTCTGTATAGTCAATGATTTAATTTCTTTAGCATACAGAGGATAACACCATTTCTCATCTCTAATTCCTCTGGGGGCTGAGGGAACACTCATAGAGACTGATTTAGGTTTTTGCACTGAGCTGATTTCTCTCTCTGCTACACATCCCCGAATCAGCTTTTAAACAAATCTTGCTTGTACAGCGACAGAAGAGAAATATCCAGGAAGGCTTACTAAAGAACCTGAAAGATATTAAGTTCAAGCCAAACCCTGGCAGTAACAATATATTTCCACCGTGTTGTATTCAGGCTCGTACTTCATGAACACGCCTTGCTCAAACTTCAGCTGCCCGTCGAACAGCAGTGTTTTAATCCACCAGGTTGTCAGAGGGTGGCAATGTAAGAACACAGAATAAGCACACGGCCAATTAGCGAGATCTTCTCTAGGCTGGGAGCAGCTGGCTTTCCTGACACAGCCATAGCCTTCCCTTTGTTCACTACCGTCACACTCAGGCTTCTATGAACAACGTGCAAAACAAGACAGGGTGGTCCTGAAGAAAGGCCGCGCTTCGTGTGGGATTGTCTCATACACGGAAAACCTTCCAGAGAGAGACAAACACAGTCCTATTATTTACAGTTCAGCCATGTTCATGCCAGATCTGCCAGAGGAAGTAGAGCAGGCAGCTTCATCATGTGCTGCTGGGAGCCACTCCTCGGCCATGCCTTTCTGCTTTAGTAGCCTCTTGTGGGTCTACACAGAGTTGCAGGACTTGCAAGGCAGATGTCTATTACAGCAAAACAAGACAGAAACTGTCCAAGAGTGCTGGTGATTCCTCTTGATGTCATCTCCTGTTCCTCTACGCATGTCTAAAGTACTCTCTCTCTCCTTCAACTAACTGTGCAGTCGTGTGTGATCAGGGTAGTCCCAGCCTCCAGGTGTTCCCAGGCAGTGGCTTCCTCCTGACCCACAAGGTGACGGTGGTTAGGTACCTCATTAGTTCTTTTCAATAAAACATTCCCATGGTGAGCTATGTGACTGCTCAGGTGACAAGCACTGAAATACTTTGCTTTGTACTAATTTGTCTTGAAGGATTAAAGTACATCTGACTTTACTATGACAAGGAATACCTAGGAAAATAAGCACTTTTTGTTGTCCATATATACAGGTGTACAAAGTACTAACAGTGTACAGGTAGAACAGCCAAAGCTGCCATTTGTCTCAGTAAATAATTGTTAAATTTGCCTTTCAAAGTAACTTTTCTTGTCCTGACTCCTGCTGTCAGGCATTTGTACCAGTAGATGGTGGAGAGGTACTTGGGTGGCTGAGGGGAGCCTACACAGGGAACACCTCCAGGACTGGAATAAGTTTTCTGTCATATCACCGTGCCCTGGCGCCAAGCAGAGGGAGGATGTTCTTTTGCTGGCTGAAGCAAGAGAAATATTTGCTTGTGTTTTTGGAGTACCTATAATTTTGTAAAAATGTTTGTTTCACACATGGTAGCATTATGACTCTTATCCTTCTCCCACTAGGACTGGGATTAAGACTGCAGTTCAGTGCCCGCTGAGATGAGTCATTATTCATTTTAATATCTCTTTTGGTGACTAGGAATAAATTTTGTTGTCCAAGTGCTACAGTATCTTCTTTGGAACAAGTGCTGTCCTCTCTGCACTTACAGAAGAGCTGAGCTTGCAAGAAGAGTGGGTCTAGCCCCATTTTGAGCGTAGTCCCTTTTGGGTTTGAGTTGTATATCTTGGACAAACAAGATATGAATATAAAGGAAGTGTGTCAGAAAATCTTTCAACAAATTCATATATTAAAATATTTTCCTTCCACAATAATTTTACTGTCATCACTCCATGTGCCACATCTAATTTGTAGGGTGAGATCTCTTGGCACAGTGACTCATCTTTTCCTTATAAACCATCATGTACGCAAAACTGTATTAGTAAAGGAATAATGATGGGATCTGCTTGTCTCTTAGAGACTAGTGCAGAGATAATTGATTCTGTTGCAGATGCTAGTAAGTATGTAGTATGGTTTCTGTCTATCTTAGATAAGGCTGGGGACTGGTAATGCAAGGAGTGTAAAGTACAGAGGCCTATGGATGAAAATTCAAAGAAATCAGATCTTAAAATAGAAATCAACGGTCAGGACCCCAAAGAAAATGCACCATCAGTGCAAACAGCTTGTGTTCTCTCCAGCTGAGAATCTCAATACAACTGACAAGCAACCATGATCCAAACCACAGTAGATCTCATGAGATAATGCAATAGTGCCATTCCACTGAAAAAGGAGACCACAGAGAAACAGTTATTTACAAAATAAATTATTTTCACTTCTGCATATGGAAATAAAGTTATGTCTTTGCTACCGAGTTATCATTCCACACGAATAGTTAACCCTGTATAAAATGTGGGAAGTTTGCAATTCTCATTTCCTGATCCTTCTGCTGACAGTCTGAGGCTAGAAGTTATAAATTTATTGACAAGGGGGTGGGAAAGACACAGAGCTTGGTGCTTCTCAATAATAAAACAGAATTGAAATAATGAACTGTAAGCTACTTAAACCACAGTCTCTGCCCGCTATAGCATACACAATATGGTGTTGGTGTAGTACGTCAGTACGTCATGTTTGAAGCAATAAATGCAGAGTGCTTTTAAATAATATGAAGATTCTATACGAAATGGTTCACAAATATTAATTCTCAAATAATACAATCCTTAACAGATGCTCATAATTAGGGATATAGATATAAAAATACAGTAAAAGAACATGCAAGGAGTTTGCTTATATTCACTCTCAGATCTACCATATTAACATAATTATATGCTTTAGTTTAGGGCGAGCTTGACAGACTTCTTCATTTCTTCAGTGAGTATCAGATATTCATAGCTTAAGCAAAATAGAAAATGACAGGATAGTGGACAAGCTGTTTATATGAGCTAAAGAAATAATTATCAGATTATTCATGGCACTGTAAAGAGTAGGAATGGTAAGCAGTCCAGCTATTATAATGTGATTAGCTAATGTTAGTTAAGCATTGTGAAGATAGAAAGAACTCCACAAAGGTTAAGCATTATTATTATTATCACTGTTAATTCAGGGTGATGGAAGGTACAGTGAAACCTCTTACCATGTGCTGTGTAAAGCCTGAAACTGAAATTTAGAACTGGGAGATTTACAGATGGGATAAAGAGCATTACCAGCTGGTGAGCTCTTTCTGTTTGTTCCTTGCTGAGGTCTGAGTAGCTGGCCATTTGAAAAGATACCTCATAGACAGTGGTGGAGATGTAGAGTACATCACAGTAGGAGGGACCGATGTGGGTCAAGCTGTGTGCCAGGCTGCCTCCATCAAACTACCCTATGGGTCCTCTAGTCCCGTAAGAGGAGCAGCAACCCTGAGAACTGCAGGTTGCATCATACAGCACTCTGTGGGCCTGGAAGACCTTTGAACATAATCCATCATGGGCATAACCATCCTGAAAACATTAAGGTACTTGGGCTGCAGCCTTGCATTTCTGGGTGTCTTGGTAATTATGCCATGGATTGTTGCCTTAGGCAAAATTTCTTGCGTGTACTGCATGAAACAAAAGGTGCTTCCCTAGGGTGGTTTGTTCCACCAGTGTATTATTATGTGGAACCAGTTGAAAAGCAGCATTTTTAGTTCTAAAGGAAATTTTGGTGTTTTAAAAGCATTACTGTTCCAGCCAGGAAACTGAATGAGCCACAGCCTCTTCCTATACTAAATACTAATTCTAATGCTAATATTACTAATGAATCCCTTCATAATATTGATTTTTTTTGTTCAGTTGGAAAAATATTGTTGAAATCAATAAATTTATTTGAACTATATGACTATTGGAATAATGTATATTTTTATAAAAATATATTCTGTCAAGTATTCCATTGAGCTCTTCCATGCTAAGTGACTTTCTTATGAACAGCCTTGAACAAATATCCAATCTTCCAGAAAAAAAAAAATTAGTGAGATAAAAAAGCTGATGAATGAAGACACAGTTAGGAATCAGAGCTGATTGTGAAACATGGGTTCAAATTCAGGTGACAATGCTGCATGACCCAGGCCTCGGTTTCTTTTCAACTGATAAACTTTTCTATTTTAAAGTTTCAGGGAAGTATTTTCCAAGAACATGAAGATGCCTGGTGGACCCACTCCAGCTGGGGTGGGATGCTATCTTCACTTTTCAGATTTAATGCGAATATCTGTTCTAGACTGGGCTTCAATAGTATTTTGCAGATTCACTATCCAGAGAATTTCCCCATCCCAACGTGTTATGAATCTGGCATCCTGGGCAGGACAAGCAAAGAGACAAAGTCACAGAAGGAGGACAGAAGGATAACTAGAGAAGTGTTGGAAAGCTGATTTACTACGTGACGTTTGGAGCCCTTTCCAGCTGCTGGTGAGTCTTACCACTGACTTCAGACCTATTTGTTCACCGAGAGCTGACATTCAGAATAAAAGTATTATAATGGCTCTTAAAAGAGCTCTGAGAGAAAATCTGGAGTGATTCAGAGGATGATTCACTCATATTGATAGCAAAATATCAACAGTAGCTAAACATGACAGATACAGTGTGTACAGAGAGAGCCAAGCCAAGTCTAAATTGGAGTTCTGAGCACACATTTGTGATTTAGTCATCTGAATAACAGGCTACGGGCTGTGAGAAACCAATATTAACTGAGGAGCATTGCGTTATCTCCAGTGTGAGCATTCCCAAAGGTATGAAATGCTTGTCCCCTTAAAATTGACTGTTGTCAGTTTTGGGGTGTGATTCAGACTAATAATTTAAAAGATGGTCTCTGTCACCAGTTTCCAGCTAATTTGTGTTATGAGAACTGAATTTAATTTAACACAAGCTTCCTCTGTGTTACAGAATTTGGCACCTGTACTTCTGCTGATTCATTATCCGTGATGACAAAATTGAGTTGCAAGAGCACCACAGGTCAAAGCATCTGTACCAGCACTGCATGTCCTCACTATTTTCACTTTTGTTGGTAAAAGACATTGTAGGTCTTTTGGCACCTTTTGATACACTTTGAGATGTGGAAGTAATATATCACAAGAAAAGCAGTTCACACCACAGACACAGTGGATGGGGTTTTGAACCTGTGTGGGTAGCACAAATAAGGAATTTAGAGAATAAAACAAGGAGAAAATTGTAGGAAACGGACAACCTCCTTCCCAGGGTGTCATTTTGACCATTGTCTTGTCTATGCCCCACCTGGGTGTCTGAGTGCCTTCAGTCTCTGGTGGTAGCTGTGTCAATGTGCATGCCACTAGGCCAGATTTCAAAGGGCCACCCAGTCAAAGAACACCTTTCCTGGTGGGGAACCGTGCCATCAATTTTCAGTCATACCCCAGGCCTGCAGGAACAAGAAGCTATGATGAAAACTATGATGCCTGGCAAGGAAAGAGAAAGGGTGCTGCAACAAAGGTCTAGGGCTTGAAGGCATTTGAGAAGCTTTTCATTTACTACCTGAACGTTATTAAATTATTTTGCTCATCTGAGGAGGCTTGCATGTATTTGTGGGTCTAAGACAAACAACAGAAGTTGCAAAACCTTCATGTATGAAAGGCAACTTTTCTAAGTACAGACAAAAAGATAAGAAAAACACTGCCAGTGAGCAACCAGGCATATTCCCCTTGCACAGCCTGTGTCTTTGGACAGTGGTTGAAATGGTGGTGGTGGGAGCAAGTTCCTAAGCTATAGTGGGACAGTGGAAGAGGGCGCAACTGCCTAGAAGCTTTCAGGACCATAAACAGAGTTTATTGTGATGTTGGTGGACGGTGGGGTGCTTTTCAGTAATGTATCAGGAACATCTTATTCCTGAACCTGGACATAGGGCCCTTGGTATGTTGGGATGTCAAGGTTAAATTTCTTGAATATTTGGATAGACACAACATTTTGGTAATTCTACTGGAAGCCATTTATTTCGTAATCGGAAATTATATGGAAGTGTTCAAGAGTACCATAAATGTTGAGAGTCTGGACAAACAAAGCAATTATGTGGAACAAAACAGGGGAAAGTGTGATATTAAAAGGCAGTCTCCAATCTGTTAATAACATAGACTAGTCACTCATTGACCGTATGTTACCCTTTGTTTTCAGCAGCATCCATCAATCCCAGGATGTAAATAGATCTTTGGATCATCTCTTTCTCTGAAAGCTCTTCCAGGCCACCCTCACAGGGCACAAGAGAGACAACCAGTGAAAGCACATCTTTCTGATTTATCTTGAATTTTTCATTAATAGTATTAAATAGCTATTGAAAATGAGGCGAAGGCCAGTCTGCTTATGAGAAGAACTTTCTAGTGAACGTATCCCATACCATTGCCATGGCATGTTAGACAAGCATGCTTCCTCATAACAACTTAGAAGGGAGCCTTAGGAGGGACTAAGGACCCACAGAAGATCTGTGGAAGGAAAGACTACACATCTACCAGTAAAATGATACTTTCTGGTGTTGTTCTTAGGCTCTGCAGCCAACATGGCTCACAGCTATAACAATAAAAAGAATAGGGTGGCCCGATCCAAACTGCCTACTTGGAAAGACCCCTCCCATGACAGGGGAGCCTCCTGTTTGTCAGAGGTCCCATCCCAGGAGCCATCCTGGCAATGTAGAAGGATGCAGAAGAGCAAGTTGCAGTGCTTCGGAATATTCTCTGACACTGTTTATTCTACTGGAGAGATACAACCAAAGAGTACAGAAACCTCTGCAGGCTGTTTCCACTGCAGTTTCCTTGGTGTAGCTGCAGCAGAATGAGCATAGATATGAGTTTGGGTCCAAATACTTGTCCTGCCTTTCTTTGTTCTGTGAGGCTGGGTCGAATACCCCTTCCCACATGAAGATTTTCTCCTGAGTCCTTTTCTATTCTATGGTCTTTCCCTCTCTTTGTTTATCTGTATCTCAATAAAGAAGACCCTTCTGCTACAAAAGAAAGCTTCTCTGTTCTTTGGTGTGGGGATTTTCCTTGTTTGTGTATGTGTACTTCCCCAGAAATAAACAGGTTTTCCATTTGGTATTCTCTTTAGTTCAACCACTGTTCATCCACTTGCTAATGACATTTTTGGGGGGGGGCTGTAACTTGTTCCAAAAGGGTGGGGAGAGGTGTTGGAAAATTTTCTGATGGCTAGCTATGCACTGAAGTGTTTAATGACATAGCATTTTTATAACAAGAATCAGGATTATTTAAATTACCTCATAGACATTTTCCCCAAAACACCAGGTGACACTCACCTGACCTAATCCTGGCCTAGAGTGCAACTCTTCATCCTCTGTTCCCCAAACTGATCTTTTGTTGTTTAATTTGACAATTTTAGCTATCTTGTTTTAATTAAACATGTTCAGGTAGCATTTCATCTGGGAAATACTGAACCAGTAAAACAAAGAACTCCAGCAGAATTGCTTTTACCAATCAAAAGAGAGTTTCTAGGAGCACCAAATATTTGTCTTCTTTGATATGAAATAAGAAATTTCTTGTGTAAATTGATTTCCCATAAATGAGGATCTTAATGCTGATACATGACTCTGATGGGTAATCAGATAAATAACCATTTTTATTTAGTATAGACATGGTGCTATATCATTTGAGTAATAGTCTTAATGAACAGGCTTGTGTACTTTTGCAAAAAAAGGAAAGTGATGAAAAGTCTCAAATGTCACATTAAGCTACCATAAATCTAAATTACATCATTAAATCCTGGGTCTTCATATTCTATGACAAAAATAAGAGTGGTTCAGGTTAGAAATCCACCAAAAATACAGAATTTGAATTCTTTGATGGAATTAAATTGAGTGTGAAGGCAGATCCTTTGTCGTTTTCCATGCTGCTAACATTCAAACATATAACATTATGGGAATTGATGTCCCATTAAAGTGTCCAGTTTCTATACTTAAATTTCTTTTGTGGCTGTGAGACTACAATAAACCCTGAAAACATGGGAGAAACTTATTCATTTAGTTCCAAATTCAGAAAAAAACCTGAAAAAGCCATGTAAGGAAATCACTATTTTCTTCCACCAATATTGACTGAATTCTACTCTGCTCTCAGCTCGCTTTGTATTTCCTTTAGCTCAAGAGTGCTTTTGCAGCTGCAGGATACAACTCTGATCCTCAGTGAGGTTCTGTGAGCTAAAGCCACTGCTGTGCAGTATTACCAGTGCAGTGAGCTACAGAAGTAGTTTCTGCAGACTCCAAAGTAAAAGCATATATGGAACTCCTTGTATTGCTTACATATGTTATATGTTAGAGTAACGCAAAATGTTGAATTAGTTTTTTTTTAGAAACAGCAGTTAGTTTAAGGCCCTGGTCTTATTTTCCCCTCCTTGAATGCTTTATTTTTGAAATCTCTAGTTTATATACAGTTCAAAAAAATGCAATGGAAAACAAAAGTCACAATCTCATTTCCACATAGCATCTTAACAGAATTTTTCACTCTATGGAAGGAAAATAGTCTGACTGATCATTTCCAGGAAGAAAGTGGATAATCCTTTGTCTCTTTATTTCCAGCCCCATCTGCATTTCTGCTGTGCAAAGCATGATATACGGTAAATAACAAAGGATTGAGACATATTTTTGCCTGTCTCCAGGCAGAGGGGTCAATGCTTAATGCACATTATTTTTAAATGGTGCTGATTGTTCTGCAACAGTAGACCTAGTACCTCACAGGTTTTTGCTCATTTATAAAAAAAAATCTTAAAATACCTCAGAAGATCGAATCCTTAACATGCAGTTGGTGGATCAATGCTCAAGTAAACTATCAAAGAACCTAGTTCAACTGTAAATCTGATTGAATTCATAAGGTCCATTGTGATGTATGTTTTCAGCCCAGACAGTTGAGGGATAGGTAAAATACTTATTCATTACGCAAGGATTTCATAGGATTGAAGATTAAATCAGCAGAAGGCAAGATAACTGAAGAGCCATATTGGTAAGGTAATGGACTATAATGCTTATCATCTGCAATTTTTCATTACTAAGAAATTTTGTATGGTCTTGTGCATATCTGCATTTCTTAATTCCAAAATATCTCCCGAAGGATCCATATTTAAAACTCCTATGAGCAATAACGATAACACTAAAATTGCGGTTGAGGCAACACAGGAAAAATACTGCAAAGGTGACAGTTATTAGGAAGCTTCACAGATTCATGTCATCTTCAGATCATTTTCTCCAGCACTGCAGAGAAGTAAAACAGAAGCCAAAATGCAGGGACAAATAACAAATAACAGTAAGATGGCCTTTTTGTACTTGCAGATCTGTTCTGTAATAGGTCATCTCCAGGTTTAACTTTGTGTCATAAAATGGAAAATAAGAAAAATAAATAGCACACCACTTTATGTGCAAAATTACAGCATCTAGGCACTGGCCTGCACGGGTTTACAGCTTTCCTTGACAGCCTGAGCACTCTGTCTTGTGCAACCTCCTCCCACGCTCAGGCCTTCAGGAGGAAATGTTCCTCCCCTCTTCCTCGTGCGGTATGGGCCACAGCTTGGAGTCTCTGCGGTTGTGTCGAACAGCGACTCGTGGGTAGCAGGTTGTGCAAGGTGCTCATTCTCTGATAGCTATAAGCGTTTTTTTAAAAAGATCACTCTTTTCCTTGTGGGGACTGAAATATCACAGAAAACAGATCTTACACCGTTTGTTATAAAGCTTTTAAGGAAACATAGTAAGTCTTGAAAAGCCTAGTAAGGCTTTAGTGGCATAAATTCAAACATTTTTACTGGAATCAAGTAGCAAATCCTCTGTGCTTTGCTTTGAAACTGTACTGGGAGTACAGATAATTTCCCATCAACAATATATCTGAATATGTGTTAAATGTTACTTCGCTTCCTGGGTTTTTTTCACATATTATTTACCTCATTGATATCGCGGCAATTTAAGCAAGGAGTTTTCATAGTCTGTATATCAGTTAGCTCTGTAAATCCGACGTAATTTGCCTTGAGGTGCTAAGATGAACTCGCACACCATGAGAAGTAGCATGGTCAGGGCAGATTACTCTTGTGTGCCCATTCCCCATGTGAGAAGCCTGACTCCCAAGACATTCTGCTGTGAGAAGCAATCACTGTGCTCAGAAAAACGATCGAGGTCTGTAAGAACTCTAAAAGCTGCTGGAAGAAATCTGTTTTTATAATCGGTTACTTCTGAAACTGTGGGTGGCAGCAGTGTCCAGGCAGAGGGAATTTTTGGAAGCCTCCCCCAGGGCCCTGACCTCCATTGAATGTTTCTGGAGGAGGCAGCATTAATTGCTGCCCCAAGACTTGGAGGCCGAGCTCACAACAGGCAAACACATTAGTTTGTAAATGAAGGATTAAGTCAGGAAACCTTGCTAATAACCTAGTTCAGTAGCTCCATAATCACCACAGTATGATGGTGAGTAATTTGCAGTGTTTGTAAGCATGAGTTCAGTGGCCTGCTAATTGACTCAGTTTCCTATTCTGGATAGCTGTGCTGATACTTGGAATCGTTCTGTAAGATGATCTTTAAATAATGCTCCATGTGTCACGGCACATGTGGCATTCCTGACTTCCACTTCTAGCTTTCCTCATTTGGACGATTTATGGGCTTGTGTAAATCAGTCTTGAACATAAGTGAGTGCCTGTTCTTTAGCTGATTCATACTCCCTCCATTGTAAGCAAAGTTATGTCCTCAGACAGTTTCCATTATTCACAGGCTTTGCCTGCCTTGTATCTGAATTTGTAGGAAAGAGCATGGCTTTCCAGAGATTTCTAGCTCTAACCAATTCTTTTATGTTTTGTCTGCCTGAAAAGTGAGCTGAGTATCTTCTGAATAAGCAGGTGTACAAAGCATGACTTCTGGGGCAGAATCAGCATTCCCATTCTCCTCCTGGTAAATAATTACATGACAGCTGGGAAAAGTTGATGTCAGATGGAAGTTAAGATGTTCCTGATTCATCCACTCTAACACAATATATGCAAAAAGACTTGAGGGTCACCTTTCAAAATTCTAGTTCTGTTTAACTGTGCTTTCACATCCTGGTTTCTAATAATGATTAAAATACATTGACAATGACATTTTTGCAAGGGCACCATGAAACAACAAGGCAGTATATGAAACAAGTATTTCATAGTGAACACCAAATTCCTGCATTTGTAATGAACACAGCATGCAATGAATGATCCACAAAGTACACTATGCTTTCCAGATATAAAATGTAAATAGACTTTTTAAAATTGTTTGAGGTTTTCAAACCAGTGAGGGAATTTCCCTCATTAGCTTTGGAAATCTCAACCATCATGTTTGAATCAGGTAGTGTAATCCAAACAGCCACGCTTCATAACTTTTCTGCCCAGATGTACAGTGGAGCTGGCTGTGACACAGGAGGATGAGATGGTTTAGTCATGGTTTTTCATTGAGTCAACTCCTCTCCTGTATTGAAACTTTGACCTTTTGCTTCTACGACTTGCTGAAATCACCAGACCTCACAAACTTCTCAGAAGAGCACAAGAATGAATAATAGTGTAACAACAGGTTAATGAACTTGAGTAACAGGGTTAGTTTGCAAAAGCACTATTACCTAAAAATAAGAAACCTAAAGTCAACTGAAAACTAGATTGTGAAAGTTTCTTTCCTTCTCTGCTGAAAGCAGTTAAAGTGATCAGAACAAGGAAAAGGAACAAACTGAACTGGACTTACTACTCCTCGAGTGTGCAGGGCTGGGATTTTTCAGAATTGCATTGTGTGACTCATAACCTTCTCATGCAGACTTTGATATAAAATGCCCATTGACAGCAGTGGGAGCAGTGTGAAATTCTACCCTACAATTTATTGATATGATCTTCCTGCAAAGAACAGAACAAAGACCCAGCTCCTACATTAGATATTTCACAGCCTCGACACAACAAATGGAGGGTGAGAGTTGCAAAAAAGAATGATGAGAGACAGTGCAAAAAGTGTAGTAATAAAACATTATAGTGTCTCACTTGTGGCATATTCACACCTTGTGAGGTTTTCAAGAGTTTTGATTTTAGTTTCATTTTACTTGTTTGACCTGATCAATGGATGGGTACAGTTGCGCATCATTATTTTGAGAAGAACTATAGTTTCTACTTAGTAAAATAATTTAAATTAATATTTGATCAATGAAAAATTCAGCATTGGATTGATAGTAGGTATCAAACCCCACATCTCTCCTCTAATCTCATACTATGGAAGAATGAATTTCGCACCCTTGTGCCTACACTCGATAGTTTACCCAGAAGTCCTGGCTAAAGACTTGCAAAGCAAAATGAATCATATATTATCAAAGAGGAATAATGTGAAGGAAAGCTAACAAAAGGTTTAAAGCTATAAAAGAACACAAAACTGTTTTAGATCCCTTCCTATTTATATTTAACACTAGAATTATAAAGGAGGTGCTGGGAAGTGTCTATCAGGAATATTGTATGAAGTTTTGTGGTAAACATCATGACACTTGGGAGTCAGTCAGTGAGCATAAAACACCTCTCAAAAGGCGATGCTGTAATTCAGGACATCTTATCCTATGCTATCCTAGCCTAGCCTAACCTAGCCTAGCCTACCTTGTCTATGCCAGGCCATATGCCTCTTAAAGGTAGGCTGTGAACTGCTCTTTGAACACACAGAACTGTCTATGAACATCTGTTTTAGCTCCTTTACAAGTGATTTAGTTCAGTTCTTCAGGTGTGCTCTTTAAGGGTCGAATGTTTAATTGTGTATAGAAAGTCAGCTTCCTTCATTTTCATGAATGCAAGGTAACTTGCATTAACTCAGAGCTGAGCCTGATCATGGTGCTCCAGACTAACTCTTAACTCCTTGAGAAGGTAGGTGGTAGCAAAAGTGTTACAAGCAAATTCCTAACAACAATGCCATTGTCCAATCTACTAATGACAGCAGGTTTAGGTTTGTCATGGAGAGACAACTTAAATCTTGACAATGGAGACCCTACAGTAAACACATTCTGATGGTTTATGATGTTACTTTGTTCCTAGCTTCCTTTGAGGACAGCTGTTTTCACCTACATCCAGAAAAATCTGATAAATAGCAAGTTAAGTTGACATTTTCCATCAGTTATGAAGACACATCGATTAGTCTTAACCAGCCCAACTCAAAACTTGGGTTTTCCACATGGTGGAAAATCTATGCAATTTTTGGTTTTGCTTGCTTTATGATCTTTGTAATACCTATGGTGACAGAAGGTGAAAGAAGAAAAGGCTGTTTATTTGATAGATTTGTCAATAGGATGGTTAAAACACTAACCAGTGAGCCAGATGTGAGATAACTGGAAGAAAAATTTTGAAAAACATTTCTGCCTTTTTGATTTATTTTTGAAATGGCAAAAGAAGAGAATGATTTCTCACTATGTTTCTCTGTCTTCTTTTCCTTATCACATATACTATTGTTATAAGTAATTCTTGCAGGCAGCTTAAGCAAACCTGTAGTTGTCTTTTTTCATGTGCCTAAATAAAGAGTGTAACATGTAGAAATATGTATTTATTATGTGGTGCCTTTGGTCTGTGAAGGGTTACATATCTGGAATTGGAGTTCTTAAGGGACTTGCCAACATCTCATAATTCCCAATTAGTCAGAAAAATTAGCATAACTGTGGCTTAATGAAATTTATGAACCAAAGAAACTTCCTCATGCCTTTGCCTATGCTCTTTGTGGAAGCAAAGTGCCCTTTCAAGAATAACACATAAAACATATTTGTAAAAAGTGGGTTTTTATTTTCTATTTCATATTTGTTTCATCACCTTTAAGTTACTCTTTAATCATAAACACTGAGAGATGTGGAAGAAGCTGTGCCCAGCAATCTGTCTTTTTACCTAGAATCACCTGATATAGGTCATGGGGACCTGCCCACTTGATGGAGCAGATGATGCCTGACTCAATGTGTCCAAGGAAGACAACAAAAATATTTGTTCTCTTCCAATGTGCTGGGGGGAGGTGAGGAATAATGCCTTTCTGACCACAAATTTGGCAATCGGTTCACTTTGTACGTGTGAGTAAAGAATTGCTATATTTACAAGCAACTCATAACCTGAGGTACTGTTTGTGCCCTGACAGTTTTCCATTCCCATTTTCCCCTTTTTACCTAATTTTAGTGATTCAGTCCATTTACTGCTGTGGGCAGAGAACTGGAAGCCTTCACCTAGTCTCTAAGGGCCTAATATCCTCAAGCACTCAGGCAGCAGCAGTTTCACTGCAGGTGGGACTTGGGTCACACAAGCACAACCATTTAAAAAGGAGATCTTGTCATGAACTCAGATTATTGTCACTGGAGGAAGTCTAAGAAAGATAAATACAGACGAATACAAAGTGAAATTCACTCCTTTCTAAGATTTTAGGAGGGGGTGTAACTACTTGCCCCCTCGAGATGCCTGTCTCTCACTTCTGGCTGTAATGCAATCACTTATTCAGACCATATGCTTGATTTACTGATGGCTAATAATGACTGGATGGGTCTCATCCTTTCTTTTCTCCTTTGTGCTGGTGGAGTCAATGTGCCTAATCAGAGTGACTGAGGATCTATCCGGACTGAACAGTGAGTTGACATATTTAAGCACTTCTCTCTCGTATTACACAGAAATTATTAAATATTTAAATGTCAGTCTATGTAAAGTGGGGCCCAGTGTTCAGAAGGACAGTAGCTGATCTAAAGGTAAAACCGATCTCTGAACGGAGCAAATTCTGCTCCTTGGCCACACTAGTCTAAATCTGGAATAATTCCATTAACAGTAATGTAAACCAGAAAGGACTTTGGATCAATGTACTTTGCTGGTATTGTTTACATTGCCAGGAGAGATCATATTTTGCTGTTCTTTTTTTGTTTGTTTATCTTACAGTAAAAATCATTTGACCTCTTAACTCTTTGTGTTTTCCATTTTAGTTCAGGGAATGAGAGAAGTATGTTTATCTGGATAGATTTAAAGAAAAAAAAAAGGGAAAAATGTCATTAGGAATACAAACAAAGAAATATGATGTATTTCTCATCAATGGTTTAAAATATACTTTTGCTGAAAAAGTGGGAGTATTTACTTTTATCTAGTAATTTATAGTTAATTGCACATGTTAAAATACTACTTACGTTAATGAATAATAAAGTTCTGATTTTTTTGTCACTATGTCACCTGCATTTCTCATGTGTATTTTTTTTAATGGGACTCACTGTGCTCTCAGAAAATTATGTGCTAAGCTTTTCACCTTCCAGAAAAAAGATAATTAAAAGTACCACCAACGTAAGAAAATTCTTCCACCCTTAGCTGCGCAGACTTAAATTATGTTGTTGATGGTATTTACAAAATATCTGTGGCGAGTACAGTGTGTCTGTGCTAAAGTCAATGAAGCATACAATGAACAGGACATAGTCACATGAGGCTTGAATTCATTCCAGTTTGTACACTGGAATGTTTTTTTTATTTTTTTTTTAGCTCAGATGATTGCAGTGACCAACATGTGATTCGGAGGGAAGATCACTCAGGTCAGGCCTGCAGAAGCTAGTGGCAGAATGCCTGAAAGCGGTTCAGACCAGGAACGTTTGTGTGTGGTAATTTAGAGCGCGTCACATGCGGATAGATATAATTTTTGAGAGAGAGCCAGCGTGGCTGGGACTACTTCATGCTGACATACTAACAAGGTGTTCTGTTGAATGGTAAACGCTCCGCAGATAACGTCTGAAAACTGAATATCCCTTGCCACCGAAGGGAGGGTACCTGTTCCCTTCTCTCAGTTGTTTCCAGAGGTATCTTCCCAGGTGTGGGTCTCTCAGGGCAGACCTCATTTTCGCAGGCATTGATCAGTCAACCTGCAGTTTAGGTATGCACGTAGATGATTATACTAACACATTATACTAACATCCTAAAATATTAAATTACATAACAAGTTTTAAAATAAAGTCACACCGAAGTAGCAGCTATGGAATGAGAGGTCCTTAGGAGCTCTGCTCTCTCTGCTGTTAGTTTGTGTACATGCGTTAGACCATAGCTAAGTCCAAGCTGAGTTCCGTGTGTATATGAATTGCATGTTACCCTCGCTGTGCCTAGGTTTTGTGCACCACTGCTAATCCACTGCTCTCTCATTCACTGTGTCGCACAGGCCACTGTTGCATTGACATAGCTTTCCAGGGAAGAGTGCTGAAGTATTTATCAGAGAGAAGCCACCGGTCATGTCCCCAGACACACAGCAAGTCCAGAAACAGTAATACATTAATCTGGGAACAGCTTTGGTTGCCTCCAGCTGAATTGGCAATAGAGATGTTTTAAACCGCTTCTTTCTTTCTGACTTATCCAAACTATTCTGGGTGTTTCCTGAAAAAAGCAGCTGAAAGCCTTTGAAACCATATCTCTGGCAATAGTGGCTTTTTTCATTCCAGAGGCAAAGTCTACTGTCCCATCAAATGTCAAGGGTGAAAAATCCTCACGCACAAATATGATATAAAGAGCACTCAAGTCCAGTATTTGATATAGTTATTTAAATAGCTCCCCCACATTAGTCAGACCTTGGATTTAGAAAGATTGTTAGTATTTAAAATTAAATTGCAGCATCCTTGGCATTCAGTTGTCCCTCTGAAGGAAGCCACACTGTAGGTATGGAACATATAAATAAACACAACTTACGCTGGAGTATTTAGGGAAGTGGAACTAAAGCACAAGTGTACAAACAGTTTCGCCTTTCTGATAAATACTTGTGAAAAAGAAACAGTCATAAGCAAAAGCCATGATGATATGAAGGTAAAGAGAGATCCTTGAGACATGCAACAGTGTTAAGTACAGTAATGCTGCATGCTGTGAGATGTGCTGCATGATTCTGCTGCGGCATCTGAGAGGACAGAGCCACGACACTGATAAGTAGCAATATAAGCAGATGAATGCTGGCTCGTACTACTCATATGGGACTAAATTTGTAGAAAACTAGAATCATTAGGAAAGTAATTACAGAGGCTGGCAGCCTGCCTTTGTATGAGGCTGTAACAGACATGTCTCACACAGTGCACTGTAGTTAAGTTATTGCTTATAATGAACCTTACTTACATGGCTACTCCTTCCCCTTGAATCATTTAGGTAACTCTTGTGCTGGGATGACCTTGTGTCAAAAATCAACGTACTTTCATTTAGTGGGCAGTTCATCTTTGGAAGTCTGGCAGCGGCTTTTTCCTCCAATATTGTGCTGTATCTTTTCTCTCCCAACTTTCTCTTTCAATACATACAAAGGAAGAGGGATGGACTACATGAAGTGCACTCAGATTCCATGGGAATATCAAGGGCTTAGATGCATTACCATACAGCACAAGAATGGAAAGGAATATTTTGCTTTAGTAGAAAAGCACAGTCACTATTTCCTGTTGTTATCCAGTTAACTAAAACATTCCTGATGAAGAAACAAGAACAACTCAAATTTTTCATTAAATCTCAAGGCATGTAAGGCTTGAAACAAGTTAAAGAAAAAAGATAAAAAGAAAAAAGTGTGATACACTGGGTCTGTTCAGCAGTGTGTCATAGCAGCTCTATGACACTATTGCTGGACTCTTCGCATTTGGCAGGAGTGAAGAAGTTAATTGACAATATACTACTGTAATCGTGTTTGTATTGCCTTCACAGGGTTATGTTCACTCTAATGTCTAATTTACTAGAACAGATGTTTTTTGTGAAGAATCTTGTGTAACTTGTCAGCCACAGTTATTGAGCCAAAATTTTCCACCACTTCTTGGTCACAAAGAAGTAAAACAGTGCAGAAAAAGGACAACATGAAGGAATACTGAGTGTTTGAATGTTGATAACAAAAGTCTTTTTGCCACTGATTTGAAAAACTGGTTTTCTAGACTTTAATAAGCAAGGAGTTCTAATTGAGAAGAGTTGCTGTTGCAGCATTCTATTCAATACTGTGGGTAGTGGTAACTAAAATCTACTGGCTTGATTTAGTGTATTTTGTAAGACATCCATGGGTAGCATCTGACATGTCGAACTTAAAGAAAATTTATTTTTAAAAATATATGAGATTCATATTCACTCTCCTTTGTTGATTAAATTTACCTGCATATTTATCATAGTTCCACAAAAAGGTTAGAGAACTCCACAGAAAATGAGATGTCCACCGGATTTTGCACATATTTGTCTGGCTTGTACTGACAACCTCTGCTTTTATGCATGCAGTTTGATAACAAGACCTTGTTTCAAAAGGGTGAGGAAAGTATGGTTGTTCCTGAAGTTTGTTTATTACAAATTCTGGGATAGATGCTGATACTGTCCATTTAACATTTCACACCTTTGTCTTCAAATAAACTACAGTACTACCATTATGAATCATGATGTCTAGCCCTTCACAGGGTAGAATTTACATTTTGACTTCTATGCTTAGATTTTGTTACAGCAACCCATGAATCTGCAAAATCGTTTAACAGAACACTGGGAAAAATTTGCTATCACTTAATGACAAACTCACACATACCTCTGGTTTAGCCAGCCACCTGGCAACTTTTGCCAGACCTTTGGCAGACACCACTGAAGAAACAAGTCTACAGATATCAGTCCCAGTGCCAGAGTGCTCGAAAGTAAATGGAAATAATATTACTCCAAGCCCACATTTCTCTCTGAAGATGTTCTTATTTGATAGACGTCTAGGCAGGTGTGAATCAGATTCTTACACTGCAACCAAAGGGTCTGGGAACAGAATTTTAGGCTGAATACAGACAAGTTGAAATTAAGATTTTATGATTGTTTCATCTGACATCTTGGTTGTGATTAAATGCAGGACTTTAAACACCTGCAATGTGGAGGGTTGTATTTGAACTGCACACCTGGACTCCCTTTAATATCAAGAAGTCTGCTGTTCCAGGATCCTATTCCACTCGTCCCAAATTAGATGTTTAAAACACACTGAATCAGTCATGCTGCAGAAATGTCACTTACAGTCTGTTTGGTACAAATAGGGTCTAGATCATCATCTCAGATGTTGATAATACAGAAAACATTGAACATTAGGTAACATAAACCCAATTCCCCTTGGTGTGTGAATGACCCCAGATGGACTATTAAGATGTCAGGAAGTTCTGCAACACTATTTAGAGGAAAGATATTTGAAGAATATTTATTTATTTGTATTCTATACATATGTACAAATTTCTGAAAGTCACAACATGCAATCCTATGGCAGAGAAAAAATTTAAGACTTCAGAAGAAATGTTTTAAAGAGCACAAAAAAAGAGAAACAGACTAGTATAATTCTAGGGTACAATTTCTCTCTGAAGCAGCAACATTTATGAGATGAAATTTCAGAGGAGAATAGGGAAGCACAGTTCAACTCTGGATAAGAACAAAACCTTTTTTTCCTTATAAGGACTACACAGAAAAAATCCACGTACACAAAATTGTGTATACTTTTCTCCATTATGTCCATTGGTCTAACAGAAGATGATACCTCTTCCCAGGAACCTGATGTCACCGAAACAGCAGTCAAACCAAGTTATTTCTCCAGTTTCCAAGGCATGAACATTCAGCTGGACATGCTGGATACCCTATCTGGCTGAGCATTTTGCCAACTATCTATTGATGGAAATGAAACTACAGGAAGAATATGCACCTACAGGAAGAATATGCACCTAGCATGATTTGGCCGTGAAATGACACGAAGAGCCAACAACTGACCCATGATGCAGCCAAAGCAACTCTTTCCAACAAGGGCAGTTACTGGCATACCTTTCACTAAGGTTTTTGAAAGTGCTTTCTAAAAATTCATTAACTGAGCCGCTCATCACTTAACATGATTAGGTTAGACAGGGATCATTTCTTCAATACTGAAATATAACTGCCACAGTGATAGTGTGGGGGAAATGCATGAGACCTTAGTCCTGTCTTTGTGAAGATAATGTGAATTTGCAATTGTGTTCTCCTGCAAATGGCTCAGGTATAGGGACTGCCTGCAACCTTCCCGAGGGCCTCAGTGCTTGCAGTCTGCTCTCAGCTGTTGGAAAAGAGGATAAGGCTTAGTGAGTTACGATTTTTCCAGAAATGAAGGTAGTTTCCATTTCTTCCAGGGGGAAAAAAAACTGCCTAGACATTGACTGCAGTAGGTCACAGTCTGCACTTCATACTCCCTTCAAGAATTAGCACTCCTGTGTCTCCTACAAACACAAAGTCTGTAAAGCTAGTGCTGGAAACCATTACCAGTGAGTTCACCCTTGGTAAGTACCCAGAAAGCATTGACCTAATCCAAACCTTATCTGCAAGAACTGATAGGATCTTGACAAAAGTTGCCATATTTGCAAGTTTGCAAACTTACAATAAGTAAAATCTTGCTATCGTAGTATGTCCTGATTTTTTTTCTGAAATAAGAGAAATGAAGATCTGCAGAAAAACTGCTGCAGTATTCTGAAGGTCGGGGGAGATTTCTAAAATGTATGAATAGCTGCTTTTGCTGTGCAAGTTGACCAACAGCAAAACCCTGGTCAAAATGCCTAAATGCCAGTTCTGATACATATTATCCAGAAGGCGAAGCAGGGCTGGAGAAAGTTTTCCTCCAGGAAGAGAGTTGTCTCATTTGGTTGATTTCAATTAACAACTTCCTTGAAACATTGTTAACCTTTCTGGCATAGTACACTTTCAAATAAAACGCACAATGCCAGTCTAATCCACTCAGCTCCAGAATAGTTTAACTAATATCCGTAGGGCACACATCCTGTGACTTGATTTAATCTTATGATCAGGGGAGTGTCACTTGATGTGTTAGGTACTGAAGACTTAGGAGGCCCTTGACCTTTTTCACGACTATAAGACTTCCTTGTTCTCAGAACAAAGAGCGATGACGAAAAGTGATTTTTTTTTTTTTTGCTTTTTGTTCATTTAATGAACACAAAGTAGATGAGAGCTAGCAATGATTACATTCATAGAAAAACGTATTTTTAAATCAAGGATTTTAAGAAGTGTTTTTTTAAAGATGAACTTGATGTTCCAGAAGCAAACAATTATAGATCACTGCTTCATTTCATTCAGATAACCATACTTGCATCATGAGCTGAGCATTTCCACAACGAGTATAGAAAATTATTGTTACTTGTCACAATTTCTTCTATTCAAAGTGGCTAACTGCTCTCCAGAAGTAACGTTTTCTCTGATGTTACTTCAAATTTTGATGTTTGTAGGGAAATAATATTAGCTTTTTAATTCATTTAGTCACTATAACTGGTGAATTTCTTGCAAATTTCTAAGCCTTTCTTTTGAGATATCTGGTAACATGAAAATAATTTGACCTTTGTAATGATTAAGTAGACAGCTCTCACTGTCTGTGTGATTCTGAAGAGCATTGTATTAAGCACAGAAGCAGATATTTCTCTGCACAGCTACCTCTGCATAAATGAAATATTTCAACCATTGTTCAGAAGCTGAACGTAAATATGAGAACCTTCTGTGCCATTGGGTTCCCTCAATGTAACACTTGCTCTATCATCCAGAAATTTTAGAGCTAGTAGGAAAAATAAAAAACAAAACAAAATTTAAAATGTCTTTTTCACGTATGCCTTGATTTCTTACTCTAAAAATCAAATTAGATGCTCAAGTAAGCACTGTAGTATGGACCATCCCTGAAGTGAGTGAGTGTTTGTCTTGGGAAATGCAGACCTTCTCCTGGGTTCCAGAATAGCTGGGACACAAAGACCTCTACCTTCTGAGTGTTAGAAACTGAGACTGAGGATTCGGACCCTTCTCTCACTCAAATCCTTGTAAAGACCAGGAATGTATGTGTATGCATGCATCTTTAGTCTTTTTCAGTCTCAATAGCTGCCAGGAGTGGTGTATTTTTAGCCTAAGAAATTAAGTTTATGGGATTGCGCCATTAATGAGTCTATTAACCACTTTCAACTAATTTCAATAGTCAGGTCATGTCTCAAAGACCTTAATTGCTATTACAAGCTTGAGCAATGTATGATCCAAGGCAAAGACATGGATGGAACAAAGCCAAAGAAACCCATCCAGAAAAGTTGAGTTACACGATTCTGTTATGGCAAAGCAAGAGGTAAAATCTGAATTACCTATTTTACTTTAACATAGAGACTTTTAACTACAAAGCTGATGTCTTCAAATACCTTGTCTGTCAAACCTTGAATTTTGATGAAATTATTTCAGATACATTTTAAAGATCAAGTTTTTGTGGATATTTCTCACATTTATTTACAGACACTATTTCACTGCTGATAAAAATACACAGTGATCTGGCTTTGGTAATTAATCTTAAATATAAAAGTAAACATTCTTGCATAAAGCTTCATGTAAAAGACGCTACAGCTGCTTTTTCATTTTAATGGTAATCAGGTACATAAGGAATCTCAGACTGTTTCCAGGCTTCATTATAACACTGAGTCTGCCTGTAAGAGACCTTGTAATGATTTACTCATTTTTTCATTCATTCATCCATCCATTCATCTACTGAGATGACAGTAGTCATGTGGCTTGGACCACACTTGTTCTAGCAGCAGCATATATTCTAACTGATTAAAGAAGTTATTCAGCTTTCTTAACCACCTTTTGGGAAATTTTTCATTTTCTGTATTATTTTGAAATCTATCTCTGCAATCTGAACTCCTGTTGATGTTAGGAAGCATTCCACATTCTGAAAGAGGTTATATTATAGACTTTGTTTTATTTTATATATCCTCAAAAGGTCCAATCGTATTTCTCCCAAAGGCCAATATCAAATTTTGCATGTTTTAACCTAGGAAATAACAACCTTTTCTGTATATGTAAGGAGATTTGCTTACATTTGAGAGGCCAAGTTACAGCTGTATCCTGCATTGATATGTTTACATTTGTCTGCTAATACAAGTCTCATAATTCAGTTTTGATGTTATTTTTGGCTATGTCCAGCTATGTCTAGTCAGTGCTGTGTAGAGACTTGACACAAGAGTGAATCCCAGAAAAGCTGCCTTGGCACAATTCTATGGCCAGCACAGTATTAGAGCTGGTATACCTACGTGGTTTCAAATTTGAGACTTAGTTTGTGTGGCACTAGCTGAGATATCTTCTCTTGTTCCATCATAGTGCAATATATATGTAAACCTTTCACTTCTGATAGACCTGTAGTTAGGCTCAGCACAAACACATTACCAAAACAATGTTAACAATAACAAAAATATTTAAAATGTCCCATTCAGAAAGCAGATATTAAGATATGATTGCATGCCACAACTGAAGTCTCTCATGCAATCCTTTGGCAAGTGCGAATGATGCTCTGTATTTCATTAAGCAATCACCATTATTTCACAAGTTCTTTGCCCCACTCGTTTTCTGACATACAGGCATCTGGGGAATTTGACGGGACAGAGTGTTCTTTGTAATCAAAATCTTCAGAGAATTCTTCTGTTAAATTTCAAGACTCCATTGAACCAAGGTTTTGTAATTGCACACTATACAGTAGATAGGGTTGGCAGTTTATTGGATAGGAAAAAGTATGCCCTTGCAAATATGAAGATACTACGCTTAGGATTCTGCTTAGAGGTCTGGCCTTTCAGTAAAGGGATTTAAACAATTTTTAAAGATAAGCAGATATTTGTGCATTTTTCTGTATATTTATGTTTTGAAATAGCTGAACTGTACTAGCTGAAACAAGAAATAAATCAACGTAGTCTAAGAAGAAATTTTTTCCTAGTAATTTTAGAAAAAATATAAAAAATAAAACCATGAAATCTTAGGGTTAGAAAATTATGGGCAATCCTACTACCTAAAAAAAAAACAATGTGATGAAATGGTGACTATTTTATCACATGCAGGTAGAATTCTTGTTTTGTAGGAACGTTATCATACGTGGTTTAACTACACTATTCAAAAATTTGCAAGTTATATGTAGGGTTGTGAAGCAATCTGCCTAGTTTGTTATGCTTTCTGGTATGTTTTATGTAATAACGCTTTTTGTTCCATTAATAGTTTTGCAGGAACAAGTTGTTTTTTAGTGGTTTCCTCAAATGTTAGGCGCATCACCCTTCTGACTCTCCCCACTGAGTGTCTGCTTGCTGGTATTGCAGGATTGCAACCAAACTGAGTTGCAGCAACTGGAATTTGACCTTTAACACACAGCTGCCCGTTTCCTTTGAGACACACATATTTATTACATTTTTATGGTTTTTCTTTTTTTTTTTTTTTGTGTATGGGGGAGGCCTTTTTTTGCTGGTGGAAACTGCATTTGACCTTTCGAGTAGGAACTCACAAACCTGTGCTGGCTAGAGGCCAGAGCTCTTGGTCTAGTGTGGAGAGCAGCAGCCAGGCTGCTGGTGGAAAGGAAATGACATGATCACACTGCCAGCTGTTATGCTGGTTGCTGGGTTGCTCACTCGCCAGGTCACCTTGTTGTAGCAGGGCCAAATCATGCTGGGTGCTGAGCTCACTGGCCTTCCAGCACACTGGGTACCTTCGACAGACCCTGCCTCAGGCTGGCCAAAAAATTGACACTGGCTGTAGGAAATATGATGCAATCTGTTAAGAATAGTATCTTGAAAATGTTAGGAACTATTTCTTTACTCCTTTTAATTGTAGATGTCAGTGATGACCAAGAGAAAGAGGTAAGTGATGTCAAGGAGAGTGTGAAGTAGTTGTCCTAAACCACAAACTGATTTCAGCAAGCTGTGTATGGTTTTTGCTCATACAACAATTTTTAAGACTTGGATTTATTGCATGAGTTCAAGACAATCTTGTATCATGAGTGCACTGAAAAGAAACTCCCAGCACAGGTGATATGCAGTTTCTGCATGCAGCAGGTTTGGAACCAGATGATCTTGAAGGTCCCTTCCAACCCTTACCATTCTGTGATTCTATGATTCTATGATTCTATGTCTGATGCATCTGACTGGCTGACCAGGAATGCAGTATGTACATTTGGCTAAATTTGCCAAATCAACAGCATTTCCTATGAGCTCCTTTCCATGAAGCTGGGAACAAGCTATGGCTTTTGTGTCCATCTCTTGTCATAGCTTTATCAGAAAACCAAATGACAAAGAAAGAATGGGCCCTGACTGGTGGTTTGAATATTAAAACTGTCCTGCTAACATAAAGCAGAAAAACGCTCTTTGAGTGGCATTAAGAAAGTTGGTATTCTGGAGTTATGCTTGCTCAGAAACAAATGCATCTGAGGCTGCACAGAGCAAGGTGAAAGTAATGTAAGAGGAGGAAAAGATGGGTTGTGCAGTGGCTTTCCTACTTCACTGCACCACGCAGTTCCAGAGTGGGAAAAGTCTGAAGGTCTCATCTACATTGGGAACATGAGGAATTCCCCACAGCGCTGCACTAACAGTGGAGCAACATGCAGTACTGGTGGGATGCAGCTGGTGGAACAGAAGAGCTACAGCCACGGAGCCAGTTGCACTTCGCATCTTTTCTAAGCCTGCATGAAGCTCAGCCATGCACATTCTTCTGGCAATGCCAGTAGGTGGTCTTGTTTGCAATATGCCATTATGGACACTTTTGCTGCTACTGTTTGGCCAGAGCAAGTAGCCCTGCAAAAGCAGGAGAGCTCCCCAAAGCTGTCAGAAATAAGGCCACTTGACTTAAAGGGTTCCCTTCAAGAGAAACATTTCACGGTAAAGCAGAGTGAAATAACATTGCTTGCGCATTGCTGGCTTCCGTCCTCCACAGCATACACACATACACACTTTGTGACTCAGCAACCATGCTGAAAAAGATCTGTCATCTGTGGCACTCGAGAATTTAGACTGAGATCCACAAAGGACTCGGGGTACATCCATGCGTGCACTGCGGGCAGACACAAGCAACCTCTGTCCACACTCTAAGCTCAAAAAAAGCCCACGTGACAACAGTTTAGTGAGTCACTGAACCTCAGCTAACATGGTCTGCTGAGATGAGCAAACACGTATTCTAACTGCAGAGCAAAACATTTAAAAATGTGTTTACTGCTGTCACATTTCTTGGTATCCAAAAATGTGTTTATCAGTACCATTTTGTGGTAGCATCTAGAGGCCTCTGGCTCCTGCTGTGTTAAGTAGAAAACAATAGTATGAGAAAGACATGGTTCTGACCCTTCACAGTTTGTGATCTAGCAAAAGGCAGAGACAACCAGAAGGTAGAAGGTACAAAATAAGCTGTTGTATTACACCAAGGTCACCTTTGGTTTGAGAAAAACAGTGCCTGCTTATCCCATCATCTTCCTGCATTTTCTTTGGGATGACGCAAAAGAAGTCTTTTCAGGGTTTAAAGTCATACATGAAACATTGATGTGGATAGGCAAGGCATTAAGAATAACACTCCCTTTTTGGTCTTGGTAATTAAAACTTATTCATACTCACTTTAACATAGCCTTAGTGGAACTGGAAAGCAAAATTTAATGTGCACGTGCACTTCCAAAACAGTAGAGCAGATTGTGGGAACTGCATCATCAAAGCTTTTCTGAAGCAGAGCTAGCCTTTCCCCTTTATGCCTTAGTCTCTTGTTACACATATGTTATGTTACATATTAACTGGAGTTGCAGGTGATTATGGAAAGCTACTATCCTCCAGGTCAAAAAAGTGAGTGTTTATGGGAGATGATGCCTGAAGCTACTCGTAGAGGGCATTACTACCAAGTGAGAGCATTTTTTTTTCAAATCGATGAGTATTCTTTTGCTTACAAGCTACATTCTCTTTGTAAATGAAGTGAACAGTTTTTGCATGTATAGCTCTCAAGAACTAGAAGGGGCTGGGTAATTCCAAATGGACAGTGCTCAATACTTTCTCAAAATGGCCCTGTCAGTGAGAACCTTGAAAAGCCCCGGACTATCAAATCACAAGTTCATTTAAAAAAACTCCACCTAGTCAAATGTACATTTCACTACTTCCTTTAAAATAAAGGCAGCAGTAAATGATCATATGCTCCGAAGTTTCTTGGATGTTAAAGGGATAATCTCCTCCATACTTATCACCAACACTTACTTCTTCAGTGCCTTCTAATCCTGAGCAGACATCTGTTTTGTTGCTCTTTTTTTAGAGCTCATGCCAGCATGACACAACAGCTCTGCTTGCCTTCCAGGCAGCATAATACTAGTTGTTTTGGGACATTATCACAGAGGGAAGCATTCCTGAGTAATTGACTTCAGAACTGAGTCTGAGGGAAATCCTTGCTTGCAAGTAAATCTGAGATAGTCTTCAATTCTGTACCTAATTCTATCTACAGATCTTGATATTTATCCCTTGATACCGGGTATTACATTTGTTTTAGCTGCTTCAGGATTAAGTTGCATAGATTTTCAGGAGTCAGCAATAGAGCTAATTTGAAATGAAAGTTTTTTTCTGCTCTTGTTTTGTGGAGGTGGCTAGTGAAGGAGCTTTTTTTCTCTTCTTTTTTTGTAATTTAATTATTTTGAAATAGAAATTTCACAATAAAAGTCATCATGCACTCAAACGTGTTGTCCAGAGAGGTTTTAAAATCTTCATTCTTGGTGTTTTAAAAAAATAATCCACTGGGCATATCTCGAAACAACCTGTTTAAAGCTTTTAAATTAGCTTTGCTTTGAGCCATGTCAGGACTAGATTACCTCCAGAGGTCTCTTCTGAAAAAAAGTATTCAGTGAACCTGTTGCACTCATTTAGCCCATGAACTTTTTACAAACCTTCAGGTATGTTTGCACGTTGCTGTGGATATGGAGCACACATCTAAAACCAAAAACTAAAGCTGACCTAAACTGTCTACATGGCACAGATCATCACCTCACAGACATACTGGCTCTGGTCCCAAAGCATTAGAGGCATTGATTGTGATGCAGTCTGGTCACTCAAGGATCCTTGAGAGCTTATTATGCAGCTTATTATTTATTGCATGATGCCCTAGAACAACACTAGGCCTCCAAGAACCAGGGAGAAGCTGTTGTAGTAAATACAGCTCCGGTTATCTCTTCTGTACCTCTTGTCCACCTAAAAGCCACGCTTTTTTTCAGCCTTCCCTCTGTTCAAGCAGTTGACATCATTGTGAGATTTGACTTTAGTGTTACTCAGTCTGGTCTCAGACTAAGGAAAATCTCCAGTTTGAAAGATTAAGCTCTCAGAGTAGCTGAGGAGTTCGAGGATAGTCACCTGGTATCAGCATTAACAGAGGAAACTTGCTAACAGAGTCATAAATGGCTATCAAATGTGTGGGTTTTTCACTTTAACTTACTGTGAATTGCATTGCATTTAATCAGGACTTTTTGTGCTAATAGTATTTAATATCATAGCGGGAGTAATAGAGGATGTTATAAACTAATGGCCAAAACATGAAGTGGCTTCTGGAGAGATAAAAGTTTTGTCCTGACAGTTCTTCCCAACCTCTAGCACAGCAAACACCCTCCCACAGTTTCCAGTTGATTCTCTCATAGGCACATCCCAGGTGGGGATGCTGGACAGGCCCCTCAAGAGCTGAGCTTGGAGGACTCCGAGTCCCATCAATATTCAGTCGTGCTCTGCTTAAGCCAATGGGAACCGAAGGCACTAAAAAATTCACTTTTTGATACCTCATAGTGTTGGGCCCTGTATTACATCATATATTACCTTACCTTGCTGTCAGGCAGCACTTAAATTCCTGCTGATTTCAAGGAGTATATATTCATAAACAGTAAGCAGAGATACACAAAGGATTTGAATAAGCTCTTTAGTTTTCTCACAAGCAAAAAAAGATCTTGTAATGCAGATTTGTAAAGAAACCTGTCTACTCACTACATGTATTTACTATGGTATTTGAAGACTATTTTGCACAGAATGTACAAAGAGCTTTTGTTTACTGGATTTTTACAGGAATCAAGCAATGTCAGCTGGATGCCTCATGTTGGTTTTAGCTGGGATCACAGTGGGTATGGGTCTAGCAGTTGACTAGCGCAAGAAACAGAATTCATCCCACTTAACTTTTGTCACCCAGAAGTTAGGCATCTCATCTGTGTTACTCACTGAGGCCTCCTTGACAGTGTGCAAAGAAGGCATCTGAACTAGGCAGGATAAATACTTGTCTGCAAAGACCTGATTCTCTTCATTGACTCTAGAGAAAGAGTTGACTGTCTGAGCCTAACATCTGAAGTCTCATTCAGTGGAAAATCACTTAAGATTGTATATGCATTATCTGAATGTGCTCAGACGAAAGAATATATGAAATAAGCTAAAGAAGATTTGGATACGTAAAGGGATTTATTTTTCAGTTTGTGAAAATATTGAACTCTTTGCATTAATATTAGTTGAATGGCTATACTTTTGTCAATACACAGTGGAAAATAGCATTGCGGTTTCTAGAGTTATTACTATTTTAGGAGACAGCGAGAGCTGAGTGTCCTCAATAATTCTCAAGATAAGCCCTTTAAAGTAGTTATTTAAGACATAAGGTTCAGGAAGTTTCTATGGAGATGGCTCTTTTTGTGCAGGTGTATCAAAATAAGCATTTGCATCAAAGGAGAGTTCTGGAAAATGGTTGTTACAAATTCTGTTTTTCAATCCATAGCTTGTCATACAGAGTAGTGCAAGATCCCTGATCTAAATATTGAAGCCAAAAGGAGTAGCAGGATTTCACTACCTATGCAAATCAGATCATGCAGATTAAATCCAATCCTATGAAATCCTGCCTTACAACAGAAATACCTTCACTCTACTTACATGCCAGATGACAATCCATAACTTGACCACTGCTGGCTCCTCTCTACACTAATGCTGAGTCTGTCCCTCCTGCTGCTGCAGCTTCCCTTGGCAGGGACTGTACAGCACTCAAGCTTGCTCCAAACCACCCTGCTTTGTGGGACAGGTGCCCATGTCCTGTCCAAACTCTGTGACAATCTTGGTAATTCCCTAAATCCTGCCTAACCTGGAAAACCTCCTAGTGTTGCTGGGGCTTTGTAACCAAGCCAGACTTCTGGCAGTGCCCCACAACTGCACTTATGTGACAGGGTGAGAACATGGAAGCCCCTTGCCATCCCCCGCAGCCCACATGGTCTCAGACCTGCAGCATCCTGATCTTTTCCCTGATATAAGCCCCAGTTGTGAAAATGCAGGGTGGCCTGCTTAGGCACTTGTCCCACCTTGCTGATGAGCTGTCACAGAGGTGCAGACAACTGGCAAGAGAAACTGCCTGAGAGGGGTACAGTGCCCCGCGGGCGGTGCTGTGGCCCTGTGCCCTTCAGCACCAGGCACGGGTGGGCATGGAGCGCCGAGAGACTCCCTCTTCTCCTGTTAGCAGTGAGTTCAGGTGTTTGTTTCTGCCCGTCAGTTGCAGAGATCCTCTGTGTTTTTTCTGACTGCACCTTTGGCTTTTTTGCCTCATTTCTCAAAGATTTGCTGCTCCTTTTCCTACTTTGGAGCTCACACCTTTGCAAAAGTGTAACTCAGAAATTTCCTCTGCTTCTGAGTGTCTGCAAATGTCTTACTTTGGGATGGTGTGACAAGGATAGGGGCACACTTGGGATTGAGGCATCTACTGGTTAAGCTCTCTGAGTCCCTTCAGAAACTTAAATATTTGAACAACTATCTCAAAGAAGGGCAAGGGGTAACACCCTTCTGTTTTTAAGAAAAGAAAATGTTTTCAGGCTGCAGTGTTTTTCTAAACCCTATTAACCTTACTTCCTAGTGAAGTTAGATAGCCTTCAGATTAAAGTTCAAGAAAGTGTATTTGCTGAACACATGAATATATGAACATACTCTAAGGTATTGATTTGCTGTCATCTGCTACTGAACACAAGAAAAGCATTTTACTTTAAAAAAACAGGAATTTAATAACTTGCTATACCTTTAGACCCCCTCCTTGAGTTAAAAATTAACCACCCTGGTTAACAAATATTTATCAGCTAACAGCAAGTTCACTTTGCTGATTCTCCAAATATTCAAATAGAATTGACATCTGATCCACAGCAATTTCAGCTCACGTTATTACAGACACCTACCAAATCTGATGTGTTCAGCTTTCACTGTTCACTGCCACTAGGCTAAAATTTACCCTTGACCCACATTTCTCAGCTGCTCATGCAGAAAAGCAATGGGTAGATTACAATAGAAATTCAAAACAGGACTACGTTCCTTTGATATAATGCATACATAAGACTGCGGCAGTGAAAAGGGTGGAAAATTTACATATCAAGACAAGCTTATGAAGAATTTAAAGCAAATCTCTAAATATTTTACATATACACAGATGTCACAGTAAATATACTCCAAAGAACACTAAGGGAACTAGTTAAAGAAATGTTCAATAAGAACACCTTGTACATTTTACTGGAAGAACATTACATTTTCTGGAAGAACAATTTAAAAGAAGATTAATACTATCACTGGCTTCTGTGAAGAGTAATTGCGGGAGTCTAATTTTATTAACCTAAAATGGCACACACTGCATCTAGAGTGTATGAAAGATAATACATAGAAAAAAATGTTGTATATATGCAGAAAAAAGGAAATTTTAATTACCAGACAAAATATATATTATAATGGATAAGGAGCACTTAAAATGCATCAGAAGTTTTTTCATAGAAAGGTTTTTATGGATTTTAGAGTAATCATTAAATGAAGTTACATAGCAATACATGAAATGCCTGTTTCTTTCATATACCAAATCAGAGCCATAGAGATTATTGCAATAACTGTAACATGTTTTCCAGTGTGAAATAAATAAGCCTTAAGAGTTGCATTATTTCATCTCTCTATGAGAGGATTTATGTACATGCTTCCCAGCACCATTAACAGAGATAAGACTTATGTATGCAAATCCTAAGATAGCACATAGAGAATAGACCGGTAAATTTTGCTGAATAGCTATTAGCCTGAAATTATAGGGAAAACACAGAAAGGAACTCTCTTGTAAGAAATTAAGTATTCTGTGTTTGATCTTTCTGCCCAGAGCACAGCAGATGGGAAAAAGCATAAATTGTAAGATTAAGATGTAAAGTAGTACAATAGAGAATGTTTCTCCCTGTACTCCTGTCATGGGCAGGCAGTGCCAGAGTGCATGGAGGATATTAACTGAAAGCATGTTAATCTGAAGGTGTGCTAAAAGTGGGAACAAAGGGCTATATTCAGATGATGTGCCATATGTACCCAATTTAGGAACTGGGATTGTGCTGGGATTTGAGGTCAGGAGGGTGATGTGTGAAAGAAGTTCTTCTTGCCCAGGGCTGGCACATCCTAGTTTCCTGCAGAAGTGATGGGGAGGCACAAGTATGCTAACATTAGGTAGCCCAGTTCTTGTTTATATATTGAAGGATATAGTTTCAGTCTATGGAAAACAATGTTACAGAAAAATTTTAGAGGAATAAAGATGAATGTGTTAAGCACCCCCGTTTCTGTCAAGCCTATTCCCCAGGGCAGTTCCTGAATCTTAGGACTCCCAGTATCACTCTGGGTTTGGGGCACGTGTTGCTCTACTTGTGCAGTCTCTACCGCAACCGGGCTTTGCCATTCCTGATTTATGGGTAACCAGTTAGCAGAGACTTTCTATACCTCTTTTTACTGTTTTTTCCCCCCCTCCAGTGTTGAGCAATGCCTGAGATCCTTTACCTTTTTTACTTTTAGGTTAGCTTTACATTCAAGACCTCACCTTGTCTGTGACTCAAACTGTGTGTGCTGTACCTTTTGTGTATGCCTTAGGTATTTTCCAAGAGATGATGTGACACTATCTATTCACCTGCAACTTTACACAAAGCTGGGGAGATATTGCATGTGTTTTTCTGGATGACAAGATAGTAGCTGATGCCAAAAAGCATCTGTGACACCTTCTTCTATATTAATTATGTTTTTATGTAATTAATGTAAGTAATGTTGATTTTCTACATCATGTAATTACAGTACATTGTTAATCATGCCATCTGGAGATCTATTGAATATGAAAAACATATGGTGACTTTGTTTTCCTGATCAACCAAAGAAATTTAAACAATATATAATCTTCAGACAACCTGTGATTTAGGGATGGTGGGAACATTAGTCTACTTAGTTTCATTGAAGTTCCTGTTCTGTTGTGAAAATGAAAACCAAGAAAACACAATAGCTCTAACAGGTTTTCTATCATTATGTTTGTTAAAGAACCAATCTAGTAATAGACTACAGGGCCCATCGACAGCTGCTAGAGCTCAGTAGTACTGGAAATAGTACAAAAAAGTGACAAAAGGAAAGTCCTTGCTCCTGAAAACCTAAATAAATTTTCTGACATGCAACACTGCTAAGCAGAGCAGTCAGTAATTTCAGCAACTCTTCGTCTATCTAGTATATTATATAACATAATTAATATTTATTTTAAAACTAATAATTTTATTTGGCTACTGACAATGGCTTTTCTAGTTTTCCTTTAGCAAGAATAATTTCCAAGTTCAGATAATATCTGCTTCATTACCGCTTGTGCTAATGGAGAATGCTCCTTCTGTCGTTTTGAGCTATGAAATTTAATTGCCCAGAGTGGCTGATACTTATTTTCAACAGCTGCTGAACAAACTCTTTAAAATGCTATAATTGCATACACAAGAATCCTTAATTTAATGTACACCTTGTGGCATTAAAAATGTAAGTGTATGTGAGGGAGATGAAAAGCTCACGGGCCTTCTGAAGCATCTTCATTTGGGGAGGGGCACATCTTATGCTTTATTCTACTCTCATATTTATTACAGACAGAAGTAAAGTACTTTATTTACATGGACTTTTCCTCATTTGCACAGGTAGCAGAGAAAGGCAGTTTCAAATCTTCCTTCCATGGACCGTTTTTTTCAATGAACCTGAACACCTGAATGCCACACCTCATCTTTGGTCATCACTGTGTAGTGCTTGTGTGTGTGACAAGCACAATGTATTTTCTCCCCAGAAATAATTTAATCTCATAATTTTGAGAAATTGTGGATGCCCCCTTCCTGGAAGTGTTCAAGGCCAGGTTGGGTTTGAACAACCTGGTCTAGTGGAAGGTGTCCCTGCCCATGACAAGGGGGTTGGAACTAGATGATCTTTATGGTCCCTGCCAATCTAAACCATTCTAACATTCTATGATTCTATGATTTATAGTTTAATATACAAATGAACTTTTTTCTCCGAAAGAGAAAAGTCCTTGGGTACAGTATAATGTCTGCTATCGTAGTTTTATTTGCCATCCCATCATATATTGTACAGATGATCTATTTGAATAAGTTTTTGACTAGAGTGAACAAATACTATGACAAAATATTTACAAGAAAACATTCAGAAATTACCTACTGGAGTAGGTAATGCATTGATTTTTCGGTGGTAGCCAGGGATTGCAGCACTTGCTCTTCTTCATGCTCCCCAGAGGGCTGCCAAAGTTGATGGCTCCCACCAGTCTGGTTGAAGATCGCAAAAAGCTGAAGAAAATTCCAGAAAAGCCCAGCACTAAGTAGTTGTGAGCAGAAAATAGTATAGTACGGTAACAAATAGAGGTTTTAACCATTTGACTATTAGGTAAATCAATCAAAACTTTTATACTACAGTTAGAAATCTGAGGTAGGGAGCAGTTTGTACTAAATAGCAAGAGCTGACAACTGAGGCATGCCCTGTTGTACTCCATAGACCTAAGAACTGAGAACTTCTGCCCTGGAGGGGTAGACATATAAAAGGAAAGTAGATATCTGACATCAAAGAGTACTGTCTAGATTACAGCAGCAAGACATAGCTGCTGAAGTGCTGAAGCTCTCTAAATCTAAAAAAAAAAGGCTTTTGGCTTACTCTGTGATGGCGTGCCTTTTCCATTATATAGGTCACAGGGCAATAGTTTAGCTACCTGGGCATGTCCTCTTTCCAATGATAGAGTCACTGACTTTGTCTAACCTAGGTCATACAAGTGCTGCCAGGGGATCCATTAAGTGCACAGTGTAATTCCCAATGTTTCCATAGAAGAATGGGTTTTTTTCTTAGCTGTATGTTTGCTGTCGATGAACTCCAGCATTGAGGGACTTCCACGGTAACAGCTCTAAAATTAACTCACAGGTTCAACAGAGAGCCAAGTAAAGATTTCTTGCTTAGTAGAAGTTCTGAAAATAGAAGGAGATGTCTTAAACAGGCTGATTTTGCTGATCAGTGACCGCAAGTTTCCCATTCCCTTCCGTTTTGAAGAATTTCAATAGAAAAGAAATCATCCCAATGAACTTGTGAAAAAAAAAAGCAAACAAACTCAGCAGTAAGAATGTACTTGGAAGAAGTTTTTTTCCTCCACCCTTAACAGAAAGCTCTAGGTATTTGCATAATTCACTCTGACTCTTGGGACTCAGCAAGTCATCTGTTTTTAGGATGTGCTGGAATAGTAAGAACAAGAGAAGTGGTGCACAGGGGCAGAAAGTACATTGATATATTGTTGTCACTTCTGAGCTGCTTTCTAGGGACTGACCTTGCAAAGCAAGCAGCATTTTCCCTGAAACAGTATGGAAGCATTACTGGATTAATATGGAAATGGAGGTTAAAAATGTTCTCTGTCATTGGGAATGTACAGGAATTACTTAGCTGCTACCAAGGGATTGCGAATGAGATTCGGGGCAATAGAACACTGAATTTCCTAGTGTATCACAATTACAGAAACGAATGTACTGTGAGTAGGAGAGCTTTTAAAATGTTATTAATTACTTCATCAAAGGTTTCATACTACTGTTTATGAAGGTCATGCCTTTCCTCCCCCTTTTCCAGCAACCACCATTAGATTTCCTTTATCCTTTCAGCTCGTGTATTTGGATGTTTATCATACTTAAGTTTCAGTCTTGAAGTTATAAAACACATTGTGGAGCGAAGAAAGAAGTGAGTGGAGGTAGGTAAATATAGAATTAGAAAGATGGTCTTTATTACATAATGCTCCAAAACATGGTAAATGGGTTGCTTGTAGTCATGTAAATATTCCTTCACAGAGATCTTGGATTTTAATAAATTCATCAGATATGAGTATTGTTTAAAAAAATGGGCCTGGAGTAAAATACCTCGGGTTGCTGAAATATCTGAAGGAATACAGAAGGATTTGTTTCAGCATCTGATATTTCTGTTTGCCTAAGCAACTAGGATCTCAAGTGTTTCTACTTGCACTGGGAACAAACACATTTCCACTGTAATTTGGCATCTTGTCAGAGCGTCTTGTATTATCCTGTAGACATCCCTAGAAAGCTCTTTCCCGTAATTAGAAAAGGAAACAGAATTTCAGGGCTACTGAACACACTTAGCTTATACCCACTTGTGGTAGAGAAGGTATCACAGAATGCTTTATATGATTTAAACTCAGACCAATTGTTATGCAATTCTTTTGTGCAATTTTACAGATTTTGAATGGGTTTCTAACACTTTTTTTTTTTATTTAGTTCTCCCTTCTCTTTATTAACTGCTGGTTAATCATGATTGTCCTATCCTCAACCTTAAAAGGTCAAGGTACATTTCAGACGGATATTACGATAATTGAATGATTAAGGCTGGATAAGAACTGGAATATAGTTGAACCAAAATACTACATATGACATAAAATTTCAAAGGCCTTGTCAACTTGAAATTCAAGTACAGTTCCAGGTCATATTTAGTAAATCACCTCTAGAAACAGAAGAGTCCAAGCCAACCTCCCCTTTTTGCAGGAAATCTTCAGGGAAAACGGAATCTCCTTTCTTCCGTCCTGGAACAAGCAGCTTCATTTGTCTCCACTGGTAGAGGTAATTTACTGTAAACGTACAAATATATTGGTAATTCCTACAGTGTTGCAAAAACCAACCACCTTTATTTTGTTCATTGCCCACATGATAGCTGGGGGAGTGAGCAGGGAGAGAGGGAAGATACAACACAAGGTTCATGTGATGGTCTGCCTGCGGGCAGCAGTGCCCAGGCTGCAGGGATAGCGCAGCCACCATGGCCATTAAATCACTCATATCCTCTGCTATGCATGCTTGGAAGGGATCTAGTTTGTGCTGGTGGCATTAACTGCCTTGTAGGATTTCCACCTGCTTGCAGGCAGCTTTGCATGGGTTCCCTTGCAGCCATGAGATGGCAGTAGCTTTCAGTTGTCACTCCTGGCCTAGTCAGTATTCCAAACACTGGGCAAAGAGGGAGGTTAAAGATCGCATAACCCTTCAGCTCCTGACATAAATCCAGTTTTGCAATCAAAATAAGACCATAGCATAAAAAGAAAGTTGAGGTTATTCAAGCTGTAGGGTGTGAGCCCGGGGTGTCCTCTAGGAGCGCATTCCAAGCTCGGAGTTCCAGGCAGCTGGTTTTGTTGTATAACTATGTCATCATCAGCTGAGTTTCGGTATTTTGTTTTCCAGAACTACTAGTGCAATAATAATGAGCCCAGTAGTAATCTTTGCAAAATCCCTGCTCATTGCCTACTATATTGAAGTAGAATGAAAACAAATTGGCAGCAGGCATCTAGAAAATTAGATATTAACTTTCAAAAGTGCATGCTAGTTTGCCCTGTAATAGCTGAGAAGTAAGAACATTATGTTTCAGCACTGAACCTTTTTGTGAAATCAAAATATTCTCTCACTATAGCCTGGTTCACATCTGCTGTGGGCTTTAATGTTGTTAACAATACTTGTGATTGCAGTAATAGAAATGTAGTCAGGGAAGAGAAAGGGAAAAGCCCTCTTATTTGTATTCAGAACTCTAACAATGCAGTTAATCCTACTGCAATTACTGAGAAAAAAAGAAAGGAACAAATCTGAGAAAAGAAAATTAATGTGAAAAAAACACTCCTCTGCATTTAATTAACGTTACGGATGTGAAATATACCCACATAAGCAAAGAAGTGCATGACTGTGACAGAAAATTTGGATCAAAATAAGGATCTTTGATAAAGACTGTTATTATAGAAATAAAGTAGTTGACCGCAGAGAAAGCCAAAGGAAAAAAATACTCCCTCTGACTGTAAAGAGATTTAGAGCAAATGAGATAGCCAAGGCTATTATTAAAGTGACCATGGGTTACAGGCTAGAGGTAGCAGCATTACTGAAAGGGAAGTTGCATAATATCAAGGTTGCTACTCTGCCCTGTGCCTGTGAGTTCATGTATTTCACCAGGCAGTGCTGGTGGGGCAGCGACGTTCCGGCCTCTTTGCTTTCTCCTCCCAATAAACCTGACAGAAGAGTGCTAATCATTTCCCTGCAGGAAGTAAAAGAGAAGGTGTGTCCACTCTCCCTGGTTTCAGCAAAGGGGCACCTGTCCATTTTATCCCATATTTTCTATTTCCCATTTTTCTTTGAACATTTTAATAGGCTCCTTATTTCCCTTCTTTGACCACTGCCTGACATGCAGATTTATTGGCCATTTTCTGCTTCTGACATCTCTGGCTTGAGGTCCTGTCCGTCAACTTCTCAGGAACTTCAACATGAACTTTCTTTCCTGGATTTCCTCCTTCCTGTAACTCTTGCTATCACATGAAGATCTGACCATCCTATTTTCTATAGTATCTTATTACTTCTGATGTCCCTTGGTTTTTTTTGGGCTACTAGTGTTACCAGCCTTCCTGAATGGGTTTAATCTCCCCTACATTGTTTAGATGTTAGATGTCTGCACCTGAACTACTCACTCAGGCTCCCTTTGGCAGTTAATCACAGGAAGAGACACCCGTACTGTGACTCATCTGACTTGTTTTAGATCTCTTCTTTGGGATGAGATGCATTCTGGAAATGCCCGTATATCTCACAGAAAATAACAGGGAGTTATGCAAATAGGTCGGGTGAAGTTGTTGACTTTGTAGCTGTGTGCAATGAGGTGAGATGAATGAGTCTGGTATGTTTCTTCAGAGAGTAGGATAGAGAAAACATACAACAAGAATTTATTCAAGACTTCTTATAACTAAATCTTAAGTCAATTTGTGAGAATGAATAAAGAAGCCCAGTAAACTTTACACAGTACCTGATTTTTATTACAAACGAAAACCTGTTGTTTTCAGACAGTTAAACGATGTCAAGAATGATTCAGAAGCATGTGTTTTCATTATATGTTGGTGTTGTGGTTTAACCCAGCAGGCAGCTAAACGCCACACAGCTGTTCACTCACTCCACCCCTCCGTGGGATGGGGGAGACAATCGGAAAAAAGGTAAAACTCACAGGCTGAGAAAAGATGATTTTATAGGACAGAAAATGAAGGGAAGATGATAATAATAATAATAATAATAATAATAATAGAATATACAAAACAAGTGATGCACAGTGCAATTGCTCACCACCTGCTGGCCAATACGCAGCCAGTCCCCAAGCAACGGCTGTCACCCCCCGGCCAACTCTGCTGAGTTTTATTGTTCAGCATGACATCATATGGCATGGAATATCCCTTTGGCCAGTTTGAGTCAGCTGTCCTGGCTGTGTCTGCTCCCAGCTTCTTGTGCACCCTTAACCTCCTCACTGGGGGGGCAATGTGAGAAACTGGAAAGTCCTTGACTTAGTGTAAGCACTGCTCAGCAACAACTGAAACTGTGTGTTATCAGCATTATTCTCATCCTTCATCCAAAACACAGCACTATACCAGCTACTAGGAATAAGATTAACTCCATCACAGCTGAAACAAGGACAGCTGGTTTGTTTCTGGCTGCCTATAAAATACATACTTTTAATGTTAATGACTGATAAAAACTGTGATTTAGCAGAACCTGATGAAATTCAACAAGGGTAAGTACAGGGTCCTGAACCTGGGGAGGAACAACCCCATGCACCAGTACAGACTCGGGGTGGACCTGCTGGAGAGCAGCTCTGTGGAGACCACCTGGGTGTCCTGGTGAACAACAGGTTAACCATGAGCCAGCAGTGTGCCCTGGCTGCCAAGAAGGCCAATGGCATTCTGGGGTGCATCAAGAAGAGTGTGGCCAGCAGGTCGAGAGAGGTTCTCCTCCCCCTTTACTCTGCCCTAGTGACGCCCCATCTGAAGTACTGTGTCCAGTTCTGGGCTCCCCAGTTCAAGAAAGATGAAGAGCTACTGGAGAGAGTCCAGCGGAGGGCTACGAGGATGATGAGGGGACTGGATCACCTCTCCTATGAGGAAAGACTGAAGGAGCTGGGCTTGTTCAGCCTGAAGAAGAGAAGACTGAGAGGGGACTTTATAAATGCTTACAAATATCTGAAGGGTGGGTGTCAGGAGGATGGGGCCAAGCTCTTTTCAGTGGTGCCCAGTGACAGGACAAGGGGCAATGGGCACAAATTGAAGCATAGGAAGTTCCGTCTGAACATGAGGAAGAACTTCTTCCCTCTGAGGGTGACGGAGCACTGGAACAGGCTGCCCA
>Ga0065711_1000081_pt1 | contig 104270 bp, 58 predicted proteins | sample Hoacrofraction12_FD_59098 | JGI IMG/M metagenome (GOLD analysis project Ga0065711, IMG submission 59098) | Hoatzin crop microbial communities from Cojedes, Venezuela - Epithelial fraction 12 v2 (version 2) | ecosystem: Host-associated > Birds > Digestive system > Esophagus > Crop | place... | reverse complement strand
CTCCATGATTAAAATATTAAATAAACTATTTAATTGCACCTCTGATTGCACCTGCACACCCCTTCTGAAGTGCATAAAAGACGGCTACGATTTCACTAGCATAATTAAAGTTGTATTTTGGTTTGAAGGATCTTTATTACTCCAATGACAATGAGTCAAATAGAGAGGCTGGCTCTCATTTCCCAGGGAGTATTTGCAGGGCAGACAAGAAAAATAACACAGATGAACTGTGCAAATTTGATTTGGCATCTATTGAGATATAATAAATGTGCAACCCTGCAAAGATATTTTTATAGTCAATTTCCAGAGTAGAATTTTAAGGCCATTAACTATATTAGATTTATAATGTTCTCTGTTTATCATTATTCTTTGAGTATTACAAGCATGCCTTTATTAATTTTGGTTTAATAATGTATCTGTTATATTATGTGCATAAAATGCCTGACAAGAATGTTAATTGAGGCCCTGTTGTATAAGTAAGAAACAGTTCAGAAAAAGTCTCAACCTGATCACCAGGCTGTATAGCAAGAAAATTGAAACTTGAATTGATTTACACAGCACGTGTGTCTGAGCAAATGAATTTCCTGAAAATTCTTTCAATGTGCCTCTTTCATACTGCTAATGCTGTAATGCTGAATACTGTGTAATGAGGTTAGGACAGCCTTTGCCAGAAAATTCGAAGTGCTCAGGATCTGACCCACAGTTCCCCCAAATAATGTCATAGTAATACAGGTCTTACCTTGTAATATTTATCATTATTGTCTTCTCTGCTTTGCAGACTGGACTTCATCAGTTCATCTAGGCACATAATATTCGATGTTAGAAAGACCACTGTAGCTAAAGCAAAGAGAGTAAGCTCCTTGGTTGAAATTGTTTTCATTTTTCTCAAATTAAGCTTACTTAGAGAGCTCAGAATCTGTACAGGAAAGAAAACTGCCATCATTTTATATGATCAGACAACAAAAAGATTTTGTTCCCTATGACATCAGTCTCAAAAGCTTCAATTCTTAATATTAATTAAGGAAGTGATTTGAATACCTTTGAAGAATGTTGGGAATTTCTTTTGTGAACCTTTTAACCAACATATCTTCTTGTTAAGGACACGCTGACTTTACAATTATTTTCTTCTGGTGAAATATGTCTTAATTAGCTAAATTTGAGAGCCATAACAGTAGGGACTTAGAATAGCCACAATGTTCCATCACTGGTAGACAAAACCAACTGGTTTGTTTCTTTTGTATCAGTGTCCTCAGAAGGATTCTTCTGCTTAAATGGTCCTTTTGCTTGTTTATAGTTATGTACAGCTAGCGACATTTGGCCCATTGAAATCAAGTGCTGTCTATGATGTGGTTGATCAGGGCCTAAGAGCTGTTATGCATCAGTGAGATTTACTGACGTACATAGTGTCTGTGCTCTAAATTGAACATGTTCATTTGTGTTCAGACTGAATGAGGAACATGATTTTAAAACCCTGTGCATCAGTTAAATTTCAAAGGCTGTGTTAGGTCTATATTAAGGCCAAATTTCCAACAGTAGTTTTTAGAAAGGCATCTGCCACTTTGCTACAAACGGTGAAAGCACTGGACTGCCCATGCAGGTTCTGTCCCAGAAGGGGATTCAGGCTGCACACTAAACGCGATCTTAAAGTACACATTGAATTGGTTGTTAGATAGGCAGGTGAGCCAGAAGAAAAAAACTATGTTGTGTTCTTCTTCCATTTGTTATACTTAAGTTCTTGAAATTATTTCCTAACTCTCATACGTTAATACTTAAAATCAGCTGCATAGGGAGAAATCTGATTGCACATGGTAAATACTCATACTGGTAAGCTGGGCTCCAGACAAGTTATTTTGCAGTTCAGCACCAGGGTTGTAAAATGTCTATTCTGTCACAGCACTTGCAAAGGTGTCCCAAGAGAACATGTTTTATGCTGTGGGCAGCATGGATAGTATGGACTGTTTTTCTGTGGACAGTATGTTACGGTGTTTACTGCACTGTGGAGCTGAAGGATTTGCAAGTAACCTCATTTTAGAATTAAGTTGTGTGGTTTTATGGACTTAAAGTTGTGTGGCATGCATGGAATCGTTTCTGCCTGAGATTCTCCGAAACTGAGATCCTGGAGGCCTTAAGCAGCTTTGTATTAGAGCTCATTTTGGACTCATGAGAACCACGGGTCATATGTTGGAAACTGCTCTGACATGACTGCATGTCTAACCTGGCCAAGATAACAGGAAATACTAAACCTATCACCTAAATTGTTTACTAGAGCCATTTAAACTGAAAAAAAGAAGAAAAATATAATCCAGTGAATTATTTTCTTAGGAGAAATAACAACAACTTATTTCCCTCTCCCACAATTTAATCCTTATCCAGTAGCAGCAGAAGCAGCAAGCTTGGACTGTCTTGTTCCCATTCCCCATAGATACATGGTCCCTGTCTCCCCCAACTCCTCTAATTATTGGGGATCATCTAAGGTAGAACGACAGTGTGTTGGGGGTGTCTCCTTGAAGGCAACAAGAGTAAGCAATTCCAGAGGGAGTTTGAAGCCTTACTGAGGAGAGAATGACCTAAGAGGGCTGCGGAGATGTTGCACATTGCCTAACTCTCATACTTTCTAGTGAACCCTCTGGCAAACAATGGACTAGATAGGCAATGTGTATGATCCTGCCTGGTAATTCCTGTGAAATACTCCGTTTTTAGCCCAGCTTCAATGCCCGCCCACCTGCCATCATTCCCCTTATTCATTCCAGATAAATAGTATACCTGCATCAGAGAGGTAATGGATTTTCTCCCATGAGCTCTCTGAACTCTGGGGGATGAGTTCAGGGATCAGGAGTAATCCCATGCCCAAGATACGGGCCACTAGATTTTGGACACAAAAGCATTGCTTTGCCTTGCCAGCTGAGCTAAGCGGCTTGAGCTGAGACTAAGGGGTCAACCACATGGGAGTGCTGACCTGATAGCCAGATGTAGGGGTAACATCTGGAAGCACAGCTATGTGCAGAGAGCTGAAGAGTGTGTGTATGTGTGTCTACACAGGTGGCTTGCTACTGGTATCTGAGGTGAACCTGCCGGACACAGTGTGTGGGGGTAAATGGCTGCCTTCCCAGGGCAGAAGGAAATCCCATTCACAGAGCTGGAAGTGAAAAGGGAACAGTTTCTCTCAGGTGAACTTCCCCAGATGGAGATGGTGTGAAAGATTCTCCCCATTTTTTATGTGACAGATCATGAAATTGTTAAAATAGATGAGAATGGTATTAGTAAGCTAACTAAGAGCCCCTGTGAGAAAAGAACAAATTTTTAATCAGTCACTGGCTTTTGTGTGCCACTTTCACGTATTGTTTTACACACTATTTACATTCATTTGCTCTTTGTTTCTTTGCTGTGTGTAATCCTTCTGGCCCTGGCTGACAGCAAAAAAGGTTGGGTTCAAAGATCTGGCATTTCTTCCAGAAACGTGCTGGAAAAAGTGAAGTATGATGGGAATAAGCACAGCTCTATATAGTTTCAAGGGACAATGCTTCCCCTTTGCATTATCTGAGACTATTCTGTAAGATGTTATTTATAGTGGGATGTGGTAGATGGGGAGGGAAAAGATACTGGACCAGTAATGATTAATGAAGGGTGATTGTATGTACCTATATAAACAAATGTGTGTAGGAAGTAAGAAAGCATCATCTCGTCCTCCAGAGTGCCTTGGTATTATCCCTCTTCTCGGAGTACATGACTTTTCTTTTTTTTTGAAAATAATAAATATTCTTGGCAGGGAATTGGAGTTCTGGGGATACCAAAATTTTGGTATTTGCATATTTGGGCCAGATTATTTGGAAAACAGAGGGAATAAAACGATGTCAATGGAGAAGACCTCTAAAAGGAGCCATTGTCCTCTCAGTGCTCCGGCAGGGCAGGGACAGCAATTGTCTCTTTTCAACGAAGGCTGAATGTGGGTTCCTGACTTTCTGGAGCCTCATGTCAGGGGACTTCCATCTGTGGGAACAGATGGATTTTCCAAGTTCCTTTTTTTTACGGTAACAATAAAGACAATAATGAATGCAATTTATGCACTAATATCTATCTAACGTGGTCATTTACCATTGGGCTTTCCTTTTACATAGCTGCTGGTTTATGAACCTCTCGATCAATGGTCTTTCAATTAACTGTGTGAAGATATTTGCTTTCTAAATTAAATGGAATTGGCAAGATACAAAAACTCTCCTGCATTGTCTGGCACAAATACAGATTCTGTTTTCCCTAGACAGAAGAGGAAAATGTATTGCTTTGTGTAACATGCATCAGGCGTTCTTGACATTCAGTTTGTCTTCTGTGTATGTTGATTTTCTAATCAACATAAAGTGAAGTTTTCAGGTGCTTTGTGTGCCATGCAGTCAGAGTGGTACATCCGTGTACTTTCTGATGGATTAATTTGCCTTTGATGGCTCTATTGCAGGAACTCTTTGGAAATTTCAGGTCAAGCAGTTACGATGATTGTTCATTATCTTTCCTGAGGAAGGACTTGTCAGACTCTCACACTCAGGGACCAGAATGGATAATGTAAGCACTCTACATCAATGTGACTGCAAGTTCTGCAGTGTTTAGACCATCTCTGGTATGGCATAAGTTGGCCCAGCTCACTTCGGACTGAGGAAGCTGAGGCATCCGGCATGATTTATTGAGATTATTCATTTGTGGAGGGAAGACACATTGGTAGGTGGCAGCAAGCAGTGTTTGGGAAGAGGACTGTCCATTCTTGAATTGCTCCAGCTTGATCCACAAAGGGTCTGATTAAGGCATGTATAGGGGAGAGGGCTCTGAGTATTGTTGACAACAACTTTTGGGTTCCTGGCCTCTTGTCCCACACTTGTTTTGTCCTGCTATCTTACATCACTCGTCAGCCAAGCTATTCAGAGGACTTGACCATAGCTGAACTTCTGTTTTGAAAATTCCCTGGTTAAATAGGAGCGAGTCCTCCCATCTACCTGTGAAGCAAGCATCAGAGGCAGGGCCAATTTTAAGAGTTTTCCTGCAGGTGCATGCTACAAACTAGGACAAGGTAGCACTTGCTCCCTTTTTTCTCTTCATTTAGTGTAGGTAGGCACAGGAAAGAGCATCTATTTTGGCTTAGTGGTATAATAGTAAGGTGGATCTGATCTGTGATGAGTTACAGCAGTAAGTTGATGTATATCTACTTTAAAAATTTGGCATTAAAGTGTAATTAGTAGTAATGGCAAGAGTAGCTCAATTTCATAAGCAACTCAGTGCATCGTAAGTTATTTGATTCTAGTAAAAGAACAAGTTTTAATATTATTCTTTCTTTGTATAAGAATATACTGATAAATCCTTATCCATTATTAACAACATATTGTGTGAAAATTGCATATTATATGAGTCATGCCACCAATAAGCATCTGCGCTTTTCCATAATGATAAATCATTCATAATATATTCATTTTGCCAGTATGTATTATATGACCTGTTCTGTGGCTCATTTTGAAGCAAGAAGATTTACAAATGTATAATTTTCTTCATTGGCAAGCAACTCTCTTCATTTTTCATCCATTCCTGTGGCATGCAGTGGTGGCTTTGCTCTGTTGTGCTTCAGTTCTTGTGCTCAATCCAACTCTCTATATATGGCTCAAAGCAGAGTCACACCACCACTGCACTCGGTATCCTGACATTGTGTACGTTTGTAGGCCTAGTGTCCCTCTTGTACTGACATTAAGTATTTCAGTGATTGGGGGAACCAGTGAAGCTTGTTTTCCCATGACTCTGTGATTGAAGAGTAAATGACAGTGTGGATTTTCTGAGGTCCAGTAAGGATTAACCTTCCTGTAGGATCCTTGCATGAGCAGCGTGTGTATCCTCTCTTGCCATTCCTGCTACCATGAGGTAGAATTTCAGCAAGACTTCTCCCGCCCAAATACAACTGAACTTGGCTTCTAGACTTGAAAGTTATCAAGGGTGACTGACAGGCACACACTTATGCAGAGAAACAGATTTGCCTAATTTCATTAGGAAACCAATGCTAAAGCATGAATGACTCTGCTGAACTACAACAGGTATAAAACCTCAATATCTGTACAATTACTGTGGCCACACAAATTTATATCTTTATAAATGAGGCATTAGCTCAGCTTTTGGTCTTTTGCGGAACAACAGGGCAATTTACTCCACTATGAAAGCCCCCTTCTTTGTGTACTATAGTTTGGTAAGGAAAAACAACCTTTGTGAAACAGCACACTCTGATTTGCAGCATCAGACCTTCAGTTTTAAACCAGATTTTCAACTACATGTAGCTCTGAGCTTTCATGTTAGCTTGGTAGAAGTAAACAAAGGAGAAACGCATGCAAATATCAAGCTACAAATATTCTTATTTTAAGGTTAACCCCTATGGATCAGTTTACAGTTCTAGAATATATTTCCCCCCTTGATTAGCTAAATACAAGATATGAATGTGTAACTTCACATTTTAGTAGTTTTTTCTTATTTTTTGCTTGAGCTTTTGGAGCAGCAGAACAGCATGAGAGGCAGAAAACAATGAGAGGCTTCAGTTATTATGGTAACAAGCTGAAAATGACTTTATCTTCTTGGTAAATACAGTGTGAACAATAATTCTGGATTAGACGGGTTCTTCAATTATACATTCATGTTAGTAATAAAATAAACATGTTTTCAATAACATTTGAGATCTAAATACATTCTTCTTTTTTACTAACTACTCTGCAGAGTATAATACTGTACTTACCAATCTACTACTGTGTGTAGCAGCTCTAGCCTATTCTTGTATATTAAAAATTAAACCCTTTTGCCATACATTATTAAAAGTACTTTGGTTGGCTGCAAATCAAGACAGACTTCATAAAGTCTTAGAAGAACAAGAAATCTGATTAAATCTAGGGTCCACAGGCAGCAATGGAAAGTACATGAGAAAAAAAAATACAACATTAAATTATGTCTTAAAAACACTTTCAGGACTTCAAAGAATCATTCACAGCTTTTATTCAAATCAACTATTAACTAAGGGACGCTTAATAGATTAATTATTCCATGTTCTCCCTTCCCTTTTTCAGCTTGAACCTGCGTTAGAGATGCCTTCATTCCTTGTTCTCCCCTTTTTCAGAATGATGTTTTTCTAGAAATATTGTGCTCATTTAATAGTTCCCCTATGCCTTGTATATAAACACTGAGGAGTGTGAAGATTACACTATTTATTAGGTGAACTGTGGGTTACAGGGTCCGATTTTCACTTTAGGAAAAAATGTAAGCCATTTAGGAGAGGAAAAATATTAAAAGAAAACACCTATATTTCTTCGAGGGAGAAAGAGGTTGCAAGCATTTTACTGACAAAGCTGGAGAAGCAGGTCCAGCTTATTTGAAATAAAGCTTCTCTTTCTCTTTTTTTTTTCTCTTAGTGTAACTTTTTAAAGGGAAAAAGGGAGAGATACACCTGTTCTTTTCATCCTTGCTGTTTCATGATGGTGACATTAAACAGTATACTGGAATGGGAAGTAGCATTTCACTGGGAAGTACTGAACTTTATGTGTGGTGGTGAAGGACCTTCCTGTGCCATCACTTAGCCTTGAGCTGAGGGCTAGCCACGAGGCCTGTAACATCTCTTTGCATTGTGGAAAAGTGACAGGGAACATGAGGCAGCACAGCCAACATACTGGGGCCACGGTCCACAACTGGGAGTAATTTTTTTTGCTTGCACAGGAATAATAATTCGCAATCCTAGCTCAGAAGGTCCCCATCCCACCACCACGAGCGTAGGGAGAGGTGGGGTGGACTTCTACCTCATTTCAGGCATCCCCATCTCCCTGTGCTCGCCTCTGGCAAATTGGGCCACCGAGAGGCAGCTGCTGCTCCTTGGCAGCTCCTGCCAGCTCCTGTTGCTGTGGACCAAATAAGCTGGAGTCAGAAAAAGGCTTGACACACTTCTCAGCTATCATCTCACCTGGGAAAGAAATGAGGACCTGTCAGGAGCCAGGAAGCCCTTGAGCAAGCCTCCTGCCAGGGCTACGTCCCAGGCAGAGGGTCAAGGGCTTCTCAGCTGGTTGCAGTAGGGCTTGGGAAGAGAGGTACCAGCTTGACTGAAAACAGGCAAGTTTAGCAATGCAGACAGTTGTCCAATTATTGCAAATTTTGTGCAGCTTTCTTTGAAACATGGTACTGGATATTGCTTGAGATAGCATGCTAGGCTACCTGGACAGCTTGGCTGCTTTAGCACTGGAATTTTTATGGTCCTGTGAAAAGTTTTTCCACTACTTTCCCTCCCTCTCTTTTTTTTTTTTTTAATTGTCTGTGAATCCCTGTTCATCTGAAATTAGAAGATGGATTCTTGTGAAGTTGTGAATATGTGGTCCCTGTGATGTAACTGTGGGATCAGAAAGTTTCTGATGGGAAGACTGGACAGTAAGGTCCAAGCGAGGACTGCAGCCCATGCACTGGCTGTTCTGCAGCTCCTCTGTGATATCTCAGGGCAGCTGAATGGGTAGAGCCCGTGAAGAAAGAAAAAAAAAAAAAGGCACTGAAAGGGCAATTCTGTCACCTGAATACAGGATGGGACATGCTGTTCTCAGGTGAAAGGGTCTAGGTAGAGAAAAACCAGGATTACTCAAGTTTAATTGCTGTGCTGACTTGAGGCCCATATATACTGAAACAGCTGTGTGCAACCTCGTTTTGTTTTGAAAGAGAACATTTCAAAACTGTTGCACAGTGTGTCCCTAATTTATGACTAAACAATATTTACTGGTCCTGCTAGGAATTACCAGTAGTGCCCAACGTTTCTCGGATGGGCTGGCAATGGCCTGTAAGAGGCAGTTCTTAATTCTCAATTTATTGGCTTGGGCATGAGCTAAACATGAACCAGAGAAAGTTTTAATACAACACTGTTCCTCAAAATCCGTATCAGATGCCAATTTGCTACTCAGTTCCCTGAGCCTTGCACAGATTTTCTTAGAGACAAAATCAAGAAGTTTTAGTCCCAATAGCAAGGGAGCCCTGGTGGCAGTTGCTGCGTTGTAAGGGAAGTGCTAGAAGTAACGAGGGCTGTGTGTGGTGCCTGCAAGGGAAGACAGTAAGAGGCAGAAGGAGCAGGAGGAAAAGAGCAAACCTGAACAGTCTGTGCAGGCCATCGATCCAAAGCTCAGTTGCTTGCTCTGTAAAGTGTAAGAACTAAGTAAATTTTGAGTTATAGGGCTATAATTCCATCTCTGGATTGTGGTGACTGTATAAGGCCACTTGAGCTTTGCTCTTGTAGTTTATGATATCACCACAGTCCCCTGGTGGATTTACAACCCTGTAATTTTTTACAGTAGCGAGCTGTTTATTTTTCTATTTACAGTAGTACATCACTGGAGATATTGATAACAGTCACCTAGTTCTATCGTATCGTTCCCTATATTCTTGAGTTTGTTTTTGGTAGAAAAAATTTAAATCATTCTTTATGAGCAGGCTGTCAGAGGCTGGGGGCAGAGGGAGGAAGCTCCTTTTCTGCCTCTCTCTCTCCTTAAAGACTGTTTAATTTAGCAACAATTTGTCCAGACACAGGAGGGCATAATTACTACCAATTTCGCATTGCTGTGTGACAAACAGCTGTATGACTCCCACTTTCACTTATTTTCTTTCCTCTTTCTTGCCGCCTGCTGTATATTAATTTTCTCAATTAAAGTCCATCTCACCAGCCTCTCGCAGAGGATGTCACCGTAACAGAAGGCTGAAGAGAAGTCAGTGTGGTACAGCACAGGCAGGCGCCAGGCCTGAGCAAGAGGCAGGTCTTGCGCTCGATCTCATCGTAGCACCCATGCTATGGATTTTGGTTCAGAAAAGATGGACGTAACCGTTAATTTGATCAGTTGTGAGAGTGGCAGGGAGGTAATCGTATCAAAAAGGGATGAGCACGGTAGGTAGCTAATTTAGGTGTCATGTGCTAGGCTGCTGTAGTGTCACAGACGTATTCCACTCCGCGGGTAACTGTGCCAATTACTTAGAGCAAATAAATAAATATAAGCATCTAACAGTCAGCTCTGTTGGACAATCTACCCATTGTACCCTGAGCACTGAATGCAGAGGCTTCACAAACTTGGCAGCAGTGCTGGGGAGCTCCTTAGGAGAGTTAAAAGCATTGGAACAGAAAGGGAGGAGATGCCCAGAAGCTTTTGGTTTTGATGGAAGTAGCTGATCTTGGCATTTAGAAAAATTCAGTGTCTCTACTAACATATTTCAGTACAACTTTCAGTGATTTTACTACAGGTCAAAAAGTATGTCTGTGGCCAAGAGGAACTGAACTTCTGTCTCCACATACAGGCTAATGGGTATATAATGGACCTGTCTGCAGGACTGTGATTATAGATTAACATAGTTTATTGGAAAGGAATTTTATTATGAATACTGAGTCTTCTCCAATTCTAATCCAGAAACGTACCATTGCAGAGTCATAGGGTCAGTCACATCTGGGGAATTTTTGGTTTCTTTTAGTTTCTTTTTGTTGTACATGACAAGATGATGAATGTGACACGATAAACATTCTGGCTTATTCTTCAGTTTGGTATGTGAAGAAATATGCTAAAAAATCTTGATATATCTGCTTTATCAAGATTCCTAAGATAGGATATTTGTTTAATAAAAAAAGCCCACACATCCCCCTCCTTGACACTAAATCTACAGATTCAGATCATAAATTGGTATTTTCAGGGTGTATTTTTAATTAAACTATACCTAAAACCCTAAGATGCCTACACATTAACAAGTGGATTTTAGCTAGTGCCCACCTAAGCACTGGTTAATGCAGTGCATACTGCAATTTCACATAAAGCATTTTCTGACTGATTTTTCTGCATTCTATCCTAGGTTAGGCCATGGTAGTTCCTAAAACAGCTCATAATTTTCTAGGTTTTACTTACGTGCAGACCTTCATTATTGTTAAAATATGGCTATTAGACCGTTTGGTTAGCATTCTTCCTTTGGGCACACAATGCTGTATGCAAATAAAAAGAAACACAAAAGCAACTCCAAAGGATTTGTTCAGCAGTCTCTCAATTTAACCACATGGGGGCATGAGATACTTATTTAAGAGAGCTTTTTAGGCACATGATTGGGAAATACATGATGATAAGAAGCCTTACTGGTAAACTAGGATCAGAATTGTCACTTTCTTTTTAGTTCTTTGCTTGCGATCAAAATTACTTAGCAAACAATTATTGCAAATGACATTAACCTAAAATATAGTAACAAACAAAAATGCATTGTGGACAGGGCAGAATATCAAAACAGATTTTAAATATCTCCATTAGTTAACCTGGCCTCTAAATATGTTTTTATGATGCTATTTTGGTGCCTCTATAAACAAAATCTGAAATCTTCCATATAGTCCTGCATATCTGACTTAAATAACCTAAACATTTAAATTAAACGAGAAGGAGGCTGCTCTGAGCTATAGCAACCTAGTTCTGGAGTAAATCCATTTCATTAATTGCCTAGATGACATTAATTTTTGTCATTCACTTGCAAGATGAGTAATATGCTCTATACATTTCGGCCCAGATCCAGCAAAGCGCATAAAATCATAGTTAAGGATGTTAAGTGCTTGAGTAGTTCTCCTTGAGCATGTGCCTTAAACAGAGTGCATATTGAAGTGCATTCCAACACAGAGAAAGTGGCACAATCAAACCTTTAATTAGTTTTAAAATGGAATTCAAAATGCAATGCAATTCTTTGCACTTTACACTGAAAAAAATGCGTGCTTTGAGACTCTCTTGGGACGGAGATGACTAAACCTATTTATCCACTTTGGTTTCCAAAGGGAATGAATGCTCATTGTTTTCTGCCATTGTTCTCCCCTAAATTTATAAATTTATTTTGCTCAGTCAACTGGTTTTGTTACATCAGAATATTTATATTAATATTTCCAAGTCTGTTATTTTATGGACTTTTTTATTTGTAAGATAATTTGTGCATTTTATTAGTATTTAAAAGAGTGGAATATTTTTACTTCTGCTTCTGTGATTTTAAATCAAGGCAAAAGCAAGCAGCAGTAGCACTGTATAAACAAGTGTTCACAGTACCTGAAAGTTTGTTGCTTTTCAAAATAAGCTGAAAATCAGGATTGTGTACTGCACATTTCTGATCCAAATATTTAATGCTCATGCAGCTCAAAGGAACCATAAATTTAGGTCTTGTATTTCGAACCATTGTGTGCTTTCCACTCTGCGGTTTTTGGCATGTGCCTTTGACATACCGATCTCTGTCCAGACGAGATTACTGCACACAGGTGAATTCTAAGTCTAAGAGGGAACACTGGCCTCCTGTTCCTCTCAGAGAGAAGAAGCTGAGAAAGGTACCTCTGAATTCAATCCATACTTCACTAAAATTTGGAGTACTTTGTTCTTTGGCTTCGGTATAAACCCATCTTTGTAGTAAATATATTTCTACAGGGAGTCTAAATAATGCCCAGAGGCATAGCAGGCAGAGGCAAAACTATTTCTGAACATAATGTAGTAGGTACAGCACAGCAGAATTCGCTCCTGAACTAGCAAACTGCAGCTGTTCAGTACTTTTTCCTAAGCTACAAAACCTTCCTATTTCAATGCCTAGGCTCAGATCCATTTTGATTGCTCCAACAATTTCATCTGGACATCTTGCATTTATAAGGGCTCTGTGAAAGCATGCCTGAAAATCCTTCCCAACAAATGCTAAAATAACTTGAGATTGTTGATCCACTTGTATAACAAAGAAACTCACATGTCCCTTGACTGTGTTCTCACTCAGAATTAAAGAACAAGCATGTGCAAGGAATTGCGAGAAGCAAACACGAGTCCGTCCTGCAGCCTTACCCTGGCAAAATACCCACTGACACTAAGTGTGCACTTTCTGTCCACAAAACAAAGTCTGTAGTGTGTTTGTGTTTCTTTTATGTTCCTAATATGTCTGTTCCTTGCTAGCAATGAAGCACTTGCGTGTATTAATCTCTAAAGCTATCAGCTCATCTATATGCTCTCTAAAATGGATGAGGCAATGAACATGGTCTCAGATACTGTTTTCCCGTAAGTTTTTCTGATCCACTAATGCATCAAATATATTTGAATTTACTATTCACATAACTTTTTATGGAACACTATTAAGCCAATTTGGTTGATAACCACTGTAACCTTTTTAGTAAGTTACAGCACTGTGTGGTCACTATTCCTGGATGTGGTTTGCTGTATCATGCACTACACGCTGATGCCGTGACATCCTTGTACGAAGGAGAAGAATGCAGTTAGTTTGGATTTCTTTTGGTTTTTTTTAAAGATTAGTTGTTCTTAAATGGAGAACTGATTAGAACGTATGATCTATTATTGGTCTGCCTCAAAAGCAACGGAATCTTGGGAAAGGATCAGACGGTCTCTCTAAGTTGGCTACCACTATCCTGACTTCATATTGTTTTCAAATGAAACATCTGACACATTCTCCAGCTGGGATGTTATTTTGTTCTGCTTGATAAATTAATTCAAAATTTGTTGAAAAACAAGCTGAATGGAAGAGGGATTATTTTTTTTTCCGTAGACATCTGGAGCTTTCTTTCAAAGCTATTGTGATCTTTCATCTGGATGAGAAAGGCTTTGATCCAAACTCTAAGATCCCCCTATCTCCCAGTTAATTGGTGTTAGTGAGGTAGAGTTGACAGTCCCTAACGCAGTCTCTGGAATGCCTTGCTCTGTTCAGACCTGTCTATTGTGGCTCAGTCAGCTCAAAGACATCAGTTTTCTCTCATTTGACTTCTGCCCTGCTGGGGATGGTTACAGGTTTTATTTGCTTGCATTATTTTCCTTTGTAAAACCATAGAATGCCAACAAAGAACAACATTTTTGAAACCAAGCAAAAACAATATCTTACAGACATTCCTGATAAGCTTTGATTTTCAGAAAATCTCACAGATAAGAGGAGAAAGGGGGATTGCATTAAAAATTGAGCTCTGCTTTTTTTGAGATCTTGCCCACTCATGTCTGTTTTCTGGTAATATATTTATTAATTGAAAAAATAAAAGCAAGTATCTTTTCTCCTACCATATGTACGTCAGTTATACATGATGCATAGTAAAGTATTATTGTCTAAAAAAAATGCTCATTTTAAAATCTAACTTTTAACGTGATTAATTTAGGCAAAATCTGTGCCCTTCCTTTCTGGTAGGACACAGCAGAATAAAGTAAGTCTTCTCCACTCTGTAGCAATTGGCACTGAGGGTAATAATTTAGCAAAGAGATTTTCCAATGTGGGGCTTTTTCTCAAGCTCCTGTAATAACATAGACTGTACACAGTGAATGAACAGAGCCCTCACAGCCACACTATTATCACACTACCAGAAAGACAGAAGAAACAGGAAAGAAATACATAAAATTAATTTCCTTTTCTGCTTTGGGAGAACTACAAAAACCCTTTTGTCACTTCTCCATCAAGGTGAACTGCAGCTTCACATTCCTGTACCTGGACTTCAAGGAACAGTGCAACTAAAGAGCCAAAACCATATAGCACTTATAATTTCCTGGGTGAACAGTCCAAGTTTCTACAGCTGAAAAACCTGAAGCTTTCTAATTCATCCTTTTTTAAGTGGAACTAATTACTTTTTGTCTCAGACAATCCAACAACTACAATTACCTAGTTAAAATTCACATTTAAGAAATCATGTGCCTAATAGTGTATCAATTTTTTCCCACAACAGTGATTAGTCTCATTAAATGTATTACACTTTTGCTTAGGCCCTGACCACTTCTATACCTTTGCAACTACAACAAAGCTACAACTTCACCAGAAAATGCGATTCTTTCACTTGTCTATGAGGTGGTAAGAGTCAACATCTCCTAATGGAAAAACATAGGAGAAAAGGATTCTTAAGTAACTGGTTCAATCAGATGCTGTCATATTCCTGAGGACCTGTAGGCAGTGACAATTTACCAGCTATTCTTTAAGGTACAGGAAATAATACGATAGAGAACAATTCTTCCCATTTAAGTATCATGCTGAGCTGTTGCAATATTGCTTTGGTTGCTGGTAGACAGTTCCCCAAACCAAAAGCTGTTGACCAATTCCATTACTGAAAAGAGTCTATGACTTCACATTAACTCAACATTGCAGAACTACATTTTGGAAAGAGTGTACGATCTTTGTGGTGTGTTTATTGTCTGTTAAGCTAGGCTGTAGGCTTACTCATGGCACTGACATCTGATCATGAAAGCATATATGAATTTCAATATTGAAAATATTAAAGATGAAAGTAGAGATTCCTCATCCCTTAGACATAAAAAACACAAAGCAAAAATCATTATTAGCCAATATGTTTGAGAAACTATGTGACAGCTATAACCCTGCAGCTGTTATTGATCTTGGCAGTTAGAGGTTTAATATTGATTGGAAACTGATATACCACTGACATGAACATATCCATTTCTCTCAGAACATGTCTCATCTTTTTTCTCTAGGTTCATCTCTAGAGCAAAGATCTCAGAGTTCAATGAGCTACTCAATAGTAGGTTCTGCATCCCACAGCTTTTCTTTAGTGCAGGCTCTTCCAAAAAGTTGGTGGAAAGGCAGTTCCTCTGAACTACAGTGAACATGTATATTTGCAGAGAAAAATGTTTGACCATAAGTAGGAAGCTCAAGTTTGAAGGGGGAGGGGGAGGGGGGGGGAATTAAATTAGGCTGTAAAAATCATTTTTCCACATGGAAAAAAGAATCACCCACCATTGTAAATAATGAGAAGCCAGTATGTAAATGGAGACACTGACTTTTGGTCACTTTTGCTAATCAGAGCCAAGACAAAAGACTTTAAAGAGCTAGTCCTCTGCTCAGCGAAGAAGATATATTTAAAGATCAAACTTTTTCTCACAAGTAATGCTGTCATGCCCAAGTTTAAACTATCTGTGACAAATACATCAGTGGACATTGAAATTGTTCAACTGTGGGTGACTTGCAGTTTTTGAGGAAATGGGGAGAGACACATAGATCCAGTGGCTAAATGCTTGAGTGTGAAGGTCACTTAGCCCATGCTGGGTCCATGGTCCTGTGCCTGGAACAGCTTGGAGGACTTCGCCTGCCCTGGGCTGATCCGGTGTCCGCACTGGGAGCTTCTGCCTCCTGTGGGATATGGAGCACCTGGTCTCTCTGTATGTGAGATCTGCATCCTTCAAGTTGCCATTTACATGCTGTTCCAAGGGCTTCCTGGCTTTTTGAAACAGCCTCAGACTGCCATTTTCACCAGCCACAGCTGCAGAAATGAAGGACTTGAGGATCATTTGTCGGTTCTGCAGTTGTGAGTAGCTGCTCTAGTCTGAAGAAGGAAACATACATAACCAAGTGCATTAAGCAGCCACTGCGTAGTGATTTCCACTCATTTTGGAATGGGGATTTTTGTTCGTTTGATGGTTTTTAAGGGGTGCGATAATTTATTTTTAGCACGGTAGTGTTTAATTTTTCCATTGGCTGACTTCTTTAGAAAAGTGTAACAAATGTAGGTATCATTCTTTGGCATCCTGAGACAAGTGCCTGGCTGTTTCCATATCACAACTGGAATCTGAGACCAATGGGAGATTTGGGCCAGTCATTAAGTTACATACATCAACTCAAAATCTCCTACATGAGCTTAGGGTTTTTCACACGTTTAAGCACCAAGGGTTGATTCAGACTGATGGAATAACCAGGCTTTGTGCATTGGACATGAAAGGCATTTGAATAAATTCCAGTTCAGTATTTGGGTCTGGCGTTTTCAAGATTTACTCTTAGCTCACTTCCTTTCAAGAAATTTTGGACTGTGCTTTACCCAGCCTTTCAAGCATTTCCAGAGAAATACCTTTTGAGAAAAGAAATCTGGCTAAAGAATGTACTTGCTTTCTTTACTTATTCAGTTTCAGCAACAAACCCAGGCAGCTTTTTATTTTTAACCTCTTCAGGCCTGAATGTGTCAGAAAGTTCAGTCACAGCCCAAGGAGTTTCATTTACTTATCTCAAATGTTTTTGACAGGCATAGATGTAATCTCATTAAGGTATCCAGGAAGATCGACATGCAGAGGAAAGTATCATCTATTGTTTACTTGCACTGTATTTTGGGATAATCTGTGAAGCCCTAGTGGAGCTGTAACTCTGAACACGCCGATCGAAAGCATTAAGGAAATTAACATAAAGCTCCATTAATGGCTTAAGGGAATATGACTAAACAAACAAGGCCACACTGAGCAATAAATGTGAGTCTCAGACTGCATGACTTTCTTCATAACTACTCTAATTAATTGCTACAAAAGATTAATTTTATAATACAGCATGGATATCAAAGGGAATGGCTTAGTGATTTAAGTGTTATGTGTCTCCCTGGGAGATGCAGGTTCAGTTCTTCAGGCAGCTGTTGTCATCCTTCCAAAATATAATAGCTAAAATGAATTTCTTGTATTTTACTGCAGGAGTTTCTACGGAATAAAGACCTTGGCCATTCTTCCACTGGAGTCAGTGTCAGGTTGCTGTTAATTTCAGTGGAAGCAGAAGTAGATTCACAAACATTAAAACTAAATTCTTCATTGAAACTGTCTTTGCACTTTTTCATAAATTCAAAATCACATCTTCACACACAAAGTATCTTTGCCAAAACCCTGCTTTCCAGCAATGATCTGGCTATACATGGTGACAAGGGCTCTGTACAACTCCTTTACAAACTCACAAGCTGGATATATAATTGGCTAAAATTGATTGCATTGGTTTCTGAAACAAGATGTGGCAGAACCATGATTTAGTGTGCTCGGAAGTGCAGCAGAGCAGGATCCTACCTAGGCTAATAAAATTTCTTGTGAAATATCTTAGAGGACATGACTGTAATAGACTGCTTTTGCATGGCCTCTCCTTTGGTCACTAGTTCAATTCTGCCCTAGTCCAGAAAAGAAAAGTGACGTGGAGTTCCCTGAAGGAGTTTGAACCCAGTAAGCACTTTCCTTCTGGACTGAACCAAAGGACTTCCATGATGCTGTTTTATATGCTGCTCTGCTGCTGCCTATAAACCTGAATATAGGAGTCCAAACTGGAATTTTCAGGTTAGAGGACAGAGTGTTTGTCTGACAGCTCAGGCACACAGGATGGGACTGATACCACATAACACTCTTTGCTTGCAGTCTAGTTGTCTGTCTGAGGTGATTGACTTGGCTCCCTTCAAAATCAGGAGACAAAAATATGCACTTTTCAGGTGCAATTCCTCTGACTTCAAGACTTGCACTTTAGGAGAAGGTGGATGGTACCCAGACTGTCTCAGGAGTAACTCTACGTTTGGTTATATGAATCCCAACTGCAATCAATCTGGTGCTTTAAATGATTGCCAGTATTGCCTTTCAGTGCCACAACTGAGCCTGTGGTGTCTACATGAATGGTTTTAGTGACAGCAAATATAAGACAACATGACTTTGATTAGTCCAAGTTAGGAGGGTAAAGCCAAGTCACATAATTTTATATTTGCAAGACCACACACATAGGAAGTGTCCTGATAGTTCAGCTGATGTGTGATACCCTAACTGTACATCTGAGCCCAAAGGGTCATCAGCCAGGCTTGTTAATCACCTTAGTGAAGTACTGTCAAGCAGAACAATGTCCCCCTACTTGTAGATCTTGGCTGAAGCTGTTCTTATTTGATGGCTGGCCTGATCTTTCCTCTCCAAAAAACTTGTGAATGGAATCCAGTAATTATTCTTGGTTTATTTTGACAAGTGTTTCCATTGCTTCCCCCTCACTTAATATTCATCTGCATGAGCCAAGTTGGAGGCTTATGTTTTAAAGAAAATGAATGGTAAAATAAGACTCTGCATTCAGAATTAGGTGACCTGATTTTCAAAAATGCCAATTGCCCAGAAAAGACTTCCAGCTCTAGAGACCATTTAAAAAAATCTTAGCTTTATAACTGTTATTACAATTATTATTTATGGTATGTATTGCAGTAGTGACCTGGCAACGGACAAAGACCCATTGTGCAAGGTACTGTATGACCACAGAGACCAAAGTTACATGGATTAAAATTCCGACTGCCTTTTCCATGGTGGAAACAAACTCAGAATATGCACACCTCTCACAGCCACCCCCTCTTTGGAAAATGTCTGTCAGGTATTCAGATGTCCTCCTTGTAAAAGGAGTCAGTCAACCAGTAGCCTTTGCAGGGCAGAAGAAGAGCCAAGAAGCTGTGTCCTGTCCATGCCATAATTTCTGACACCCATCTGGACACTGGTTAGGGACTCTTTCTGCTGCTCTCCATCCCCCCGCATGTCACACAGTCACTCAGTGAGAGCCCAGCCAGCTTTCTTCACACAGCACTAATGGCTTTGGCTGAAGTGACAGGTCCTCTCATTTGTGGCTGTTTCTGTGCCTTTCACACCCAATCAAAAATGTTTACAAAGGTGCAGTCGGGGGGGATGAAGGCGGGGGAAGCAGAAGAAAAGAAATCCAATTTTGTTTGGAAACAGTTTCAGGGCTTAATTAGTAAGGAGGAGGGTGGGAAGGGGGGCTGAACAGGTGGTGTATTATTCTGCCAGGGATCTTCAAAAGGGAGGGAGTGCGTATTGTTAGTTCGCTGCAGAACAAAAAATGAGAAATTCGACAGTACCTGGATACTTAAGAGCAGGTGAGCTGCCAAAGCAAGATCAGAGTTATACACACATACACGCTCAAAAAATCTGCATGGGAAAAAAATAAATTTCCTTTTTGCCCACAAGGGGACAGATCCCAGCTCTGCATCAGAGATTTACATGGGTTCACATTCATTACATTAGCAGTAGCCACATTTAGCAGTGATTCCCATAGGAGCAGGAAAATGATGGCCTCGAAGAAAGCTGCCACATTTCAAACTCTCCAGCTGTGCCTTGCCACCATTGCTACATTCCACTGCCAAATGTAGTAATTTATGAATTTGTCTTTTTTATCTGAAAAAAATGCTAATTTACAGAATGAAGAGAAGAACAGGAAAGGACTAACATGCTTTGAAAAGAAATGTCTGCATTTTCTTTTAACTGCTTTATAACTATTTCTCTGATGCTGTAAATGTTATTTGTGTTCATAAGATTATTATTATTTTGCATTAGATACTTCAAAGAAAGCAGGGGTGCCAGCAGATAGAGCATCCCAGCTCACAAAAGAGTCATTATAAAGAGATGGTAGCCCAACAAGACTGCTACAGATTTTGAATAAATAGAGAATGAATTATGAATGGTAATGATTTTTTTGGTTTATTTAAGTACTGAGCATGTGCCGTAAAAGAAAAATAGATACGGCAGGTGTTCAAAAAAGCTATTTTATGTTGCATTCAGTGGAACTGTGTACATTTCCATCCGTACCGGCGGGGCAGACTAGGACCCATACATTTTTCTAGTGATATTACTAGAGTAAAGCAAAGTCCCTATAAATTCTCTGACAACAAAAAGAAAAAAAGATTATTCCTAATTAAATATTTGTCCCTCCCTCGGCATTGTTGCTGAAAGCATCATGCAGAGCTATCTATGGGACCACTGAAAGGGTTGACTTTTGCAGGCTGAAAAACATGTGCGTAATAGCCTTATTCTTGGTTTGATTCTGTTTCACAGTGTTTCTGTTTTCAGTCTAAAGGAGACAAACCACACTGCACGCATTTTGGGATTTTATGGAATTTCTTAAGGCAGGAGAGATTATAAACACAGCTTCCCATAGATATTTCTGTACCTTGCCAGGTACCAGCTTGGTAGAGTCCGAGAGCAGCTCTGCCAAGGCTTTCTTACATTACAGTTTAGAAAGTAAGTTCAGCACTATCACTGAGATGCAGAATAAACCCTTGGTAATTCAAAGAGGTTTGCTACTGTGGTGTTGAAAGGGAGGAAGATTCTGCTCAAGTGAGAGTGGTTCACATCCAGGCATATCTGCCAGGAGATCAGCAGGTAGAGCTGTATTAAAACCTTTATGTGCTCTTTTGTGAAATCAGGCACTTACGAAGTTGACTAATTCCGGTATTTTCCCCCTGGTGCTCAACAATTCCTAATTTTATGGGCTACTTAATGAAGCAAAATTCACCATTAGTTTTTAAAATGTTTCTGCCTTTTAATGCCAGGGGCTATCTTTTCAAAATGATGCCTGCCTGGACCAAAGGATCTTGCTCTGTTGACAAAATGAAGGCAAAGCACTCGCAAAAGGAAATAATCAGCTCAAGCCTCCAGGAAGAAAAGGTACATTTTGTACCTTGCTGGTGGAAAAGAAACTATATGGGGTGAAAAAATAGCTCCTTGTGGAGACTCTACCCATCTTGTTCTGCACAAAGGCAATGCAGATGAACAGTGTGAGAGGAGACAGGCTCCCTCCTGTGATCTCTGTCCTGACACCCCTGGCACTGCAGGTGAGAGGAGAGGAGCCAGCGTGCTGTCCCTGCTGTGTGCTGTTGCCTGCGGCTTAGCGACCAGGCGGCATCTATGAGCAAGAACCTCAAGTGCCCTTGTGGGCAGACAGAAGGCGGTTTGTCGTAAGTCAAGGGGAAGGTTGGCATTGTCACCTGCCTCGCGGGACTTAGTCAACACTGAGTTCTCTAAATATCTCCCAGGTTCCCCAGCCAGTAATGAAGGGAACAAAACTGATGTGGTTTGATGTCCTTCCTCAGCAGGTCATTCCAATATCTCATTGATAATTCTCATTGAACATGTTTCCCTTTATTTCACTTCAGGGTTTCTTCTGTTCACTTTGTACTATTCCTTTTCCTTGCTCCTATGCTGAGAAAAATGATCTCCTGGCCTTCCGGGTTTGTTCGCTGCTAGTATTTAGGGACTGTGAACCAAAGTCTGCTTTTACTTGTAAGCCTTTCATAATGCCCCTGATTTCGGTCATGGTATATAGGATTTACACCAGTGTAAATGAAATCAGTACATGACCCATGACAGCAGCTCCTTAGCGATCTTTTCTCTAGGCTGTGTAAATTAATTTTTCTTGAGTCTCCTCACAGGATAACATAAATTATGTGGCAAAAACCTGTAATTCATTGCTAGGCCAGCAGCAGTAACTCCCCCTCTACCACTTTCCTGCCAAAATTATGGGAGAATAGCTGTGATCTCAGCTCATATTTGCATGGCATGAACATGGAGAAGACAGAAGAATGATGGCTCAGGTGGCATGAAAGACGTGCATCCATTGTTGCCACTGTCTTGCTTCCAAGATGGGGAAATGCATCAGAGAGCAAAGAGGCACTGTCTGTGCCCTCTTGCTTCTTGGTCCCTTTTAATGCGTAAAGGGAAGAATATTAATGTCACGTAGAAATTGTGTGCTGATGAATGCACAAAATACCATATTGGGTGTTCCTGGTTGCTGAAATTACATCATCAAGGCTTCTTTTTTTCCTTTCCTCTTTGATTCAAGAGCCCTCTGTGTAAATATTAACTATAGCTATCAAGCGGCAGAGGAGAGTTTCAAGAGACCTGGTCATTGGATGTCAACCCTTTAAATCATGATAATATTTCTTCTTGCACTGTGTTCTAAAGGTTATGCCTGCGCTTACCCCACACAGAGAGTGCTGCTTGATGGAAGCCTAAAAAACCATCAGGCTTGTCTTTCCTTTTGGTCCAAGGGCTACATCTGCAGATACTGAGACTGTCTGTGACTCCCTCTGGCTGCTCGCCAGCCATGCATCAGCCACCCCCTCAGAAGAGCTGGGGCAGCTCAGGTGTCAAAGAACAGAGCTTGAGAGAAAAGAAGCCCTGCAAACCCCCTCCCCACTTCACAGCAGCAATGTCACTGCATAGGCTGCTGAATCAGATGGTAAAAGTGAAGAAGTTGGCAGATGACTGTGTTGGCTGACACACTGACTGTTGTGTTGAAGTCAGACCAACACAGCTGGCTGAAGATGCTCCTGGCTTCTAGCACAAATCCAGTAATTCCTTGCATTATGCAGGTGGACATTACAACAGTCTGGATTTTCCAGTTGTTTTGGCAAATGCTCAGCTCCATTTCTATTTGCTAATGTATCATCACCCTTTGAAATATATTTAGCCTTCTTTATTGGCTTCCCAATGTAAAAGTATTATTATAAGCCCCTTCATATCTGGCAACAAATGAATGTTTTCGTGTTGAGATTCTGCCCTTACTCTCTGCTGAACTGTGAGAGTGAGTTACTACCTTGTAAGTGACTCACAGGTATTTATTATCCTGTGTATAAAGGTCAGATTTTAATGTTCTGTGTGATATATGGACATGGCTGAAGATCAGGCAGTCTTGAATGATAGATCTTAATTTATGACCCAGTGGAAGAGGAAAGAAATAAGAAATCACAACTTTTGTTAAACAAGCCTGAAAAAACACTTGCACATATGTGAGCCAGTGGTGGAAACCTGCCAATTCCAGAGGCTGGTTTGCTAAGCCACAGTGTTGTGGCTCATGGAGCCCAGCTCAGAGAACTGAGATGAAATTTTTAGAAGCCAGATTCACATCTATGCTTGCTTTCTGCTAAAGGCTCTTGCAGTGGAAAGATGGAGCGTTAATAGATAGCAGGGCTGATAGCAGACCCTGAAAGGAGAGTCCCCAGATACCCTTCTGAGTGTGTCTTGGCATTCCCACATCTGCAGGGGACCTCTAGGTGACCTTACCTGCACTTGCTCCCTTATGCTTGTGGCTAGCTTTTAGGCATTGTTCTGCTGAGTGTGTCAATAGCTGGGGTATCTTTGCGGGTCCTCCTGCAAATGCACACTCTGTGATAGAATTTTCAAGAAGAGCTCAGATCCTCAGCCCCGGTTCAGAAGGGCGTTGAGGTGGCAGAAGGGCAACAGTGGCACTGCTCCACTCTCTGCTGCCTGCCTTCCCGCAGCGAGGCAGGGCAGTGGTTACAAGAGGCCGTGCGTGATGTGTGGCTTTCAAGGGCAGAGGCAGGACTACAGCATAACACATCTCTGAGTGCTCCACCAGGCTGGCAGTCCCTCTGAGGAGCTCTGCCAACAGCATAACACAAAAGAGTCCAGGACAGTGTCGTGAAAAAAAGGTGAAAAGTGGTTCAAAGCTGCCTTCTTTTCTCTCCACCTGAGCTGTTCTAAGACTTTCATGCAATTGAAGATTTGGCCACAGGCCTTATATTTTTAAAATGTTTTACACAGGCAGCCTACTCCACCCTCAAAAGGCTCTAGAAATACAAGTAAGGGATTTTATGTGGTTTTATATGTGATGAGGAGGACAAGTGAAATTCTGCTATTCTATTCATCTACTTTTGATGTTGGCGACAATTAGCTTCAGACTTGCTCAGTGTGTTGCATTTTTGGTTGTCAGCACCAATATGCCCCAACTTTATTCAGAAATTAAAGACCTAAGAGATATTGGTTACATGTAGCTGTTGTGGGTTTGGCTATCTGGAAGAAAATACTGAACTGGAGGAGAATGTCATCTGTAAGCTGTTTTAACCTGCAGCTCTCTGTGTCCTCATGTGTTTTACTACCTGAGAACAGTAATTTTATGTGGTTATTTATATCAGGGCTGTGATAACCAAGTGCAGAAGGGCATAATGGATCTAAGATTGGGCAAAATTTTATTGAATTTGGGAGTTGGGGCTTAAGTAGGAAACTGAGTGGCAAGGATTTTAGTGACTTTCTGCTCTTAATGTGGATTTCTGCTACTGCACTTTCTCTGTCCCATTAATAGCGATGGGGTTAGTCTGCGTTCATATTACCGTGAGGGAGAATAGAGTTTCATGCAATTCTGTCTACTGTTGGGAAAGTATGTTCTTTAGAAAAATAATAACATAATTAAATGTGGGATCAGCATTTGACTGGAATAGTCCAAGACCTGTTATTCTTATTAATAGAAAAAATCCTACTTACTCTGTCATGCATATGGAAATATGCCTTTCTTTTAAACCGGAGGAGGAAATTACAGTAATGATATTGGTTATTTAGACAGGGAAATGCTAGCTGCTTATAGAAAATGGAAGCTTCCTGCCTCTTTCATTTTGGATACATTTTACAGATGTAGCCTTTGTTGATTTTAGTTTCAAATATTGTTATTTAGATTTGATTTATGGTTACGATACTTCTGAGACAGTAAAAAAATCAGAACAGAAAGTTCTTAAAAAGTCATTTCTTATTGGTTTTTTAAGTAAAGAAAATAATTTTAGTAAGTAACATGGAAATCAGATATACCATAGGAATGACTGTTTCGCACTGTTGGCTAAGTTACCTTTCTGTAACTAAGACTGCTGTATACATGGGTTCCAGATCAGTGTTTTCATCTAAATAGACATTTCGTATATCTCATCACTATCTAGCTGACTTAGGTTATATTCTTCATTTCGACTAAGTGAATAATTGTACTTTAGATTGATCGTTGTGCACCCAGTTTACAAAAAATTCTACTATTTCTCCCAAATTGGTCTGAAAATTCAAAATAAGAAAGTGTTCAAAAGAACACAAAAATGTCAAAATCAGACTATATTTGATGAAAACAAAGCATGGGCATTCCTGAGTCCCCACTCTTTGATTTTTCTTTTATATCAAAATGGATTAGTTTTTTGTTCTGGCTCCACTTGAACGGTATCTTCCAAATCTTATTTAGCATTCCATTGGGGCTGTAGTGTGGATTTCTCTGAGTGAGGCCATACCTGTCATTATATATGGCGGGTGTCTGACTCCATTGATGCCAGTCAGTAGGTGGGGAGGTTGCACATAAAAGATAATTTAGCAAAGGTGTCCAGCCTACAGAGAGAAGCAGGAATATGGAAAACCCAAATGACATCTCTGATCAAGTATTGTAGCAATCATCTGAGCCCGTATAAATTTAAACTGGTCCAAAATAACATATTTTCTTTTAATTTGAAAAAACCGCAACCCTACAGCATTCCATGCAAACTGCCTTTGCCAAACTGACTTGCATTTTCCTATTGTTGTTAAAATGTTAAAAGAAGATGTTGGACCTAATTGCGATCTTTCTTCTCCCAGATTCCAAGTGAACAGATAAAAGTCATTCACTTCTAGTAGCAACTTTATGGCCCGGATCTGATGGTCCTGGTTAAAAAAAATGTAATCCTTACAGCTACACTGACAGCTTTATTTAATCCGCAGAAGTTAGTGAACACATATGCTCCACCTAGATTTGCGAGAGGTCAGAAAGCCCCGAGTAGCTAAGATTTCTGTGCTTGTGGGTGGTATAACACAGTGCAGACATACGCAGCTGGCTTTGTTAGGGCACTCTGACTGGTGTCTATATGGTCTTGGGCCAGCATTGCTCTGTATAGGACCTGAGCGGACCTCACACCAGAGAAGGTCTTTGCTTGGCACAGGGCACTGAGGGCTACGAAATGTCCTTCTGCCTCTGCTGCCAACTCTAGTCCAATTGCAGAACCTGCCTCACTATTTATTCATTGGCATCAAAAGTTTTTCTCTGCAGTGTGAAACGCATAATGGAGATAGCCTTGAAGGTAAATAGCTTTCTGCACTTGCTAGCATACCTAGGCAACATCATTAGATCATGTTTATAGAATTTGTTCATTGCAATTTTTTATGTAAAACAGAGAAATGTTTGAATCAGCTGGGTATAAAGGGTTTTGGAATAATCAGAAACACATTATCTCCTCATTATTATTCACAGAAACAGAAAATTATTTTGAAAAAACCCCACCAAATCTTTCAAAATAAATTGCAAGTCTTTACTATAAACCAAGCTTCCAGAAATCTTTTTTTTTGTTCTATGTGTCTCAGGTTTTAAGGACTGTTGCATTAACTGAGAAATGAAATCCCAAGCCTTAGCTGTGTTCTCATTTTATTAGTGTGATATAGTGATAATCTCACAAGGACCCTAATAAGTACATGAGAAAAAAAAATCAGCTAAATGGGGGATATGAAAATGTTCTAGCCCAGTGCTATTACATAGGTCTTATGCTTTCTTTCTGCCTGTTCCATAATAGGATGTTTTGCAAATTCTTCTCTCAGCAGGTTTTGAACATGAACTTGCATTACTATTCTCACAAAATAATAAACAGCTTTGGGCTATAAAATCTCTCAAATTGTTTTCCACAGAAGGGATTTGCATGCTGACTCATTCCTACTATATTTATAACCTATCGCCAAACCACTGCAACTGCAAGATTTCTAATAAAGCTATGGAAATTACATGCATTGCAATGGGAGCTGAATACATTTACATTTGTAGTATTTTACCATTTCAAAATTTATGGCAGATTACCTTGTTTGTGCATGTCTGGACTTTAATGGTTATTTTTTATAGCAGAAAATAGTAGTTTATGGTGATATTCCCAGTAGAAGGTTTTTATGAATCTGCCATATGGAGTATTACATAAAACTAAACTTGTATCAGCAGTGATTTTATGTAAAGTAAGACTCTGAACATTACCAAGAATTAGTGATTACAGAAAATGTCAGAAAACTTGACACTTTATGAATGTGATTTTTTTTTCCAATTATTTTTAACTTCTATTAATAGCATCCAAATCCCTGCTTTTTCATGCGAGAAAAATCTTCATTGTCTGCAGCAAATCCTGGGCATCGCAAGCAAATAACATTTACTGCTGCTGATCTTCCCTCCCTGCCACCTCCCTTTAAGGTACCCCTCATGGAGTTGTGGTGTTTGGCATAACAGAGAGACATGGTGGTTTATGCAGGAGAAGACTAAGAAAATCTGGAAAGTTTTCCCATTTTTCCAAACACCCATCTCTGCCAGCTCATGTATTATAATCACAGCTACTTTTTTCAGCACTGGTGGTAGAAGATAGTCTTTTACCTGTGCCTTCCTACAAACGGAAGGAGCAAACTTCTGCTAGCAAAAATTGGAGACTGGAGAAGTATCACAATTCAGTAGCAGAACATGAAGAAGAGCGAGTCTATTCTCATGGAAATATGTGTTTGCGTAAGTATTGACATCAGGAGACTCTCCACAGCTTTCTCAAAGAGCACCTCGTGGATTTGGGAGTCATTCAGCCAGCAAAAAGAAATCCACCATGAGAAGTAGGTAACCAGTCACACCGAGAGAGCAGCAGATGGTGCGTCCATGAAGCAATTGCCATCGCCAAGAGCCTGGCATGTTCTGCAGGCTGAAATGTATCTGCCTCATTAGTGAAGCAAATACTTGGGTAGGGAAAGTCTATGAAAATCTATATATGCTTGCGAATAAGTTTTAAACAGGCTGTGAGGTTTATATCTAGGGTGTAAGGAAGAAGATGGAAAGAGGGTGGGAAAAAGAGCCAGCTGTAGGTATCTAGTCTTGCTTCTTTTGATGGTCCTAGTCCTGGCAGAAACTCCTGGGCAGTTCAAAGCACTTTTTGACCCCAAGGCACAGTGCATTAGGGATGGTGACCCAGGTAAGCACTGCTTCTCTACACTTTCCTAGTCTCTGCATGGCAGCTCACTCGTTGCACCAAACTGGTTTAGGAACGAGGGCGTAAGGCCAGCTCTGCCTGCTGGGGGAAATTCACGCCTAAAGGGAACTGTGAGTTTTCTAGCAGTGAAAGTGGGCTAAACCTTAAAGAACAGTCCAGCTATTAGGACTAGATAGACATTTCTGTAGAATGACAGTGAAAGCTACCATATGGATTTGCCATATAGCTTTAGGGTAATTCATGGGAACGGTTCAGAATTTCCTCTTGTTGCTTCTTTTCCCACAGAAATCCTTCTTGCTTGAGAGAGCCTTGAAATCAGAGGGGATTTCAGATCAGGCTGGCACATGCATGTGTAGACATATCCTGGGTAGCTGTCAACTTCTGAAACGTTTCAAGGTCAAATAGGGCCATTTTATCATCTTGTCTGACTTTTTTAGAAGCCTGGTGCCTTTGTGGCTCAGAAAACTTCCCGTTTATACCTGTGGAAAGGATGCTGTGCGAGAGAGAGTTCACCCAGCCCTTCACTCTGGGAGAAATCCTCAGCTGGGGTATAGGCTCAGAGACCCAGGGTTGCTACCGTCACTGTTCCCATGAGCTGAGGAGCTGCCTCTCAGCCTCCCTACTTGGGTGAATCACATTCTCTTTGCTTTTTCATTAGCTGATGTATGATAGTCTTACAGCTGTCTTCTCACGATCTAAATTGCACACTAATACTGTACATTATTGATTAAATGAGTCTACAAATGTCTTTTTAATACTGTATGGGTTGATCAGTCTTCTCAGTTAATGTACAGCACCTCCAGTGGGCTTTAAAACCTAGTGAAGCAGCTTTTTACCAGATCTTACTGGGAAAGTAAAAGCTGTGCTCACATGCACACTGAGGTATGTGTTTTGGCAGTAAGGAATTAGTAATGATTTCGTTTGCTACGCTAAAAAGCTCCCTGTGTTCACAGGTTTGGGTTTTGATAATCATAATTGCTGGTCTAGCTCTTTGCAACTAAAAGAATTAATGGGAGATTGTTGTTATGTACTCCAGTGGCAAAGCTGTACTGTAATAGTTCAGCTAGTTTAGCAACTAATTTGGCTTCTCCTGTGGTTTTTTTGGAGGAGAGGTTTCAAAGCTTTTCTTAACCTTTTTTTGGCTTTCTAAAATTTTTTATATACACAGGATTGTAATAACTACATTTCCCAAGTATGACATTTAATGGTAAAAATAATAGTATTCTGGCTGTTTCAAGTGATTCTTTGCATTACATAAACAGCATTCAGGAGTGACTTGTAATTTTTCTTTTGCTTCAGTTTCTTAAATCTAAATTCCTCTTTGTCACCCTTCATGATTCAATCTATATGCAAGTATTAGCCCATCTATAACATAGCAAGAAAAACATGTTTGTTTTTTTGGATAGGTGTCATGTTTATCTGGTTTCACAGTATTGTAGAAAATTGGGCTGAAAGGGCCTGGAGAGATCACCTAATTTTATCCCATTCTGTTTTAAACAAGGAGACAAAAGTGAGGTTTTATATGCACATATTTCCTGAAATATGAACTTTACCTCAGGTCTGCATGCCTAAGCATTGCACAAATAAAACAGAGCTCTGGTCCAAAGGAATGGGGCTTGTGAGGATGTATGTGAATTCTGTGTGCACTTCTTGTGATGGTCTTGGCCACAAGAGGCACAACCAAAATCAACCTAAAACATTTACCCTCTTTTGCAGTTATTCAGATAGACATCTGCATAATCACAAAAAAACCCCCAAAACCTCTGAACAAAATGGGTCAGTATGGGTACATTTAGTCAGTACAAAGCTTTGAAAGGCAATTAAGTGGTTTCAATTCTTAAATGGTAACTGTGCTGGGAGGTGGCAGCCACCCAGTGACTGGTGGACGAGCCTCTTTGGTGCTCCCCTTTGAGATGCTGCTTATGCTTTGTGGTGTTTAGAAAAACAATGGAGAAATGAATAGTGAGAAAGAGAAGCAGCCTCAAGATCGAGCAGTAGATGACTTAAATGAGATGGTAGGAGCTAGACTGGAGAGGCTGGGGAATTGCACAGTGGCAGGAATAATGTTGAGCAGATGGCTGGTTGCTGCCTTGACTCCTGGGTGATGGGCAGCTCCAGAATCCACTTAAGTCTTAAAAGATGAAAGATTTTACTTACACTTCAGTAAAGCAGCTTCTCCCAGGTAATCAGACATTTAGCTCCTTGTCAGATCCTTTGAGCCATACATTAGCGATGAAAGACTGATATTGCCACTGTCGTCCCTGATGATTCAGCAAGGAGCAAAACATGATAGCCTTTCTAACAAGGCTGTTATTCAGACATATCACTCAGCATCTGCACTCTAACTGCTCACTGGTTCAGAGTGTTAATGCTCTGCATATTGTGCTTAATAGAATTTTAAATTATTTTGATTAAAGTGTCAAGGGATAAGGATTTAAGATTGATCAAAGCTACTTGCTTGTGCTGTGCCAGTTGTTAACCAGCCACTTCCAGAACGTTATTACGCAGGCTTAAGTGATATAACATTCAGACATGAGAAATACGAGGAAATATTTCTCGTAATTTCATACTAGGGGACTGAGAGGGCAAGGAGGAAAATGAAGAGATATATATTTCATACACAGTGACTGACTTGGGGTCCCAGTCCTTCTTTAATGGAAGTTGATGGGACCTTTACAGTTGCCTTCTATGCAATGGCAATTCAACTGTGGATGAGCAATGACAAAAATCCAGTATGGAAAGCCTTCACTTCTTTGAGCAGAGGCTGTAAACATTAAAATATGATTAGATAATGAAGAAAATAAATAATGGAGGCTTGCCTGGCTGTGAAGACAGATATCTGGAAGTCAGCACTAAGTTCTTGCTTTGAAGCTCACTCGGTGGGGGCAGAGGTCGTATGTGATGGTTGTTTAATTATGGCAACAAATAAGGAGTCAGATGTTCCCATCTCAGATAGCCTTCAGCTAAAACAAAGTACTTCAGCAGGCCTGTAACTTGAAGTATGCAAATAAATGTACTGAAGCTAATGTAAGGAGAACATTCGTAAACGACTACATGTGCTTCAGGACATCCTCTGAGTGGAACCTTAGAATACATGGTGCCCAAATCATTGTTTCAGCTAGTGTGTTTGTTCATATTTTGACCTGAATCAGAGTCCAGTGGCCTGGACTTTGAATCTCTTCCTTGCTAAGAAACTTACTGCTGCTAAGACCTAAGGGGCATTAGCAGTGCAGTGAAACCAGAATCTATTCCAGTCCTGTGCAAGGTGACGCAGTGTTCTTCTCTGCTTTTCTTCTAAAATAGAGAATAACAGTCTGTACATCTCTTGCTATGGTATCTCATTATCAGATAATTGCTTAAAGTCTCAACAGAATTTGTAAATCTGTAAATGACCATATGGCACTTTATGGTAAAATATCCCTGTCCAGCCTGGTTGGTATGCTTTAGCTACCCATGTTGCTTTTATCATGCAAAGCTGTCATAAATTCACCTTAAGTGGTTGGTTAAGTCAGGTCTACAGCCACCCTGGGTGACTGTGCTGCTGAAGCCACCTCTTGCACTGCATAGTAGGTTGTTTAAACAACTGCATGTTGAAGTGACACACTTGCTGAGAAGTAAAGTTTTCTTCTACTTGGTGTAACCTAAAGAATTATAATTCTTGAAGCTGCTACTGACTAGAATTATTCCAATAGAAGAAAAAGTTTTGATTGCTGTTCTGTTCAGCAATTAAGTGTAAACTATAATAATAGTCAAAAACCATTTACCTGAAATAGGATTCACTTAGCTCAGTGATAACCAGGCTATTTATTGTTTGATGAGTAAATCTCAGAATAAAATCAGAACAATAGTTGATGTTATGAAAATTAACAGATTAAATTAAAGAATATAGAAGATCCAGAAGCTGAAAATGAAAATATATGGTGAAAGTCCAGCTTGATGGTTCTCAGTTTGTGTGAGTTGGCACAACCTCATCTGTGGTCTGTTGCATGCCATAGAGAGAGCAGGGAAAGCGCATTTCAAGTACAGCTGTGTTTTCCTACAGATATGTTTTCCTGTAGTCCCCTTTCTCATTAGTTTCTGGAAGTATTCTTTCAGAGAAAAAACACTTTATCTCATTCTACAAAAAACTATATCTACCTATTGTTGCGGGATACAAAATTTCTGCTTATGCATCCCTCTCCAGCCATAGAACAGAGTCTGGTGAGCCGAAGGCATCTGATGTATGAGTTTCAACCTGTTTCTAGTGGGGACATCCAGGACTGCAGCCATTTAACAGATGAATGAATGTACAGTACCATTAAAATATATTAAATACTCATGCATGTGTTTAACTGCAAGTACATGACTAATCTTTTTGACTCCGGAGGCAGCAGGGCATACATCTTAAGCAGATACTTCAGAATTTTGTTGAATGGAGATTATAGAACATTAATTCTTTGACTGGAGTGTTAGATGGTGTAATTGTCACGGGGATTATCACTCTGATGTGGAGAGCAGGATAGCAGGGCTGCTGTCACACTGTCTTCCTTGTACAACTGTTGCTGTATTCACCGCAGAGTGGTATGTCCTCCATGACCTGTTGGGACCACCCATAGGGGAGACCCTAGAGTAAATATATGATGACTCTTGTGAGTTGTCAAAGTTGGCCTGACCCTGGGAATAAGAAAAGCTGGACTAAATGGAAATCAGGGAAAACAAAAGGAATTCAGAGGCGTGGGACCCTGCAGGTAGAAGTTAACACTGAAGTTTTTGTGCTGTATTCCACAGTAGGGAGTAACTTCTATCACTGCACATAAGTCAGGGTGCAATGAGCACCAGGTCAGGGCTAAGCTGGCAGTGTTGCTGCTGCTGGACCAATACATACCCTGTGGCTGCTGCTATTGAATGTACTCAAATACCTTGTCAAACAGGGCAGTTCTGCAAGTACCAGGTTCAATCAGTGAAAGTGTTACCTGTCATTCTTGGACCTTGCCTCCTGGCATAGCAAGGGAGCTAATGCTGGCAAAGACAGAGAACTTTGGTAGAGAAAAGTTAAATCATAATTTACGGACTAACCTTTGCACTGTGAGGAAGAGGATTTTTCATAGAGACAAAAGACAAAGACCTGGATCTCCCTGTGAAACTTTACATTCCATTTACTTCTGTCCCCATTTAAATGAAATAGGGGGACCCATTTTCAGCCAACAAAATTAGCTGAAAGCTACTCACATAAAGACAGAAGTTTCAATGAAATGAAATCCATATATTATCTCATAGGAATAGTTGTCCAAAGTTAATTTCCAGGTTAATAGGATGTTATTGCCATTTTCAAATAAAGCAATTAAAAGTAATATTCTTGTATTACTGATAAGAAGGATTACACTGTGTTGGATTGTCAGCTTATTTTGTTGAATTTTCTTGGTCAAAGAGTATCTAGTACAAATTATTTTAGACAAAGGTGGAAGAAGTGTGCCTACAGAAAAAAAATTACCTCTCTGAATTAAAAGGTAGATTTCCAATTAAATTTTAAAGTAATAAACTCTACTCCTTAATTTGTGAGATGTGTAAAAAAGTATTTTCTGTCTAAATATGCTTTTGTCAGTCTTTCTGAAATGAAAAGCAGAGGTAAAACAAGATGTTAATTGTACACCAGACATGTTGCTGTAGATTTTGAATTCTCTCCATGGAGCATGTGTAGTATGTTAAACCATAATCTCTTCCACAAAAGCTTTTTGTGGAAATTCCCAGAATATTTCCAGTCCTTTACTACAAGACGATCTTCAGCATACAGGCAAAAATTTGATCTAGGAGAAGCAATACAATTTCTCAAGGGGAATTATCGTAACATATGAACTAGAAGACATTACTTTCCCATTGTAAAATGGCATGACTGTAACGTACGTCCCGCTCCAATTAGAAACTGTCTTTTTTAGATTATCATCATGTCAGCCTACAGTTGTGAAAGCAATTTTGAGATATCTGGGGAAAATTTAAAAGCAAAACAGACAGCTAGCCTTAGAATTTATAAGCAGGCATTAATTTTTGCAGAGAAGATATTTTTTCTCTGTTTGAAAGAGACAAAGAGCTAAGCAAATCCCCCTTATTCATGCTACTTCAGTGGATATACACAGATGTGTTTCACAACAGCAGAATAACCATACTCCGCTACTTTGAAGGACTTACAAGACTAGAGTTTCTGACTTGACATTGTTTCTGTCTGATGAAATCTCCAAGTTTACTATTTCTCTAAGGTGACTGATCCAGCAGAAGAGCTTGTAATTGTCACTATGCTGGAAAAGTTTTACTGACAGGGTGAGTTGATTTCGGCTGTGGTGAGCCATCAGTCACAGGCCACGGAGGGAATCCTGACCTGGGAATGGACCTCATGGTGATGAGATCCTGATGTTTCTGTGTCTTCATGGATCTACACCACAGATTTGGAGTCCAGCAAGAGGGAGTTAGTTCCTGACATTCCTCTTCACAGGCCACTAGACAGTCTTTGGATTTATGGGAGAAATTATTTCAACATCCCCCATGCCAGCAAACCTTTTCATTCCTGAGAAACACCTGTGGCTCATGTTTAATCCTTAAGACCTATGAAAGTTTTGACACGTGCCTAAATAATGCTTGACTTTGAAAGGCAGAAAAAATGACCTTGTAGTGCAGCCTTCCCAGTCATTGGCATGTATTCACAAAGGGGGGCAACATAAATAAGAAAGTGGCAAAGGTCTCTGTTGATTTCAATCATTCTAGGATGTGAAACCCTTGATGAAATTAATCCTCTGGGATCTGATTCAAAGACTCAGATGTGAAATACACCTGCCTTTAGGGGATCCTGGGTCCAGCCCATGCCAAGCGAAAATAATAGCAAAGCCAGGCTAAGCACTGCTGTTTTAAAGCACACACTACGTGTCTCTGGTACTGGGGAGGGACATAAGGGAGTGGGCTTCCCAATCGCAGTGAAGTTCTGATGAAGTGCACAGGGTACTTTTGGGTTATGCTGTACACAAGTAGCTGGCATTCCTTCATCCCCAAAGGCCAGCTCAAGACCTATGCTCTTCTCAGGTCTCATATCAAACTTACTTTGACAATGCAAATTGTAGGTTTGTCTTCAGGCAGGGCCTTGTCAGAGGGTCGGGACGGTGCTGAGCAGTACGTAGACTGGCTTCGCTTCGCACAGAGCTTCAGAAGTGCGTGAGGAGCATGAAGGAGTACTTCTTACTGTCAGCAAGTGACACTTTGTCTTTCAGATTAAAGTTTTTAATTAAAATGGACATTTCTGGCCCGAATATTGGCAGCCACAGGACTGCTGAAATGTGACATCATTTATGACTCCAGCAGTAAGGAGTTCACTGTTCATGATCATAAAACAGATTCCAGTCTTGATTTGATATTGATTTAAGTCAGCATAAATTTGCCCTTTAATACTAAACAAAATATGTCAGGCTGAAGCATTAACAGTATTCTTCCTCTGGGTTTCTCAATGGAGATTTCCTCCTATTCTTTCAAGCAGTGATGCCCAGCAGACAGTGAGCTTCAGCCCTCTGTTCTGTAACACCACTTTTCTGGAGCAGCTGTTCCTCTTGTCCCGCAATGTGCCGTACAGTGCAATCCCCTTCACTGCTCTTTTGCCCCTAACACAGACGAAGGCCATGTCTGCCAGAAGTCTTCTGTTACAGTAATTGCCAAGGATTTGTGAATCCAGTCTTCATTTCCTTCTGCAGACACTCTGCTAGTTTCTATCCCTGTGGTCAACCTTCCCTCCCCAGCCGCCCCCATTCTAATGGATTTAGTATTTTCTTGCAAGTCTCATTTATTTCCTCGCTTCTTTTTGACACGGGTGATACAACACATGACCTCTGATTTGTCTGTTTCCTGCCTCTGTGTTTCTGATATTCATTAAGTAGATGTTCACTTTTCTAGCTCTGCTCTTCCCCTTAGTGAGCTGCACTCAGAGACTCACATCAATGTCTCTTAATGGAAGTTTCTTACTCCTATATCTGAATTTCATCTCCAGTGTTTTACTTCCTGGTTTTAACTGTAATTCTCCTACCATCTTTTGTCCCTCTGTTTAAGAAGTGACCAACATATGCAATAAACATTGTTCTTTGAATCATCAGGAGGGACCTGGTCTTTTCAGGAAAACAGACAATCCCACAAGAACTCCAGAATTACACTTGGGGTGACTCTCTTGAGATCAAGTGAGGCCAGTTTGTCAGTTTTGACAGCTTACTGCTGTTGTGAGCTGAAATATCCTGATGGCAGTGTACAAGAGTTTTCTCTTGGTACCACCTCCAAGCCTAAATCTTTACTTAGCATCAAAGACAGAGGCAAAACTGTGACCTGACACAGCTGGAATTCCCCCTCTCTGCACTGTTCTCTGAGAGGCTGTTCTGGGAGAGCTGATGAGGAAAAGATCGCTTCTTTTAGTTGTAAGGATGTAGCAGTTTGGAAAGTTTGTATTCATACTGTATTGTGCAGTTATTGGAATGGGGAGACTCATGGGACATCTAATGCACTTCAAATGCTTTTTATTTTAGTTTTTCATTAAATATCAGGGCTGCAGAAAACAGAAGATAATATTATGGTACATCTATAATATAAATGGAGGTAAACAGATACATTAGCAAACTTCTTGTCTGCTTAAACATATCTTGCCCTTGCATATGTCCATCCTTGCTACATTTTCCTTTTGTTTACTGCAGTGAGCTGGGATTAATTGGATCAGACATTTACATCCAGGCTTGGTTAGGAGTGCTGGCTTTCTGAACACAAAAAAGTTGTTGTCTCTGGGTCAGCATGCAGAGGCTTATGAGTGAGAGATGTGTAAGCTCCATTTCAGTCCTCTGCTTATTCTTACTCTTATTTTAAATTTATAGGTGGAAGCAGCTGTTTTGTGGTATTTTCCTGGCACATGTCTAGTAGATTGTGGAAGTGAAGCTGACTTTAAATAAAAGCTTTGTGAAAATTTGGTTGATTTTCACTGGTCAGGGTGGAAAACATAGAATTGGCAAACACACTATATGATTAGAGACAGACAGGAACTACTGGATTGTAAAATTATTTTTACTTTAATTCCCCCTGCTGTGAAGACTACAGAAAAAACCCTGCTAGTGACTGGAATATGGGAGCTTTGACCACAGCAGTCAGTGTGTTTGCTACCTGTGACTTAAGATCTTTGCCTTCTCACCAATTTTGATGGCACTTGCTCATGCTCTTGTTTATGCCACTTGCTCATGTCCAGCCCACAGTCACTGCTCTTGCAGTTGGGGGCCAGGAAAAGAAAATTTCGCTTATAAATGTCATCCCAGGCAAGGTTTAAATCCATTTAGATGAACCAGGCTTCTTTTTTTAGACCCTCATGCCCTGACATGATACCTTACCCCCACTCCCTGCAAGCAAACCAGGCGTCATTTGATTGTTCCACATCATCTACACATTTCCCAACTGATGAAGAAGTTTAATTTTCTGCCTTGATTATCCAAAAGTGATTTGGGAAAGCACAGTCCAATGCTGTTATTTCCATCCTCTTAGACTGATGACAGCCCATGATTTACATGTAACAATATGGTTCTGATGGATCTCAGAACCGGTTGAAAACAAAGGTTTAGTGATTGAACTATATATTTTCTCTCTGTGATAGAAAATAATATAAGACAACTGACTCGGCTATCAGACAGATTACATAAAACCAAGTTAAGTGGCAGAATAAAAATGAGTGATATTCCTCCTTGACTTAAATACAGCACTAAGTAGTATGCCCTTGAATTCAGCATAAAGCAATTTCCTGATCCTTGGTAACAGCTAGGGGGCATTCCGAATGTAAATAGTCAGCTTTGCATTTTTAATATTTCTTATATACATAATTCACTGCCTTGGTTTAGAAACATTATTGCTACCTCTTCTGTGCATTTAAATTATTTTGCACCTCTGAACTTTCATATTAACTTCAGTGTCAGCTCTTAAAATGTATTTTGTAGAGGAGAGCCTGTGCTTATAGCTCTTGAAATTCGCAGGTTGCACAAATGCACATCCAGGCATGAATACACTGTACTGTTTAAGCTGTGTCATTCCACTGGGACACTGGGGGGTTTACTAACTGCAGGCATGGTTATACCAAAGCCCTGAAAATCAATAGGTAACAAATGGGAGAAAACCAAGTGCAATCAGCATTAGAATATCACATTTGTGTGCGGTCTGCTCTGCATGCATAACCCATGGGCATAATGAAAATTCCAGCTGATCAATAGGAAACAGTGCTTTTTCTAAGTAGCTTTCAAGAGAATAGAAATTACAGATGGAAGAAAATACCCACAGTGGGAGGAAGCCCATCCCCATGCTAATGTGGGATTAATTAATTCATTGCATAAAGCCAGGAACGGTGAGATGGTTCTGAGCAAGCTTTACTTCATTGCATGTTTCAGAAGAGGGAAGTGGTCCTGGCTGTCTCCTGTAGCCATGAGTGCTCTTAAGAAATTTTTCACTCGGGAGGAAATGGACATAAAGATTTACAGCATCTTGCTTGACTCATCAAACTTCCTTAATCATAGGCTGACATTGTCAACTGCTTGAAACCACGGATCTTAAGGAGGTGGCTGTGTGACAGCTTTGCTCATGTCTGCTCAGACTGTTTGTGAGGGCATAGCTCTGTCTCTTCCCAGCTCCGTATAGGAAATGGTTCCAGAAAGGTCATCCCATTTATGGGGAATGAATGGGGTCATCTCATCCCCTGCACTACTCCATCCCTACCAGACCAGGGTGACTATACAGGGAAAATATATGGCAGCCTATACCAAGTGTTTCCCTGGATGCTTCTCCTACGGGTGGCAAAACTGAACCCGGACCGAGTCAGCAACAGTGTTTTGAGTGCTGACAGCTGTACAGTCAGCATGACTGGTACTCAGACTACAAACTGTGCTTCCTAACTAAGAGAGACTATAAAGAAAAGATATGGCCAAGTTGTCTGCTGGTTTGATTCCACTGACTGTTTCTCAAAGAAAATTCAATTTGGAAACTGAAAATCAAGACTGCTACCTTCTGCATCACAATCCACAGTAGATGTCCTGCCCCTAACTCTAATTTCCCATTGACTTACACCAAAATAAGCCCATTGGGATTGATGGAAAATCCACCTCCAGCTTTCACCAATTTTGTGTACTTCACACAGGCTGCTGTAACTCTGCAAAATCAATGCAGGGGATATAATAGAGATGACAGTCACAGGGATGCTGGCAAGAGCCTGAAAGTGTTTCCTGGCTGTGGATGAGTGCCATGTACCAAAGCTGGTGACTGCTGTTACTGAAAAGGAGATTGCTTCTGGGCTTATCACACCCTGGCAGTCAGCAGCTTAGAGCCCAGTCCTGTATCTTTTACACTAAATGGGTGGTGAGCTCAGTCTCCAGTCTGAATTCTCTGCTCAGCTGAAATAATTACTGCTGACGAAGGTATAGTGGGAAACAAATGAGTTCAGGGTTTACACTAATGTTACTGGTGGCACTGTGAGAGAAAAAAACGTGCTTTGACTTGCAGACTGGACAGCCATGAGAAGTCACTAAGACAGTGAGGACAGGGCTCTGCAAAGCTGGTCTAGTCAAAACCAGATCTTGGGACATGTATGAAATGCATCACACGTCATCAGTGCCAAAGGCTCCCAGCAGCACCCACTGCAGTGCCTGGGCAGCCACCGCTGGAGCAACACAAAGAGCTCAAGGTGCTGTCGGGGATCCACCTGAGAAGCAGCCTGGGCTGTCCATGTTCCCATCCCGCTGTAGTGCATTACTGTCCTTGAAGTGAGGTGTTATAACTGTCCCTGCAATTGCTCCAGGTCCTTTTCCCGATAAATGAAAATACGTTCATTTTTATCACCCAAGGACCCCTGTCATCTGGCTGTGACTTAAGCTATTCACCCTGTTTGATGCAGGACATAGAGGTAGGGCAGCTAATTCTGCAATTGCAGCAGTTTCACAAATGAATACCTGACTTCAGCCTGTTTTGATTTGCTGGACAAACCAAATGAAGAAAAAGAATTCAATTTGGATTGAATTAGTAGTTACTATTATTACTTTAAAAGGCAAAACAAATATCCTCCTTCAACCTCTGCCCTAATAAAATGGATTAATTTAACACAAAATGTCATACCTGAGATGCAGAAAGAAAATCCAAACAAAATAGAAGTAGTTGGGTTTGGGGCCCTTGTAAGAGAAAGTGTTGGGCTAGATTCATGCTGACTACCCAGTAGCCTAATGGTTAGGACATTCACCTAAAACGGGGAGTCTGGATTCAGGTCTGCTCCTCTCCCTGAAGGAAGTCACAGTCGCCTGTCCTCAAGGAAAGCCTTTGCTACCTGCATGGCTATGGGGCATGGAGATAAGGCTGTATGCACTTTTGGGGAGGACACGATGGGTCTCTTTTGTTGATGCCGCTCTGAATAAATTGTTGAAAACAGCAAGCATTTCTTTCACCTTTAGCTGAATATCCTATCTGTGAACCCAAAGAGTTGTTTTCTAATAAGTTTGGAGGAACAGGAACTCTGTCTTTCAGCATATGCACCACTCAGCTAAAGATTCATACGAAAATCTGGACAAATCACACAGCTACCTTGTTGGAATTGGTTGGAACTGGTTAAAATGCTCCACTCTGCTTTGCAAGAGTTTTGAGAATAAATTACTAGTACGTACAAAACTTAATGCAAACTTTGGTAGAAGTAGCACTGCATTCTCATTATTTAGTAATTTCCTCTATATAGCGACATGTAACATAGCAAATGTGTCTGCTTGTACTAATAGCCACTGTGTTGAGCCACAGAAAAGCCTGTATTCGTGCCAGATGTTAAATCCCCCTCTGCCAATGTCTCCTTGTTTCCCTCTGCTCTAGAAAAAGTTGGAATTCTTCAAAGAGTGACCTCCTAAGGCACCGTCTCTCATCTTATTTATTTCTCGATTCTGCTGTCGTTCATTATATTAAAGGTTATTTTTTTAATGAAGCACTGTGGGTAGGGAGAAATAACTTTTACCTTCTGTTCTAATTGATGAATGATGTGTGAACTAATCAGAAAGCTTTGGTATAGCCACCGTTAGAGCAACAGATGTATGTGGCTCAGGAGAGATTTGTTGAACAGCTTCAACCTTTAAGTGCAGAGGATAAATGGGTGGTGACATCATTATACCTTGACAAATAGAAATTATTCATTTTTTCATTACTGATGGATGATTTATTTCTATGGCTTTCATTTTCATAAGATCCATTCATTGTTTATAAAGTCAAAACCTTTAAAAATTGCATTGTGCAACTAAAGCAGTTATAACATTTTGCACATGATGTGCAGCATGTTGTCTTCTGAGCTGTTCTCCTGAAAGCTACTTTTGAGAGAACAATACTGTGATGTGCAGTATGGTAAGACAGAAAGAAACATTTGAAATTCATACTTGGGTTCATTTTTCAACCAGCCACAAAAACAGCATATAAGGATTCAGAGGACACTTGATGTGGTTATATGGTATCTCCATCAGTTGCTGGAGGATTTTATTTTTGCAATGAACTTGGAGCCTGAGAAGAGGGAGGGTTGTTCTTCACAGTAGTTCTGTGCCATAATAAACAAGCAAATGTTCCCGTCTCACCCATATCTCAGCAGTATATTTTGAGCTCTTGCCTTGCTTGATTGCATTTCTCATATAGTCACCGAGATGGATCAGAATTTCCCTGAAAATTTCAGTTATTACTGAAGATTGCATTTTTTCCACTTTCACTGCAGCTTACAAATCAGAAACTAAAAATAAAGTGTGCATCTGTTTGGATAATCTATTTCCCCAGAACAGATTAAAATGACAGAATAAATCGTGGAATTTCTTGGAAGAACTTTGAATGAATTACAACACGAGATGAAAACAAGGTGAGTTTTGCTTGGCTACGACCTAAATGGGGAAATGAAGCTGATGCTGTGTCAGGGTGAAGTTTGCAAAATAAAATAGGGGTCACTAGCATGTACTACATAAGTGTAAGGAGCAGATTAAAGGTGACATTTCTGCCAGAAGGTCTTTATGTACACTGGGGAAAACAAGAGATCAAGGTTAGTTAGAAAAGAAAGAAAGTCAGGAAGACAAAATTCGTATAGAAGATCTCATGGGTGCTGGCAGGTTTTCCCTGCCCATGACCACAGCCTGGAAAGCAAGGGCTAACTGCTCATCCTTGCACCTCATGGAGCGGGCAGGCAAGAAATGGCTAAGATGTGCTGGCAAATTCTCTGCTTCTTCAGGTGCTGGGCAGGAGCTTTGAGGCTAAAACATTCGTATATGAGAAACCCTTAAAAAAAAGTCTCTGAGTATGTGATGTAATCCTCAGAAAAGCTGATGAGCTAATCCCAGCATGCAACCCATTTTGAAGGGATACATGGCCCAGTAAAAAGCTGATGGCTGCCGCTGCCAGTCATGCCACCAGCATCACTGCTGCACCTGCCAGGAGTGGTAACTGGAAAATAACAATGCAGGACTCCTGTTCTGGGAATGCTATACTGAAACTTAATTTAAGTAACTGTCTATGTATGTCTAGATACGGTTTTAGGAGTCAGTGTTCTTCTTGTGATTTAACCACCCACCTTAAAAATGGTCAATTAAGTGCAAGAAAAGGAATGAAGATGCAATTTAATGTAAATATAGAAAGTTAAAGTGCTGTCAATAAACCAACTAAATCCACTTTGGGAAAAATTATGCTTAGTTTCACCAGAAGCAGTGCATTTGCTTCAGGAAGAGCAGTGAAATAATTTGTGGCATTTTTACAAGAGAACTGGCAGCAGATCATCATTCTGGCCCTAAGATCTACGAATCTAGGAAATGATGTCTCATTTCACAATCTAAGTCATTAAAAATACACTTCCATTATTGAAGTAATCACATTTCTTGGAAAGGCGGCTACTGTCTGCTAAGATGATATACCAGATGATCAGTGTTTTATTGAAATTCACTGAAAGAACAGTGTTTGTTACCAGAATTCTCCTTTTTTACTGTTTCCACAAGCTCATTAGAACTCCAAAATATAGAAAATCACTCAGTGTTATAAGATGAAAATGGCATAAATTATTGCACACTGAAGTAGCTCCTTATGTGATCCCCTTTCCCTGTAAAAGCAAAGAAGGCATGAAGCACTCACAGAAAGAGAGATGTCAGAGGATCGCAGTCACATATATACACCTGAATAACACACACAAAAAGAATTTTTGGGGGAAGAGAGGTGCTTAGCATTAGTTAGTACTTTTAAATCATCTTAGAGACATTTCAAAATACTTCTCAATGTTTTCTGAACACTGGGATCACTCCTGCCATACAAATTTCTAACTGGAGGTCACATCCTTGCCCTTCACACAACGCAGAGACCCTGGGGCACAGCTGGGTTTCAAACAAAGGTGCTTCCTAACCTTATGGCACTGTGGTGGGCCAAACTACTCTTTTCTATTACATCCTCTTAAGTTTTGCTGTGAAAGACAGAAAAGTACTCTTAAAAACCTCAGAAACAGCTAAAAGAGATACCACTCAGTTCCTATGTACTGTAAATCTGTCTTTACAACAGAAAACATAGGTAGGCGCTGTCTTTAGTTTTGTCTCTTTCAGTACCTAACCCAAGGAAGGGGGATCAATTCAACTTGAATTTCTTGATGGGGCTGTAAAACATGACCAATTAAACACATCTGATGAGCCTCCCAGTGAGGTCCAGTGTCGGTAATGCAAACTAGTGTTTACCTTCCTATGCATGAGGCTGTAGTGACACAAAACTCTTCTTCACACAGGCACTTCTGGATAAATAATAAGCTCAGAGAGGATGGATAAAAGAAGAAAGTGATTTTTTATACTGAATGACTACTAGGTAGGACTGAAGTAATTTGCTTGAGAAAGTGTGTTCAGTAGAAACTTCTGGTTTTGATGAGCTGTCTCTCCAAAGAACTGGATGTGCTTTAACAGTATCATTTCTGATTTATCTGCTGTTGCCAGATAAATTTTCTTCTGAGGGGAAGAGCAGAATTCTCTTTATTTAATGTAGCATGTCTGGAATGTGGACAAGATTCAGCTACATGTCGCTTATAATTATTTATGTAACTTATTAATCACTAGGCTGTCACTCAGCTGTTTATAAAACACAAAAGAACACTTGGAGCCTGAAAAATTACATTTTTCCTCCCCTGCACCTCCCCAAAGGACCCTTTGCACTTCTGAGGAGACCTCCATTTAAATGAAAATCTGTTGCCCAGTCTAAGTAACAAGGAACTCTGTAATGATAATTTAAAGAACACACTTGTACTTTGTGCTTGGGAGTTGAATGATTTGCTTTAAGGTGCTGTAAAACTTTCAACTTTTCTGGCCGATGTCTTTGGCTCATGGTTTAGGCTTTTTCCCAGGTGGGTCATGGATAGGGTGCCCCTCTTGCCTGCTGAGCAACCTGTTTTCCCCATACTCAATACTTGGGAAACCACAGCATCTCCCAGATTGCTACCTGTGGGTCGTGCCGGCTTGAAACTGGCCAATGCATTCAAAAGTTAAGATGCTTATACATAGACATGCACACCCCTGTGCACACCCCGGTTTCACACATCTTATTTCTCTTGTATCCCATTCCGTGACAAGTTAATCTGTGTGGTTTTGTGCAGCCCGCTCTCAAGCTCCCCTGCAGGATAGCTCACAGCTTGCCTTTCAGAAGAAGATACCATGCCAGTTCGCAGAGACCAGCATCTGGGCTTGTAAATGGTACACAGTAGAGCAATAACTCCATTCAGCTGAATTACATTTAAGATTTGATTATGAATGGCATCTTTGAGGCAAGCTATTCATCATTTGGCATTCTACATGGGTCTCAGTGTCTTGAAGCTTCATAAAGGCAATTCATTAAACAGCTTTAGCCAGACCAGGAGGTGATGCAGCAAGCCAGTGAAAGCCGGTGGCTGGCACCCACTGCTGGCTGTGGCATTCCTGTGTTATTGCCTCAGGTTGCAGTATACTGGCAAGGTGCTTGACCTTTTGGTGCCTTAGTTTAGTCAGTGGTGTAATGGTTATGGTGCTATTTACCTGCCTTCTCACTCATTTGGTGGGCTCACTAGCAACACGTTTTCAATCTTTGCATGAAAGGCTCCACGTTAATCCATGCCACAATTTGCTTTGTTTGCTTCTACCATTAAAATTACTTGTTTTCCCCAAAGATCTGCCATCTGTCACTATTCACCTTCTACATTTTTATGCTCCACAGTTGAGCAAACACCAATGCCTGAGTAATCCTGTTTCCCATTATCATTTGAAGTGCTCTGAGGTCGGGGCAGTTACGAAGTCTCAGTCCTTGCTGGATTCCCTGGGACCCCAGGGCTCACCCTGGAGCCTTGTCCTCACTGCAGCCACTAACACCATCCTGTTTTTTCATTGTAGGGGTTGCTCAGTCTTAAGAATTAGTTCGGTTTTCCCCACACTGCCATAATCTGCAGATTTTCCTAAGAAGTAGCATAGAATTGTAGGAAAGAGAGGCAAAGAGAAGACTTTGCCTGAGTGGATGCTGGCAGCTAAGGGGGATGGCTCTGTGCTCTCCGCATGGGTAATGATATTGCAGTATTGTTTGATATCTGTCTGCATCTGACAAAGGAAAGGGGCAGACCCTGGGTGACGGCTGGGACGTACAGCTGCGAGACGCAAGCCACTGAGTAGCCAGTTGCAAATGTTTTTTCTGTTTTCATAATCTTTGTGAGTATCCTGTCAAAGTCTCACCAGAAGTTATTAGTCCCTCCATAAACTGATACTTCAATATGTAAACTTGTCTTGTAATTAATTTGATGAGCTATGCCCCTGGCACCATAGAGCTCTTATTTCATTTTAGGAGCATAATTGATTAGGCTTCCTGTAGCTATGATGTAGACCAAGGATTTCGTCACCAAACAAGGAGTAATTTGTGACAGCTCATTTGTGAGGAGATATCCACTGTTTGCCAAAGTTCAGCATACGTAAGGCAAAGTAAAATATTTTGTATTGCTACCACTGTGCCCTGCTTGAAGATAAAAAAAAGAACCAAAAGGAAAACCAAAGAGACTACCTAATTATACAGACAAATTAGTAAGATTAATTAGTATGTGTTTGTACAGCAGCTTTTATTCTCCTCTGTAAAGGTTTTTCTTCTCCACTGAATTTCTTTGAAGACATTTGCCTCACTATAGCATCAGATGACATTCCCATTTGGGCAACTTGATTTTGCATTGCTAAAATTTCCTTCTGTTTCAGTTGTATCAGATATTTTTCTCTACTTTCTGCAGCTGTTATGGCACAACGAAATCTCTCTTTCTGATATGCCTTTAGCAGTTACAGAGTCCATCTTGATGCCAATGGTCTAGTAATAGAATTTCGCTTCTTTTCTCTCCCTGTTTAATATTTGAATGAATGTTACCTGAGAGAAATATGTTGGACACTCAGGCTGCATCATCTTAATTTATGGTTAGCATCAACGAAGCAATATTTCCTGTGGATAAGGTCGAAAGGGCTTTGTTTTCTATTAATTAAAAATAGGCTTATATGGGACAATGCATGTAAGTAATAAAAACATAATGTGTATTTGTGTGGCCGTAAAGAAGAGGAGTTGGGTTATGCATAGAGCACTGATCATAGCTGGAGTATTGTCCTGACCCTGACAACAAAAGCAAAAAAAAAAAAAAGGATAATTTTATTTTTTCCGTATCCTGCTTATGCTAGTGGGATAAGAGAGCTGACTGTCAGAGTGGCAAATTCTAGGCTGCTGCAGTCCCTTAAAGGCTGTAAGCACAAGGATGGAACTAAAAGTGTCTGGTGCTTGCTGCCTCTCCAGGGGAAGCTATGTATGGCTGAATTCAATAGGAGCTCTATATGAAATAAGAAGAAATTAAAACCCCAAAAACTGAATGGTTTAAAAATGAAACTAAGAGAATTTCAGAGGGAGAGTCAGTAGAAATGAGAAATGCTTCCCTCCAAAACTGCAACAGAATGATAAATTACTTTTGCCTTTCTGAAGCCAAGCTAGAAAACCTCTGCTCACCTCTATTATCTACTTCTGGTCTCTGAAGATACATTACCATATTAATTCATTGCGTTATACAATTTGAGCAACTAAATGAGTTTACCTTATGCCCTTTTAATAGCATTTTCTTCTAATGCTAGCTTTAAGTGATACATTTTAGGGGATACTTGAAGCGGACTGCATCACAAAAATTTATGTAAACTCAATTTTGTTTACAAATTATGACTTATCCCTTCTTGATGAACCAAGTATAGGGAAAGCACACAGCCTCTCTGTGGATGAAACATCTCTTGGCATTGGGACTGCTGCCATCTCCTGACTAACGCAAGGTTTTACTGGGGCAAAAAAGTAGCTGCCATGTCTCGGGAGGTCAAGAGGGACTGTTTGTGTAAACAACCACCATAGCATCACAGAGAAAATGACAGGCATGATGAATTAGGACAGTTACATCTGCAGCCCATCAGAATGGGTGAGGTGGTGCCGTGCCACATGTCACATCTGGCGTGTGCCAGGGTTGTCAGATGGCTGCGTCATGAGTGAGATCACCAGGCAGCAGGCTGCAGGACATGGGGCTTCGGCCGAAGGCCAGTCTGCAGTGCGGAACATCAGGAAGTGTTTTACAAGCATTGAGATTGTGGGAAAGAGGATCAAGAATGGGTCCTTTCAAAATTTAGACAACATGATTTCTATCAGGACAGGAATTTTATGTCCTGTGGCAGTGGTACCGACGGGGGCCCTCCACCCATGCAAAGCCTACAGGTTTTTCCTACGTGTGTGTGTATTTCTACGTACACATAAATGCATACATAAAATACGTCTACAAGCAGCTTATAAATAGAAGGAGCAACCTGACTTGTGGACTTACATCTTTGCTTGTTCTTTCCCATTACCTAAGGGGTTGAGGAACTCGAGTCTCATGGGATTGCTCAGGGATTTGTGAACTCACAAGCATACCTACCTGAAGTGTGCCGAATCTCCTCCTTGTGTTGCACCCACAAAGGTTTCAAGGAGTGAGAAGTCTGATGGAAGGCTCTTCACGCAGGGGGTCCCCAGGTCTGCTCGTTCTTGTTCCTGGGCATCCTGCTGGCCAGTGCCTTCAGCTGTTCCACAACATTTCTGTGCATATTGAAAAATTCTGAAGCATTCCAGTTTTAGCAGAGGTGAATGTTTATCAAAATGGCCATTATGCAGCTCTCCTCTATTGTGCACTGGGACCTCATTCAGCAAAGCCTTTGAATACATTCTTTAGCTGAAGTAATATGCTTCTCTGTTTTCTTGAAACACTGAGAATGAATATATTTTCATTGAGTAAGTTCCCATTTCAGTCATCCACAGGAGAAACAAAGACAATACTGTGCAATTTAAGTATTGAAATTTTTAACATAAACATTTTGCAAGCAGCCTGAAAATCATTCATCCAGTATAGTGATTATCAACAAATTCTGACTATTAGAAATAAAGGAAGTCTGATCTCCATGGGCAGAAGAGGACTACAGCTCTGCATTCAGTGGAACTACTCTCGTGTGTGAAGTTAAGCACCTTTGTAAAGTTTACAGGCATACATATGAAGTTGTGCTTTTGTTGATGAATGATTGAAACTCCAATATTATGGACAGAATTATCATATTGTTTCAAAAACCAAATAATAGATACTACAAATGTAATTTCTTCTTCAGTTGGCTGACTGTGTTGTTTATCACTCTTGTTTGTTTTTTTTTTTGAAAAAAGCCATTCAACAATTAGCTATTTACAATCACTGATAGAAGTAGCTTTAACTTACTGCCAGCTGGAAATAAGTTCCTATTTGACCTACTGATCTGTACTAACCACATTTCAACTTTAAAGGGAATTTCATCTCATCTTCGTGGCATTGACATAAATTAGTAAATAGAAAGTATCTTCATTGGACATTTTCCACTGCAAGTACACGATCAGCAGAGTCTTATGATCAGTGATTTTAATTTAATAGGTTTATCCCTGTGCTAGATATGGTATTCATTTAAACTGACCTTGCTTTATTTGAGTTATTGCTCAGATCTGCACAAGTACAAATGACCTAATCTTCCAAAATACATTTTCTGATCGACATAAGCAAACAGTCTGAAGACGCAATTATGTAAAAGAAATGCTTTTAGGCAACAAATGGGTCTATAAATAAACGAGTACTTCCTAATCACAAGCTAAAAAAGTGTGCCATTTTTCCTTTTTTAATAAAAAAAAAATAGCTAAACTCAATGAATTTTAATGTTCCTGAAAGTGAGGGGCCAAGAGTACTTTGGGAGATTGAGTACAGTGAAAGCAAAAGCTGCACCAGCTTTTTGCCGTAGTTCAGCTAGCATAGCTGCATCTGACCAGTACCACCTCTGACTTTCCAGGTCTGCACAGGTCAGCAAGAAATTATATGGAAAAAAATGGCCATTTTTTTATTTGCAACCTGTAGGAGGGAAGAGAATTTTTTTACAGGTCAAAAGTTGGGGTTTTTGCCAATGGCCTGGGTTTATTTATTTGGATTTATGCACTTTTTCCTAAATAAAGCAAGGATGTGGAGAAATACATGTTAAAAAATGTGTCCAAAGGGGAACTTTTATCCACTCTTGGTATTTGAGGAAAAAAGTAATTGTTAACAGTTGGAAAGGTATTACTAGGGCATGTACTCTAGCTGTGTCAGTGGGCATGAGAGAAAAAGAAACAGGGGAAGATTGGTACTGGAGAAATCAATGCAGACAAATTATTTTCTCACAGTGGATAAACGAAGACTACTTAACTAAAGATGATGGATAGTTACACAGCTGTACATTGGTATGAGCAGAGTCTGAAGTCTAGGATGAAGAAGGTGGGTGAAAAACCAAAAGTCAGTTAGCATGAGAAGGAGAAATTTTACTGCTAAAGGAAGAGAGGAAGAGCAGCACAACAGAAATAAAAACAGGTTAGAGATATCCATCTGTGGAAAGAAGACAAAGAGATGCATTAATGCAGAGCGTACAATGTCAGGGAGATGAGGGGGAAAGAAAGAGTCTTAAAAAAACCCAAAGAAATGTAGGAAGGCAGAAACATTGAAGTGCTAAAGCTGAGCATGAACCCAAACTCCACTTGCTACTCCTCTGAAAACCTGTGCCTACTTTGGTCTGGCTTGTTTGCAGGAGCACAACTTGGGCTGTATCTCAGGCAGGGAGGTGACCCCCGGGCATGAGGGACCAGCACCGGGAGCCTGTGGAAAGATGATGAAGGAAAAATAGTTTTGCTAGGGGAGAGGGGTGTGTGTGTGTGTGTTTGTCAGGTTTAAGAGTTGTTGCAGTCCCAAGAAGAAGCGATAAACTGCTAACAGAAGAGATCAGGTGTTGCTCTTTTGCTGCTCAGAAGAAGGGTGCAGGAGTGAGGCTGGGTCCATATTCACTGGCACTTTGTAATATTAATGACACTTCTTTGAATGAACAGAAATCAAAACTAGAAAGGAGAAATTCTGCAGGAATCAGTTCTCCTGTCTGTGACACTGGTGAAAACCAGGAGCTGCTGCACTGAAGGAAAGTGATTCTCACCAAAATAAACCAATTAACTGAATGGAAAATCTCAAGTTTGGATCTGAGGTTGTGTGCTGCTCAACTGTATTCCTGTGGAAGGGTGTAAACAGCTGTGAGAGCTGAGACTTTATGAACATAGAAAATTGACTCTATATCCTCAAGCTGATGACTTTTTTACCTGTCAAAACCTTCTAAATCTTTTCCAATGACCATTCCCAGCATTCTGAAATTCAGGTGAATTCCTTCATGGTTCTTGTCTGCATCAGAATGTTTTTGGGCACATCCAGTTAAGGTATTGGTTTCTGTGCATGGGGTATACATGTCTCTACTTTTTCCATAGGGAAATACAAGAACGGGAAAAGCATTTTGAGAAATTTCATTAATACAAAAGAAGCTAACAGAAGACAATATGTATTTTCTCTCTTCCACCCGTGCTAGAAGAAGAGCTTAATTTGGAAGTATGCCTCTTGAGGATTTAGTCTTAAATACACCTACTTGCTTTGCTTGAGTTGAAGTCAGACTTTAAGGCAGGCACAAGACTGTAAATAAAAACCACAAATAAATCAAACAAAAAATGTAATTTTGAATATAATTGCTGGATAACTTTCCTGTTGCATACCATAAGATGTTTCCTAGACAATGCAGCTGGGTTTAATGTCACTCCTTTTCCAGCTGTTAAACTCTGCTCTGTCCCTGTTTGAAACCCAGCGACTGTGTTTTCATGCAGTGATCCCACCATAACACCCTTATAGGTCTCAAATACCCTCTCTAGGTCTCAAATCACTCTTTGCTCCCCATTTTCATTTTAAAGCTGGTTTCTTGCTTTCTGTTCATACCTGTGTAGCTTCAGCAGCTCAGACCCCACACCTCCATTGACTTCTGGAGCTGGACTGTAGGCAGAAATGTAAATACTGTTTGCAGTCAGCTTGCTGGTTAATTGCCAATGTCTTGAGCTGGGCTCTTTCCTTTACAGGGGAGTACAACTGCTTCCAAATTAAATGTGCAAGGCACTGCTTACACGCCCATTTTGTGAACGTCATGATCCTCGGTGTGATGCCAGCTTCCTGTAAGGAAGTACAAGGCACACGGCTCGGACAGCTGACAAGGAACAGTTTGCTCTGTCTAGAAGTACTCATAAATGGAAATGTTTTCTCCCGTGGTTTCCTTTGTCCCAGGAGGTGGTATGGGTTGTGAGGAGGATGCATCTTCCCAAGTCTGTAGCTCTTTAGTACCTAGAAACAAGAAGGTCTTTTCACATGCACCTTGGTGTTCTTCCAATGTCTGCAGGTTAGCACAACCCTTATGATAAAAGACTGCAGGAAAATAGACTGTTTTCACCTTGATCATGCTGCAGCTGTGATAGGGGAAGTGCAAAAGGAGGTGCCCGGGTACTAAGTAACATATGTTGTGTAAATGAAGGGCATATCTCTATGAAGATTGGGGGTGCCAGCATGGTGCACCTCAGAGGGCATCTGTCCCCGAGCAGGCAGGGTGGGCAGGTCCTTGTCAGTGGCATTGCAGTCTTCCAGGAAGTACGGAACACATTTGTCACATCTCCAGGTGACTGCCTGCACGACGTGGCAAAAGAAGAGCTTTGCTGATGTAAATCAATACCTCGTTTATGTTGCTCGTGGCAATGCCTTTCTAACTTTGATGCATAAGATGAGAAGAACAAATGCAGTGCCCCTGGCGAAACAAGTGCCATTTAGGTGTACAAATAAGGCAGATATTTACAAAGCTGTCCCTGGCAGGGGACAGGGAGAAAGTGCTAGGCACGGCAGAGGCAGCAAGTTAAGCAAATGTTTCAGCTTTGTCTCCAAGATACAGTCTGCCTTTCTGAAATAAGTATGATTGTATGTTAGAGAGAAGAAAAACCATCAAAGTGCAAATATTTTCAGGAGAGACACAACATGAAATGCTAGGTTAGATATTTACTCATTTCCTCAGACTTCTGAGTTTCTCAAATACCTCTCCTTTGCATACCTTGGACGATAGATGTTGTTTCCCTGGTGACAAAGAGATGTTATGTTTATTTACTGGGCAGCAGGGAATGACAATGTCAGCAAATGACATTTCTGTTCCTTTCTTCTTTTTTTTTATTTTTCAAGAGAGATGTGTTTTAGTTAAAGAAACTGTCAGCAGTAGCAGCAGCAGTTTTTCAGATACTCTTCCCAGCCCTACTTTGAGTGTGTGTGTGTGTGTGTGCATGTGTGAGACGAAAGTAGCCAGCAGTCACTGTGGCTGTGGATTCTCTGATCAGCCCTCCAAAGCCTTTTACTCTATTCAGTATGCACATAGTTTCTTGTGAATAGCGCTGCCTGTGAAGTGTCAAGGAGATTTCAGGCTTTACTCATGGGAAAGGACCTAAATATTTCTTGCATTAGGTGTGTGGCCTTTTCTTCAACCCTCCCACACATCTGTTCTTGTTGACAGCTCTACTACATTGTCCATAAAAAATGATCTGATAGCTTAAACTCTTGTAGCTGATACTGCTCTGGTAAAAAGAAACTTCATATCTGCAGTAGACTGTGGAAAGTAGGAAAGAGAGATTTTCAGAAGGCAGCTTCTGAAAGAAGAGACCAGGCTCTGAAAAAACCCCAGAGTTTGGGCAGATTGATTAGTTCATGGATTTTATTCCTGTTGAAACTTTTCCTGAGGCTCCATAAAATGTATTTGCTTTGTAACAGCCACAGGCTGCTGCTGAAATGAACAGTGAATTGAATGCCTGTCTGAAACCCTCTGGAGCCTCTTGGGGTTTCCCGTCAGCTCTGCTGGGTGACACATGCCCGAGTGGGAAAGTGGAAGCTGGTAGATCCATTCATTGCTCCTTCTCACATCCATCTCCGTAGAAAACTGGTTTGGGACTTGCTTCTCCTAGCCCCGAATGGCTACGGTGCTGTTGCCTGGCTTTACCTTGTCACTCCCCGTTCCCTTGGCAGGCAGCAAAGCAGGGACTGTGCTTCCCAGTGGAATTCAGGAGGGGCGTAAAATTATTTCCAGGGATTTTTTTAGTTGATCCTTTCCTCCATCCTGCCTTATGTGCTTGAAGCAGAACTGGCTGGTATCTGGCAATGTCTGTCAAAACAGTGGGACCAGCAAGACAAACAACTGCACGCAGTATTAACAAGCTGGAGGTAGAAGCTGATGATAATAGTCAGTGACAGACTGGATACAAGTTTCAATGATTGACTTAAACTTTCAAGAGCAGTGAGCAGGTAAACTCCTACTGTTTTGCTTTTCCTCACACAACAGCTTCACAGATCTACTTCAGTCCTGAAAGTGCTGTAACACTGCTGGACCTTGGACTCTGGACTGGGATTTGCTGTCTCTGCTCAAATTTGCAGGAAGCTAATCCAGAAAATGTTAAAGACAAACAGAGGACATAGCAAAGACACACAAGAGAATATGTTCTCTCCTTTAAGACACCATAACCCTGGTCATGCCCTGTTTCCAACAGCCAGTGAATTTAATTATGGAGATTTGATCCTTACATCTTGAAAATACATTTGGTGAGCTTTTCTCCCCTTTCTATCTGTTTGGTCAGGCCCATCTAAAGCTGGCACATCTCTACAGTCACAGGAATGGAAAACAAAACTCCCTCTATTGCACGAAATTAAAAAATGCAGAGTCCTATTCACATCAGCTCCTTCAAAACTGTATTTGTGTGGTTAGCAAGGAAGTTTTCAGACTAATGTCAGATGGATCCCAGGGACGGCTATTACATTTCCTCTATTATGGGATCAGAAGAGTCTGTGGAGTTGCCTTTGGTCCTGAGACAAAAAAACTTGTGGCATGGTATCAAGAAAAGGGGGAGAAAACAACAAGGAGAAGGAAGAGGCTGGAGCCAAGCCATGGTCAGCCCCAAAACACAATCTGAACTGTGAAAAGCCCTGGGGCAGCTGGCCCGTAGTTCACCGTGGCTTGACAAGTGTGCAGTGGTGCTGGACTGGGAAAACCTCCATCCTCCCTCTAGCTCCCTCGGCCCCGGCTGTCCTTGCTCAGGACAGGGGTGCCGGACACCAGCCCCAAGTCAGACTGGAAGCCAAAATGGGAAAAGGAAAACATGCAGGAGAATTTATGGGGGTATTTGATAGAATTTTAATGACTCTGACAAGTGATGGAGTGCCAGGGCTGTCCGTGTGTTTGAAAGAAAAAGCAATTTTGGGATGTGGTGGGCTTCTCTGGTCTTGACAAAGGGCTGTGAGGCCCCTGAGGAGGAGACTGGCCATGTATGATGGGTGAGCTGGTGAGGGGAAGCTCTGATGCAATCCTACTCTCTGTGAAGTGCAATGCTACCAGACAGGAAAGCCTGTGTCTCTGGGAGATTGGCAACTTATCAAAGAATTATGTATTTCCACACTTAATGTTTTTTAAGAGTCTGTTCCAAAGCCCTTGGAAGTCTTTTGATTGACTGCAATGGTCGACGGCTGCAGCTCACAGTGCCTTTTGTATCACTTTTACCAAGAACTGGTGAGGAGCCTAGAGCACAAGTCCTGTGAGGAGTGTCTGAGGGAACTGGGGTTGTTTAGTCTGGAGAAAAGGAGGCTGAGGGGAGACCTTATCACTCTCTACAACTATCTGGAAGGCAGTTGTAGTGAGGTGGGTGTTGGCCTATTTCCCCAAGTAACAAGTGATAGGACAAGAGGCAATAGCCTCAGGTTGTGTCAGGGGAGGTTTAGATTGGATATCAGGAAAAATTTCTTCACTGAAAGGGTTGTCAGGCATTGGAACAGGCTGCCCATGGAAGTGCTGGAGTCACCATCCTTGGAGGGATTTAAAAGATGTGTAGACGTGATGCTTAGGGATGTGGTTTAGTGGTGGACTTGGCAGTGCTAGGTTAATGGTTGCACTCGATGATCTTAAAGGTATTTTCCAACCTAAATGATTCTATGATTCTATAATGATCTTTTGACACCTCAAAGCATCCCTCTGAGGTTGGGCTTCACAAGAAAACTTCTCTCCCAGCTTATTTGTTCTGACGCTCACATTGTTTTTCATGATGAAAAGAGAATAAACTATCTGCAAACCCAGGTTCTGTGGGCTCCATACAAATCTAGAAAAAAGACATATTTGAAAAACTGGTTGTCTTGTTCCTCCCATAATGAACCTACAAGATCGTTCATAGACTCATAGAATAGTTTGGATTGGAAGGGACCTTTTAAAGTCATCTAGTACTTCCCCTCTGCAATGAGCAGAGACATTGTCAACTAGATCAGGTTGCTCAGAGCCCTGTCCAACCTGTCCTTGAATGTTTCCAAGGATGGGGCATCCACCACCTCTCTGGGCAACCTGTTCCAGTGTTTCACAACCCTCATTGTAAAATATTTATTCCTTATATCTTCTCTAAATCTACCCTCTTTTAGTTTAAAGCCATTACCCCTTGCCCTATTGCAACCGGCTCTGCTAAGAAGTTTGTCCCCATCTTTCTTATAAGCCCCCTTTAAGTACTGAAAGGCTGCAATAAGGTGTCTCCAGAGCCTTCTCTTCTCCAGGCTGAACAACGCCAATGCTCTCATGCTTTCCTCACGGCAGAGGTGTTCCATCCCTCTGATCATTTCTGTGGCCCTCCTCTGGACCTGCTCCAACAGCTCCATGTCTTTCCTGTGCTGAGGGCTCCAGAGCTGGATGCAGGACTCCAGGTGGGATCTCAGCAGAGCAGCGTAGAGGGGCAGAACCACCTCCCTCGACCTGCTGGCCATGCTTCTTTTGATGCAGCCCAGGATATGTTTGGCCTTCTTGGCTGCAAGCGCACATTGTTGGCTCATGTCCAGCTTTTTATCCACCAGTACCCCCACATCCTTGTCCACAGGGCTGCTTTAATTCCCTTCATCCCTCAGCCTGTATTGATGCTGGGGGTTGCCTTGACCCATGTGCAGGACTCTGCACTTGGCCTTGTTGAACTTCATTAGGTTCACACAGGCCCACTTCTTGAGCTTGTCCAGGTCCCTCTGGATGGCATCCCATCCCTCAGGCATCTCACTACACCACTCAGTTTGGTGTCGTCTGTAAACTCACTGAGGGTGCGCTCCGTCCAGCTCTGTCATCGATGAAGACATTAAACAGTCCTCTGCCAGTCTTTGATCTTCGCTGGTGGATCACATGCAGGTAAGGCCAGCCTCAACATAGAAAGGCAAAATGGGTAAATGAGGTGGAGGTGCGTGTCACAACAGGAGGGAGGAGTGGAAGGCAGTCTGAGGGTGGGCTGACACCAGAAAGACCAGCAGAGGACCATGAAATGGACCTCACCTTTGGACAGTGGCATGTTGTAAAAAGAATCAGGGTGGTACAAAAATAAACGTGTCATAGAATAACTAGGCTAGGCATCTGAAAAGACTTGTTCCCACCTGAGTAACAACCTCAGTACTCATCATTACAAAGGCTTTTGTTTTGGGGCACAAGATCTCACTGTCTGGCAGAATTGAAATGGAGAGACACTCAGGAATGCCATCTGCACTTACCAAGTGCCTAAAGCTTATGGAGTCTGAGGAATCAGCATCACCCTTTCTCTGTGACTGAGCAATTTCAGTTCTTGATCAATAGAGACTATGGTTTCAAATCCTGGCCATTTATTTAGACCTAAAACCAGGCAAGTAAACACCAAGGTAAATAGGTACATGTTCTATATAAATCTCCTCACAAGGGTAAATGAGCAGGGAAAAAAATCATCTTTCTATGGTATACGAGCTCTCTTTCACCTACCTATGCTCTTTTCTCTATTTGGGTTCCTCCATGCAAATGCAAGTCTTCTGTGTGACTGAGATTTTCCTCTTGTTGTATATTTCCAGATTCAAATTTGTCCGAATTGAAGCTTAGGAAGCCAAAATCTTCAGCAGCTACATGTGATCTACCTAGCCCAATGGCTAGCATGAGCTGCAGAGAGAGGGTCCTACTGAAGGTTACCATTTATGTTGGATTGTGTGCCTGCAGGAAAATAAGAGAGCTCTCCCCTTGCAGACAGTTCTGTCGTCATTCAAAAGAAAAAAAGGTTTCTTCTTGACCTGAATGACCTAATGAAGTAAAATCCCTGTCAAGATGGTGGCTGATGTAGGCAGGATTGGGTAAAATCATGCTCTCTGATAGCCTTTAGTTCAGTCTGCCACCTTGGGCAGGAAACTACAAACAGCTGATTCAATTTTAAGATGGCTTTTATTCTGCGCAGACATCTGAAAGATAATAGTATATCCCTTTTCTTACATGTTCAGTGATTCTTACAATGCTTGGTTTTCACTGGGAACAACAGGAATTTCGAGGCTCAAGATCCAAATGTGACTCCAGTTTCTATGGTGACAGGATTTTTTGTTTCCAATGAGCTGATGAGAAAGATTTTTTAAAAACCATCTGTGTGAACAGAAGAATATATGTGCTGTTAGATGCTTTCCTTGTACATACCAGAAAAGGTGGTGCTGAAGGACCTGGGGGATTTCAGGGTTTCTCTGTCTCAGTATAATAGACTTGCAGTAGCGTGCACTTTAGGTAGAAGCAGGCTGCAAGTCAGTGCAATATACATGATGTACAACCGTCACTCGTTACTGGAATTGCCCTTTGATATGTTAGTAGACCTGTGACCCTTCTGAAAACGTTCATTTGCACAGCAACTGCTGGCATAGATAGCTGACAGGAAGGGCTGAAATGAGCAAAATTTGCATTACATGTGATCAGTCTTCATAACAGGAGGTTTGATGGTAAATCATGAAAAGATAGTGTGCATGTGCATCGGTTTGGATACTTCAAAAAAACAAAACACCAAGAGATATGTCAAATAACTTTAAATTCATAAGCTTTTTCCAAACACATTTCCAAGAACAGCATCCAGTCTCCAGCATGGAGCACGCTGCTGCAGCAGTCATTTAAAATTCTGCTAAATCATTCTGTGACTCTCTAACCAGTACTAATAGCTTCTAGGCTGGCTGGCAATCTCATGCCAATAGGAAGCCTTGCACGGGCTTCCAGACCACTTATGTGTGCGAGTGAGTGAGAGAGAGCACCGCAGATTTAATTTAGTGCCCTTGGTGGCTTTCAGTGGAATATATATATATTAATCACTTCTGACTTCTGTTTTGGGGGGTGGGCTTTGATCTGGAGTACAGGAAAATCAAATGAAACTCGTAAAGATGAAAGTTGTCTTGATTTCATTTGTTGATTTTAAGCAGCAAATTGTTTCTTACTCATCCTTGCATGATAATTGGTAAATGTACTGAAATGGTTTATTTGAGCTTCAGTGGACTCCGTGGGCAATCACACAGTAACTGGAGTTCAGAATGTGCCCTATAGGTATGATTGCTAATTGCATTGCTCAGATAATTTCTGTCCGGGAGAAACACATGGTGTTTCAAAGCTGGCATCTTGCAACGAGGAGGCAGGGCCATCTTTAGTCGTGTCTGGCATGAGGTTCCCAAGCAGATGAGAGGCTGTAGCGCAGCTCTGAAAATGTGAGCCATTGACTCAGCTGCAGGGAGCAAGAAATGGAAGTAAATTGTATGAGATGAATGAGACTCAGCAGGTCTGTAGGCAGCATTACTCTGCCGATGAGAGTCACTTCATCAGACATTAGGCTTTGAATATTGCACTTTAATTTGGTTGAGTAGTGACGGTCTGTTGCCCTCAGAGGCAATTTATCCTATCGGAGTCTAAGGACTTGCATTTCCAGAACACATGTTGTCTCCTTATCTGTGGATAACTCACTTTCTGCAGGTGCCTTTGAGAATGGAGGGTGCCTGGCTTAGACTTGCACACCGAACTCCTAGGTGGTCATGACTAGGAGCAGAGGTGTCATGCCAGGGGCTGAGTTTGATCCAAGAAGCTCCAGGGCAGAACAGTTTGGTTATAAGAAACTAAATCTGGAATGGGGATGAAGCTATGGGAGTCTGTGCTGGTGCAGCTGAAAGCAGACCATTCCCATAGTCTGCAGATTACAACTAAGGGGACACTTCAGTGATTCTTTTTATCTCACGTCTACAGAAAGCAAGAAAGAATTGTGTTAAACAAGTGAAGATAGTGTAAGAGAGCTCAGGGTCTAGCAGAGACTGGGAGTGTCGTGTGCTTGGAGTGGCATTACTGGTACCCACAGCCTGTGAGCAGAGCTGCCTGGGCAACACTGCTGGCAGAGGGGCATCTGCCCTTTTGTCTTTCTAACAAAAGCAACACAGTGCTGTGTTTGAGCAGTTCTACTGAAAATAAGGGAAAAAACTATCACCCAGCCACAGCTGGTGCCTCTCTCCTCCTCTCAGACATAGCTGCTGTTGCCATGGCAGCAGTCGTCGCTGTTGGACGATGCTCTGGAGGGCCTCCTCCTCCTCACCTGCTATTCCCACTACCCCAGAAGCATCAGGCTGCTCCCATGTCAGCGGCAGGTTCCTTCACTGCCTTCCCTGGGGAGCACTTGATCTCCCCTCACCCAGGAACCTCTGCAGTGGCGTGGCCATTTTGCTGACCACTGGCAGCAAAGCACAACAGCGGCACGATGGGCTGCTCTTACTGCACCAGGCACAGAGTTACTTCCTAACCTCTTCGTCCACTCCCGTGCATGTCATTGCTAAACACGTTCTTGCACTTAACATGTGTAAGAGCATTTTGAAGGGTGACAGCATTTATTTGACCCTTTCAGCTGCGGAGAACAAGTTTTCTATTCCTTTCAGTGTGACAAGGTTGAAATCTGCTTGCCTTTGCCCATTTTTCTGCCTTCATCAGACAGTGGGAATCAGTAAGGGTTGTACACTTAACTCTCCCAGTTCTTCCTCAAGACTGCACTGACTATTTCCTGGTTGAATTGCTAAGCTGCACTACTGAATTTGGGAGCCCTGACAACTCTCAAACACCAACAGGCACATACAGGTGGGATCTTTTTTGTAGAATTCAGAGTATATGGGATGGATGGATCTTGTGGGCCAGCCAACTCATGCCCTGCTTGATATTAAGCAAGGCAAAACAATGTTCAGGCTATTTCTGCAATTCACTTCCAACTTTTCTCACTTCTTTTCACTTCTTTTCTAACTCCTTTTCACTTCTTTTCTAACTAGCTGAAGGCCTGGAGCAGACCTAAGTATAATTTTAAAGCAGGCTTATGTTTGTGGCTACCTGGGGCCTCAAGGGGTTATTGTGGTAGGCAAACATCCCCATGTAGTTATTGTCTCCTTACTCCCTTATATTATGGGTGGTTCTCATGCATAGGAGATGAGAAAAGGGTGGCCTAAATGTCCTGATGGCAACTGTACAGCAACAGAAGATTTCTCCATACAGGAGAAATTCTCAGACTTCTTGTCTTCACATTCAGCTGTATTTGTTCTCTCTCTGCCCCCATGGCAATTTTCAGCTTTGATTGAAAGAGAATAATTTTAGAAGTTGACATTATAAACTTTGACTTGGTTTAAAATAAAAAAATACTTTGAAAAATATTTTCCTGTTTGAATCCAGAGTGAAGCTAGACTGTCCATTCTCTGGGAAATTCAGACCAAAAAAACCTCAAACAACTTATGAAATTCCTCTCAGCAGGGATTTTCTTAAAGGAAACAATTATAAAACTATCAAAAACGTCTCACTTCAAGGCTTTCAGAAGGAAACATCACTGGGGGAGTTCAATCTCTTATATCCATAAGGCACCTCTTCCCCCCCCTCCCTACTGTGGGACCCAGTTCTGCTCTTGGACCCCGGCAGCCCTGTGAGTCCTGGCTGATGACCTGCAGCCACAGGGGCTTTTGAGCTCACGGTCTCCGTCTGGGAAACCTGAAGCTTTTTCAGCCCCCAGGATTTTGATGGTTGCTAAGTTTAGCAGAGAGAGGAGAGAAGAGGGTGGGCTGGCAGGAAAGCAGATGGTGCTCTGCTGGTGCCCCCGCAAGGTGAGTGAAAATCACCATCCCTTTTGCTGAACGGGCAATTTTCAACGAAAAATTGGTTTTGTCAGTATTTTTTCTGCCCAGCTCTTCCCTGTGGGCGTTTAGTACCAGTTCTCCATGCCCCTACTCTTCTCGGCAGGCCTAGCATTGTGTCCAGCCTGAGAGTTCCCTGAACAGCAAGGTCTTCTGTCTGGTAGACCCACTGCATCGCAGAAGTCCAGGCAGGTGATCTTTGAGCCAGAATTGGGGCAAGCAGCTGAGAACTTTCTAATGGGAAGTGGGAGCCTGGGGTTACGGGATACTCATCCTGCAGCACCCAGGAGTCACTGCACCAGCATTTCCAGCTAAAGTAATTTTGGGTACTGGACAGGGATGTTGCTTAAATGTTCCATTTTTTTGAATGGCAAAAGCTTCTCAGTTCTGGAGTAATTGGTGGAGGTTTTTTTCCAAATCCATTTTTTTTCTCAGGGAAAGGGAGATATTTTGCATGACTGTTTTCATGTAGCTGAGAACTGGACTGTCAAAAAAACCCCAAAACTCTTTGGATTAAAAATGGGTTAAAATCATGATGCGGAGGTGGACTGGATATAGCTTTTATAAAACGGATAGTGAATCTTTAAAGAAAACCTTTGTGTTTGTCACAGCCAAGGTTGTATCTCAATAATATTGTCTTGCATTGAAACTTAATAGGATCTAGATTTTATCTATACTGAGATTTCTGCTGCCAGCTTCAAATTGAAATAACCCATAATGGTGCAAGCCATACTTAGCATGAACAGGGTTTCTTTTTCATATTGGACACTCCATTAGTGCTGCTACATCAGTTCAGTAAAGAATGCCCTGCAAGCAAGTAGTCATTTAATAGGAAACCCAGAAATATTCAGAGATGGATTAAGCCAGAAGCTTTTATTGCTGCTGCTGACTGTGTCATCTTTAAAAGGAAAGAGAGACCGCATAATGAAATGCCTGTGATCACTTGGTGTTGTGCCGCAGTTCTCATGATAGGGTTTGAACCCTGCTGTTATCCAGAAACTCTCCTGGCAGTTCCAGTCTATATTGTTCTGCATATCATGCTGCATGCTGTTAGGGAGTGTTTTTATCCCAGAAATGGAAAGGATGATATTGGCAAAAATGGTGCTGGTATATTCCATGCGTCTGTCAGGCAGGAGCAATTGATTGATTCTTGAAGGAATTATTCTGAATGTTTCTAATGTACTTCATGTTCTGTGGATGGGTGGTGTTGGAAAGTATTATGGAAAATAGTAAGTCCTAAAGTACATGTTCTCCCATGTCGACATGACACTGACATTATTGTGGTACACTGGAGAAAAATCAACAGCATTATTAAAAATAAGCTGATCCTGGGAACTGCTAACCTATATGGCAGGCTAGGTATAAATTAGATTAATAAATCATACAAATTATCCATTTTATGAATAATATTAAAATGAGCATGATACTAGCCAAATTAAAGAATAACCCATTCAAGTGATGTTTAAAATTCTGAAGCAGAAGTCCTGGTGACATTATCGTTATTATTAGAACACATCCTGCAGTACTTCTTGTCTAGAGGGGGAAAAAGGGGTGAAGCAGTCCAGCATATTGTAGATAGTTGAGGAATTTTCTGCTCTTTTGTCAGCCATCTTGAACTGCAGTTGAATATAGAACTGTCTGGGGGAAAAGACTGGAATATGTCAGATCAGCTGAGAATCAATAAAGAGGAAAAGACTTTTGGTAGCCTAGTAAAAAGAAAAATCATCACCTCAAAGAAATGAAACCTACTCGTAAAGTCACAGCTAAGACAGGAGTGCTCACGCACAAGTGTGGAAGCAGAGATCTCCGAAGAATTACCCAAGGGTGAAGGAAATAAGTATATGAGGTATTAACATTAAGTATTCTCTTCTGGATAAGTCTTTCAAGGAGTTACATTTTAAAATAATAATTGAAAAAAAACAACGTGGCTCATAAAAATTAGCCCTCCTGCTTGTGAACACAATTTTAAGACCGAACTGATTTAGTTTCCTTAACTTTGGTATATTAATACATTGCTTATAGTCTGCTAAAGTGAATAACAAGCCACTTGATGAGAATAAAGTACATTTTCAGACCTGTAAACCATTGGATATCATTTAGTCACTAAGATCAAGTCAACTTAGGCAGATTACATCGGAGTATTGAACAATCAGGTGTTTGAGACCCAAGCCTGGGCTGCAGGTAATAGCATTACTCTGCAAGCCTTTTGCAGGAATCCAGTCAGATATTTTGGAAGGAGCAATGGTGATAGGGTGAGAGATCAGGTAGGGAAGGGAAAAATGGGAGTTAGTACAAATGTTTAATTTCTCACCTGAGATGTTTCACTCTGATGATGCTGAACACTGGACACGGCAAAAGTTCTGTTCTGAGTCCCTGAACTGTGATTTAGGTTTTAGACATTACCATTAATTATTGAAACTCAGAAGGCTGCAAAAACATCTTGATTCATTGGCAAACTGACAAACATATGGTGTGTTTTGCAAACCTCTAGGTTTCTGTTCAGAGGAGGAGAACATTAATTGCATTCAAATTCTACTGGGAGTTCTGAAACCAGCCGTTGCTAACATTGTTAGACAGTGTATCTGGGAAGATCAGTGCATTTTAAAATCTGAGTTAAAAATTCAGAGCTTTTGTAAAACTTTTGGGAAGGCAAGTGCTGAAGTGTTATAAAGAAGAGCATGAAAGTATCTGGTGCTCTTTGGTATCTGGTGTTGGTGTACCAACAGCTTTGCTTGTTGATTGATAGTCTAGATGGTAGGTTAATATTTGTCTTGGTAGGTCGATATTTGTCAGCACTTGGAAACTGGCATCAGAATCTCTTCTGTGTTGCCTGTGGCCTCCTATCAATTCCGCTTTGGCTATCTAATTGCCAGTCTGACATCTGAAATCCTACGAACATCAAAACTTCAAGTCTAGATTCACTGAACACAAAGTTTAATCAACATTGTCAATGGGCCTGAGATGAAGGAGATTGTGCTGTGCTTATTGACACAATCCAGAAAGCCTCAACAGCATTAAAGAAGCTGGCAGAGCACTCACCACAGGCCATAACTTGCAGGAGGTTTATTCTTTTGTGGCATGACTTCAAAGTCTGGAGTGATGGGAGCTGTGATGTCCCCAGCTTAAAGGAAGATCCAGCTGAGTGGCCCATGAAATTGTCCTGTAGCCACAGCATGCAGAGCAGAGGCTAGCTCTGTGTAGGAAGTCTGGGACACAGCACAGAAAAATCCTGGGCCGTGCTGTGGCACAAAGGACCTGTCCCATTCGCCAGGCCATTCCTCCACATCAGTTCGTGCTATTACTTTCCTACTTCTAAATGCCTTCAGTGACTCCTCTCTTTCAGAAGACTTAAATTCCTCATCATTTAGCAACTTGTTCATAGCCCTAATGATTTCCCTGTCAAGGGCTATCACTGCTCTATTCATGCCTCATGTTTCAGTGCCAGTGGTCAAACTCCAGAAGCAAAGCAAATCTCATTGTACTTCTGTGCATACCCTCGAGAACACTCTTCTACAGCAGTCTTTGAAGCTGTGGCTACTGGGTGGATTTCCTTGCTTTCATTGTCCATCTCACATTCTTTATGTGTGTGAAGTAGTTTAAAACTGAGCCTCAGTGTGCTTATAAAATGCCAGGTCATTGACAATAGTGGCGCTCATTTGCTGTGGTCAATTTAGTACTAATAAGCTGAAACTGTTCTGCGGGGATTCTTCTACATGGAACATAAACTCCTTTTCCCTCACTTAAGAACACTTTCCTATAAAATGATTGCAACCTAATAGTTTTCCTCCTCATTTTAGTAACCAGTCTGAGCCTATATTAGTGATATTTCCCCCAGCAGCTTTCCCTATAAGCTCTATTTCAAGGCACTGAATCAATGATCATATGGTATGCAGTCCATTGAACTGTCCATCCTGGGAATCCAGCATGTAATACAGCCCCTCATATCCTAGTGCCACAGTAAAAGTAGAATTTACTGCAATGGGCTAAATTCAATGCTCAGACTCTTCTGGTTTTTAGTCTTCTTTCTTTTAATCCAGATATTTTAAAGCAGGTGGGACATCTTCTCAGGTGCCTCTCAGAAATGCTGAGTCTGCACATAGGTTTCCTGACTCTCTGCAAATGCAATAGCAGCAGCGAAAAGGCAGTTTCACACCCTCCGAAAGTCATTATTCACTCAGCTCTGAATATTGCTCTCTGCATATATTAATCACGCTGGTCACTGCATCTCTTCTCCCTTTTTCCTTGTCCTGTCTCTATATCCAGTTCATTTCCCAAATTCATGCTCCTTTTGCTCTTTTCTCCTTTTGCTTTCCCTATGATTCTGATGCTTCATATTGTAGTAAATTGTTCTTCCATCCACATTACTCTTAATCTCTTTCAAGAATGCCCTCTATACTTATTCCTACACTGATTTTCTGAAATCTATAGTAAAATAATCTAAGCAGAACTGTAAACAAAACCCAGACACATATAAATGAATGCAATTCATTCCCTGTCTCATTCTTGTACCCGGTTTGCACAAGGCATTACTTTTTTCTCTGAGCAAGTAGTGTGGCTGGTACAACTTCATATATACTGTTGATACTATATGTATTTTCACCTACTGCTGGTCAGGTCTCCCTGATGATATATTGTGTATACATGAATTCACAGCTCAGTGGGGCTAGAACCTCTGATTTAGTGAAATTATTATTAATAATCCAGTAAAAAGCTTTCCAGCAATGAAGTTACCTTGTCTGATCTCTCTTTTACAGCATAAGTGGGGTCTCTTGTCTACTTATACTCCAGGAAGAGAACTACATCATTCCCTGATAAAATGACTTTTGTAATTTTATCCCTGAGAAATTGACTGTGTGACATCATTAACTTCCCGCACATTCTGTGCGGCCATAAATAACCACCACTTCCACACATTAAATGGAGGAAGGACCATCCTTCTGGCAGGCTATGTATTGTTATGCACTTTAAAAAAAGACTTATTAATTTTTTATTAATTAAACTAGTATTTTAACAATAACGTCATTGTCCTTATGTTTTCCTCAGCAGTGATCAGATTCCCTTATTGTGATAAACTGCCTGGCCTTCATCCTCATAGCTTATCCACTTGGGAATTGAATTATTGCTTCATAAAACAGAGGGTTGATTATATAATCACTTAATTAAATGTTGTACTCAGTCATTGCTGAGCTATTCCTGAAATGCATTTGGCATCTGTACTCACTAAGCAAATTTAAACACTAGAAGAGTTATATTTTTCACATGTGCTTCTTTAAAGGTTATTTCCAGAGTTTCTTTGTCTGTGTGGTCTGGTTGTTTTCCATGTGTCAAGCTCACTCTTAATCACAAAGGAGATGAAATGCTCTTTGTGTTCCTATCTGACTTGCAGATTGCAGTCAGATTACTGCTGTTATCATTTTGGAAGCATTTTTCTTGCTTCTGTTTGCAAAAGCACTCAGAGGTAAAGAGCCTGCAGTTGCCTATTCGGCAACACAGTTCTGAACAGATATTCAGGACCTCACCAACGACCACTGAAATCACAGTAAAGAGCTGTGCATCAGACCTTGGAAAGGAAAAATCCAGCATTAGCCACAGCCCCAGGTGAGTTCCCCTGCAGACAAGCACAGGAGAGATGCTGGGGCACTGCGCAGGAGACAAACCCTTCAGTTCTGCTGCGCCCAGCCAACACCCGGACCCGCCAGCTGCTAAGGGAGGAGTACCAATGCCAGCATGCTTTCATAGGGTATGGTCCAGCTGATGCAGATCCCAAAACCACAGGGGACATCACATACCCCCTCATGAGCTCCTACAGCTTTGCCCAGAGCTTCACCCTGGCAGGTTATGTGATTTCACCCTTCAAGGGCTTAGTGACACGGAGAGTAAGTAAAACGTGGGCCGTGAGACCACATTCTAAATTACATGAACACGCACAGTCTGAGAAGTGAAAGGCAGATTTGTGAGGACAAAAACCCAAACATACTTGCATATGAAACTTCTCAGTTTCCTTGCTATACCTGGAGATTTCTTCAAGCCCTAGCTGATAGGTGCAGTGCATAATTCATCAACAAACTGTCTCTGCTTTGATATTTCTGCCTTCATGTCCGTTCCTGCCTCCACCATACTCAAGATTTGCCCTTTCCATTTAAATTTGGTTTCATCACAGATTGAGTGACCACATGCCCTGGCCATATGGCACAAATGCATAACTCTGACAGAACAGGAGAGTGGATAAGGAGAGCCATCGGCAATCAATACTTCTTGCAGGGAAGTCCCATAGTCTTATCAGGGTCGGTTCAGTTGTTCATTTTCCCTAAGGCCTATCCTTAAACACAGCCGTCGGTTCTTTCTCTTCTACCATGAGAAAGAATATGCTCAACTTGTCAAAGCTCCAAAGACTTTCTGCTCTGTCCTTTTCCAGCTTGGATTTTGCCCTGTGTTGCCTGTGGGTTTTGCAGCACAAACCAAGCGATCTTACCTCTTTTCCTTCATCACTGTTCCGCTTTTTCGTACGTAACTCCAGGGCCCGACTCAGCCTCCTGCCAGCTTGAATAGGACTCTTTCTGTTAACATCCAGGGGAGCAAGATCCAATCAGTGCAAGGAAATAGGGCAGAAAGCACAGGCTGACTTCAACTTCAATTTTTACTGGTATAAAAAGTGAATACAAGAGCCTTTGCTCTTTCTGTTCCCACCCCTCTCAGAAACAGGGATATCTAGGACAGGAAGGCAGTAATATCACAGAATCACAGAATCACAGAATGATAGGGGTAATATCATTTATTGTGAAGTGAAACCAGACTTTCCTTGCACATGTTCATTTTACTCAGCAATAGGCAGGTATAGCCACTGAAATAGCATGATCTCATTACTGAATTAGACTCAGCATTCCTTTCTCTATTTCTTAATTTAAAGAATTTCTCTAGATTGCAAGACTGTGTCACCAGGAGGACAAACTCCCTTTTCATTAAGCCGAATCAGACATGTTTTTTCTAAGCATCATATATTTTCAAATATATTTTCCCCTTGATCTTGTTTAATTATTTCCACAGGATTAACTACTTTCTATTGTGTGTCACTTTCTTCTGCAGGAAGCTCTCTGCTGGGTAGTATGTTTTCTCTTATTATGCATTTGCTTGGAATATAAATTGCTTTTCAATCAGATCTTCGCATTTATAACATCTTCTGTATTGCAGCAGGTGCTTTCCCTAGTGGTTACTTATATGGACTCTAATGGCATGTCATCTGTTTATGCCGCCACTTCGCTGCCAAATATGTAATAGAGAAATTTTCTACTAGCAGAAGCTTCTGGTAATTTTGGTTCTTTAAAGGCTGAGACTTTTTATGTATTTTTACATAGCTCATTTCACTGGGCTTAAATAAACTAAATTAGGGAGTCTTGAAAAGTCCTTCTGGAAGCCCAATCTCATCTCAGCTCAAACCCTTTCCTTTTCTTCTACTTGGCTTCGTGAGAGGGTTAAGAACAGGCCTTTTTTTCCTGTCCTGTTTTTAAACTGTGATAGACTGAGAAACAGAAGATTAAAACAAAATAGAGTAACTACTTTTTCACACAACAAATAGGTAAACCATGAAACTCTTAACTATGGGCTGTTGTTGGAGGCCAGGAATATAGACAGGTTCAAAACAGAATGAAACTGGTGTCTGAAGAATAGATGGTGACTTGTAGATAGAGATGATGTAGGTGCAGCCTCTGGCTGGGTAAGTCCCCAGTGCCCTGCTGGCTGATAGCCAGGGCAAAGGGGAGGGTGGGCTGGCATCCATTACCCCTGCACTGGGACTTGAGCTCTGCGAGCCCACGCTTTGGGACAGGGTGCTGGGCTGGATGCTGACTCACTATAACCCAGGATCCTTGAGGATGCTGACTCGTTATAACCCAGAGACAGGGACAAGTCTGAGAAAACTAATGACTAGAAAAAATGCTTAGGGAAGTATAGAGTGGCACATATGATGGGTACTTCCTGGACTCCAGGTTTTTATTCTGCCAGAGAAAAAGCTCTTACCTTGGTGGAGCAAGCGTGACTTTTGAATGAAGGCAAGGGTCTTCCCTCCTCCAACTAAAACCAGGTGCAGTACTGAGGGCATTGCTGTCCAAGAGGAACGAATGGTGTATCTGCCATTGGACTACTTCTTTCCCTCATCGGCTTGAGTTTCATTGATTTCAGGACATAAACTCATTGGTCCTTCAGTTAATCAAAGCAGTTGGATGACCATTGCAGCAAAGCTGAGGTCTTGGACTCTGCAACAGTTTATCTGTATGACTGGAAGCAGTGGAACCACTGCTCACGATCTGTGGTGTAAAACCCATTTCTTCACCAGCAAACAAAGATCTACAGTTCCTCGGAACTCCGAAGTGATCTTGTTGAGCATATTCTTGCTTTTTGTACAGTTTCTGTACATTAGGAGATTACCTTTTTTTTTCTACTGGGATTGCTTGCTTCTCATTCTGAAGAGTGCCACAAAAGACAACAAAAAAAGAAAGCAGAGGTTTCTAGGGAGGGTGGAAACAAGGCTGGGGGAGGAACAGAAATAACAAAATAACAGAACTGTGAGTGCCTGTATGCTTCTGTAACATCTCCTGTATGAGAAAGGGAGTGAAAGAGTCTATTTTGTTTGTGGCGTGATGTCAGCAGTGACTATTGCCCTGTTTCATCTCTTCGCTCTGATGCCCAGCCTCCTGCTATGCCCAGTAAAACCCTTATGAAACAGATTTAGGCTCTACATGTGATTTTAGCTGCTGCAGGTAAGTTCACAAACAGGAAAAACAATCACCAGTTCTCTGTAGCACTAGGTAAGCTCTTTATAAGCTTTATGTGATAGAAAAATAAACAATTTCTGTGTACAGTGGGACTAGAACTGCTGGGAAAAAAATACATCCTCGGTCCATTCGGGGCACCACCTTCTCTCTCGCTGTATAGCCCTCAGAGGTCTGAGGCTGCTCATACACATTTTACCCCTCTTAGGCTGGTGGTTGCTTGTGACCTGTTGTATACCAGTGCCCTGCAAAGTGGTGCCCACGCTCACTGAAGGGCAGGCAGGACTGAGATGAGCTGTTTAGCCCTAAACCGTGCCAGGGCTGATAGCAGGACCACGAGGAGGTGGCAGAGGGGATGCCATCGCCACCTGGACTTGCCCTGTCGATTCTTGGTCACAGCCTTAGGCAGGGGAGCACTGGAGAGCCCTGGGGAAGCAATGCCAGCAGGAGCCCTTTACAGCTCCCAAACAGGTCTGAAAAGTTTGTGTCTTCACTCAGTTTGCTCACCTGCATTAAACCATGCATGTGTGGGGATTCACAGTTAATTCATATCAACTAATTCATAGCTAATGGATTCAGAGAAATAGAGAGGGACATGAAAAAATAAAGACGTTGGGGGAATAATATGAGCCCCAACTAAACTAACATGGGAGCAACTGGCAAAAGCCACACCGTGGGCAAGGTTTGGGTTTGATTAAGCTCTTCTGCTGTCAGGCTGATTTCAACCGAGTTGAATTTCCTACTGCTTGAAATTTATGCTTACTTACTGGATTTTTACTTGAAACCATGGTGTAAGGAGCTAGAGCTGAGGGTCTTACCAATAAAAACAAGAGACAGGTATGAGGCACTGCTTTATTAATTGTTTCACCAAAGCCTTAGACTTTTCTACTCTGGATCTGCCTTTTTTCATACCCGTGTCTTTCAGGAAGAACTCCACTTGATCATAACAGAATTAAATAAATACAGTATATCTCAGAAAAATATTTCAGGATAGCTTCTCTCTTCCACTTAACTGTTATGTCTTGGGACAGTGAATTCTAAAGATTTTAATGAGCTGTAACACAACAGAGTATGATGGGACGTTTATAAAACAGAGATTCCTCTTAGTTCAGAGACAGAAGTTCTTGCCGGATGGCCCACCAGGCCAAGCTGAGTGTTATTACTTCCCTGCATTTACAGCTTTACCTGATAACGACTGTTATTTCAAATATGTGGTCTGACCTATAAAAAAAAGCAAAGCAAAACCAAAAACGTATACAACCTAGTGTAATAGAGGAAGAAAGGCAATTCTAAAAAAACCCAGGTGGTGGAGCTACTTCATTGCTGGTGACAATACAGTCCTGCGCAAGTTCTGCTCTATGAGCTCTGCAGAAAAGAATCAGCAGCAGCGTAAAAAAGTCCCCAAAGGCCTCTTCAACCACATCCCAGACCTCGTCTTTCCTGACTGAAGACTGTAAATCAGTGTGTACAACTTTCTGCAAGTCCTTCCCAGGCAAAAGTTTTGACTCTTTGATGTAAGTTCTCTCTCTCTTCCAGAAAAAGTGCTATTTACCTCTTCTTTTACTACCAACTCTTTAATGAACTATATGCACTACACAGTGATAAGTGATTTATTATCTGTTCTGTAATGATAACATCGATATTGCATCAGAACTTTCCCCAATAGCAGGTTTTAATATTTTTGGTTCAAAGTGGATGCTATAATTTGGCTTTTCTTTTTTTTTTTTTTTTTTATGCAGAAGTGCTAAGATCCATGAAAGTATGTATTGAATTATGCTCTAAAATGCACCATATCAGGATGTTTTTGAAGGGAAATCTTTCCTCAAAATAATTTTATTTCTGACTGTAATTCTATGAAACAACTTTAAGAAAATGACAAATTGGCTACTCTCACTGTGAATTCCCTCAGATTTAGTCTTAAAAAGCCCAGGTACCAGTGTCTGCTTGTAAACATGCAGCACACATACTGCTGTGAGCCTCAGGCTCTGCTCCCACCATGGCAAGTTAACTGCCAATGCTCCTAGTGAACTAAAAAGAGATTAAATCCTTAAGACAACATGGGTCAAGGCAGGCTCTCCACATGCTCCAAACGTCCTGCTTAGCTGGGCATAGGCTTTTTGCTAGGTTCTGCACTTTAAACACTTGCAAAGCAAACAGAGGAGCAAATCTGACTTTTATGAGGGCTGAGTGATGAGGAGCTGAGTGCAGGTGAGCAAGAACCTGGGAGCACACAGCTCTATGTGCCAGGAGCCCTGACACCCCCGTGTCCTGCCAGCAAGGGCCGTACCAGCCACCCGTTGAGGCTGGCAGCAATTTTCCTGGGGCAGACAGGAAAGTTGGGCCATTTTCCCTTCCTCAGTGACCTGTCAGGAAGGTCCTCTCCTGCTCATCAGAAGCAGAGGATGGGGAGCCATCCGTTCAGTTGCTGTCCCTCCACTCCTGTCCTGAGAGGCAAGTCCTCTGCAGTCGGATGGGGTGGAGGCAAACACTGTGTCATGGGGTTTTCCAGAGGACCAGCTGAGATATCGGATCACTCTGACAACTCTCTGGGGGCAGCAGGGAAGCCTGGGGTACCTGCCGATGTTGTCTTTAGCTGTTATTAGGATTTATCTGGTCATTTAGGGGACAGGCCAAACTGGCTCTGGGGATTGGATAGGGGATGTGAGCTTTTCATCTCCAGGTCACCTCAGAGCTGTTGGATGGCCTATGGCATGTGTGACATGAGTGATGGTCTGAGGAGGAGGCACATGTCCACATGACACGCACTTGTACGTACCCATAAATGCTTGTGCAATTAGCACTAATTGGCACTCCCCTCAGAAACCACTGCCGAGCAGCCAGAGACCTAGCGGCCATATAGGCAAGCCCAAACTGCTGTACATTTCTTTTAATAAAACTTGGGTATTTGGCTTGAAAAATCCATTTTGAAGCTCTTGGATTGAAAAGGTTAAGCCTGCCCTGGAGCCAGTTTCATGTCATCCTTTAGTATCAACATTTGGAGAATCAAATAATTGGGAAAAGAAGGACCGGTTAATTTACAGTGAGTTTATAGGACAGATTATCTGAACGCCGTCTACTTGCCCCTCAGGCTCCCTGCCATGTGTATAAAAATGAGCAGATATTAGTGCCAATTAAAAAAAAACCACAAAGAAACAAGCAAAAAAACTGCAAGCAAGTTACCATCATCTTATGGTAGATATCTGGGGACACAGAGGATAAATTGTATATTAACTTTAAAAATGCCATCCCTTAAAGTGGCTTCTCTATACTTATTTCTAGGCTATATTTTTCTGCAGCCTGATAAAGCAGCCAAAGCCATCAGGCTGTTTTCTTTCCACCTCAAATCTCACGAGCCCACCAGCCAGTCAAACAGAAATGGCTCCTGCCTGGCCCTGGTCCTGGTTGGGCTCTGTGACTCCTCTCTGCTTGGGTTCCTGGGGCTTCCCTGGTCCCTTCAGCCCAGAAAAGCACCCTGCATTTCACAGAGATCATGGACAATTTGTAAATATTTTGCTATCACTGAGGGCCAGGAGAAATCAGGTCTTGCAATCTTCTGCACAGCACAACAGGCATTCTGCCCTGCTCTAGCTATGAGGCAGAAGGTGCATTTTCTTGCTTTGTTGACCAAACGTACCCAGCACTCACTTGGGGCCAGAGCAAACACCAACCACCATCCCTGTGACTACCCACTGGCTCCAACAAGGCTTGGCCCCAGCTCGCCTTGGAGAGTGGCAGAATGGGTCTCACGCATGGAACTGCACCGGGCTGATTTCAGCGGTCCCTGGGTTCAAACCCTCCCACCTCTTGTTGGGTTCATTGTGTCCCTGTGCAAGAAGGCCTTCGTGAAACAGAGACAGAGACAGTGTCATTCGTGGACAGATTACCCGTCAGGGACTCCCGAGTCCTGTGTTTGATCTGCTGCCCCTCTGGCGCCTGACAGCACGCCTTGGTCACATCACTTCATTTTGCGGTGACTTTAATCCCCCTCCTATTTCAATCCGCCTCCTGTTTCACACCAATGTTAGGCCTCGCAGACTTTTGCTGTGAGGGCTCACTCTCATATGGTGTGTTCCTAAAGCTTCTAACATAAGTGCACATCAGTATCAGGGGAGCGTCTAACTACTACTTTTACGTATACATATTTTTTTGCATTTATTATTATTGCATTTGATACCATTTCAGTTTCCATTATGTTGCTTTTCAAATAAAATTGAAATATATTTGAGATTAATAACATTAGTATCAGCAACTAACAGTCGTATACAATGTTGCATACGGATGTAGTTACGAAATTTCCTTAGTTCATGTAAGGTGAAGGTTAGTTTTAGAATGCAATAAGAGTACCAGAGCCATTAAAATAGTATGGAAAAATGTTACCAGATGAGAAATTGTTCAAAATAAATTAAAACCATGATTTCAGTCATGTCTTTCTGGACCACTTTGATACTAGACTCTATTTTTCTTGCCTGTATTTCTGCCAGAGATTTTCATCACAATCATGCTCATTTCCAAGGAAATCATTCCTTCTTAGGTTAACAATAAGGACTATTTCTCAAGGTGCGTGAAGGTACTTTGCAAAAATAAAATATATCTGATACTCTGGAAACAAAAACAAACTTCAGGTTTACTTTTCTTTTGTGTTGGTGTAACTACTGATAATCCACTATATTATAACGTTAGTACAAACACAGTATGCTACATTATTTTGACACTTCTGGATGTGTTTCTTCATTCCCTTCTGAGCTTTATTATGCCACTGTCAAAACAGCTACTGGTAGGAAATTTTATGACTTGTGTGGCAAAGGATGTGGTGCCACAGAGATGAACAAAGAATGGGTCAGCGACAAGATAATCCATCTTCCCCCCTCTGGTCCGCACTCCCCCTTCCTCCTCTCCTCAGCGAACTTCGAGGCTCTGCCGCAGAGTGTGGCTGCAAGACTCGGGGTCGCACTAAGACTATGCTGGATGCCTTCCCACACCGTCCATGCTTGTGAGCATACTCCTGATCCGACTGTCATTCGCCGGCTCTGATTTAGCACGGTCAGTGTATAGGAAATTGTGGAAAACAAAGCCGGCTTTATGTGAAGAATAAAGCTAGCTTTATGTTCTGCCTTTGTTTTTCAAGAGCGCTCCCACTGATTTAAAAAGGAAGGGCAGACGCTTTTTGAAACCAGGGTCGAGGCTCATCTGCCTGCATGTCCTTGTTACTGAGAGACAAAGAAAAGGTAATTTCTTATCACCTCTATAGAAAAGATTATCATCCTGTATTTTTCTGCAATATTAAGCATGTTTGTTTAACAGTAGCCACTGAAAAACCTTGTCTTAGGACACAGTGTTTATTCTAGTACAGATCCCAGGCACTTTGCCCAAACAAGGCAGATTTTCATCTCTTGAAGTCTCCCCTCACCTCCCCTGAGCAGGCAGCAGCATTAACAGCCTCCTAAAAGAGACTGTGCTTTTCCTTAAATGCCCCCCTGGAGCACAGTCTAAAGAGGCAGCCACCTTTCCCAGCTGCTTCAGTCTCTCACAGAGGGTAGGGCTTGTTTTACAAGGCAAGAAAAGCAAAAGCTGACGGTGTAATTGAGAGGTAAGTCATGCAAACACAGGCTCGTGTCAGGAGATGCAAGGCGGCATACTCTGCGTGATGATTTTTAATGTGTTTGTCTTCTTGAGTAGGAAGTACTTTAAATACGGAGGTTTAGAAAAGCCTTGTCAAGTATTGGCCAAGGACATTCATGCAAAGCTTCAGTTTGTAAGAAATACTTCTAAGTAGTCAGCAAAAAGTACCTGTGTCCTGTAATACTTTCCTGCCTCTTCCCAGTTTACATAGATCAACAAACAGCTTGTTGTGGGAAAGTCAACCAAGTATATCCATGGAATAATTACGGTCACATTAACCATCACCAGTGAAACCTGCCCCTTAATGCTCGCTTAGAGTCGCCAGCACGGCAGCGTTTTGCATCCTACACAGGACGGCTCAGCAAAGCACGAAGGACTCGTCTCTCCTCCACTTCCCAGACACAGACAGGTTTTGACCATGGAATTAACTAGTTCATTTTCTCTATTTTCTTCTCACTGTGTTCTGTCAAAATGCAGTTAGACAAAGACACTGCGCACAGAGCCTGTTCCCTGCCAGAGGGCAGTTCTGAGGAGACAGACAGCATATATCGAGGCTGCTTCAGGACCTAAGACTCGGGCGATGATTTAAAGGGAAACAAGTTGCATTAAGGATTGTTACGTGCTGCTTTGAATCCATCATTTTGCATGCGCTCAGTTATTCCCCAGGTGGCTTGAGCTTTGGCAGTTATTGCCTGCATTATTTTATCAAATTAAATTTGATCAGGGGGAGGAAAGATGGAGTATAATGAAACTACAGGTCCTTGTTCTTCCCTTTTACTCTCCCGTAGCTTTTTGGCCGCAATGCCATCGTTCCCGATTCAGGCAAAACCCATCCTGCCATCTTTTGCCCGAGACCCTGGTTATGCAGCAGCTCAAGGGCCAACGTTCCTGGGAATGTGGGTGGGAGCGGTGCGGGCAGTGACTGCAGGACTGAGCTCTCGCGCTGGTGGTGGGGATCTGCTCGCTCCTGTCCTCAGGCACTGGGGGTAACCTTCCCGGTGACAGATGATGGAAAACAAAGAGCTGTCACTGGGTGAATGGGATGTGACTAAGTAAATGGTGTTGTGGAGTTTCTGTGGTTTTGAGTATCAGCAACTTCAATAGGTTAGTGAGACTGAGTCCTGAATACATCAGGAAGACTGAAAATTAGGTTTTTTCTCAAAAGATGCAGAGAATTTGCTGAGCACATGAAACTCTTATTTTATTTCTGCAGAGTGCCAAAGAAATCCTCACAGGCTCAAGTTTCAAATTAAACGGGGCAACAATATTTGCTAAGTCAAAATCTGAGTAGAAAAATGGGAAACATAAAAGATATCACACATTGGATCTAACCGTTCGATTCCTCACATGTGTTATTGATTCTGTATATAAAAAGGATGGAAAATCCAATGTACAGCCAGGTCTCAAGGACATCAGACACTGCACCAGCAGTGGCAGTGAAGACCAGCTCCCATACCAACCAGATCTTGCACCGAGGTGGGAGAGAGGATGGAGAATGGTATTCACTATATTGTAATACCATTGGATTTTCTTAAAATCATATTCACTTTGGCTTGCACTGTCATGAAAAGGTATGTTAGCAGAAATATAAAACTCAGTAAAACAAATATGACGTGAGAGTTAAAGGATTCACAAAAGAGTTATTTTGTTTGGAGGCAGGTGAGAAATAACAAGGCAGATGTGTACAGAGAAGACTGGGTCAAGGACCACCTTGTTTTCCTCTTTTTACTATGGGTTTTTAGTTTAGGATTCATATGCATTATTGTAAACACAAATAATTTACATGTTCTTTTATCAAAAAATCAGGCACATATTCAATTACATTTGAACATTAATATCTAAAGGTGCAAATCCATTTTGCACATATACCAAAGAAGATCTGAACTAATACTCCAGAAGTGTGAAAAGAAAGCCAAACTTGAAATGTTTACCTTATGGGGCATTTTACTATCAGATGACCCATGCAAAGAGCTTAAAAAACTTTATTAGTAAATATTTATGTGAACAATAAACAAGTATATGCAGTTACTCTATCCAAGCTATAAGTTCATGATGAAGAGAAAATCTTTATTTTCAGTGTACAGATCAATTGCTAGCTGCCTGCATTCAGGTAGAAATATATTATTGCCAATTGCTCAGTGAAAAACTTACAGGAATTGTGAAGAATTTTAAAAGAATGACACTCCATGCTCTAGTGAAGTCTATTTTGTCTTAAGTCATGTGCTTATAAAAGCTACAGAACATAATAGCAAATAGTCTGCAGCTTTTCTGGATCTAGAACTGCATGGTCAGATTGTAATTCACAATTAAATTTCATTCAGTTCCTCAAAGGCCTTTAGAAGAGGTTGAAGATTTTATTAAATTCCAGAGGACATAGCTGTAAGAGAAAGCAGAATTGTATAGTATATAGTCTAGTACCCCTAAAGGTATCATAATCATCTTTCCATTGCTGGTGGCATCCCCAGTCACCAGACTCTTGGACATATTTAGCACTTCATTTTCATACATCCGAAGCTCTGTTCCTAATAAGCAAGTTAAACAATATCTGTGCATGTGGATTAGATAAATGGACTGAATTTATCTTCTTTAACACCCAATCCAACATGTATTAAAGAAGGCAGAGGGATGCCCACTGATTTTCTGGGGACCTGAATCAGCTGCAAATCAGGATAAAACTGGTGGAAGTGAGAAAGAGTTTTGCAGCCTCAGATGTATCACAGCACATGGAACGGCAGGAACTACGTGAGTGCCTGAGTCCTTTTCTGAACAGGCATTTTAGACCCAGGTTCTCAGTAGTATATAAGCCCCCAAAGCATTTTGATTATCTGGGACCTTTCTGAAGGCAGAGGAGTTGCCCACAGAGTAAAATGGTACTTACTATCACTGATGTAATTCTCTCCCTGCTTGTGGATTGTCCTCTAGCCTTCAACAAGCTGCTGGATCCTTCCCAAATGAAGGTGATTTAACATACATCTAGAAAACATAAACCCTGGCTATTCTTTCCTCTCTTCAGCATGACCCTGGCTAAGCTCACTTCTCAAGGAAACTGTAAGTACACCACGACATGTGTTATTCGTACAATGCCTTAGGTCATCTGCATGATGACTTCATATGAGCATTTTCAAACCTTTTCCAAAATTAACTGGAGGCCAGTTCTCTGTGTTTTAATATTCCTTGAAAATACACGTGCCTGGAAAATCAGTGAAGCTGTGTGGGATAAAGTTTTTCTTCTGTCCTAACACTGGGATAGTCTAATGGTTACACAAATAATTACATTGGAGCTGCTGCGTGGCTTTCAGCAGAACGAGAATTGTATAAATCAGAAATGAAAGCAGATGGAAAGTATGACTCAACTACTCCCTGCTCCACTCCCACCACACCTCTGAATTACTGTTTTCCCCTAGAAGTGCTTTTGATCTGAAGTGCGTCTGTAAAGACAGGACAAAAGTTTTGATTAATGTTCTTTCACCTGTAAGCAGAGGTCTTGAAGCAGAGACTTTCTGTCAGGAATGACATGGGCAGAGTCAATAGCAGATCAGAGCATGGGAGATTTTTTCATAGATGTGGTTGCAGGTGGGTTCCTCACCATCCTCCTGTGGCCATATTGTGCTCTCAGTCCCCCCAGGAAAGATCTATAGAACTTACTCAGGAACCGCAGTGATTTACATCTATAAACCAGAACAGGTTAAGGTCCATGCACACTCCATTATCAAAGTTTTTCATTGCATTGCACAGAGAGATGGACCCCATTCTGACCTCACTCTTAGTCCTTCACCAGCTTCTCTCTCCAGTGATCGTGGTATCAGTGAGGGCAAAAGCAGGCTTTATATTCAATTTATATTTATTTTTGTTTATATTGATTTTGTATTTGGCTTTAGATTTGGCCACAGCCTTGGCATACAGAGTTGCACAAGGACTGGACCCATTCTCTACAGCTGGCAGAAGAGCATTACTGCCCAGCTAGCAAGAGGAGTAACTCAATGTCCTGAAACTGGAAAGAGGCTCCCATTCCACCTGCCGTTGTCTTGGGTACCAGAGAAGTATTAGTACAAAAGACTGGCTTCTGACTTGATGATGTGCCATTCAGCCTGGCACCCCTACATCCTCATCTGCTCCATGCAAGCCGAGGCCAGTGAGGTATCAGTGAAGAATCAGAGGGCCACATCTAACATCCCTGTCCTCCAGTGCAAAGCAAAATGCACATTCCAATAAAAATTGAGTTCTAAATTTGTTTTCTCCCAGCCTGTTTGCCTAAAGCCAGCGATATTTCCCTGGTCTCAGCCCAGGACAGAAGGGCTCTTCCCATCATATAACAGATCCATACCTTCTTTTTCATTCTGCTCTGTGCCCATCCTGTTTATCTCTTCTGAACTGCATATTGTTTCCACTTTAACAGCTCCTGCCAGCTGTTTTCTTTTGGTACCTTTTATTGCAGATAGAATTTCAAGGGCTTCCAGGGGGAAGCTGCTGAAAGCACTGCAGCTCTCGGACTCACTTCAAAGCAACTTTCATCATTTTTCACGCACTCTTTTTAGGGCTCCTCTTCTGTTCTTTCCCCAAAACAGATTCTCTCAAAGATCACACTGGGAGATAGCACTATTTATGGCACTTCAGCGGGAGACTTCATGTTTTTTGTCTGATTTGGACACATCCACTGTCCTGTAAAGGTTAACAACAGAGAGGTTTCCTCCCCCTGTGGCTTGTAGTTTGTGGTTGGTAGTTTTTTTTTTTCCAGAGGAATGGGTGGGAGGGAAGGTTACTGCTGGAATTTAGCTGCCAGAAGCCTGAGGGTCAACTTTAATTTAGTCGAACCTCCCATCATTAAAGAGATTGTAGCTTCCGCACTGGACCAGGCAGACTCGTCCGTAGGAGGCCCTGGCTTCACACCAGCACTAATTGTGGCTGAAATTATTCTTACAAGATGCAAGGCTTTGTTGCTGGACTTAGAGGAGTGGTAGCCCATCAGTTTCTCAATTATCTCAGGCTGGAGAGCAGGAGGGAAAAGAAAAATCCTGCCTAACCCATGCCCTCAATGAGCAGCCTGCTGGCCTCCCCAGGCCGATGGGTGCAGGGCAGGGCTGCTACCCTGAAGGACTGGAGGCAGAGTCCTGAAATGTAGTGAGGGAAAAAAGGACAGTAAGTCTTGAAAATAAAGCATTGAACGACTACACTGGATGGGCAAGGCCAGATCCAGCCATGACATAAAGGGCTGTGACCCTGCAAATTCAGTGCAGATACACTCCTCCAACAGGGATGCTTTCAGGAAGACCAAGTACAAATGAGGAAGTGGTTGTAAGAGCAGCTTGTGGAACCACAAGCTGTTTCATGAATCTTCTTGAGTAGTGTGTCACAGTTTGAGCCACTATAGTTAAAAAAAAAGAATAAAGCTCTATCTAGAGATTTGTCTGTTTAAATCCTGGCTCTTCTGCTTGACAAGTTTTCAAAACCCACCTGGAGAAGGCCCTGACCAATCTGACCTAACTGTGAAGCTTGCCCTGCTTTGAACAGGAGGTTGGACTAGGTGACCTTCAGCAGCCCCTTTCAACCCAAACTAATCCATGATCCCGTGAGAACATCTATTTCCTAGAAACTCCATTTAAACCGATAAAATTCTTCTTGAAGAACAGAAGATGTTAAAAGGGATGACGGCTCATTTCTCCTGTGTTCTTTGTGAATGGGTATCTATTGCAAGTCTGCCTTCCCTCTCCACTCTAAGCCACCTATAACACCACTAAAACTCCAGTAGTAGAACAGAGAGGGAAACTAAGGCTAGCTTGGTACACTTGTGAGACCTAGCACACTATAACCATTAGCACAGTACAGAAGGTGGCAATAGCAGTGAACAGACAAAATGCTTGACCCTCCTCTCCCATTGTGCATCCAGCATTTATCAAGGAGTCATTAGCTGAAAGCACAATCCTGCATCTCTTTCTTCAACAAGCACGGCTCAAAGTATCACAGGAAATACGCCCCTCTGCTCTCTGCAAAGCCAAGGATAGATTTCTGTATTTTGAGATGCAGAACTGTGCAAAGGACACAGCATCCAGTCAGGACCTGGAGCCAGGACTGAGGCAGAACTTCCTGGGCACTTTGATTGCTCATTGGTGGACAGGAGGAGCCATTCATGGCTGATACTTCCCTGCTTTGAGTTAATGGATGCAGAACTGCACAGCTGTCTCCATCAGCGGCATGGATGGTGGCATCTGGAGGTGCAAAGTGGTCTGCGATGAGCTCTGCCCCATACCTCTGCACTTGAAGCCCTGATTGCCCGATTGACCGTCTTTTGGTCCTTGTATCTTTATTCTTAAATAAATAAATAAATAAGTTAAAAGCAACCTCTATTTGTCCCTTCTTGTCCACTATTCAAACAAATGAGCTTAACAATTACAGAACATCTTGTTGTTATAGCTACCAAATGTTCCTGAATGATATTGCCCACACACCCAAGTGGAAGACTGCCAAACATATCATAGATAATTTCTTTCTTAAGCATGGAAGGCTGAAGGGCATATTTAAGTTAGTTGCTGGATTTGTGCCTTTGGAGCACTTTCTGCAGGTCACTTGAACAGCAGAGGAAAATCTTCCTGAATTACAGCTGTGAAGAGTGGGGTAGAAAATTAAGCTGAACTTGAGACATTTGAGATGGTCTCCTGGCTGTTTGCTGGCATGGGAAGGTGGTGTGATGTGATAAAGGAGATGAATTTTAGAGGAAATCCATCTTTCTTCATGCGTATGGAGCTCACGAGCTGTATCTGAAGCCTTCTACTGAATTCCTTGTGATCTCAGTTAATCTCTCTCTGGACCAGCTTCTCCACTGAGAATAGTGTCTTACAACCTGTTTGGTAAAGCACTTAAAAGTTTTAATCTCTAAATCTCAAACTGCATGGAGTTTTCATGATCATTAATAAAACACTGAGAACTGCATTATTTTTATATTTTTTTATATATAAATAAAAAAATCCTATTTAAACAAAAAAATACAGGTCTACAGTGAACCTACAGTTTAGTGGCCTTTTGCCAGCCTGAAACAACCTTCTTCAGAAACAACAATGAACCTTTGGCAGAAAAATGCTTTTCTTGCTGTATTATCCCTGTATACTGTATAGGATGTAGAGTACTGCAACTCTTTTCTTGCAAAAACAAACAGCTGTGGGCAAAATATTACACAAAAATTGATGAAACTCACAGAAGCTATAAGCACACATTACAACTGATGGAGGCTTTTCCCAAGGAAAGGCAGCAGAAGTATCACACTGGCAAATCTATCACACCATTGAACTATGAAAGTTATACGACATATTCTAGGGTACACTAGTACATTAAAAGAGGACGCCTGTGGCAGTTGTAGAGACTACAAGAGCTTGTAGCCTAAGGCTTACTCTCATTGCAAGGAAAAATGATCTTGCCTTCAATTTCTCAAGATACAAACCAAATGCCTTACAAATTGGTCACATTCCATTTAACTCATATTAATCTACATCATGTTGCCTGGGGGGGTCAAAACCATGGGTTTGTTGTATTTTTCTTTTTTCCCTCTAGACTGTATCTCTATTCTGGCTGTAAAATATGCTGAAAGCCAGGCAAGAGACATTCACAAATATGCTTCTCATTACCAGCGTGCTCTGTACAGTAATGCCTACACAATCACGCTAATGTGCTTTGCTTCAAGTTCATGTAAATCAAGCTTGTGGATCAGCCTATTTTAGCTGTATTAGCACTGTAAGAGTCTTTGGTCAAGGAAAGAAATTATATTGGCATTGCTTTTTCTAACACAAAAGATACAGAGATAGCTTAAATGCAACAACAAGCTCATTAACTGCTGTGTATAGAGTCAGTTTATCAGGAATTTCCAAAACTCTTAATGTAGACCATGCATGATACCGTAATTCAACCTCCAAAGAACAGTCTTTAGGACTGGAAGTTAAGTGCTTTTTCTCTAACTGGCTTCCCTGTGAGGCATGCAAAGGATTCACTGAAAGCTGAATTAAATGCTTCAGACTAATAAGGAAGGCTTTAAGACATTTGAAGATTAAACTGGGCATATTTTGTATGCTCAAGGAAAAAGCTTGCTCTACTTCTTGCCAGTGAAAATAGAGACAACCTCCTAAACATGTCTTTTGGCCTATAAATATTTGATACAAGGAGGTCAGCTCCTATGCCCTTACTGAGGAAAATGTTTCTTCTGGCTATACCAGCTGGGATTTCTCTCCCGTGCGGCCAGAGCAGTGTAGCCAGGACATGCCTTTTCAGTGAAAATCTGCGCACAGAGTAGAGATACGTGGAGATTCCCACAACCCCGTGGCACAGGCTTTGCCCAGAAATGCACAGTTTAACCAGAATGGAATGGCCCATCTTGGACTTGGTGTCCTGATGTTTTCAGGTCCCCTCCCTGTGATTTCCAGCTCTCACAAGACCCTGGCTCAGGAAGACATGTTTCACACCATCCCTTTTTAATCAGATGCTTAGAAGCTGCGCTAGCTTGGACCCTCCCTGTCAAAGGCCCTCCTCCTCATGCCAAAGATTGGTTCTGGTGTCCTCCTTCCTTAGTTACCCTTTCCAAGCCTCTGCAACCTGGCAATATTAGATCACCTTTCTCTGTTGCAGAGGGAAGGATTTCCATGGAGGTGGAGCGCGGTTAGGACTCAGCTGCATGAGAACAAATCTGCTGCTGGGCAAACATCCCCTTTGGGGGCTCCTGGGGATGAAAGGTTGCCTTCCCTGGAGGGCTGAGAAACCCATTCACCTGCATAAACCCCCCAAAACATGGCTACTTGAAGGACAGGCTCTAGCTTGGCCTTTGAGGGGCCTGCTGAGATGCCTCCAGGCTTTGCACACAATCGACAAACCCAAGAGTAGGCCCCCCTGCCACAGCTTATGGGCTCACATATGGCTCTGTGTGGATGGGTGCACCCACACAACATCAACTGGGCAAGGCACTGTGCGCAGAGGTGAAGCAGAGTTGTCTGCAAGGACCCAGTGCTCCTGGGATGACCTACTGGATGCAAACATACCACCGAAACTCCGTAGGCATTGTTATAGGGTTTTTATAATGCATCCCAAGACAAAAAATTGACCCAAGGACCTCACAAAAGGAATCTGAAATCGTGTGTAGATTCACCACACCTTCACCCTCTCTTGCAAACACCAGTTTGACTGAATCCCCATCCATCTCCCTGCACACTGGTACAGGGTGGGGGAGAGCCAGGCTTGTCATCTGCACACTCAGTCCCCTGACGCAACAAGAATGTATTTGCCTTTAACCCCGGCGAAGGTTTCACCTGCTCCCACTGCGTCTTGATAAAACAGTCAGCGCATGAAACCATCACCACGGATATGAACAGATGCAGAAAGGAGAATGGGAACAACAGCGAACGTTATGTTCCTCCCAGAGCGGCGCTCCTGTCGCTGCCCGTGCCACATCTGTGTTTTTGAAGGGAAATGTCATAACATTGCTAATCAATAAGGAGAGTGACAGGACCATTTGTCAAGAGCAAGCCAGCACTGCAGCTGTTGTAGTCATCCTCTCCCTGGGCTTTGCGACGAGAAGCTGAGGGAAGGACCTGATTATTTGCCGGTGGCAGCCCCTGCACGCCCGCAGGCAGCCCCGGTGCAAGGGCAGCTCCGTCCGCCTCGCTCAGCCGCCACGCCAGCCTTGCCGCAGTTGGGCTGAGCGAGCGGGCTCGAAGCCTGGTGGGAAGTATAGAGTTCTGAACAATGGGATGTATAAGACACCAGACACCCTGCAAGGGAGAGACGGTCCTGGGTGTCGGAGGAGTCTGTTGACCTTTAATCCCAAGACTGCTGTTGCATATGCATCACATTTGAACTGCAGATGTTCTTCGCTGCTCCGCCGGTCAGGGCGACAAGCGGCTGATCTTACAGAGGAGGAGGCAGGATTCAGAGAGAACTTAATGAAGACTTTAAACTGCGGGTTGCAATTAAAAGGGCCCGGCGGTGTAAGCGTTGGGGGGGGGTCGCTCAGCTCCTGCAGCTGCTCTGCCTGCAGTAATGGCTGAGAGCTAATGTCCGTGCTGATGGGCACGGCTCTCCTCCACAATGAGAGCAGTCGTGCATGCCGGGGGGCTGCTGGCAGAGGTGACAAAACTGAGATGCCCTTTCCCACCCCATCAAAATAATTCTTAAATTAGGAAATTTATCTTAATCTGACGGTCTATCTAAGCGTTGCGCTGCCACGGATAATGTTTCACCACTTTCCCCTAGATGGCTCTGGCCAGTAAGTAGAAAACGAATAAATATCAATGTAGTGAGGCACAGGGAAACATCTCTTCTTTTTCAGACCATGACCTGCTTGTTCATAGGCAGAGTTTTGCCCTTAACATGGTCCCCGCAATGAAAGAAAGCTGCCTTCTGCAAAACAGAGATCTGCTTCTCTGTTCCTGAAAACAGCCAATTAAAATAAAATCCACATGTCACTTGCAGTGTCTGTACACAACTGTCAGGATGCCGACAGGCTTAAAACGACACAGGCTCAAGCCTGGATTAGACTTCTGAACTATATCCACCAAGGGACGAATATAATATTGATCCCATATGAGGTTCCTGAGTTCAACAGTAAATGCTGTTTAACTAAGAGCAAGGACCAGGATCCTCACCCAGCATCACCTTAGCAGCAGCAAATCCCACCTGAAAGTTGCGTCCTGATGCTCAGGTTCAAACCCCGATGCTGGATCTCAGCAAAGTACAGCCAAACTATTTGTTTTGTAACCAAAGTTTCTTCTAAGTGAAAAGTGCCATTTTTCTGTTATTCACAGTGTTTTGAAAAAAATTGTCAGTTCTGGCAGTATTTTGTTTCCAGAACTTCTTGTCCCAGAACAAAGCATTCCCATAAGGTTGAAGTGCCCCATGTGAACATTTCTGGAATGGAATTTTTTTCAGTTTTCATTTGGAAATGATTTTTTCCCACATGCCATTCATTGTTATTATTTTCGCACAAAAACACACCGACAAGCTTTCAAAGGGCAAACTTGGACCAAAATGCTTTGATTTCATAACAGCAGAAAGTTTTGATTGACCCGAAGTAACATTTTATCAGACCTCCATTTCGCACAGCATTTTGCTTGCACCTAAATGTTTCCATTTTGTTCAGGAACCAGGAAGAATATTTCCACACGTGAAAAGATCTGTTTTACCGTGATCTTACAAGTCCTCCCTGGAGCTGGTTCTCCCTCACTGGTTCTCCAGCTCCAGCCAGAAGCAGGCAAGGCTTTGGCACTGCCCACCACAACAGCCATCACTAGATTTCACCCCTTTGGAAAACCACTAACATTGGGTTGCCAGCCCTCACAGCCTCCACCAAGGGCGAATTCATTAAAGCCGAAAGGTCCGATCAGAATGCATGAAGCACTACAGAAATGGCCAGGTTTGAGAGATAATTTGTCAAAGTATTTGTTGTTTCTCATCTTTTTAAACATGCTGCAGATCTTCAGGCATCTGAATTCTGGCCCGGCGGTCCAAGATGTGGTCATACAAAGAGATGAAATTTTGAAGAAAAGGGGTAGGTCAAGAAGGTTGAATTCATTTTAAGGAATGGTATAGCTTTCATAACAATATATCTACTGCCTGTAATTTATAACCCAGACTGCCATTATGCTCCTGTATCCCTTTTTGTTTCTGCAGTTCCAGTTCAGTGAAGAATTTCAGCATACACCTTGATTGACAAGGCAGATGGTAGCATTGTTTGCTGTTAATGTAAACCTATTATTTAATGTATCTGTTAGTTTTATTATTTTTTTAATAGAGTACTTGTGACTATAAAATTTAATTGACCTTTTTTGCTAATAAATCGCTGTTGGGTTCATTGGGGATTCTACTTTCATCTGCCAATAAAAAGCTGAAGGAAACCTTTTAATCACACTCCCTCTTTCCTCTTCCCTTTCCTGCTTCATGTCCTTGAGCCTCTTCTTATGAGCAGTGTCCTAGAAGAAAAAATATCCAGAGGTGGAATGAGCACCTCTATATATGTGTAAGTCAGGGTTTACACCAGTGAAAGAAATGGGGTTTAAATTGGCCGCGTGATAAATTCTGCCTCTCAAAGTCCTGACATCAGTGGAATGGGGATTTTATCCCAGCAGAACAGAAGCTTTGTTCCCATTTTATTTGCACTGGGCTTTGAAACTTCAGAGCCCTTGATGGCACACTCATGCTTCAAGCAGGTGGAAGGGACAATGGAATCAGGCTGAATATATTGAAAAATGGGGAACTTCAATCAAGAAAAATTGATCATGAATATGTTTGGAATAAGCTTGCCCCTCTTTATTACACAGTTGGGTAGTAAAAAGAGAATATGCTTTGAAGATTTACATATTTTACCAGGAGTACGTGATTAACACAGACACTAGAGCCCCACAGAGGCTCAGCAAGAGTTTGTGGGGGGCACAAGGGGCAGCTGCAGTTCGCCAGCGTGGGTTGCCATGACTCCTGACTGCTCTTGAGTGGCTTGCTTCCTCTCGGTTTTCTCGTCTCCCGATCTAAGGCTATCACCTGGCAGATTTTTATTTTCCCTCTAAGCACTTCAGGCCAAAGCCATTAGAGAGCAGAAAGAGAAAACTTGGTTTGGTTATTTGAACCTTTTTGTTTAGCTGGCTCTGGAGGTAAGTCCATCCAACCAGAGAAAAATAAAAGTCTCTTTTTCAAAACTGTGAATTCATTAAGGGAACTCATATGCAAGAAAAGTGGTGAAGCTGAACAAAATGTAAATTTTGCTGGCTTAGAAAGATCTCTTATGTTGTTATAAGCATCTACTGCTAAGACACTGGATTTCGATTTGAGTTGGGTTTTTGTGCATCTGACTTCTTAACTATGCACCTAAGGTTTTCTAAGGGCTGAGGTTCAGGAAAGGAAATTTGTAGCTGAGTAGGTAGAAGAAGTAATGGAAAGCTTGTGAGCAGACATGCACAGCTTGTGCCTTGCCACCATAAAATCATATCTCTGGGCACAATTCCTGAGCTTTTTGCTCTGCCATACATCTGGCATAGCTCTGATGATTGCTTGAGAAGTAACAAACTAACATGTATATCACGCATGCAGACCAAAGACACAAATAGCACGAGAAAAGCCAAACTGGGCAGTGGGATTTCCCTTTTTTTTGCAATTATCACCACCCCAGACAAGCACAGATCAGAACCATCATTTCCCCTTTTCTTGTCCTATTCAGTGGAAGCAGTTAAAATTGAGAGCGCCATCACCGAAGGTGAACCTGGTGGCAGGCTTATCTCTATGAATGGGGCCTATTCCAGTTAGTAAGAAGTTTCTGCGTACAGTAACCAGAACACCACATCTTTTATGTGCTGCAGGATTGCTACATGAGGTGAGATCAGAGCGGCTGCTTCAAAAGTGGCGTTTTGGGGAGCTGGAATAGAGAGTTCCTATTGCACTGAACCCTGGCTGTACCAGCGACCGCTCCTTCAGAAATCCCTGGCTTTCCACCAGGCAGCCAGAGGATCCTCCTTGACGGTACCACTCCAAGAGAGCAAGGCTCTGATCTGTTAATATGGAAAGCCCTTTCAGAGGTGAGAACAGAATTAGTACTTTTTACACCACGGTTGCGATGCCTTTTCTGATAACAGCGTCAGGCAAACCAGCAGGTGTTGCATCTGCACTGGTGTTATTGTGGAAACCTGGCTGTGATGGGCAGTAGGAAGGCAGGGAGGATGGACAAGTAACCCACTCAGACCTGCATACAACAACTCCACTCCCGTGACGGGTTTCATGCTGTGTTTTACCATCCAGTTAATGGCACCGTGGAAGGAAACATGGCCAATAATTGTCTGATAGCCTTGGGTTCGGTTAGAGTCTCTTTTGAGTGGCATTGCTTCAAAATTCTTTTCAGTGTTATTGGAATAATTTTTCTCCATCTCTCCTATGGGCTGGGAATAACTAATCCTAAATGTTGCCACAACATAATTAAGCAGGCTTGGGGAAATATGGGAACCCCTTTCCTGTATGCAGTATTGCAGACTAAGAAGTCCCTCATCTTGGCCTATTTGTAGAAAATCTTTGCCCTTTTGCCTTGTCTACAAGCTTAAGTTATACCATAAGTGTGATTTCTTTTCTGTAGACCTGGAAGACCTCTTGATCTTGCAGATCAAAAATAACAAATTTATTTCTCTTCCAGAAATAACTCATTGCCTAATGTGCCTTAGCACACAAGCACTATATTCTTTTGCCACTAGAGTCTGGGTGGAGGTGGTTGTACCTCTCTTCAGATTAGGGCTGTCTCATCATATTAGCTTTAAGGCACTGAGGTATTCTTAGGACAACCCATCTCTTCTTTAGCATCATATTATCCATGAAAAGAGCCTCTGCTAAGCAAGGATGACAACATATGAGAGCTTTTTCTCACACCAAGGCAGCCAAATTAGAGGAGGAAACTGCGTCAAGATTGTGCAGGAAGGTGTGGAGCTTCCTGTTCTTGATCCTCTAAGGCAGGAAAGCAGAATTTTAACTTCAAACACACAAGTATTTGACTTCAGTGGGACTAGGCAAGCCTGCAGCACGTATGTGTATGTGAACACTCTCTGGTTCTCAGAAACTGCAACAGTAACAAAAAAAAATTCCTCTGTGATTTCCTTCCTTTTCTTTCAGGCTACCTACCAAAAACTCAGTTCATTAAACAACTCCTCGCTCTTCTGGCAAGTGACATGATGCACAGCTTGAGCCCCAGAGTCTTGAATCTGTGTCTGACATGAAAGTATTTATATTTCTGTGCTGATCTCCACTTCACCTCCAGAGATCCATTCTTTTTGTTTGCTCATTTCTTCTCTGTGCTTCTCCTTTTTAGGATCAGCTCTGACACTTGCAGAAACAATGCACAAAAACAACAGAGTTCCTATAAAATTCATGTTTTCTACCTTGCAAAGCACAGCATTTTGCAAAATAGGGTACAGAAATTTATATTAAATCTTTTTATTTTAGTTTGCAGTAATGGGGAGGAGGGAGGAAGGCATTAAAAGACCAAGCAGCTCTTAGGAGAAGCCTCTTCTGACATCAACTGGTTTGAAAGTAGTGGGACTGGCGACCTCATGCCACTTACTTCAGTGAGATTGAGCCTGAATCTACCTCTGCGTCTCATTAATGCTGCACTAAAATGCATGATATGTTTTACCATCCTAACACCTGCCTTATACAAATGAGAAAAACTGGTTTACGCGGCTGAGGAGCAGCTCAGTATCTTGCTGCCATGAGACGGCAAATATCACTCTGGATAGATAGAAATTGTCAGAGGATAGTTGCAATGACTTCCATTTGTCCCTCTGATGTGACTGGGCAGTCTTTAGGACAACACTGAATTTTATTCTATATTCAGAACATTGTCCTGTGAAGTTTTCCCATGTCAGCTAGGGTGATTTGAAAACAACACGTCAGCTTTACCAGTTTGCTCTATAGACCAGTTACAGCTCTGAGCCTGTCTCCCAAATGTTTCTGCACCAGGCAGACATTTAGTGAGCCACAGGAGTGCTTATGTCAGTGTGAGGTTTCCATGGGATGAAAATGTGGTGGGTAAGTTACTCTGAGAAGACAACTGAGTTAACTACATTTAAAATTAAACACATATGAAAATTTAGGCCACAGTATTTTCAGTCTTGTTATAGAAAGAATAGAGCCTTATATCTGAGAACTGCAGGGATTTGCGAGCTCCAACACAGGACACTTCCTGAGGACAGGAGCTCTGGTTTTTAAACCCATTGTTGCTCACTAACTGCTTAAGCTCTAGTGACAGAAATGGTGAACACATTAGTAACTGTTGCCTGCGGTCCTTCCTCTGTTACCCGCATGGCAGGGAAGTGATCTCCTGTCTCGCAGTGAGCCCTGCAGTGAGCCCTTCTGCCTCTTTCACACAGTCTCAGGGAGATCCTGACTTTGCATCTGCAGAGACACAAGGAGAAGAGTCTAGGACACGGTAAGCAAATATTCACAAAAATAAAAATACCAAGGTATTTCTTTGACAATACTAAGTCTTCCCATGTCCTGTATTGCCTTTTTCCCTACCTCCAATGCACACCACTCTCAACAGTTGAAGTGACAAGATGCTTGACATTCAGTGTAGGTGAATTCAAGACTAAATCTAATGGGTATTGTCCCTCTATGACAGAGGGAAAATGGACTGCGAGACCAGCCCATAGTCACAGAGCACGTCTGCTAGCATCTACCTACTCTATCTTGACTCGGTGCTTTTAAAAGATGTAAGTTGTTGACACAAAGATGCAAGAATAAAAGTTTGCAGCAGTCTTCTAATTTCAGCCATCAGCAGCCTTTGCCATACCCTTTCTGCAGGGTGAAATGAGGCTGTAAGGACTGAAAAAGGCATCCCTAGGGTGCCAAGGGAGATGTCGTATTGCAGGCACACAGGGACACCCTGCAGCCATGGCAGTGGGCATCAGTGTCCCAGAAAACATTTTCCCTGTCATGGCATAGTCTAACAGCTGAAATCAAGGCCACCATCTTTAGCAGTTCTTTGAAAAATGATTTTCTTGCCTTCCCTCTCTACAAGGTCTTTGAGACAAACCAGCCTATTTCTCTCAGTCAACATGTAAGTAACTTATTCAATCAATCTCTAATCTCCCAAGAGCACTATAATATTGCTGCAAAGCTTAGAAAAATATTCCCCGATGTTTCTGAGGTGGGTTTCAGGATAAATAACTTGCTCAAACTGTCTTTCTCTTTTTTCTGGCAAACTCAGCTCAACCATGAGTCCAAACACAGATATTAGACGAATCACCAGCTCCTGGGAACAGAAACCTTCTCCCTCTTCCAAATACACCAATCACTATTTGCCTACCAGCCTTTTTTATTACACAGGAATCTCAGCTGGAAATAATTGGCAGCCTGCACAGCTTCTGCTTGCTGCAGCTTTTAACCCTGAGCACTCCTGATTAGACTTTGGGAAGTACTCATCTCATCACTGATCGATCACTGATCCAAGTAGTATTTAAAATCAGCAAATGCATATTTAAATTCCAGAGAAAGGCAAGGGTTTGAGCTCTAGATCATAGTTTTTCTTCTGTAGATCTTCTTACATGTTCAGAGTTACGTGAATCCAGCATGATTTGTGTATGGGCTTCTTCAGGAGAGATGCTAGAAGTTCAGGGCTCCAACAGGACTCAGTCAATTTACTTTATGAAGGACTGATCCAGTCAGGCACCACAGCAGAGAAAACACGGGAATGTATACTGTCAATGACCAGGACAGAGATAACAAAAGTGATCCTGGTAGCAGAAATATTTCAATGCTGCTGATAGGAAAGAATATCAATATACAATAATGTATGAGCACTATATTACTCCTGCTTTAGGCAACAGCTGTATCCCTGAGTTGTTTCCCCATCAGGAGTGAATGACAGAAGGGGATGAGGGCAAGGAAGGGAACATGGCATTGGAAGGACTTCAATGTGCCTGTCTTCTGCATGCGAGGTCTCCAGGTCTGCTCTCCTCAGACTCAGCCTGTGCCCTCCATACACCTCAGAGTAACTGGTACGGACATAGACACCTTGCTGACAATCCTGCTCTTCAGGCAATTTTTTCCAGTGTGGAGGAACAGATTCAGTTACTCCTCACCACCATACTGTCTCAGGCTGAGCTTTCAGCTACTGAAGTGTTTCTTCTTTGAAAATAAATTCCTTGGGGTGGTACTTTATTTGGCTTGTAAATGATCATAGAAAGTACAAATTAATAAAGTAATAATAGTGTTTTGCCTTCTATCTTGATATTTCTCTTTATATTGACATTGGCATGTATGTGATCCAGTGGGTCACATTGAATTGATGAGGTGAGCATGATGGTAGGATACAGCTGACTTTTCAGCTTGACTAACCAGGTGCCTCTTTAGAGCTGGATCAAGTGGTAGTGACTGCCAAGTCTGAAACAAAACTCAGACAGGCCAGAGAGCAAAGCACAGAGAAAATTGGCTTTGTGAAGATACAATCGTGTACAAAACACCTGTCCCAAATCTTGTGACTCCCCTACATCTGAGAATGGTCAGATCTCCAATGTAACCATTAGGTTTCAGAGTTGCTTGTGAATAACTATTTGCACAGAAGTGTTCCTGAATGAAGAGTTCTACTGATACATAGGAAACCAACAGACAATAAAAGGGAGATGCATTTATGTGGTTGTCTGTCTATATATAAACCCTTCTTTTGCCGAGCACTCCTGTGGCAACAGTCACCAAACAGAGATGGGGCCAGGTGCTGCGGCTCAAGAATACACAACATTATTACAGGGCCTTGTAGGACTAATTGCTTTTCTTGTAACTTCTGTATTGCAAGCAGCTCGTATGCAGGACTCTTGTGATATCCTTCCTTCTTCTTATGGCTTGGACTCAAAGGTGCATGGGAGGGAACACATCCCAGCTCGGAGGGCCAGGGAGATGGGGCCTACCCTTGCATGAGGAGAGGGAGCTCAGGGTGTCCATGGCTTTAGGCAGACACACCTGGGAGGCAGGTTTCACCAAGAGTTCTGGGGTTTAGCTGCAAATGTGCCTGCCCGTTGGACCAGCCGAGAGCACTGCATCCCGCTCTGCCGTGGGCTGCTGGTGTACACGCCTGGGTGGAGATGTTCTTCCCGTCATTCAGGCTTGCTCTGATCCCACTCATGAAACCTGGGACAATGCAAGGACCTTGTCAGGCAGCCCCTTGAGGTCAGGTTTGATTTCAGGGGAATCTGAAGCAGCAGCCAGAAGACAGCAATTTCCTATTGCATTCTGGCAATGAAATTACTCAGTATTTTGTACCCTCCTCCTAATTATAAGACAAATTTTTGCACTTTTATTTATATTTACAGATGTTTGCATTTGGGAGACCTGTTGTGTTTAATTTGCCTCATCATTATCACCACCCTTATTATTCTTTTACCCCTGAGTTGTTAAGGGAAACAGCCCTTTGCCCTGTCTATTCTCACACTTGAGTTGCTAAGGGAAACAAAGCCTTGCATTTGAAAATAGGTTGTGCCCTTCTGAAATGTGGTGATATAATTGGTCCAAAAATGGAAAAAAAGTCAAAATACAGTGATAACATGATAGTCAGTCACAAAGTCTGCAAAACAGAGATGGTACTAGTACTTACTTAAATTAGGAAAGAATTCCTTGGGTCCAATAAAAAAATAGTAGACAAAGAAAAATGTTTCACGCTTTTACAGATGTATTTCACAAAGTCTGTTTTTGTTCCTAAAGTTTCTGGATAAAGTTTGAGCTCACAGCTCTGATGAACTGCCCTTATGTTCCCAAAGGCAGAATTTCTTTTTCCCTTGAGGGAAATAGAAAGTCAACAGAAGACACTATTGAACTGTTAGATCAGTGCCCAGATCTAGCCAGGCTTTGAGAAAGGAAAGTATGCAGCAACACTAGCCTTTAAAGACGTCTGTTTAAAAGTTTTCAGATATAATAGGGTAAGGATAAACGTTAATAGTGTGAAAAGATTTCAACAGAGAGAAAAGAATCAAATGTCTGACAGCAAAATGCTAGTTAAAAATAAACATAATCATGGAAAGATGATTAGAATACTGCAAAAAAATTATACACACAAATTTGAAAAGGAAAAGCAATTATTACTCTATTAAACTGGGCTTTTATAACATTTCATTGCTTCTAGATTTGCAGAAATATTCTGTACACTTCAAATCCCTTGCTATTCATTATCTTCTATGCTTGATGAAGATTGAAAAGACCACATAAACCTATGAATAGGGATGTTTGCATGTATTTCCTATTTCTCATTTCACTCTATATTGGTGAAGTGTATAATCAGGATATTTCATCTCATTATTTTTTTTCCCAGTCAGTACAATAAGTACATTTCAAATCAAGCTTGGTATGCACTTCCTGATTTTCTTTTGGAGGTCATTCAAAGACAATATCGACATTGTCATCTCATTTCATTCTTTGAGGAGAATCTATTTTGTTTGAGCCAACAGAGATCTCCCACTAAGGTACAATAGAGAAGAACATTGTCCTACTTTGATTAAAGCTGTGTTCAGAGCAGCAGTTCCATTTGGCAAAGGATTTTGAGACTTTGACCTTTATCTTCCGCTCATATTGCAATTGCCTCCTCCCCTGCCCCCGAATGCATGAGTTGTCTTTGAAATGAGAAAAAAGCAAAACAAAACAATATTTTCAGGTAGGTTAATAATCCTAATTTTTTTTTGTCTTTTCTTGAGATGTAGTTAGCACTAGATGAAAGTTTTGTAGAGCAGATGAATGTTGGTGATGAAGCACTGGCTCATGAAACCAAGCAACATTCCAGGCAAGTGTCACTGGGAGAGGACCTCCACTATGAGCTCTTCTTGCCTGGTTTCCCACCAGCTCATTGGCATGGCTGGTGGGACACTGAGTCTTCCCATTCCCTTAGGGCAGTGTTAGTTTACAAGCTGACCCTGCTCAAGGGATTGCAGAGTTTCTGTGCTCTGCATCTTCCTTCAGTCTAGGATGGGAGCCCTAGAGGCATTCATTCTTCTTTTAGAAACCTCAGGGAAGCTGGTTCAGCTCTGCTGCTGAGTATCTGCACACTGTTAAATCCTTGCCTGTGCTAGAGCTGTCAGGGCTCCCGAGGTCTCCGCCTGAAAGAGTTTCCTCCAGACAGAGGTGAGAGGGGACCGGGAGCCTGAAAGCCCTGGACGCTGAGTGAGTCAGTCAGCTGCCTCGGGGAATGCATTCTCTTAAGTGTAGGTGCTCTCTGAATATATGTAACTAAACATTTAAATTATACCTAAATGAAACCCTGCCTGATTTTCTGCAGCTAAACTGAATGGCTGTATCTTTCATGCTGAAAGAGATACTCTTCTTACCCCAGAGTGGCTATTTTTATCATGGAACAGACACTCAGAATGGTGATATTAATAACTTAAAGCTCACAGTTTTTAAAAAGGTGGGGGGGGAGGGGTGTAGGTTGTGCTTGTTTTTTTTTTAATTGAAACATCAAAAAAGCTCATTTAAAATGTTGAAAACATAGTGAAAAAGTATTTCCCATTTCTCTTCCAGAGCTTTATTTTGGCCAAGTCAGGTCAGTTTTGCAAAACGTTGCATATTTGATGAAAGTGACATTCTGAGGGAATGACAGCCTGCCAAAGTTTTGGGGTCCATCTTTAACCGCAGCTCTGACAGCTGCAGAAGGGCTGAGCTGTGCAAAATGCCATCAGTGGAAAATCCCGTAGATTTCTGTTTCTTCCATGGGATTCATCTGGACGGTGAGAGGAAAATGGAGCTCACTTTGTATCCAAGTCTAGGGGTTTGATTTACCTCTACAGAACCCTTGCAAATGTCTTTGGAGCCGTGTGGGTTTAAGTCAGTCCGGCAGGACGCAGGTCATTCTGGCCCCTGCCCAGGAAAGCGTTTAAGCACATGCTGAACTGGAACCATGCCACCAGTCCCCTCGTGGGCTCCGCAGCCCAGGCGGCTGAATGGGACTGTTCTGCAGCGTCTGGTCCTGGGGAGCACATCTGGGGAACACATTCGGCCGCGCAAACTGTTACATTCGGCGCAGGTAGGGCTGCAGTGCCGTCTCGGTTGGGGTTGTCTCTAATGATGTACACGTCTATCATCCAGCATAATGGGGCCACGACCTACCCTAATAACTACACTCACGTGTACAGAGCCTGCATAAGAAGAACGTTGTTTGAGTTGTGGTGTAAAAGCACACAGCAATAACTTGTGGCGTACCCTGACTGAAGTTGCTTAATCCACTGCCAGAGGGCAGAGGAGGTGTAGTGTAATGGGGTAATTTATCTTTAGCCAGGGCAAATGAGGCGCTAATACTAGGAGTCAGTCTGCCTTGAGGAGGCTGAGAAAGGCTTTTCTTTGCCCTTTTTTCCTAAGCAACTAAGAACATGAAGCCATTTGTGAATTATGCCACGTTTTGCCCAGGTAAGTAATTGTATTGCGTAATGTGCTCTATTTACTGTACCACTTTGTACTCATAGGCTTTTTCAACCTCAGATTACTAGGAAGACATAGACTGCAACTGGCAATGTCCTTTTCTCTCTGAGATTATGGTCTGCTAATAAAAATATACATCGCTACTTTGCCCTCAGCTGCAGCAACACACATAAAATCAAAGGTCAAGTGATAGTGATCTTGTTCAGATCTAAAATTAATGAATGTTAAATTCACAACTAGTTCTTAATCCAAAGACTTTTCGGAGTGAAAGGTGTTTTTTTTAACATCATAATGATATCCCTTGTGTCCCTGAAGCACCAAGAACTCAGTCATGGACCCATGGGTCATTGAGGCCCTCCTGGCTCCTAGTTGTCACATGGACCACAGGACAGCACTTGCTCTTTGATGAAAGAGCTTATTTGGAAAATGAGTAATTGGCCCATAGGAGCTGATGCCAGGAGCTGGTTGGAAGCACGTGGTGACTTGTGGATACCACTCCATGGTATGATCGTGACCTGCTTAGGTAGGAGAGTCATCTGAGTTATGAAACCCTTACAATCAAATAACACCAGTTATCATTCAGAGCTGCTCTCACTGTTCACAAACACATACAGCCCGACCCTCCAATGCCTTCCGTTGTACATAGCCTCCTGTTTGCAGGGAAGCAACAATTTGAAACGACATTAAACCAGAACAAGATATCATGCCTTTTGCATTGTTATAAGGGCTTTGCAGTGCAACAGACAGGGTCACAAGAATAATTTTAGACAGGGTATGGAGACCTGCTATCCTAAACCGCAGCATAACAGCACTCTCAGCAAGTGGAGTCGTCAAACCACAACCTGGAAGCTCCATGCTAGTAAAACTGGAATCTAGGCAAGAGGATGCAAGTACCAAAGACTTAATGTTTTTTCATAGTTTGACTTCAAAAGAAGACACAGGTGGCCCCTTACTCTCCCAGGATTCGTCCCACTTTGTTTTAATATTCAGTAGATGGCTTGCAGAGTTAGGGTTGTCGTCTTGGCTATTACAAGGAAATGTCAGCAGAGAGTCTGTGAGAAATGTCCTGTTAGCTCACTGAGTCCCAGACTCAGCTGCTTGGAATTGACTGGAGACATTTTTAGCTTTTGAAATTAATAATTTGAAAATTATGCTCTCCCTGCTCGTAATGACTTCATTCTGTCTTCAGAAGCAAAGGAAACTGTTCTAAACAGCAGTTGCTACATCAAAGTAGGTCTCATTAAGTGATATTGTAATGCACAAGCACAGGTACTGGTGTCATGGATGCTATTTTATAACTACTTAACTGCAGAAGTAATGATACAGCAGAAGGTGGGAGTGAACATTAGCAGTGATCTTTATTCTGCTGGATGCTCTCAGGTTATATCAGATTTTCTCTTTGTTTTACATTTTCTGAAATGTACTACATTAAACCTCAAGAGCAAAAATTAAGAGCAGCTACTGTCACATGCATAAAATGTAGAATAGATTTATTTTTGACAAGGACAAGTTTCTAAAAAGAATATTATGCCGTGCCTGGAAAAATGTAGTAAGCTCTCAAACCAGATTCAAGCCAATTTCTTCAGTAAAGCCCTGGTTAAGAGAAAGACTCGAGGTTGCTGAGCTTTTTACTTAATTGCCTTAAATTAGGCGGAAGTATTGAAAAGAGAGTTTCACATTTAACTCGTTCTTTGTGCGGATACAGTAACTCCTTGCCAATGGACTGTATTAAAGACATTGTTTTATAATGAGATGTGAAGCAAAGGGAAAGACATTTGCAGAGGTTATGGGAAGAAGACCTGGAAGGCTCACATGGAATTTCAGATCCACATCAAACACTGCAAGCAATAGGAAGTTCTCTATGCATATTTCACAAACAGCCAGTAGCTCCAGTTTTCCAGTGCCCTGGGTTACATTTTAATCCAAAGGCATAACACTCTCACTGTTTAAATAGATGATCAATCAGAAAGGCCATTCTTGGGTTCACTTACACTCCACATAGCCATGGTCAACCATTCAGTACCTTTGACCTGACCTTTGAACGGAAAAATGCAAAGACAGCAACAGCCGGGTTTAGAAAGAAAAGCACCTAACAAAAAGGCAGAGAAACATTTTCACAACAATAGGAACTGTTTCATAAAATGCTGACTACAAGCTAGACGTAGAAATTTGCCTGTTACGAGAAGAAACTCTTCAAAGGTTTAGTCAAATTCAAGGAAAGTTTTAATATGCAGCAGCTGCTGAAAGCAAAACTTGCAGGGGTTAACTTACAACCACAAAAAAATTATTAGGTTAGTGACTCTGGCATGTAATAGAGACTGCCTTTCTGTTGTGACTATGCTAGGATATTGCCTTTGCCATTTTTAAAGGCAATGTTCTTGATCTGAAATTGAAAATACTGCATACATGTGGCAAAGAAATATGGAGGTAATTCAATCGGTCACATACTGACCAGCTTTTCTTAAATCAGCACTTTGAAATTAATGTGTCTTTCAGATCTGGCATGTGTTTGTTATTTGAGTGGTTTTCTAGAGGTATTGTGATTAAAATACCTGTTTGTCAATTGCCTCATTTGTCTTGGTTTATCAGATTACAAGACTCAATTACAGTCTTCCAACCTTTAAGGTAGTTTGCATGTAACTCACTCCTCCTCTCTCCTTCTCTCTCACTGAGATTACATTAATTTCTAATTTTGTGAATAAGCTTTAAATTTATTTAATGGAAAATAATCAAACTGCTGTTCTCAACTGAAATATCTAGGAAATTATAGAGTAGATATTTTCAGTCATATGGGTCTTGGTACAGATTTGGAAGCTAGTACATCTTTTTGTATGTCCTATTCTTATGTACTTACTAATTCCAACAACAATTAAACTGTCAGCTTTTTGAAAACTGGGGTCCAAAATTGCATCTCTCCCATAAGAAGAGAATTCAGCAAAAAGTTCAGTAGGGCACATTTCTTGCAATGCTGAAACATTCGTTCGTATTTCTTCGCCCAGTTTCTGGGGAGCATATGATGATACACTCTCAATTACATGTGAGTGGTTTGTACAGCTGGAATCTCCCAAAAAAAAGGAAATAGAGTAAAAACACAAGAATGCTGCAACACACATAGTAATTTAAGATTTAATGCTATGGCACTCAAAGAGAGTAGTGGGAAAAAAAGCTGCTTAAAATAAATCTTCTAAAAGTCACCTTCAATGAGCACTCAACTGTTCATGTTTTATATCGATACATATTGTTGCATTTTGGAAAGGATTATTTACTTCTTGCAACATATGTACTTTACTTTTTTCTGTAACAGATTTATTATATACATGAATATCTATGTTTTACAAGCTGTATCTCAGGAACTCATCTGCAAATTCTTCAGTTTACATCCATAATGAGATATCAGAGTTGCTTTACCACCAGCCTCCCTGGGGCGAGCCCATTCATAAACACCAGTTTGTGCAAATGTGTGTGTATGTGCATGTGTGGCAGGGCCATCCCCTTTACCAGCCACTTTTGGATATTCATTCCTTTTCCTTGAACAAGCAGATAAATCAGTATTATAGATGCAACACATTTTTACTCCTCTCCGTCTGCTCAGTGTTGCTGCTGCCCGCCTCTCAGCCTGGGGTATGGGTGGCACAGGGGCAGGAGGGAGGCAAGGCACTTCGCTCCCTGCCTGTGCCCTGCGACACCGCCAGCATCTCTGGTGTGGGACCGCTTCCCTGGTGCACCCCGAGGAGGACAGAGTGGGGACGGTGGCACGCAACCCATGCTCCCTCTTCTCCATGCCACCACCCTGTGGAGGCTGCTCCCGCAGCAACTGATCACGGGGAGTCCACGGGTGGTGGTCCCCTGCAGTGCCTCCCAGGGCGTCCCTCACTCCTTCTCACGCAGCTGGGGGCTGCCCATGGGGCAGCAGTGCCCGAGGCACGTGGGCATGACAAATCACCTGGGTACCTGCACAACCCTGGGACGTGTGACATACGGTGCCCACCTATGCACAGGGCAGGAAAAAAACCCTGACAGCCCCCGCGAGTGGCAGGGCAATGCGTCTACATTTTGCGGGCTGCGTGCTCAGAAAGTGTCCGACAACCCTGTTCAAACAATCCCGTTGGACAAAAATGCAAACAACTTCATGCACAGAAGGTCTTCTTAAAAATGCCTTTCATTTTAAGAAGGGGGAAGATTTGGGATCTGGGCAGTGGTGAATTAGATTGCTGACCTCTTATCTTGAGAGGCCACCAATGTTTGAAGACAGCCCGATTCTTGAATGAAATTGCTTTGGGTGGTCCTGGTCTGCTTAGGAAAGAAATTTTTGGTTGTGCTGAAAATAAGGGCATGAGAGTACACGGACATAAACACTGAATTCAATCTCTCTGCAGAGTGAGGGAGGGGGCCTTAGGCCAAAACAGAGGTGCATTAATGAGCTTACATCAACCAAAAGAAATGACTAAGTACCTGTGAGTTATATTGGTATTAACTGAGGTTGTCATGTATGGCTCTATTGATTTAATGTAATAGAAAATGCACAGCGTGATAAAATAAGGTATTAACATCCTTTTATCAGCCAAAAGTAATTTTCAAGCATGAATATATTGTGAGCGTATGAAATTGAAACTCACTGACAAATTCTGAGAAAATTACTCTTATTATGGGCAATTTCAAATAAAAACAGGTGTAATGATGTGTTTTATGTTTGTGTTTGCAAAGTTCCCCCCACCAAAAACTTTTCAGCACCACGGACTTTTAACAGGTAGGAAATAAGAAACTCTGTAGTAAATCCCCAGCCTTCCTTTTCTCATATCCAGCTCTCCAGAAAGACAGCGCATTTAGGAAACAGGAAATTTTGGGACACTGTGTAGATCTCTGCATATCCCAAACTACCTTTCCCTGTTGTCAGATCTGAGGGATTCTTGTTGTGTTTTCTTGCCCTCTCTTGCCATGATGGATCTGCAAAGCGATATCACCTGATAGCATTTCTTTCTGTTACCATATGTCACTTAAAAAACAAATTTTAGAAAACCTGGGCAGTACAGCAAGCCTGCTGGCTTCTCAACCTGCTTTGACATATGCAGGAGAAGATTTAAAGCTGTCAGATTGTTGGATGGTTGCCATGGGATTGCAAAGGGGGAGAGAGAAATCCCGGCGCAAGATGCAGATGGAAGGCTGGCTGCAGTGGCTGGGCTGACCTTGTTCTCGGGATACCCATCTGAGAAAGCATCCCTGAAGATCTGGTTTAATATTATTGTCTTTAAGCCTATTTACCATGACATTTTGGGCAACTTAGATTAGGAAATCAGGATAGGATATTTGTCTAAATCAACATGCAGACAAACACCTGAAGCAGCTGAATTGCTGTCTGAACTCTGCCTGACCAGAGCAAGTAGAACGCGGGGTAAATATAGAGCGTAATACACGTGGGAACTGTACGTGAGTACCCTTGCCATGTCTGCTTTCTATTTGGCTAAACACACATGCAACTGTCACCAGTGCTCCTGCTTTGGTTGACCTCTGTGCTATTTGAACTATTTGTCTTGCCGGTTGGAAATTTTCTGAGCAAAATAGACTAATTGGCCTTGATTAACAAGCATCTGGTGTGAGTGCAAACGGTTATTTGAGCAATAATGAGAAAGAACATGGGGAAGCAAGTTGGCAGCCTAATTTCTGGCAATTGATCGGTTCCCCATCCCCAGGCAGCTGAATTCCTTTTTCTGGCAAGGTGGGGGAGGTGTTTCTCCACAAGCAGCCTGTAATCTGGCTTTTTTAAACCAAACTGCTTGGCATGCTTTCTCATGGCTCTCCCATGCAAACCAGAGTCTGCAGCCCAGGCCTTAATGGTACAATCAGCGTGAGGGCATGTGAGACTGGACTCTGTTCTTTCCAGTCATGTTCTTCAGCGAAAATGCTAAATGTTGCAAAAGCAGAAATAGTTTGCTCCTTTTCTTTGTACCTGCTTTGAAGTCTGCATGACGACTGTTCTTAAATAATGCTTACAACAGATGTGCCTGGGATGCTTGGATTTAGGATTATATAAGTAAATAAACTTTCTGAAACTTCCAGCTACAGATAACTCAGCATAGGTTCAAAAATGTATTTTGTATTTCCTTTAGCTGGGTGGGCTGACCAATCTAATAGCTTTCTACAATGACATGACTGGCTGGGTAGACGAAGGGAGAGAAGTGGATGTTGTCTACCTTGACTTCAGCAAGGCTTTCGACACAGTCTGATATCCTCCATGATATCCATGATATCCTCCTAGGGAAGCTGAGGAAGTGTGGGCTGGATGAGTGGTCGGTGAAGTGGATAGAGAACTGGCTGAATGGCAGAACTCAGAGGGTTGTCATCAGCGGCG
>Ga0065711_1000354_pt1 | contig 104278 bp, 66 predicted proteins | sample Hoacrofraction12_FD_59098 | JGI IMG/M metagenome (GOLD analysis project Ga0065711, IMG submission 59098) | Hoatzin crop microbial communities from Cojedes, Venezuela - Epithelial fraction 12 v2 (version 2) | ecosystem: Host-associated > Birds > Digestive system > Esophagus > Crop | place... | reverse complement strand
GTCCTGTGCAGCCTGCTGTAGGTGACCCTGCTTTGGCAGGGGGGTTGGACTGGATGACCCACAGAGGTCCCTTCCAACCCCTACCATTCTGTGATTCTGTGATAGACAGAGCTACAGTCACAGGTGCTGAGTGAGCAGAAGTCTCCTCTGGTTTTATTCAGCTTCACTGTGAGACTTCAGAATTCATTGCTTTCATTTTCTGTTTCTTGAGTTGTCAAGCAGTATGTAGCAAGCCCAAACCTTTTCTTTACTGTAGCTAGAATGCTATGAAGTTTTTTGAGCTCAGAGGGACATTCGCAAAGCTGGTGTGATTTCCAGTGTGAAGAAGCCTTCCGACATTATCTGAGGCAAAGTAGTGTTGAAATTCAGTCAGATTTTCACAGCAGTTGCACAAAATATCTGACTTTTAAATTGGTGTTGGTTCACGAATCTGCATGAAAACTGGCAGGCTTGGGAACTCTGGGCTAATAAGTATGTAGTCCATGTCCTACCTCCTTATTTTTATTTTGTGATCTTTGTGGTGCCCTCATCGTACACAGCTATGATGTACAATGTGGGGTGGTGTTGTGGTTTAGCCTGACTGGATGCCAGGTGCCCACCAAAGCTGCTTTATCACTCCCCTCCTGAACTGGGCAGGGGAGAAGAAGTACAATGAAAAGCTCATGGGTCAGGATAAGCACAGGGAGAGATCACTCACCATTTACTGTCATGGGCAAAACCAACTCAACTTGGGGAAACCGGTTTAATTTATTACCAACCAAATCAGAACAGGATAACGTGAAATAAAACCAAATCTTAAAAACACCTTACCCCCACTCTTCCCTTCTTCCCAGGCTCGACTTCTCTCCTGAATTCTCCACCTCCTCCCCCCGAAGTGGCGCAGGGGGACGGAGAATGGGGGTTGTGGTCAGTTCATCGCATGTTGTTTCTGCTGCTCCTTCCTCCTTGATGGCAGGACTCCTCACACTCTGCCCATGCTCCACCGTGGGGTCCCACCCATGGGAGGCAGTCCTCCACGAACTTCTTCAGCATGGGTCCTTCTCACGGGGTGCAGTCCTTCAGGAACAGGCTGCTCCAGCGTGGATCCCCTGTGGGATCACAAGTCCTGCCAGTAAACCTGCTCCAGCATGGGCTTCTCTCTCCACAGGTCCTGCCAGGAGACTGCTCCAGCGTGGACTTCCCATGGGGTCACAGACTCCTTTGGGCATCCACCTGCTCCAGTGTGGGGTCCTCCATGGGCTGCAGGTGGATATCTGCTCCACCGTGGACCTCCATGGACTGCAGGGGGACAGCCTGCCTCACCATGGTCTTCTTCACAGGCTGCAGGGGAATCTCTGCTCCGGCACCTGGAGTACCTCCTCTACCTCTTTCTTCACTGGTGTCTGCAGAGTTGTTTCGCTCTCATATTCTCACTCCTCTCTCTGTCTGCTGTTGTGCAGCAGGCTTTATTTCCCCCTTCTTAACTGTGTTATCCCAGAGCCGCTACCACCGTTGCTGATGGGCTTGGCCTTGGCCAGCGGTGGGTCCGTCTTGGAGCCGGCTTGCACTGGCTGCATCAGACATGGGGGAAGCTTCAAGCAGCTTCTCACAGAAGCCGCCTCTGTAGTCTCCTGCTACCAAAACCTCGCCACGCAAACCCAGTACAGGTGGTAAAAGGGTAAAAGGGCAGCTCATTCTTCCTTCCGAAGAGAGCAGAGTGTAATGGTTGCTGTGTTTTATCTCCTGGAGCAGCCTGCCTCTGGCTGCTTGGACACGAAGAGCAGGTAATGGTTTCCCATCCAGGCTACAATGTCATGTAATGGTCTGCACAAGTAGTTCCTAGAGTCTTGGTAGTTATTTTTAAACCTTCTTTGAAGTATTTACGCTTACAAATAATCAGTTTGAAACCTGCTGTTATTTGAGTTTTAATACATCTAGAACACGCCATTCCAAGATTGGGACTATCAGCTGTTATTTCATTGGGAATTACTGTAGTTTACGTTGTGCAGTGCTTATTTCTGTACATGGTAACGTGAACCACAGCTGAGAAGTTACTGGAGCATTTTTGCCTGTAGATGTTATTCATGTTTGGTTTTATTTAACATGAAGCTAAACTTTTCTTTTAATGGAATCAGTATATTTGTCTTTGTGAGTGGTTTATTCAAAATAAATATTGAGGAGAAAGATGTTTTTGTAGCTAGGTATTTGAAGCATGAAAAATTAACCTGCCCTGGAGGTGTGAAAGTAACAGACTTGTATAATTTCAGTAAAAAAAGCAAAGTTTTGATGTTGATGTTTTTTCGTTATCAAAAATTGGAAATTTCACACAGGTTCTGTGAACTGCTGTGGTTTCTGGTGTAATGCTTCATAAGAAAGCAAGCAGAGTCAGAACAAATTATTTGCAGCTCTAAGGAATGTATTTATATGAGCTGCTGTAATGTTTTATTTCCACTCTGGTAGAGATTTCTCAGATTGTAAGGATGGATTCCTTTACAGCCTCACCTCAGGGAATCTAGCAAGTCTCATGCAAGTAAAAGCACCTTCAGAATAATTGTTCCATTTCTCTTTCTCTCTCTCTTTTTTTTGTGAGATTTGTTTACCTCAAGCGTCACAAGTTGTCAGACTTTGGATCTATACCCTTCTATACCTGTGATAAATAATGTTTTGTGTTGTTTTAGGACGTACTTGGTAAACAAATACCAGAATTACTGTCCAGCAAAAAATTTTTCACATTTATTTAGCTATTGTAGCGCCGTGTTGGTGGAGTGATAAGTAGTCCTTCAGAGATTCTCCTTTTTCTGAAACTGAGTGCTTTAGTAGGGAGGAATGAAGAGGTTTTTTTTCTCCCAAGATTTTGTTCCTTAGTACCTAGTTTATTATTTTAAAATAAATATATACATGAAGATAGAAAAACATTTATTTCAAGGAGGTCCAAATACTGCTGTATTACCTTGTGCGACAGGAGCATTTACATGGGGTCGCTTCAAATCAGGTTGCAGCCTTGTGTAGGACAACGCGCAGAGACAGTCAAAGATTGAAGCTACATTTACACCGGAGTGTTTATTGCTACTCTTCTGCAGGTGTAACTTACACTGGCAACAAAGTGCATAAACTTTGCTGGGAAGCACACTTTTTTGTCATCACAGTTGCATCTGTTCAAGATCTTTTGCCGTTAGTTTATAAGGGGAGGGGGTATGCATCAATGTTTCCCATATGCTTTAGCTGGGGGTTAAATCTTCATCCTTATCTTGAAAAAAATTTGCTGTGGAGTAGCAGAAGGCAAGACAGTACTGAAGCTGGAGAGTCTCCATCAAATAGAGGAGTTGAAAGGAGAAGGAAGCCCAGGGGTTTGGCGTGCTGTGCTCAGGGGCACTTGGGCAAGAGTTGAACCTGGCCGCGAAAGGGTGTTTTCCTTACGCGCCACTGCTTTGTGGCTTTGGATTTTGAGGTTTCCTCTCTGTAAGTGTGACACTTCCCTGGCCGTATTGGTGCATGTGTAAATCAAGCTTTCCCCTGTGAAAGAAAGTAAGTTGGTAAATGAGCAAATAAACACTTTCGCAAATATGTAGAAGTTTAGCAAATAAATATGGCAGTATTTCCTTTTGAGGTATTGTTATCTGTTAAATGTTACTGTAATTAGTTTGTTGTGTCCACAAAATCTTGAAATGCAACTGCTTCTAAACGTGGGTTTTCTTTTTTTAGCACTGGTTGGACTATTCAAAATTCATTAAGAAGCAAATAAAAAGTAAGTACCATGTCTCTGCCTGTTTATTTTGTTACTTCCTTGAGTATTTGAATGTGATTGTGAATGTTTAAACATGACCTTTAATGGAAAAAAATATTTGTTAGGAAATAGATTTAATTTAATGGCTGTTTGGCTGACTGTGTCATGTCTAAATGCAAGAGCACTTACAAGCAATAGAGCAGCCTTCAGCAGCCCTCATCAAACATGTGCTGTTTGTCTGAGGCAGAGCGGGTTGCCAGGTAATGTTGGTCTGATCTGTGAAATCAGGTTGCCTGTACACAGACAACGGTTTCTGTCACTGCCTCTGATCTAGAACAGATTTCCTGCTTTTTTTTTCAAAGAGTAAATGGAAAATATTTCATTGTGTAAACGTTATCCTTTTTTTTCATATATTATAAATAAAACTAGCAGAAATACCTGCTGTTTCATCAAAAGGAGTTTTGGGTCGAGGGGCTGGGTTTGGCCACTGAGTTTTTTGTGGAAGTTGACTAAGGCAGGCAGGTTGCTCCTTGATCTCTGATAATGTGGTTGCAGGCTTGGGTACAGTACGGCATTGGCACTAACATGTTTTGTTAATACACTGTAGTTGGCAACGGGCATAGGCCACCTGATAATATCATTTCTGTGAGATTAAGCTATAGCGTTTTGCAAGGAAATTGTTGTCTCCCTTGCAGGACCTCACAGAGATGGGTCTCAATTGCTTCAGTGGTGCTTTGCCTTTCTTTCTGATAAGCATCCGAATATCTAGACAATTTTTGTAAATGGTGGGGTTGTTCTTCTTCAAAGGCTTTTAGGACAATTTGCTTCCACCCCACGGTGTGTGGGTGTCAGTCTGCTAGAATAGATGGTAGAGATAGCTGCTGTGGGTAAGGTTTTGCTGGTTGGCTTTCTCTCACCTTTTCACTGCATCACAGACTGCTTTACCTTAAGTGATGAAGTGATTTACAGGTGCGCTTTCTGTGATGGCTTTGTCCTTTTCTTGGTCTGTCTCAAAGTGTGGAAAAATCAACAATTCTGTAACACCTTCAGCCAGTTTAGTTGCACTGTTTTGTCTGCGTTTAATCCATGAAGGGCCTGTTTTAAAAACAAATTGGGCAAGCCCTGCCCTGAGGAACGCTGAAGAGGGAAGCAATCTGATGAGCGTTGTAAAGATCTGTCTCACAACAGGGCACTTTTCTCTGCCTTGCATTCAGCAGGCGCTTTGAGAAGAGTTCCTCTCTCACCACGGATGATGCTCAGTGCTCTTTTTTTTTCCCAGCAGTGGGCAGGTAAGAGTCATTACCTAACCGATGCAGACCTTGCCGGTGGTGCCTAACTGTCAGCCTAGGCTCCTATAACCTGTCTTCTAGGAGCTGTCATTGGAGACAATGTTGAAGCTCGAATTACTAGAGTTTTGGCTGCAAAGCATTTAGTAGAATGGGTCATTAGTAGACACATATATGCTGTGTTGATGTGGTGTTACAGAAGACCTTAGAAAGGTGTGAAAAAGAGTCATTTTTCCAGCACTTGATACACCAGCAGGCTGTTGGTCTGGATGATGAGGCTTAGGCAGGTAAGGATGCACTGGTCACAGTCTCAGGGTTGCTGGGTAACATTTTGTTATCTGTGTTACATAGGAAGTCAGGCCCTAGCATTCACCTGCTGGCATTAGAAAATAATTCTTGCAGCTCCACTTCGTGGAATTTGTTTGCTTTCTGTGCTCATTGGTGCCTTCCAGAGCCCTTTCCAGCACTTTTCACCTTGTTTATCTTACCCTTTCTCTTGCACGTGTATCAGTCGAAAGCCCATCTATCGGGTGGGGGTATTCTGAAGTTGTGTTTGAGTCTGGTAACAAGAAGCATCACTCTCTGCCTTCCATCTCTCCCTGACCCCAGCAACAGTACCTAGAACTGCCTGTCATTCACAGTGTGCTGCAAGGCACACCTCTTTGAACAAAAACGTGTTTGCCAAATGGACTGTTGCTTCATTAACATAATGATTAGAGTATCATAAAGTATGGTAATAATTTAATTTTTTTTATAGCATGGATTTTTAAATTTATAAACATGAAACATTTGCTGCTTTGAAGAATTTGAAAAACATGCTTCATTTTGGGTTTCTTGGGTTGCGGGGTGATGGCTGTTGTTTTGCCTTAGCAGATCCACAACTAGTGAAACTTATTTTTCCCTCTGCATATACAGTTGGACCTCCGTACACGTTGCACTTTCGAATTAAGTACTATTCATCAGAACCAAACAACCTTCATGAGGAGTTTACAAGGTAGGAACTATGCGTGGTTAACTGAGTGGCTGGCAGAGGGCATCTAAGGTACATGGGGGTACTGTAAGCAGGTGATTCAAGCTTCTTACTAAATGGTCATTTTTTTTCTGACTTGTTAGCTGTTTTCCTACTGCCAGAGAAACATCATATTTTTGTTTGCTGCTAAAAAACATTCACGGGCCTCTCCAAGTGTCCTAGTCTGTAGGAGATGTGTTCGGTGCTTTGAAGTTAGCAGAGAAAGGCAGCGTTGGGTGGGGAGAGCTGCAGCTGGGAGACAGCTGCTCTTTACGCCAGCGACACTTGCCCTGCCTCTGAGGGGATTGTCCATCCTGACCTGCTGCAAAGGCAGTGCTCTGCCTGGTCGCCCTTGCTCTGGGACTTGGGCATGATTTAATCATGGTACAAAAGCCACAAAATTACGGGAACAATAAACAGTTTGTTTGTTGTTTGTGGTTGATGACTGATTGTCTTCAGCTTCCCCACAAGTTCTCTGTGGTGCAAAAGATATAAAGACTGCATTGTATAAAGTCACCTTAGAATACCTGGAGGTCTTTTGTTTCAATCTGGAGGACTATACCTTGGGGAGTTTGTAGCACCCTGGTGTGGTCTAGAGGACATTCTGAAAACTGGGAAGTGAGCAGCTGGAGGAAAAGTTTTTACTTACCTTTCATGTCCACGAATTTTCTGTCTTTCTATAATAATCATCTGTCTTAATGTTATTTTATCTTTTTGTTTTGTTTCTGTTTCTCACAGTAGGGCACTTTTTCTGTCTTCTAGTTTGCTTGGCCAGAATTGGTGTGCTCCCAGTCAGCCGAAGGTGTTTAAAGATTGTTGGTTGTTGTAGTTCATGTGCACGTGATGTTTACATTAAACTTACTGCTGCAGGCATACATTTACTGTCTCCTTTCCTATCTGCTGTGTTGACCATGCTTTTTTTTTCTTCTGCCTGAGACAACGTCAAAGAGCTAATTGTCATGATCTTATGAGACTGACATGGAGGTTTTAATATCCATTATCAATTTAGTTCAGCAGTGTTGACTCAATAAAAGGCCATATTCCAATGCAACTGTAATTAACCTGTAGAACTTCCTGCCACTTACGTAATTGTCTTAGCAAATCCAAAAACCTGGATGATTTGGGGGCATTTCTGATGAGAAAATGCGGTTAAATTAGTAGGGATTATATGTGTTTTCTGAAAATTGATGTAAGTCTTGATACATCAGGGTGCATGTCTGACAAGTATTACATTTCCCCTGTGGTCAAATTATTCCATTACTGTCTACCACAAGATTTCTTGCTTAATCCTCTGAAGCATACGATTCTAGTCACTCTGAGGTGTGGATTTCTGAGCTGTGTGATCATTGCTGTGATCGAGTAAGACATTTCCTTTGCAAGTATTAACCTCTGATGATTTGTGATCTAATTATTAATGAAAGGTGGCATTTCAGAAGACCATTTTCATTAGAAAAACACTTTAGTCAGCTAAATTTTCAGTGTTATGAACAGTTTTATTTGAATTGTAAGCTTGAAAAGAGAGTGCTGTTAATCTGTGGAAGGAAAATTAAAATAAACTGGAAATTGATTTTGTAGTGAACAATTAGTAGCTTTTTTTGTTTTTTTTTTTTTTGTTGTTGTTGGGGAAAGTAATTTTGAATGTTGCTGGTTTTCTTTTTTTAAAAAAATCTTTCTGCTGGCTGGATCGTATTTTTCATGTAGCTCATTGAGTAAAAAGTGAAGATTAACAACTATATACTCAGAATTATTCCAAGTGGAAATGGAATGGGAGTAAGAGGAGAAAGAAAAATGGTCATTAATACTAACCATGAAATGGCCTGGTTGGGGGGGTATTTGAAATTCCATGTGGAGAGCTGTTTGCTAGTAGACTCTAGTTTCTAGTGAAGCTCATAGTTAGCACAGTAATGGAGAGGTGTTGAAACTCTTCACCTATTCTGTTGTTTTCCAACTTAAAACCACAGTTGAAATCCAGTGCATTTTGGCAGACATTTTCTGTCACTTTTATGGGACCTGATCAATTAGTTTAGTTAGAAAAACAACAAAGGAATATGTCTGTACGTGTGTGTTGTGGAGAATTCTCTAAGGTGTTTTGCTGACTTGGAATATCAAGAATAGAGGTGCTGGTGCTTGTCGGTCTGCGTGCAGAAAAGGAGCAGGCGTAAGCCGTACCGACCAGAGCAGAGCTGCTGCGCTGCACAGGCCCGCTAACACCCGTAGAAGCACTGCGCAGATTTTTCTTGCAAGTTTAGAAGAATTCGTGGGATTGTGAATCATCAGGGGAAAACAACAAGAAGAGGAAATATACTTGTCTACCCTTAATCTATGCACACAAATTACCAGGTTTGATTGGCAAGTCAGGTATTAGCCAAACACGTGAATCAGAGGTATGACACAGAGCTAACGTGGATAAGTCTGATTCTGCTTTAGTGTGTCATGAGAAGTCTTTCTAATCTTCCTTTTCATTTCTGTTCTCCTGTCTGATTCCAACTATTCATCCTCCACCACGTTCACAGTGTGTCCTCTGTGATGAAAAACGCCTTGTCCTTCTAGCATCCTTCTTAAAGATAGGAGGGGTTTGTGTTCGCGTTTGCTGGGTTGGCTCTCAGTAGTGCTTCAAGCTCTCTCCTCCCGAGTCACTCCTCATTGCAAGCCTACCCCCGCAGTGTCCGGAGCCGGGCAGAGCCTCTCTGAGCCATCCTGCCCTGTGCAGAGCTCTTGCGTGACCTGGGGCACCTCTGCACGCCACAGACCCCAGCGCTGAGCGGCTGTAAAACACGAAGCATGCCTAGAACTGAAGGTCACCAAGAGCTTAAAATGCTACTGCAGTTTGAAAGCTGTAAATGCCTGCATGGCCTCCTAAATAAATGTGTGGGCTCTATGGAATTCGGATTTCTTTTATTCAGAGCTTTTCTGCTATTTTAAGTGAAAGTTCAGACTTAGCTTTTCCTTTTGCCCAGTATGGACTTGTTCCATGTTCTGTATTTCTGTTCGAAAAGGTAGCCCTGAAGTCCTCATGCCTTTATCTGTGTTTTGTCTCTAGATCCTGTAGTTCAGTTCTTGCTTGATTTGGGCAAGACCCAGTTCAGGAGAACACTGAAGTGTCAATAACATTTAGGTTGCTGTGGTGTATGGTCAGATAGAGCAAATCCCTAAACAGCAAGGCTTTGGGCAATGTCCTGAATGCAGCCAGTAGGTGAAAAATACTCTCTTCTTTTGGATTTTAGTGAAAGCTGTGGGAACTTTGAAGCTTCCAGGGTGTATCTGAGTGATCCCAAAGGCTCTTTGTAAGAGCAAGTTGATGAAAAAGTTGTGACTACTCAATGAAGTGGGATATTTTTCCAGCCATTGGGGCTGGAAAGATGACATTATGTATACTTTTGACTTTCTGAATTTTTATTCGTCAGGTACCTGTTTGTATTACAGCTCCGACAAGACATTCTTTCAGGGAAGTAAGTAACTCTTTCCTCTTGCATCTGTAGTTTAAAGTGTTTATAATAGTTAATCTCTTACTGATTTAAAATTTTACTTTATCTGTGTGATCTTTTTAATTCTTTATGGTGTTAGTGCCCAGATTATAAACATGTTTTACAGTTCCACATGCATGTTTTTTCCTTTAGAATACAGAGGTCTGTGGCTTTGCGTGCATCATGACTATATTATTGACAAATGGAATGGGTGAAGACCTTTGATAGATTGACCAGGTGATGGAAATGTATAAAGAGAGCAAAGACTGTCCTGTGATTTTTATGACTTGAAAATGTAACATGGGCTTACCATATTTTTCAGTATGGTAGGTAGAGGAGGAAAAAATGACGAAGTGCAACACTTTCTGCACAGTCAACCCTGCAAAAATATTTTGTGTGTTTATAGTCTCACCCTGGCCAATAAATTCACACCTGCTCTATTTTATTTTCTTTTTGATTACGAAACCAAGAAAAACACACAAACCCACATGTTCTAAAATATAGTGTTGGAGCAAAAATGATTTCTTAGTCCATTTAATGTTGTCTTTATTAGTTCAGTCTTGTTTTATGGTGGAGCTGTCATGTGTTTAGTGCTAATTAAAAAATGTACCAAATTAGGAAATAATCACATGCAAGTAAAAACTAATTGTGGATGTTTCGTATCATTAATAACTTGTGGTTTAAGGGATCTTGTGGAAGTTAATGTTTCCATTTCATATATCAGACTACTTTTTAGCTTTACTGCAAGAAGAACTCACTGAGAAAAAAGACATATTTTTATTGCTTATTTTTTTTCTTTTTAAGACTGAAATGCCCGTATGAAACTGCTGTTGAACTAGCAGCTCTGTGTCTTCAAGGTATGCAATCTTTTGAAAGTGGTTTGTCTCAAAGTGTTGAAAAACTCAGCTACTAATTTCTTTTCACTCTTTGATACTAATGATTTCTCACTGACTGTATATAAATGGCATTTCTTTACCTGAGGAGAACAATTTTAGGGAGGTTACTTCCCTGCCTTCCCTGCATTCATAGCTTCTGAACTACATTAGCCAGCCCTGGCACACTTGCTGAGGGGCAGGAGCCTCAAAGAAATGAATGGACAAAGGTTTCATGGACACCAGGGGCTGGCCAGGGAAGAAAGACCCCAAACAGTTCCCCAGCGAGGCAGAAGCTGTGGTGTGTGCACAGCGTTACCCCTTCAGCCTGAAGATCCAGCTGCCCATCAGCACAGGCTTAGTGGCCAGCAGGGCTTTGGAGATGGGCTGCCCGCTGCCTGGCTCGTGCCTGGGAGAGCGAGCCTGTGCCCTGCCGTGCCGTGCTGTGCCATGCCGTGCGCGACACCGGAGCTGGTTGCAGGGCAGGAGGGAGGGGGTGGCACATACTGTGGAGGAGAGAATTACACGGGAGGGGGAGAACTAAAATTACTGCCCTGTCAGGAGCAAGGGTTACAAGATTAACAAATAACAGGGCACTAGGTTTCGTTAGTGTTTTGTAGGAAAAAGTATTTTTTTTTTATTGCTGTGAACATGTTAATACAAATACTTATTCTATTTCAGGCAGTTTGTTTTGCAGATGGGAAGGAAACTTGTGTAATGAAGCTCAAATCCAATTCATTTTTTTTTCCTGAAAGAAAGTGCAGTGATCTGGACCATTCTAGGCATATCAGCAGCAAAATGAATCGAAATGAAAAATACTCCTCCTGTTCTGCTGGCAGTTAGCAATGGTAGATGGACTGCTTAGGCAGAGTCCCTTAGTTTAATACAGGAATGGAGATAATTCGGTGATTCTAGATGGACTTGCCAGTCAAAACTGGGATTTCAGTTCCAAACAGCAGCGGGTGTAAATCTTGGGGCATTTCTCAGTTTCCATTTGCACCCATCTGGGGCAGCTCTGTTAGACGTGCAAAGGACTGCTGCAGGCAAACTCCATTTGGCTTTTTGAGGTGGAGAATATCTGGAGCCCTTATTTGATTCATTACTTCCATTTTCACAGATAAAAACATCGGTACCCTCACCCCTGGTCTAAGCAAGGAGAGCCAAGCAAAGAACGATAGGTTGATGCCTCAACATGTCGGGTAGTAGCGTCCATCATGTTTATAATGTCTCCAAAGCTGACACTTCTTGATACTGTCTATGGGAACATATTTAAATTGTGGTGGCAATTTCATACTTTTCTACTGTCTTGTTTTCAGTTTCAGTTTTCCGCTATTCTGACATCATTGCAATAAGTTGCTCCAATATTCTTTCATTATTGCAGCTAATTTACTTGCCTCTGCTGGCATATGCTATAATTAGCAATTATTATAACATTTCTTACATTTTATTGACATTGGAAGCTTTTAATTAAGCAGAAGAGTTTAAAGGAATGTCAAATGATTATTCCCTTCTCAGTAGGTTACATGTACTCTGTGAAATCCGATCTTGCTCCTTAGTATTGCTTCCCTAAGAGTAAGGAAGAAGTTAAAAAGGCTATGTAGGAGTTGATGCTCTAACCCTCTGAAAGAAAGGCCTCTGCTCTTTACAGGACAGCTTTAAACTCCGAACATTTTCTTTATCAAGGAAGTTGTTCTGTTACAGTAATTCTTTTTTTCAAACAACAGTTTCCAAGGCTGGCATTTTGTGTGAATCATCTTTCAAATATAAATTGTTGATTTGTTACCAGTCCGGGGAAGGAAATTCTGTAGCAAATAACATCAATTTGCACTATGGGGTAACTTGTGAAGCAGATGCATAATCACGTACTTCACTTGGGGATTATCTACAGAAAGGTTGTAATCACACTGGAATCGTCGCCATTAGAATAAGTTTTTAACTATGTCATTAGTCTTGCGTGGCTGTCATATTTAACCAGGTATACTTTTGAAGCTACTAATTAAACTGAAAAGGAAAACTTTTTCTCGGATCTCCGGTTTTCAGTTCTAGGCATAAGACATCTTCATGGGATAGTGCAAACTTTTTTTTTCTTCTGTGTAAAAGAATCAACAATATATTTACAGATAAACACATTCTTGCAGTTTTCAAAAAGCTTTCTAGGGAACTTCCTTTTAAAAAAGTCCCCCAGTTTATGCAGTTATTTATTAAACAACGTGGATAATCTAGATAAACGCATTATGTAACACACACACACCCCCCCAATTTAAAAAAAAGACCAGAGGAGGAGCATTCCGAAGCATGATACTTTGTCATAAAACCTCCAATGAAGCGATGGGTCCCCTGCTGTGCCCTGGTGTTGAAACATATTAGTGCTGCTGAGCCACTCAGGGAACATAATTCTGTCAGAAGACACAAGTGGGAGCATCCTCGTACGGAGCCCGCGCTTTCCCCTGCTTCTGCTGCTCTTCCACCCTGTGCGGGGAGCTGACGAGGCTCTTACTGCCTCTTACTCTCAAGACCTATTTCTTAGAGATCAAAATGATGACATCATTTGTTTGCCCGCAAGTGAATAGGTGGTGAGTGCAGCTGCTGAGAAACCAAGGTGCTATTTTTCTTGTACCTAATGCTTCTGCCCTGGCTTCTCTGTGTATTTATCCTGCGCGCTCATGATTCTTGTCATCCTCACACATCCTCTTTACAACACAGTCAGCCTTCATTCTCTACCTGCTCTCTCAGGGAACTAGCAGAGAAATCTCCCATGTTTTTCCTAGATGGTTGTCAACACATCAAACTTCAGTTTGTTACTTTTTTTTCCCTGAAGTCCTCCTTGCTTAATGTGTTTCTTGTGGCTCCCTCTTATGTACGGGGACTGGACTGCCAGTAAATCTTAGCAGCACCTGTGTTAAGTAGGCTTCCAGCTGAGATGAAACAGCAGCAGAGCTGAGGCACCTCTGTTAAAGAAAAAGACATATAGATAAGAATACTGTAATTCACCATGGAAGATTACTGTTGAAGAGAAAAAATGTGTGTGAGGCAGCAGTTAGAAATGAAGATCAATGAACTTAATCTGTTTTATGTCTTCAGCACTGCTAAGTGTTTGAGTGAAGCTCAAGTGCTCAAAACCAGCTAGTAGGCGTATCGGTCAACAGATTGCATTTTGAATGTATCTTCTGTGTTCTGATGATCCAGCGATCCTGCTTGGTATTTTTCAAGACTGAGAATGAATTAGGTTTTTGCAACTGTTATGTGTAAAACTGCCCTGAAACAATGAAACTGTTTTCTTCCAGGAATTTCATTTCCCTTTATGCTTTTTTTTTTTTTTAATTTTAGTAGTAATAGTAGTAGTAAGTCAAGAAACAGTGACTGCCAAAGGCCTGGTTTGGAATCAGATCGTATGTCAGGTGACACGTGGTATTGCTGAACAGTGTATTTGCCACCGGTGTTCGTCTCGCAGTCCCGAGGCAGAGACACTGCAGGCTCCTTGGGCAGCGGAGGGCTTCCAGGAGCAAAGCGTGTCGCAGGCACAAGGCAGCTGAGGGCCTCTGGCACCGAGATGCTCGGCACTTGCATCTCCTGCTGAGCTCAGTAGAGTTTGCAAGTGTTCTGCTCCGAGAGAAGATGATACCGGGCCCTAAGGAAATGAGTAGAAAGTGACACCTCAATTATGTTAATGCTTCAGCGTTTCTTTCCTTAAAGATTACTTAATCTGAATGTTACACCACCACCGTGGTTTAAAAAAAAAAACCCCACAACTTTATCGCTGGTTTCTTGAGACTAGATATTGTCTTCATGTTTTGACATGAGCAGTAATGTAAGGACGCAGGGAATGGAATTCCAGGTGTTGTGGGATGAACAGTATGACCTCATTGCAATGAGAGGAAGTTTCAAAGTAGCCTCTTCTAAAGCAGGAGTGCAGTGATTTTTGTTTTTAATAGAAACTTTATTTCTTTTAAATGCTTTAAATTCCAGAGAAGCGGCTTTAGTTAAGCGGGTTTAGTTCTGACATTCTTGAATGTCAGACGTCTGTACCATAACCTTACACTGCTCCTGCAAATACGTTTTTCTGACTTTTGCTGTAAAATCTGGTTTGAGTTTGGAGGTGGGGAGGTTAACTGACAACATCGACACAAGTGTATTCGCCTGCAGCATGCTTAGAAGATTAAAAACTGTCATTGTTTTGGTGGAAATGATGGAATTACATGTTTCTGGTCATCCCATGATCTTTATGTTTTTAACTTTGTAATTGATTTATTGCAGCTGAGCTGGGAGAGTGTGAGCACCCAGAGCACACACCAGAACTCGTGTCTGAATTCAGGTTTGCACCAAACCAGACTGAAGCAATGGAATTTGACATTTTTCAGAAATGGAAAGAGTGCAGGTAGGGTACCTTTGTGGGAGTGGTGTCTCTAGCCACAGGAGGTTTTCTTCTCTTCAAAGTCAAACGTGTCCACAAGAACCCCTTCAACAGACGTAAAATGGTGATTGTGTTTGTCAATTCAGAAGCATTGTAGATAGACTTTGAGCCCTCCCCCTCCCTAGAAATGGCAAGCAGTAATTTAGGGAAAGCTGGTGAGGCGAGTTTTCAAGTTTTTTGTTTGTTCTTCTTTAGATGATTTCATAACAGGTTAAGCAGTCTGATCTTTATTCTGTCATGTTGGAAATAATTATTTCTCTCCTTCTTTCATGCCTGCACGCAAAGTTTTGTAATCAGGGTAGTTGCAAATGCTTTTTCCTGTCTTTTGTTAATAAATATGGTATGTTTTGTTGATGCTGAGTTACTTGAGCTCTCATCCTTGTTAGCAAGTTTAAACCTTTTTCAATTTTTATCTCTCCCAATTAATTTTCATTTGGAGGGCAGAGAGTAAAAATATAAGCTAAACTTAAAGCACCATTTACTGTCATTAAGACTGAGGGCCCAAAGAAAAGGGATAGGGGAACAAATTTTAAAACATTTAAAACAGACAAAAATTTAATATGGTGAAGTATAAATATATTTTATGTTCTTAGGGGGAAGAGCCCAGCGCAGGCCGAATTGTGCTACTTGAACAAAGCTAAATGGCTAGAAATGTACGGTGTAGATATGCATGTAGTTAAGGTAAGATCCATGTTGTACTTTATTTTATTAGTGTGGGGTCAGAACATTGAAGGGAGGTGCTGTCTTGGGCTAAACAGTCTCGACTCCAGGAATTTCACTGAATTTAATGCACTGCCAGTTAACATAAACATGTGATTACTGTTTTGGGTACTGACCAAAAAAGAGAAGACAGTAAACCTTTCCTCCCCCTTCTGCAGCCCTTATAGGGTCCAGCACCTCTCCTCCCTCTTCCTGGTGTCACCTCCCCATGTTTTCCCTGCGGGTTGTGCTCCGTTCCTCCCAAGGCAACCCGCAAGGTTGGGGTCATCCGCACAGCAGTTTCTTTGTGCTGCTTCGTGCTTCTCACCCATTTTCCTCTGCTTGCCTGTGCTTCTCACACCTCCTCTGCTGCCGTGTGGGTCACCCATGGGCCACCGTCCCCACCCCAGTCAGGTTTCTCTGCGGGCTGCAGACCCTCGGGGCTGTCCCTGCCCCAGCGTGAGGCACCCGTGGGCCATCGCCCCTCAGGGTTGTCGCTGCCCTGGAGTGGGTCAGTCCCCCAGGGGTGTCCCTCTTGTTGTGTGGGTTGCCCCTGGGCCGTGGTCCCTCAGAAGTTTCCACAGGCATAAGGGGCATCTGGGGCAGCACGCGGCCCCCTCTGTGCAGGGCACCCTGCAGCCCCCTGTTGCCAAAACCTGCCAGTTTGCACCTGATACAGATGCATATTCTTCTGCTCTGTAATGTTAACAAAAAATGTGCAAACCTTGTTTTGTTTAAAATCTATGGATTTTGACATAGTACCATAGTAAGATTTGCTAATGACGTATTGATGATTGATTCTGTGCTTGCTTACAGGGAAGAGATGGCTGTGAATATGCTCTTGGTCTCACACCAACAGGCATATTGATCTTTGAAGGACCCAACAAAATAGGCTTATTCTTTTGGTAATCTGTTTTTGTGGTATATTCCTTTCTGTTAAAATGCGGAAATCTTTCTCCTTTGCATAATGGGGTCTTGGCTATATTTTGTAATGTAGATTGAATCTACAAGGCTAAATCTGAAGATAAATTGGGCTGATTAGAAGTACGACACTCAAATGTGAAATACTTGTTGAAAAATAGTCACGTTTTCAAGAAATCATACTTTTATTATGATTGCTGAAGTNTTCCACGATTGCAGTTCACTTACACATTTTGGAGGATTCTCCTAGATTACAAAATGCTATTTTTTCATTAATTTCCTTTTTGCTCCTTGTGTTTAGGCCTAAAATCACAAAAATGGACTTTAAAAAGAGCAAACTAACACTTGTGGTTGTAGAAGATGATGAACAGGTAACTTTTTTCACTTACTTGGGCCTGATCCAGCAGTGTGGTGTGTGCTCAGGCTGGTGAGAACACATGGGAGGCTCAGCACACTGTTGGCCCAGGCTGTATTTCTCCTACCAAGGACAGTAACTAATATCATGCATGCCAACTTCCAGAGCTTTTGTTTCTGCATTTAGGGCAGAGAGCAAGAGCACACATTTGTTTTCCGGTTAGACAGTGCCAAAACGTGCAAACATTTGTGGAAATGTGCAGTGGAGCACCATGCTTTCTTCAGATTGCGAGCCCCAGCAAATAGTAAATCCAGTAGATCCGACTTCATAAGGCTGGGATCACGCTTCAGATTCAGGTATTTGGCAAAATAACAGCAATGTATTTGTATTTATGCAAAGGAGTGGGTACAGCATCCAGCAAAAGGCAGTAGTTAACTTTGTTTGTATCCTCATTTTAAGTGGGCGGACAGAGTATCAAGCAACACATGGGACAAGATTGCGCAGAACTAGTACGTTTGAAAGAAGGCCCAGCAAGCGATATCCTTCTCGAAGGCATTCAACTTTTAAGGGTAAGTGTTTGTACGTGCGTTCACTGAATCAGTCGTGCAAGTGTCCTGTTAACTCCTATAAATGTCACGTCACAACCATAAAATCTGTACTACAGTATAAAAAAAAAAAGAAAAACGTGACAGGCTACCTAAAAAATCAGAACCTACATGGGTTTTTTCCTCCACAGTCAGAGTCTATTGTTCATATCTACAATTTTTAATCTCTGCACTTAATTCTTCCATCCCCCATCTATGGAGAAGGAGGTACCTGTGGTTTCTTCTGTTGCTTAGTTGAGGAGGGAAGAAAAGTTGCATTGAACTCAGTGAGTGAAAGTGTGTAACGTTTTCTTTGAAAAAGTGCATTTATCACGTAGAGTGGAGCAGTGTCCAAAAGCCTCGCTGACTTGCTTGCCTAGCCTGGCAGTTTTAGGGTTATTGAGCAGTCTCACTGTGCAGTTGTTGCTGTTTTGCTAATGGTAGGGGCATGTTATTCATCTATCCAGACTCTGACCTTAACCAGCTATCTCTGGGAGTTGAATTCTGCTGAATTTGAATGGAATGACAAGGAATTGGTATCCCTTGTGGTGTTGTCATTAGTTCTTCAAAACTTAAGCTGAGGTTTTTATTCCTTGTAGAAAAACCTAGGAAGGAGCACTGCAAGACAGCCCCCTCTAAATTCTGTATTACTTGAGGCTGGAGGCATAGTTGCTGTATGGAGCAGGGTGAGCTGACATTCCCTTAGGAAGTCTTTGCACGACCTTGCATTCCTAGAATATGAAGCTCAGTTCCATGAAATGTCCTTGGGGACACTTGTATTTCTCATGTACAGTGGAGGGAAAAGGCTAGCAAGCATGCATGCTTCCTAGGGACTGTGACCCCTCCCCTCCGCCTTCCTTAGTACATGTCAGGGGTTTACGGAAATGCAAAATTGTTAAATTTGTGAGATACTGTTATGTGATACGTGAGAGTCAATTATACGGTGAGCAGGGATGATTTTGTAGATGGAAGAATAGATTATTTTAATTTTATTTTTACAATAACAGGATTGGTCAGACCTGCAGGTTATACCTTGTGTCTTGGTGCTTCCATACTTACATCTGTGAGATGGGGGGAGAAGAGAGAAAGTGCAGCTTATGCTCAGTTCACTTCTCTGCGTAGCAGCCAAGCAGAAATTCTGTCATACCCAGATCGCCTCCCCCCAGAGGGCTCAACAGCACCTTTGTTAAGTTAATGCAAAAACTCCCTTTAGTGTATTCTCTCTTGGCCATGAAGAGCTGTACCCAGCTGCAGCCTGCAAGCAGTGGATTCTGTCCTAGCTCAGCCTCTTTGAGACTTCTGCAGTGTCTTGTTAAGTTTGACATCCACTTTCTGCGTTCAGCAGAGACTTGGATTTCCAGCTGTATCACCCAGCAGTGTTTCAGTGCTATTGAAAAATACGCTTTTCGTCAGGAAGAAGAGACAATACGTCCCGGTTATTGAGCTTCCTTCTTCACCATCCTTTCCAGCCTGTCCAAAGCACAAGCCAAGACCTTGTTGTTGAAGGTCGCTCAGTGCCTTCCCGTATTCCCAACTAATGGGCTGCTTTGGCTACCGTCATTCGCTGTGATAAGGCACAGGCCATTACCAGCTTCAGGGGTACTCTGGTTTCTGTAACATGCAAAATTGCTGCAAGGGGTAGCTTCTGATTTCTGAGGGACTCAATGGTGTTGACGTGGTAGCTACAGCAAGGTGAGAAAAGCAGTGCTGTGGTTATGAAGAACTCTGCCAGAAGTCCTGCTGTTGTGACACTTGGGAAGAATACTCTTGTTTGCTGTTTTTTTTTCTTGGTCCTTGACTCTTGCAGAAACAGAGGGAGGTTCGTGCCCGCCCCATACTTTGTGTACTCACACAGGAATACTGGAAAGCGCAGGGCTGCGGTTGCAATTCTGATGCATTTGTGCAAATGTGTCTGTATGAGGATTTGCTTAAGCTGTAGCGTAACATCCCAATCACAATAGCTGCAAAATGACTGATATTTCACGTCTTAAGTTTTTTTCACCTGTCTTAAGGGGTTTTTTTGTTTGTTTCTTTTTAAGCAAACAATCCTGTGAAAGCAGCACAGCTGTGGTAAGTGACTGCCCAAGTTTCCTGTACCTCTCAATTGCTGTTATCAGGCAAATGGGATCCTGAAGACTACTTCTGCATTAGGATTTGTCAAAACAAATTCTCTGGTGTGGGGTGAATTGCTTTGGGATCTCTCATTATGCAGTACCAGATTCTTCTCGGGGACTGCTGAGAGCTTTAAGAGCTTCCTTTTTTTTTTTCTTTTTATGTCTGAGATCAGACTAAAGTAAAGCATATTTTTTTTCTGTTCGTTGCTATTATGCTGACTTACCTAGCATTATATGTTCCTGTTTCATAAATGTAAAATGAAGAAAAAAAATTTTGCACCCCTCTTTCTGGCACCCTGATTGCTGTGGTGTAGATCTTGAATAAAATATTGATGTCCTTAAGAATATGAATTCTACTTCACTGTAATACTTCCCTGAAGAGTAGAACCCTGAACTATAGGAAATTGTGACATAGATGTGTTGATTACGCAAACACTAATTTTTTTTCTCCCTTAGTGCTAAAAATACTCCTGAAGTCCATAACTACCAGGTAAGAGCATAACAGTTATTGAGGAGAATATTGTTGCTGTCTTATTTAGTGGTAAATATTTTTGCTCTCTATAATTAGTACAGCTGGTTTGCTCCCCTTTCCTTACTCTGGGTGAGATTCTCTGAGGTGGTCCAGAAATAAACAGCATCACATTGCAGGAGTTAAGGGGAAAGTGGAGGGACTCTTTTGTCTTTCTTCCTCTGTGTTCTTGAATGCTCTGCAAGCTGAATATACTCCATGTGCCACCCTCTCTCCCTTCCCTTCCCTTTCTGTGAAATCGCAGGTTAAACCCTTTGGGACTGTCAATATGATGGACCCCAGGAGACTGCTCTGTGAGCAGCACTTTTGTCTAGAGCAGCCTCTCACATTGGATGATCCGTGACAAGGAGTTCAAAGATGCAGTTGTCTTCCCCATTACAACACTTAGGGAGTTTGTTGCTGGTCAAATGTTTGTTTGTTGGTTTTTTTTGAAACAAGCTCATTTATACACTTCAAGGAAAAACTTAAGCCAGTTTTCATCCGTGATACTAGCAGTCGGTGCTGCTGACAAAGCAAGCTGTGCTTTCATCCAAACTGAGTGTATACATGTGAACTTAGTCTTAACACTGATTTTTATTAAAAGCCTCTCTGGGGATTTTGTTTCACTGTTTCTCCTGAAGATGTCATGGATATGAGAGAGAAATGCTGTCACCAAAGATAGGTGACCTCCTGAAGACTGCTATTATAATAGTAACCTTTCTCACTCTGCACCTTTGATTAAAGCTGACATTACTTTGATGTGCTTTTTATGAGAAGCGCTAGATGTGCCAGGTTGTCTCTCAAACAGAAAAGCAATTTTCTTTGCATATTCCCGGGAGTGTGTCCTAACGCACAAGCTCATCACCAAGAGGTCTCATGTATATGCTAAATGGCATGGGAGAAGGTCCAAAACAGTGGGGTTTCTAGGGCTCGCAGGGAGCATGTTCTTCATGGCCCCAGGAAAACAATAATTTAAAGTTAATCGGGAGTTTTTACATGATTTCATTAACCAGGTTCAATGTTTTCACTTGCAGCCACAGTATCATCCTAATATACATCCTCCTCAGCCACACTGGCATCCACACACACCTGTGAATGTAAGGTAGGCAATCTTCACTTCATGAAAAAGATTATTACTTCTTTCTTTATCTGTTGGCGTGAAGCCTTATTGGACATACTGGGTGATTTTCTGCCCATGAAAAGCAAACAGAAGCTAGACATATGTCATGTAGAGGCAGTATTAAAAAACTTCAGTTTAGATTTTTGCTTTGGAATGTCCTAATCTCCTGGATGATAATTTTTTTTCAGGTTGATCTTTAATTCAGAATTTAAAATACAACTTTAGTGTATTTCTGTAGGGAGTATGTTGGATGGGAAGATGCTCAGTAGCTTCAGGAAAACTAAACTGCATTTTCATCAGTATTTAATCTCCTAAGATACAGAAGAAGCTCATTTTAGGATAAAGTTAAGTTATGAGTGAACAGATTGTTGCACTGCAGCACTTTTTTAAGCTTTTGCAGAAATGGATATGGAAAAATAATGTGTACGTGGAACAACGTATCAGGCACTTTACAGATGATTAGTGAAATCATAACATTGATTTTTTGAGAACTGTTTCACCAACATATTCCTGTATGTGCTATTGTGCTATCTTCTTGCATACTTTTTTATTTTGTAACTAGTAATGAGAGAAACTGAGTGAAAAGAAATTTTGAAAGAAATTCAGTCCAAGTTAGAACCGCCTTGGTGGAACGCACAGTGGAGGCACGCACCTGCTGGTGGATATGTGTCTGTGTGTACACGTGATAAAAATCAGCAGCTATTTCATCCTAATAAAAAGTAACCTTTTTAGGTTACTCGTTTTTTTAGACAAACAATTACTGTCTTGGCTGGAAAATACCAATACCCTAATCTTTATTTGCTATTCATCTTACATTTTTATCTCCATACTCTTACATCAGGATAGGTAGTTCTTAGTGTAGGCAGGCTCTGGAGATGAGGCTGAGCTGAAAATGGATGAACAGACAATTTGGCCCCGAGTTGGAGTCTTGAGAATGCAGGAAAAAGGCAAATATGTTACTAGAAATACTTATTAGGCAAAGAAGCAGACGTACTCATTGCCGTCTGAAAATTCCTAGCATACAGCAGTAAAGCAGACGCTAAATATATGCTAGAAACAGAAGACAGTTTAAATTGGGTAATTAACTTTGCCTGTACTTCATGTTCAAGATTAGTCCTGGTTTTAGGGTTTACTTGTCCATTTTTTTGTATGTGATTTAAAATGTACAATTTCACATTACAGAAGAGTGATTGCCAAGAGAGGTTAATGATTTTATAAATCGTTTGCAGTTTTGCTGACAGTTTTCGAAAGCTTTCTTCACTTATTGTACTGGTCTGTAACATTTTAAAGCCAAATAGTTCACCCTGGAGCAGTGTGATATTGAATTAAGCACAATAATGTATTGTAATGCGTGTAGACAACCTCCCCCTTCAGCCCCTCTGCTGCCTGTGCAAAGATTAAGGTCAGTGAAATATGAACAATGGCTTTTTTATGGCTAGGCTTGTAAGCCTCAAATACATACTTAAAAGCTCAGTCGTGCAAGCTCGGTAGAAAAGGTGCTCAGAATTTTTGTCTCAGTGCAGGTAGAAGCATTTAAATGTGTGGTTAAGGTGGAAGCTTCAAGATACTGTAAATTGGAGTGAAAGTGAAAGAGTTGGACATATAACATCTTGGATAGCTTGATTTGGAAAAGCTTAATCCATCCAACTATGAATTTGAGCTCAAACCACAGATGCATGAAATTCTTTCTGCTGGGCATGCAAGTGTAGAACGGGCCAAGGGCTGAAATGAAAATACCTGTGCGATACATGTTATATATGTGGGTTTTGTTGAATAATTAGTGAAATAGTATGTGGAATTGTGTCTCAGTCTTCTTAGTAAAATCTTTTCAGTGGAATTACGTGTTTGCACTTAACTTAATGTGCAGTCTTCTGAGAAAATTCGTTCCAATTAACAGTTGTCATTATATAACTTTAGAATATATCCGAAATAAAAAGTGCGACCTCAGTTTGGTAATAAGGGAACCTTAAATATTGTGGTTTCCTACATACTGTTCAAAAATTTTATTTATTTATTTCCCCCCCCAATGATTCAGGAGACACTGTAGGAGTGGTTGAGGTTAATATCTCTAAGCAGCAAGAAGTGATGAACAAGTAAGGAAAAAATGTTTTTCCTCGTAGTACTTTTGCATGTTGCGCTGCACAGTCACAGAGAAACACCTGTACTAGCTATAGGCTCTAGGTGTTCATCTTAACAAAATGCAACTTTATGAGCTGCTGCAGTGTAATGAACTGCACCAGCCCTGAAGGAATGGCAGCATTCACAGGAGAGCGATTTTCATTCTTAATAGGATTGCCTGTCTTAATTTTTGGGCCTTAGGGAGGTATTTTCATGAGCTCACCTTTTTGCATGGTATGGTTTATTTTACTTGTTTGGTGTACGCAGTTAGTTTTGCTATAGCCTGCTCCTCCCTGCTGCCCACCATCCCTCTGGGATTCAGGAGCACTGATGCAGGGCACTGGTCTGTAACACCTGAAAACAGAGAGGGTTTGCAATGCCTGAGCTCCGATTCAAAGCCTTTTGAAATCAACTAAAAGATGCCCTGTGGCTTCTGCGTCAGACCGACAGGTCTGTCACCGTGTCCTTCCCTTGCTGGTAGCTGCCCATCACACCGTGCGCGTGCTTCGCGCTTGCTGGGTGAGCTCATGTTACTGTGTAGCAGCGCTCGTGTGTTTGCTTCCATCTCTCACTAACCAATAACTGTGCAAATGGTACAGGCCACCCTATCACGATGACAGGCCATATTGGAAACCCCCCACAAGTGGAGAGGACAGCAGTTTACGATATATCCAGGAGCAGAACCAGAAGAATTTAGGAGGAGTCCAAAGCATGGTGTACCAAGACAAACTCATGACGACTCTCTGAAAAGCAGTCATCTTCATTTCACCTGCCATCCGAGACGATCATTGCATTCCATGGTCCTTGTCTGTCTGCGGTGTGTTCCCAGTGTATCGTGTGTAAAGTGTGTGTCTCTGTACGTACATCCATCCTTGTTTAGCGTTCATGGACATTCTTGGGAAAAGTATTTTCAGTATCTTTGTAAAAAATCTTGAAAAATCTTTTGTGAAAGCTGGTAAGAATTTTCAGTGCACCGAGACCAGAAATAGTTCTGGGGATTTACTTTCTACCACACTTTTGAATCTGTGGCCCTCTGCCTGCTGTTGAAGATCAGCCACTTGTGCCTTAGTTATTTTTATTATCGTGTTTCTTTTGAGTCAAACTAATAGATGAAGTTTGAGAAACTTTGGGTTTTTTTAGCTGACGCTCAAATAGGAGATAGGAGGGAGGAGAAACCAGAATTCACACTGGCAATCACAACAGCTTGTGGACCACCAACAAAGGGAGCCTCCTGAGCTAGTCATAGGTTTGGGTGTCATTTGCTTTTAATTTTTGTGTTCTGCAGCAAAAATAGAGGTGCTTGCCTAACTTTGAAAACAAGTATAGGGAAAGAACACTGTCATAAACTTCATGGAGTATGTGTATTCCTTTTTTGACTTACTGCTTATATTGACAGCATCCCCCAAAATCATACCTGCTGCTATAAAGGCAAGAATGTTAAAAATGAATCCTTGCTGAAAGGGTGCTGCTGTCGTCTTATTTTTAATGTGATTATGGCAGCGAACTATACAATCGCATAAAACTACCTACTGATAACTTTTCTCCGAGTGGATTCAGAAACGCAGCTCGTGATCGGTACACTACAAGATGAGGACAATCCAGTGAAATAGCTCTATTTTTTTAAGTTAGACGTTTGACAAGTTGAATGTGTGTTTTACAAACCTAGGCCTTTACATAGGCTTGGCTGATGTTTTGATCACTTGCCGATTTTTTTTTTTTAAACTGGAAATCATAGTGCCATCTTTAGTCACGCGTTTGTTTTAATTAGACCTTACATCTGTGGTCTCTCTGGAGTTGTTGGAATGAATGAACTTTCATTTGGGATATTTTAAAAATGAAGTAGTTTTTAACTTGATTTTGATAAATATACATTTATAAACAGCTATAACCGTGAATTTTTTCAGAGCAAATTTGATAGCGTATAACTTTTTGTGAAATATATTTGTTTACAAATGCTGTCTTTTAATATTTGTTTTGATCTTTCCTGTATGTGCTACGTACAAATAAAAAATTTCAATCTTCTTATTCTGGTTATGATGCATTATTTATTTTTGAAAGATTTTGGGGGAGGGTGGATAGATACAATACACCTTGTACTTGCACCTGTTTTGCCCTGGAATCACTAATGCTGTGCTGGATCAATGTTTTCAGTGCAGTTTGTAGAGGGGGAAAACAATAAAGCAGTTGTGCCCCGAGATGTGAAAATGCCAGAGTAAGCCTATTAGGGTGGGTAATTGCAGAGGCTGACTTCAGTTTCCCCAGGGTCATCTTCATCTGTTTTGTTTGGGAAAGGAAGAAAGAGAAACCTTGTTGGAGCCATTGGAACAAGAGCCTAGTTTAACTGCTGCTCTGAATGCCCTCCGGAGGAGTTTTTTTTTGAGTGCACACCTTAAAGTGGAGCGTTGTGGCTTCGTGATTCACACACCTACATTCATAACACAGTATTGTTCTCGTCCTGTAACTTCAGTGGCTTCTGTGTGGTTTGTGGTCAGTGTTCTTCCTCATCGTCTGTTATTATCTGTGGCTTGGGTTATTGCTGAAGGTGCGCCAGAGGAGGGATCTCGCCGACAGATCTCAAGGAAAGACAGCACGAGGCCTAACCTGAAGGTGCTGATGTGTTAAAATGCCTCGTGCAGAGGGTCTGCAGACGGGTGAGGAACAGCCTGTGGGAGTTGTGTGTTCTGCAGTTTGTGTGCTTCGCCTCAAGGGCAGCGCTTGTCATTCTGCTTCTCTGGGGGCAGCTCGCACTCTCTGCACTCCCCTTTCACTGCTTCATCCCACATCCTCCCTGCTGTCTGCAGAAGTCTGTACCAGCAAAGTCATGGAGCGATCAGATAGGTAAGAAGAGATCAATTTCTCCATCCTTCCTCGCTCTCGTCTTAATTGGCTTCTTGTAGCAAAGGGGCTGGGATGCGGTTGGGAAGAGGGAGCGTCTCTACCTGTTCCCTCTCTGACCCCAGCATTGCTCTCCCCGACCTCTGCAGCTGACGTCACCTGAGCAAAGGTGGAATCTGATGCCCGCAGCCTGAACTAGGTAGTACAAATAAATTGCTTTAAATTTAAAAGTACCTTGGTTTTTTTCCCCTAAAATTAGCACACTTGTTGCTTAAGAAGTATTGTTTTTAACAGGTGACTAGACTAATACAGGCCTTGTGATGTTAGGAGTACAGTTCTTTGTTTGAGGCAACACAAAACACTGCAGGTGAAAACCAAATTACGTGGGGAGAGAGGAGAAAGGTGGAAAATGTTTGGTTAACTCAGCTGTTACATGTATTAGCACCTTTTGTTTAAAAGTAAAATATTGGGAAGGCTCTGGCAATGTAAATCCGTGCTGCATCCTGGACTCGTGGTGCTACAGGAAGCCACTGGTGGTTTGCAGAGGCACAAACTCGGTACAGGGCCTTGATAGCCCCGGTATGTGAGTGTTTATACGTTGTGTTGAATTATTTTAACTAGGAGTTCCTTGTGAGGAAATGGAACACAGTTTTTACCAAAGCACATGTTATACAGTCATTCTAGGTACAGAGAAATCATCCAGCTGAAGCACGTTCTCAGGGGTACCTGCTGAACCGTGTGTGCAGACTTTCCCCACCCCGTTCTGAAGTCCATTCGTTGTGCAAGTCTGAAATCTTCTTGTTACAAGTCCAGCATGCACTTCGAAACTCTTCTGTAGTCCGATTACAGGTGATAAACACTGTTCTCGCGTCAGCTTGAGGGGGGTGGGGGTGTGAGTATGGTGCTCGGCATCTGAGACATTGCACTGCTCCAAAGTCCTGCGTGTCACCGGCTGCGTTATTCCACACGCTGGAGAATGGCTCAATACACCTTGGCTGAGGGTATCTTCTGATCATCTCTCTGCAGACCTTCCTGCAGCGCTGAGTAAAACTGGAAACCAGTTCTGCCCCAGCGGAGCTCAGGCCTGGCTTTTCCGCTCTGTGTGTTCTGATTTACGGTGGGGTTACTTTAGCCCTGTCATAACTCTGTAATCCTGCATCCTCTCCCCCAGGAACTGCTGGGGGAATCGAAAAGCTGGCGATACCACATCTGTAACTTAGGCTGAAATGTGTCACTCTTCAGTCCCAGCCAGGCCCTGGCATGCAAAGTGATTGCTAATATTGAATACTGAAATAGGATGCTGAAAGTGTTGACACTTTCGGTAAATTGTTTCAGTGTGGGCTTTTTCTTCAAACTTTTCATTTTCAGCTCTTTTTCTCCAGCTGAAGTGAGTCACAAGCAAAGCGAACAAAGGGATCGGGTTTTGTAATGCATTTCCAAAGCTGGCAGTCGAGGGTTTGCACACTTCAGGAAAAGAATCGACAAGTCCTTCCAGACCCTTTCATCAGTGAATCCATGTACAAACTGACCAAATGGAGGATTGCTTTCCCACATTGTGGATGAGAACAAAGCGTATATCGTGGCCTTGTGATATAAAATGTTGTTTTTCCTTCCTTCCGGATGAGTGTTGCAGAAGACGTCTCTCCAGCCTGCAAGAGAAAGACTGTTCGAGCTTGCGAGTAATTTTGAAAATGAAACTTCAGCTGCTGGCACGAGTGAGCTGAGGAACATCTAAGACAGGAAACAGAGAAAGTGAGTATATCACTTGCTTCTCAGGCATCAAATTTGGCCAGATGGAGCCCTCTGAAACAGAGGAGGAAGACACTTCAGTGCCACAATCATCTGAACAGAGTTTTTCCACCAGTCGTTCTAGTTTATGTATCAAGCGGGCAGGCTGCAACTGCCTAGCTCAAAGGAGAGAAGCTTTGACACACATCCATCTAGCCTGACACAGCAGATCTCTGGACAGACTGTTGGTGATGAGTGGTTTTCCTCTGACTCTGCAAAGGAGAACCAAGGAAAGCAGACTCATAGAGGAACGCTGTCGTTGCAGCAGTGCTCATGGTAGCCAAAGAGACTGTTCGAGCCAGAGCTGCTACAGACCAGCTGGCATTAATGGACATAATATAGGAACTATATGGTTTTTAAGTACTCAGACTCTGTGTGTTGTACTTTGCAAAGGGACTGATCCACCAGGGCCCTGGCTCCTTATGTTAAGACTGTGCTAGCCAAGGATCTCCTTGGAGAGCCAGCTTGAACTATCATTCTGCTGGTCAAGGCGCTGCTGCGCCCACCCTAACCAAACTTGGGCTGCAGTGTGAGGATCGAGATTTCAAACCGTTGCAGAATAAACATTTTTTTCCTACTTTACATTCAAACTGCAAATGCTTGGAAAAAGACAGTGCTGTTACGCGTGTTTCCAAGTTTTAGTGTTGAAGGATGCGCAGGAAAATCAGTCCGCCTTTCTCAGCAGGCACATAGAAAAATGCAGCTTTTGGACCAAAACGGTACTAGTCGAAGTAGGTAAGAAAAAATATAATGTAAAGGGACAGACCACACCTTTCTCTCTGTCTCTTGCATTGCGAGAGTACATTGCAAAGCAGTGTGTGATAATGATGAAGACCTTGTTCAGCTGCCCTTGTTTTCCACGTGCTGTTGTACCTTGAAATGACTGGCCAAATCGGCTTCCTGTCGGAGTCTGTGTGCTGTTGCTCATGTTGCCACTGTGTCACGAAAAACAGATAAAAACTTGATTCAGCTGGACCAGCTCCCTTGATATGAGTCACTTCCAGTAATAAAGCTTCTGCAGACTAAACGCTGCTTTCAACTACTTACTAATGACTGTTTCATGACTGTCCTTTAAATCAAAACAACTTATTTTCAAACAGTTGGTTTCACAAGCAGTAATCTGTTCACAAATCAAGCCTCTCTGTGCAGTGTCCACTGCATGTATTTGGTCACTGCAGGAAACGCAAGCATGTCTGTAACAACTTGTATATTGCTTTTAATTTCAACATGTAATAAGCTTCAATTTTGAACCAGAGGAAAAGGTCACATTTAAAAAAATACAGTATCTCCCATCCAGATTTCCGAAAGATGGTGATTTTTTTTTTCTCAGATAGAGCCTTGGCAGACTTGGCACAGAGGGATGATTGGTGGAGATGGGAAGTTCCACCAGCCTGATATCTTAGACTCAATGTTACTTCTTTGTTTTGTGTTTCTGGAGTAATGGCTTTCTCTTGACTATTGGTTTGGTGGTGTCTTACTTGCCATGATCTGTTGGGTGTATCTTTTCAGAAGAAATCCAGTTCATCTTCTGTCTGGCAAAAGAAGCATTCATGATGGCTGCTTTAGTTGTCACACCTTCCGAGAACTGAGGAATCTTCCAATTTAAAAATAAGATTAATGTTGAGCTAAGGCTATTGGGGAGCAAGTGGAAATGCTCCTGTGGTTCTGTTTTCAAATTGCCACCACGACTGCATTTCCGCCTTTGAATGGTTTTTGTACTTTCCATCTTCTAAGTTTGTAATGTGCTCATCTTTTCCTTTTCTTTTCCCTTTTTTCCTTTTCCTTTTTCTTGGAGTGGTATGACCTTCAGCTTTAAGCTATCAAACAGCAAAACCTGCTGCTCATCATATCAAAGATGAACATGTATTGAATTAAGCAAGAACAGATATTTCAGATAGGAACAGTTTGGAAAACCTGTAGTTCCTGGATTAGTAATGTCCGATGTCGAAAGATTATAAAAACCAGTATTTTGTTTTAAGTGAGGCAATGAAAAACATCTTTTACTTCCTGTGTCCTGAGGAAAATGAAAGAAGTAGCCACGCCTATTTAGTACTGAAGTACAATCTAATGCAATTTAAGCTCCAGATTAGAAGCTAATTATTTATAATTTTTTTTCCCCACACTAAACCCGTAACGATCTGTGCTGGAATTATAATCACAATCGTTTGCCTGCCATTACCAATTTCTGCAATTTTGAGAACCTTGGAGAAGTAGGAATACAGAACAATTCTACATCTCCAGTGCCCTCTAAATAGTGTAATGGCATAGCAATGAAGTCAGTAGCCACACAGGTGACGATGTAGCTGTGTTCATTGTGTCTCCAGGGTGTCCCTGAGCCAAGTCTTCCTCATCAGTAGGAGTGTAGAAGTCAGACATGAAGGAAGGAAGGAAGAGCTCAGAAAAAAAAAAGGGGGCAGGAAAAAAAAACTGAAGTAGAGGGTTCAGGAGAAGCAGAGTTTTACAGTGGAACACGCAATGGGAGGAATTGGAAAAGGGAAAGCAATGAAGTCTGCTAAAGACTGTGGGAATGGAGAAGAGGAACAAAAGAAGCAAGGGAGCTTTGAGACTTCAGCGTCTGTGTCGTCGGCACCTGGAGCTCACTGAATCAATAAGCAAGGCTGGTTTGAAGCAAGGCTTCAGGGAACTTGAATGTAAAACTGGATGCTGCTTCTGTATGAAAATTTTGAGCCCAGGAGGGCTCAGTTTGTTATCACTCATTTTCAGATTCTACTGTTGTATTTAATGTGTCTCTCTGGTTCGAAATTTTTGACTTTAAAGAAAAGTCTGAAAATTGCTTTTAAGATAAAATGAGCAGTTTCTTGCTGTAGCTCAGACAAGTTGCCCAAGTGTTGCAGTGAGGACAGAGATAGGACAGGTTGCAAGTTTGTAAATAACAAAGGGCTTGCTGTGCTGAGTGATTCATTTTGTGTTACTTTTACCTGTTAATAATGTCTCCTGAACAACTAAGTGAAAAATTCTGTCCTGACTCAATCAGAATATTTACTTGCCGTACACTGTACCTGTTCAGTGTCTTTACTGGTAGCATGTTAACAGGGCAAAAACGTATAAACTAAATTGGAGTCATTTATGTGTCAACGGTGTCAGGTATGTTCACTCTGGGCTTTAAAGTTACGGCAAATTACTGAAAATTCAGGAGACCGCATATTTCATTGTAGGGCATTAGCAACATTCAGAATCTGAATAATTCAGAAGCATGAAACTTTTACAGTTTGATTAATTTCTTTAAAAACATGTATTTTTCAAGGAATTTCAGACGAAAAGGAGATTTTGTAAGATGGGAGCATATTATTAATGGATGCCAAATCCAGTGGCTTCACTTTCAGGCTAAAGCGATTTCACCTTCCCAATCTGCTAGATGTGGGGCGGCTGTAGTTCCCGGTTCCTGAGCCCAGCCTGTAGATATGCTGAGCGTATGTTCCGGAGACGTGAACAGAGGTAGAGCGCACGCTCAGCCAGCCATGCAGAGCATGAGAGTGGAGAGCAGTGCCCGTACCGAAACCCACAGATGCACACAAACGTGGGGTGGCACAGAGAGCTCCATCCTGTGTGCATGCACCCCCACAGCAAAGAGGATTACAGTTAAGGAGATGGCCTAGGCCGCAGTGATCGGGGCTTGACCAGCCAAGTGTACTGACCAGCAGCTTCCTTACATGTGGCTAGTCCCTGTTCTCCCCCTCCTCTCCATTTCCCCATGCTGCTTCTTCCCTGATGCACACGGATTCTCCAGTTCCCTTCCCTCGTCTCCTCTCAGTGACTGCTGCTTTTTCCCCGCATTGCTCCCAGTTTTGCAGAGGCCATGCTCAAATTTCGCAAGGCCACCTAGGTAGTTTGGACCTTATGTGGTATCACGGTTTCGTAGGCCGTGCTGGCCTTGCGAGGTTGTTCTCACCAAGAGGTCCCTGATACTCCCTGTCAGTGCTCTGTGAAGTAGCTCTGCCATAATCACAGAATGTTAGGGGTTGGAAGGAACCTCTGTGGGTCATCTAGTCCAACCCCCCTGCTGAAGCAGGGTCACCTACAGCAGGCAATAACTACCTGTGAAATCCGGCAATCCTTCAGGGCATGCTCCGTAACATTTGTCAGCTGCTCACGCTTTCATCTGTTACATCCGGCAATTTCTTCGGCCACATCCCATGGTTTCTCCTGTTCTCCTCTGTTAGCTAAGCCTCCAGGCGTGTGCCCACCGCGCTGTCTGCATGCTTCGGCAGGTATGGGGTGCTGAGGGGGGGGAGCGAGGCAGGGATGCGCTTAGCTTGGAGGACCTGAGTGATTTAAGGGGTTAAGTGGTGGAAAAGGCAGTAGCATGGTTAGCAATCCCAGACCAGCTGCAGGCTGTCTTGGAGGCCCAAGTTCCTTGCTTGGTTTTGCTCCTATTTTAACCTGAGTTGGCTTGCTTGGGTTAGCCACCCCGGGTTGTTTTATTTCCCAAGGACAGGCATACGTTGTCCGCCTGTGACTGTAAGGGGAAGGCAGCGGTGGCTTGGGGGAGGATTTCATCTGTCTTAGAAAATTTTGTGTCTGCTTCTCAGAGTTTTTCTCATCTGCAAGGACATCTGGGACAATGAATTTTTTTGACAGGTGATTAAATATCATTAGCTATCGTTATTGTTAATTAAAACCATTTGTAAATGAAGAAAAGCAAGTTTAGTTCCCCAGTGGGCATATTTTGCATGACAGTTTTGCAAGGCAGTATTTTTTCAATGATCTTTATGTAGATAAGGTGAAATCTATGAGGACAGTGGCTTTGTCGAGTCAAGATTTGTTACTTGGTGTTTTATTAGAACATGCTTTGCCGCAGGCTCTGTTCTTCTGGTGGAGAATTCCAGATTACTCCTGCTTCAAAACTCAGTTCAGCATCTTGTAATGCAGGAGGCTGCTGTATACGCTTTTATCTCCTACAGGAGGAATTTTCCCCGCTCCCATCACCGTTTCTGAACAACCACTTCCCCGTTACTGTTTTCTCCTTCCTTCCAAGGCTGGTTTGTCTGGCTGGGAGAAGGCTGCTGGCTGCCTGCTCTGCTTTCGGAGGTGTCCCTGGGAATGGATAGGGACTACTGATCATCGCCGGCAGCAGGGAGGGAAAGCTGCAACACACCTTCCCAGGCCTGCCCTGATGGGAGCAAGTGGGCCAGCTCTCCTGTCATCTGGTGGTGTCAGGGCAGAGCGTGGAAGTGTAGCAGCGCTGCCAGCTTTGGTTATACTTCTCACAGTCTAGGAAGCCAGTTCTGGCCAGCAAAGCAGTCTTGGTTACATGGTGCAGGGAAAAAAAAACAGCGTAGGGTTTTTTTTAGTGATCTCAATCCTCCTTTACTTAGGAACACTGATTGCTTTTATGTGGCCCAGTCGTTGGCTGCAAAAATGAAACTTCATCCTCTCTCTTTTATAAGCAGTCCTCCTGCCATGGTCTGTTCCCTTCTCGTGTAACGCTGGGTCCTCTCTTAGGTCTTTTGCTTCAGCCCAGTGGTTCTGGCCATTCATTGAACACCACCTTCTGCCTATCCCCGCGTTTCCTCTCCATTCCTCTCCGCAGGGAAATTTCCAGAGTATGCAAAATTCCTAGGTTCTCTCTGCTACCTTATATGTTCTAGCAACACAAGGGATGTGTAAACATGATTAAAGCAAGTTTGGCTCAAAATTCAGTTTGGTTTGTTTGGGGATTTTTTTAACTTCTTTTGAAGCATAGGCAGGGAATAAACCTGAAGTCTTTTTTTTTTTTCCCCAGAGAGACTAAGCCCCAAAAATGAATGTTTGGCTTAACATAGCTGTTAAGTCTCATCCCCTTAGCAGCCACTGATGCCTCATGTGCATTGGCTGCTTTCAGTAGACTGCTGAGAGTCTCTCCTCCATGCATACACATTAATACACATACATGTTAACATACACTTTACCAGTTCCACCGACTGCCGTTTGGGAGCACATCTGAAGCCCATTTCGCTGTTGGAGAAGGTACTGTTACAACAGGGCGACGGGTGCAGTATCTCCTATTAGGGAGTGAAGTGGCTGGGGAGCCTCCCAACAGATTCAGTGCACAGCCTGCAGTGTGGATTCACAGAATCACAGAATGGTAGGGTTTGGAAGGGACCTCTGTGAGTCATCTAGTCCAACCCTCCTGCCGAAGCAGGGTCACCTACAGTAGGTTGTAGAGCTGCGGAAAGCTGCGCAAATCACCGCCGGGCTTACTCTGAGCTGCAGATGGGGGAGGATTGAGAGGGGGTGTGGAGGTGTTTATGTAAAGTTCGAGGATTTGTAAATATTAGAAAATTGCAGTGGTTTGGTGCAGAAACAGTGTTCAAAGCAAGGGGCAGCAATGGGTGTGGTATTTGTTGAAGGCTATTAAAAAAAAACCACAGCCAGACCTAGAAGCCTGGGATTTTTTTAAACTGCGTTTCGGCTATAGCAGGGAGGGTCTAAACTCAGTGCAGAGTCATCCAAGAGGTGCGATAGTCTGAGCCTGATTTCTGCTATTGCCTCACCAGCCTCCCCAAGGAGGGGAGAGAGCCCCACCGTCTGCTCTCCAAGTACAACTTCAGACAGGTGGGAGATGCTTACAAGAAGAGTGTGGAAGAAGGGGACATGGACAGTGTGCAGGAGTAAGCACGCTCTGGGACACAGTTGAAAGATGTTGATGCAGGTCTGCTCAATGATGTTCTACAGGAGAATGAGGATGGCAGCTGGGAGGAAGGCACAGAAAGGCAAGCGCTTTTTAAAAAATTTTGTTGTCACTCACAGGTTACACCAAAATGGGAAACCCTCTCACACCAGGCCTGTCAGGGATGAGAGAAAAGTCCGGAAGGGGTTAGAGTCTTAGCGCAGGAGAAAGTTTAGGATGCAGCTCAGGAGGAGTGTCAGTGTGTTCGTACTGTTAGGTAGGACCAACCTGCTTCACAGCTGAGGTTGGGGGGGTGGAAACCTGGCCAGTGTAGGAAAAGATCTGATGTTCTTGAGGATCAGAAGTTGAACAGAAGTCAACAACCCCAGGCTATTTAGGAAAAGGCAATTGTCATATTCCAGAGTATAAACCAGGAGTAGATCCCACAGGACATAGGAAGCAACCATTCCTCTTTGCGAAGCGTTTGCAAGGCCTCAGCCGGAGCGAGATGCCCCGTTGTGAGCACCACACGTCGGAGGCAGAGCAGGGTCAGCTGGGAGGACGGGGATGGCAAGATGTATCAGAGCTGCAGGACATGCGTGATGTGTGAGGGGCAACTGAAGAACTCCGAGCTCTTCAGACTCCAAAGGGAGATGTGAAGAGCCGTTTTCAAAACCATAGGTTTCTGTAGTAAGAAATAACCTGTTCACTGTGTCTGTGATGGATAGGAGAGGAAATAGCAGGCTTAAATTGCAGTAAAGGAGACAGGGTGAACAAAGAAGGTAAGTGTAAGCATGGTGAGACGCAGAAATCAATTGCACAGGGGGTCATGGAGTCTCTGCTAGTGAAGGTGTTGAAGATTCAGTTCAGCCGATCAGTTGGGGTGACATAGGCCTGCTTAGTGTGGTTTTGAGGGGACAGGTGCGTAGTTCAGTCTTTCAAATACTTTTCTGTTCCAGATTTTTCTGTGATCCCCTAACACTGTTGTATGTCTGAGTTGTGCACTAGAGACACGGTTCGGTAAGGCAGCAGACGGCTGCAGCGCATGGAATGTAAGAATGTCAACTGAAAATGGGTTTTAAAGCAAAGGGTGAGGAGTATAAAACTGGGATAGAGGACTAGTAATGTCAATAAAATTCAAAAAAATTGAAAAGATAATCAGAAGTTACATGTTATTTCACCATTCCTCTATGCTGCCTTTTTGGTCAGAAGAAAGTAAGTGTGTGAGTTTGAGGCTAAAGGCAATACCAAGTGTCTTGTGGACTTCAAGTGGCTTTTTTGAAGGTTCAGCCTCCAGCAAGTGAATCATCAGGAGTGCTTTGCCCGAGAGAGGGGCAGAGAAGGAAGAATGTTTTCTTCCTTTACGGAATAGCCTGTAGGGCCCTGCTCCATTTTCCTTGAAGAACAGGAGTTGGTTGTATAGGAAGCAGCTGGTACTTGTTGAGAAAACTACACAGGTAAATTACAGAGGAAAAAGAGGAAACCTACAGGACAGCCAATTGATTATTAAAAGGTAAAATAAAAGTGTAACATTGGCATAGTAGGAGGGCCAAAAGACAAAGAAAAGTGGAAGGATGAAAACTGATGCCTGTCCATGTATGCACATAGTCTGAGAGCATCACTTGATGTCTGGGGAACAAGTATGAAAACGTGGAGGGCTTAGGATATAGTCAGAAAGTAGTTTCATTGAAAGTAGTGATTTATTTGCATTAATAGGTTGGAAAGGATGCATGAGCACAGTATCTGTTCAGGTAAACCAGATAGATAGAAGCAAGCAATAGAAAAAAAAGTTAATGGCAAAAAGATGCTTTGAGGGGAGAAGTGTCAAGGCTCTAGATTTAAGACAATGGGAGAACAGAAAAATAAGTGAAGAACAGATATGATATATGATAATAATGATGCCACCTTGTAAAAATTGCGCTAAGATATCCAGTGTGCCCCTGAATTATACAGTAGAGAGTACACAGAAAAAGGGTTTGGACTACTCATGATATATTTGTTTGAGTACCGTCAACCCTGCTAGTAGACTGGCTCTGGGGCTGCTGCAAGCCCTGTTGTTTACGATTGTTCATCACTCATTGGTCTAGTAGCGAGGCTATGGGTGCGAAAGTCTTCCTCACCCCAACCCCATATCCAACAGAAGTGCAAGAGCTGACTGACCTCTGAGATGAGTTTGCCTCAGTATCTGTAAGCTGCTGGCAGCCCCGGAGGAGTGCAGAAGAACACCTCCTTTTAAATGGGCCAGCAGTTTCAACATGGGATTTCACATCAGAGTATTGACGTCCTGACTGGAGCTTTGTGGCTTGCTGTCCTCAAGGACTTCAGTGCGCACCTGAACATCAGCTTTGCTGGGCTAGCTCTTTACTTCGTTGAAGTAATAGTCACCCTGCATTTTACATTGCGTGAGCACTCCTCTCTGGACAGTCAAGAAACACATCTACAGAAAATTTGGTGCATGTTTGACCTCGTGCCAGAGAGGTTGCAGCTCATTTGGTTGCTCAGCTTATTCGTCTTTTAGCATGGAAGCTACCTCATGTCCATAGCAGTATGAGGAGTCAGTGTAAGGATTTGGTGTGATCTCATTCATTTTGAAAAGACCAGTTGAAAATCTGCTAAAACACCCTGCCAGTGGTTGAAATGAAAGCAACTCCCAAGCACATGGGGTTTTGGGGCTTGAAAAAAAACCTGAATCACAGACTGAAAAAAAAGGATGTGCTGAGGCTCCAGCCCAAAACTGATCTTTTTTCCAATAAGGGTTTTAACTGTGTGAACAAAACCTCCTGTCCTCTCAGGCAAAAAATGTCACTTCAATCCAGGGCACTTGAAGGGAGAGTGCGGGAGAGCTGCTACACTTAGCGTGCAATCTCGTCAGCCTGTACCATTTTCCCCCAGTAGGCACTTGCTTGATTTGATTGTAACAGCGAAGATGTAGTGCAGTTTCAAAAGACAGACCAGTCCTGGATTATGTGAGCTCACCAAAGCTGTCGCTTGTGGATCAGACCCCTATTTTTATTGTTCGCTTAAGGCAAATAAGGCATCAGAAGTGCCTTTATTGGCAGTCGTTGCTACATGCCGGGAACCTGCCAAGATTAATATACAAAACATTCCCCTCCCCGCCTCCTGCTTTCAAAAAGTAACCAGCCTAAAAGGGTTATTCAATTACTACCCAGTTGGAAACCTCGTGTTGTCAGAAGTTGTTACTAAGAAGACGGTGGTTATTAACGATGTACCGAGTTGCATGCTTCAGCATATCTTTGGAAATGATACAGAGGTGTTTATTTGCAGATGACTGGTTAATTTTGCTGTGAATCAGTAAGTACTCTGCAGAGAACATATGTAGCAAGTAGCTAGGTGTAATTTATTCATTGTTCCCTTAATTATTCTGTTTTTCTATATTCCATATTGTCAGGTTTTCAGCTGCTGTTAGTGATAACAGCAAACTGAAAACCCATGCAGCTGAAGATATAATTTCTTTAGCATATTTCAGATGGGCAGGGGATTCATCTTTTCTTGGAATGAATTGATTTACTGCAACTACTGTCTAATGTAATACTATAGAATAAGTTACAACCTTATAAAAATTTTAAGCACTCCTCTGAGGAAAGCACAATCAAGTCATTTGCAATATCTGTGTAAAGTTATCTCTGTCTTTTTTGATTGCTGGCATGGAGAGAAAATATCATTTCTAGAAATTCATCATCATTTCAAACAATAAACTGAAACAGCATCAGTTAAAGCTGCTGAAGAAAATCAACAGTGGCACCGCTGAGTTAGAGATGATGGACTAAAATTTCAACATGTTTCCATTTCTTCATATGTTGTAGACTGGCAGCAGTTAATCTCCTAACTAAACATATGCAACCCCCCACCCCCAATTAGTTTACCAGTACAGGTATGATTCAGTTTTGACCAAGTGCTATTTTGTATGTTGTTATCTATAAAACCTTTTCTTTCCAATGCGAACTTTCTCCATTTTTTCCCTAGTCACAAATTTTTTGTACAGCTATTTGCACTATAAATTTAGAGGCCCAAACATTCTTAGGAATGTAATGTTATTCTGGGACTGTTCCTTGGTCTGCTCTTCTGACAGTTCCACTTTGAAGGAGTTATTGTTTGCTGCCTGACCACTTTCCTAGCCCAGGTGAAGCTGCAAATTCTGCAGGACAAATGTTGATGTTTTTGAGAATCATATTCCATAAATCAGTCAGAATTTGACTCGACATAAAAGCCTGGGAGAGATTGTGTAGTGTGTAAGATAAAAAATAATTCTGATATTAAAGTGATGCCAAACAAATAGAGGCATCCTTTTGCCTGACCTTATGAGTCTCCTGTTAACAGAATACTGTAAAGATTTGGGATACGTCTCGTTAAAAATTTCATTTAGAAAAAAGCTATGCCTTTTTCCCTAAGAAAGTTTGCACTCTGTCGCTCCAAATGTACAATTTGTCCTACTATTTACTGCTCTAATTTGAACTGAATTTATCTTGTAGCTATCCCTTGAACAACAGTGATCTGCATCAGTTCAACATTGAGGAGAATGGCGGAGCACCATACGCCACAAAAATGCCTGCAAGGCACCACCACCACCACCGCCATCACCACCACCACGCAAATTACGGCGCCCTGGCTCCTGACAGCAAAGACATTGTTTCTGGAGTTCCAAACCCAAACAGTGAGTCCACTGCAGTGAATGTCATTTCAGTAACTTTCAGATTTGTCTCTGGCAAGCAGGCAAAGGAAAGGAAAAGAAAACAACACGCATTTCAGTTTTGCTGCTTGAAGAGTATGCTTCCTGTTATTATTTGCTAGCTTTGTACTATGTGCGAACGAGACAAGATTCGCAATTTCCTGGCTTTGCTATGGGGTTGCGGGATTTGGTGTGAGATTGGTGTTCCATAGCTGAACAAATACCCAATTAGTCACAGATGCTGAGTCTCTACCCACTTGGCACAGGCTATGTTTTCATTGTTACTATTTATTTGTATAGTTTCACAAACCTCTCCTTGTCTGCCATTGTCTTTTGCTAATCTGCCCAGCTGGCCTTCAGCCCTAATTGTTTGGATCTGAGTCTTGCTTTCATGTCTGGGCGCAAACAGCAGAAATTTGGGAGTGCTGGACAAAGACCATCTTGCTCTTAGTTTGGGGAACGGGAACATTTGCTGCTCAGCCCCAGTTACCACGACTCCAGTACACTCTCTTGGTGGAGGCATTCTTGGCGTGTAGAAAGCAAAGAGGAGAGAAGCCTATCTGTTCCTGATGCAACCTTGGGGAGTTTGGGTGTAAGTTGCTGCTGCTGAACATGTACAGGCTTTTTTAAGGGTACGTAGCTTGGCCAAATGTTTGTAGGTTTGCACAGGAACTGGAAGAGAAACATCTCTGCCATGAAGCAGTCCTACTTCTTGCTCTCCTTCTTTATAATCTCTGCACACTGCAGTGCGTGAGATGCTGAAGCTGTGTAAGAATTTGAGAAGATGGGCAAAACAATGTATGATCTATCATTTTGCTCGCATCAAGGGGACGATAATTTCTTTCTTTGCCCAATTTTTGCCTTTATAATTGTAAATCACCCTGAGATAGGCATCTGTTATGGAAACTTTCAGCCTGGGCAGTTAATTTGACAACTTGCAAATTCCTGAAACCAGGATCTTCTAATGGATGGCACTGGGTGACGTGGACTGTAGGCTGTCCCACCTCTGCAGTGATACGCAGGCATGTCCTTGCACACGAACTTTAATCAGGCTTTGTTTCAGAAACATTTTCTTAAATAACTTTCTTTGCCAAGGAGAGGGAGGTAACAGTTTTCAGGAGGGAAGTTGCAGAAATAAAATGCAAGGCATTGTAGACGTTTCAGAAGGGAATCCTAAGCAGCAGTACGAGTTGCTTGCTGGGGCTTTAAGTGAAGCTGCTCCCGTGGGAGCAACCTCCAGGAGATGTGTTGTGCTCCTCTGTCTTTCACCGATCCTACGCTCCCCGCCAGCACACCTTCGTGCTGCGAAGTGCGTGGGGCCGGCACGGCGCACTCCTGTGCCGATGGGTATCCGCATCTCGGCCGTGGTCTGTGGCCAGCGGCGCTGGCCGGGAGGGCGGCCCAGGCCACCCTGTTGGGAGCCTGCCGGGCGGCTGGCCCTGGGCCCGCAGCTGCTGGGCCGCGTCCGGGCTGTGCGAGGGCTGCCATCAGCGGCAGCCGAGTGCTGGCAGCGGAGGGGTGCTGGCCAGGCCGGCCTGGAGAGCATCACCCGGGGTGTCAGCCCGGTGCAGCAGCAGGCGGTGACCTTCCTGGGGAGTGTGCCAGCTTGTATTTTTCTTTCCCAAATAAGAGTTGAAGCATGCCAGGAAATCCAGTCAGAGCCAGCTATGCTGCCTCCGAGTGCCCCAGCCCCAAGGGCACTGCAGGCTCTGCTGCCCTGTCCCCCTCCTGGGGGCTTCCCCCCCCTGCCCTCGGGGCCTCAGCTTCTGCCCCAGCGATGCCACAGCAGGGCCGGTCTCCAGCTCCCCACAGCCCTGCCATGGCCCCCACCGAGCCGGGGCCACCCGTAGAGCAGAAGGTGATTAAAGCATCAAGAAGTACAGCATGGGGTGCTTATTCAGCAGTTCTCATGCTGTGCTGCTTTCCTACTCTCCGCTGTTGGTGAAATAAGCTTAGAAAAAGCTCAGAAAAGCGTAAGGGCAGACGTCAGGAGCAGTCCTGCTTGTGCCCCGTGAGCGCAGTTACCCGCGAGGAGAGATGCGGGACCCAGCTGTTTGGTTAGAGCAAAGGGAGCCGGTGCTGGTTCCTGACGCGGCCCGACGTCCCTTCCCGCTCTCGCTAAGGGGGCAGAAAGGGAGAGGGGCTGTGGGAGGGGAGGCTGTGGCGCGGCATGCCGGCTGCGTCCAGCTGAGCTGTCGGGGCGGCTGTGCCTGCCCTGTGCAGGCTCGTCCCACGGCAGACATGGTGCCCCATGGCAGCCCGTCACTGCTCCCCCTGCACCCACGCGCCCGGCCGAGGCGCGGAGCTGGCTTCCCTTGAGAGGCCAGCGCGCTGTGAGACCTGGCCTGTCTGCGCTGTTAGATCAGCGGTGGCATGGATGGGACTGCTCCCCTTGGAACGGAGTCAAAGGTACTCGTTTGCAGCTTGGGGTGACAGGTCTGGGTGCCTTTTCACAGTTGGTGCTCAGTGGGCTTGGTTTGGTTTGGTTTGTGTTGAACAGGTTCGTTAAAATGCTACTCAGGCCATTTCAGCTGAGAAAACCGTCTTGTAGAGAGCCTGTGGAAAAGACTCGTAGTGTACGTGTTGAAACAGTTGGGAGCGAGCTGGCTGTCAGTCGATTATCTGGGACGGCACACGTGGCAGAGCGTGTGGGACAAGAACACTCAGGCAGAGAGAAGACGCTGTCAGGGGTCTGCGTCAGGAACCTGGGGACACAGGGGACAGATGTCTGGCTCCAGTACATGTGGAAAGGCCCCTGCTGGGAATGTCTTTCCAGGAAGTAAGTGGTCACTAACCTGGGCATGCTCTCAGGGAAGAGGGTGCTTGTCACCAAAATATCGCAAGTGGAAATGCTTGGAGAGCCGGAAGGTCTCATGGGGAGAACACGCTGTCCTGCTGGAAGCTTCCCCACGCGGCTGACGGGCGAGGCTGTGCACACCAGTGCTTCAGTTCGGCTAACGTGTGGTTTTCCAAGGGACCATGGGCATTCTGTGGCTTATTCCAGTTTTTATGGACTGGAGTCATCTCTGAGCTCTGAGATGGTTTTAAATTCATGTGAAGCAGAATGCGGAGTGACCCACCCATACATACCCAGCATTGGGTCAAGAGGGGGAGAAAGCGTCTGCCTTTCTTCTACTTACACCTATTTCAATAAATTCCAAAATTCCGGCACAATCTGCAGGACATGGGCAAGAGAGTGAAAAGACAGTGTGCCCAGCCAAGGTTCCCTGTAAATACTGGTGCATGTTTCGCAGCAAACACACAGCCTGGGGTTTTGTTACAGAAAACAAACCTGGGCCAGACCTGCCTGATTTTTCGCATTCCGAGTAATTTGTCTGCTTCAATTACTGGAATAAGGGAACTCTGGTGAAACAAATCTGACGTGTGTGTTTACAGAGGCAGTTCAGCAGAAGATGTTGTTTTTCCTGCATTCAGCCTGATTATTCTATTTGCAATGCTGCCCTTCACCTCAAAGCCAGCATACACAGATCGTATCTTTTTATGCAGCAGATCTTCCCCCAGTGTATTCGCAGAATCCCAGTCCCCGGGACCGCTGTATTCGAGAGCAGTTAGCCTTAAAGCGCCAGTGCCACCGCACAGAGAGGGGAAGCCTCTTGCTAAGCCTAAGTGGCATGGCAGCATCATGTGTGGGTTACCAGGCACACCTGAGCAGATCCACTGGCAGCAGCCAGGGCTATCACCAAAAGCAGATGCCCACAAGTATGCAATGTAGCTCACAGAATTTTTGTGACGGAAAGTGATGAAGGGGGCCCAGCCTGCCCCTTGGACTCTGGGCTGAGCTTGCAGGTTATCACTTACAAAAAGACATCTTTCATTCTTGAGCTGCTCACTACAAAAGACCTTGTGTAACCCTGAGCAGAGAATGGTATAATACAGACGGAGTTTCAGACTGAATAAAAGTGCATTGGGAAACCACAGTGCTGCCAGATCGTTTCTTGAAATGAAAGCCTGGTTTTGCCAAGAATTAATGCTGTCTTAGGAAATGTATGCCTTTTCAAGGACTTCAGCTTAAAAGTCAGTTTTAAATCATAGCAAACTTGAATAATCTAAATAAGGCACTTTTTTCCCTCTATGTTCTTTCTCAACAGGAAAATAGAATTACTATTTTTCTTCAGGAAAAAAAAAAAACCCAACATCAAAACCATCATCTTATCTTACGGCTGTGGTAATTTATTCCCAGGTATCATCGGGCAGTTTCACAGTCTCACATCCGTGGAAGCAGCCGTGATGTGAGAAATGCTGAACTCTGGCATCACTAACTTGTGATGAGAGACCACCAAGGGGAGGTCAATGCTGATATTGTAACCCCTTCTAGGACATTATTAACTCAGGGTCTGATAATGCTTCACTAATGCCAAAACCAGCTTTTTGCTTATATCCCTATAAGCTGGTTTTAGCAGTTTGTCTCTAGTCAGCAAAGCCCTTAATGTATATTTAAACAGCTGTAGAATTAGATCTTGAGTGAGTAATGTTTAATATTCTTAGGACAGCTTGAGAATCTGATCCACACAAAACTGCAGTCAGTGCAAAGTTTTTATTGATTTCAGTGGGCTTGATATCAGACTCTAGACATTACTTGATTGTTCCCAACAGCTATTACCACCTAGAATCTATGGCAAAAAGAAATACAGGAGAACGCAGGGATTGTTAAATCATCACACGATGAAGCTCATTTTTCTCAGAGTACTTGCAAATATACCTATATATGCTACACCACCCCCCAGATGTTGGCAGAGACCTTTCATGGCTGTCTCAAAAAATATTTTTCCTTGTCTTTCTGTGTCGGTGGTTTGCTCAAAACCTCTGTTGACAAAGCACAGCAAATTCCTGACAACAGTCTTAAGGAGGCTGGCGTATAAATAAAGATATCTGAGAGAAGCCAAAAGCTATACTCTGATCTCTTTACACATCACATGCTCTGAGAGTGGCACCTTGGCTGCATAAATAATCCCTCTGGTGTCAACTGAGTTTTAGAATATATTGGGGGAGGCAGAGGGGGGAGTGTAAGGAGAGAAGTATCTAGCCCAAAGCTGGCAAAAACCCTGCTGAAATGTAGGGATGGGAGAGAAGGAGGAGGAGGAGAAACTGTTTGCTAGGAGGAAAAAGGAAAAATGATTCGACAGGCATAATTATGAAACATTTTAGATGGTCTTATGGGGAAGATGCTTTGCTGACCGCTGTCTCTTCACATGCAGCTGAGTGTCTTGCTCTGCGGTTCTTCTGTAGCCTCCCTTCAGACTGTGTTCTTTTCTTTCTTTCTTTTGGGCATCTTTTAGAACTGAGCTCAGGACTTCCCCTTCTTTATGATGAAACTTCTCATCTGAAGAAAATAGAAACGGAGAGTGTGAAGGTAGTTGGACCATGGCCAGCCCTGCACGTCAGCATGAACAAGGTATAGCATATACATATATACTTTTACATATATATGCTAGAGAGCCCCTTTGTCACTTCTGTTCAAAAGCTGCTGCTTTTTCACCTCCAATTCAAATCAACGTTCATCTGCAACTGACTTGCTTTTTAGTCACCTCTCACCATCTCCTTATGGGACCGGGGTTTGGCTTTTAGATTTAGCATTTCCTTCAACTTTGCCTTTTAAGATTTCAGAAGCTGCTGCAACAATGTTATGATGTAGTTTTAGTTTAGTTGTGAAGAGTTAGTCATCCAGGCAGCCCAAAGCTGTAAAAAAATAACAACACTTTCAGTGATAAAAAAAAAAATCTTGTTTTTCTACATGAGGAGTCTGTGTTATGCCTTAAAACCCCCCTGGCGTCTGATGTTAGTGGGTGTTTTGTGAGTGAGTTTTTGCAGGGGTGGCAAAACAGCCATCTTCCACTGTTTCTGCTGGACATCAGAGGCCCCCGGGTCAGTGGCTCCTTGGATCCACGTGAAGCAAAATCCATTGTGCCTGCGCTGTGGGGTGCCTTGAACTGAGTCTGGATAGAGCCACAGAGCCCTGGAGCTGTGGTTTGCAGCCACATCAGTCCTCAGCTGAACCAGTGAAGTCAATGGAGAGCATTGCCACTGGCTTCGAATGAGGTGGGTCTGGGCCCCCGGTGACTGTACAGACCTGTTAGAAGTGGCGTTTTTAGAGTTTTCTGTCACTTCAAGGGAGAACTCAATTAAATTCCTTTACCTTAGTTTTACAGACAGCCTTTTGTTATTGCTACTATTCCAACAAGTGTTAACGAAATTAAAATCAAAGGGGAGGTGGCAAAGTGTGTAAAAAATACAAGCATAAAGGGGCTGTATATCTGTATAGCATAATGTTTCTTTTTTATGGATGACAGAGTCCAGGAAATGGAAGTCAAGGCTGAAAATCAGTGAGTCGGGTATTTCCAATAAAAATGAAATCTTGGAATATTTTTTTCAACATTCTAGTTAATTTAAGTCAATCCATGATGCACTGGTCTTTCCATCATGAAGATTTACTTGAAGAACCGTGTTCAGGGTGTGTCGTGGGGTGGTGGTGTAGTTCAGCTATGGACTGCAGTCCTTATGCCTTATGAATGTGGTCATGAGGCAATGACTGGTGTCCTGACTTTTGGAGACTTCTGGATTAGCGTATCAAGTTGGAATATTTTTTACTTTTTCCCAAATCTGTTTGGTTATCAGCTGTGAGGAGCTGTCATTTTTTCTGACTGGTTGGTTTGAGTGGGGATATAAAGTGGGATCGTAAAGTAGACAAACTAGGGTGAAATGGGAAAGAAGTCTTTTTATTTTTCCCCACAGACATTTGTCAAGTTCTTCTAGAAATACTCTTAACTGGAAGTAAAGGTGGTTTTTTATAGGCTAAGCTAATTAAGCATTGACATCGTTTGCAAGAGGAAAATTCTCCATCTCATGGATTCATCCAGTGAACACCCAGGTCTTGTGAGAGGAGCACTGTAATTCAGATGTAACTACTAATACGCTGTCTTAACCCCAGCTGAGAACATTCACTTAGGTGCAATGTCCAGAACACGCTTTAAAGGATGATCCCACATTGCTGAGCTTACTGACAGTTCAATTTGGTGCATATAAAGGGCTAAAGTGAAGAAGTGAGAGGAGTCTCCATGTTGACCACAGTGCACAAGTGGATAAACCAGTCTCACCTGTATTGTGCAAAAGATCTGAACAGATGATCTCAGTGATACTCTTGTGATCTCAAAATCAGTGGATTTATGGTCTTTTTTCTTTCTTTACATGAAAGCTTAAAACACCTTGGTCCTGTATTCCACCGTACTGTGCAAATAGTCCCAACAGAGTCCCTGTGACTTCTGCCTGGCAAAGCCTGACCTCTGATCTTTCTTCTGTGAAAATCCAAGGAGGGAGAATTCAGCTCTTCTATAATTAATGGGGTTTTTTGGCTTGTCCTGACAGCTCTAGAATCTTGTCCACAGTCAGATGGCTGATTTATTAAAGGACTAATAAGCTGAACCCAGTATCACAGCAAGTCAGTGCTTCACAATAAATGCAGCTGCACAGTAAATACAGCCTGTGTCTGCTGTGGTGAGACTTCCAAAAGTCAAAGTTTAGCTGATGAAAAAGTCTTGCAATGAGCACCACTGAAGCTAAATGCTTCAGTTTCTGGCAGAAGCTCAGCACAAGGCAAGTCTAGAGACATGGACTGTCTAATGAAAACCCTCTCCTGGCAGTCATAGAGGGTTTGGGTTTAAAATCTGGGCAGCAATCCCGCGAGCAGTGGTTATCAGGTGAGTGCAGAGGAAGGTAGTCCCTCAAAATATATTAAACTTGCCACTTTGAGCCACGTGAAAATTGTACGTGCTCTTGAAACATGCCCAGAGTCACCACCGGCAAGCACCTCAGCAATCAAGCCTTCACGTTACAGGCTGTGACCATCAAATCATTCTGAAGTTCTTTTGGCCCCTTGCTTGTGGTTTCTTCCTCAAGCACCATTTTCTGACCTAGATCCGAGTGAAATGTGTACACAGAGTCTGTAAAGCTAAACCAAACAAACTGCAGGTCTTTGAGCTGTGAGCAGAGCCTGGAGTCGCCTCAGCAGATGGCTTCTCCAATGAAAGAGGGTGACATGCTGTAAATATTGGGCTAAGTCTGGGCTGAAATTCTGTGGAGTGTCGCCCAGCACAAAGGCAGCGGGGCACGTTAGACGGGATTGAACAGCCCTGAACTGTGACAGACATTTTTCACTACGAGTGTGGCCTTTAAATCTCTCATGGTAACTGGCTACTCAGTCCAGCAGCAAAGATATTTTAATGAGTGGTCAGTGTGTCTAGTTTCTGGCAAAAAAAAATGAAACATTAACAGCTCTTCTGCACCACTCCATTGACTTCTGTTCTGCTAAGTGCTTTTTATTCCCTAGTTTTGCATCCTCTGAAATACGATGCTTTAACAAAACCAGTGAAGCAGTTATGAAGCTGCTTCATTTGCTCTATTTCTGAAAATAAAGCCATGGTTTCCACGTCTATTATGGAGTCCCAACTTTCACTCCCTCTCTTCCTGTTGCTAATTATTATTTTTTCAAGCAAAGTGCTTTGGGGCTGGAATTTGTCAGGCTTAATAATCAGGCCATAGGAGAATTAACAAGAAACTGGGTAAATTAGATTCAGCAGTTAATTAATTTGATTGTCCACTGCAGCAAACTTTGTCTCATGGGAATGATGAATGGATGTGTCCAATGTGTTTTCCAAACCTTTTTGGTACAGTGGACATGTCTGTCCACCTACTGAATGATAAACGTCCATTTCATCATGCATTTCATGCCCTTTGGTACTAGCAGACTCCTTGGTCTCCAGGAGAGACAAGCCGAAGTGTTGTAGGTGTGAATGTATTTCTGATTTTCTTTCTTGCAAACCTTTCCTTAGAAAAATATGTTCTCCCATCCTTCCTTGCTCCAAGTGTGTATCTGTATATGGGTATATAATATAAAGCCAAGAATGTATTGTTCGCATTTCTGAAAGTTTAATTGTTTCTACCCCTCTTCCTGGTGTTATGCTCACGCTTCCCCTACTCCCTGGATCCTAAGGTTGGTGGTGTCATTCTGGTGAGGGGCAGAGAGGTACTATGATGGTCATGTTCATGGTTTCCACTCTAGGATCCGTTTTGGGTCCTTTTGTGTGTTTGCAAAAATGTTTTTACACCTTGGTCATTCTTCATTGATCTGCATCTTCACGTTACACCCAAATTTACTGTACATGGTGACTTTTACATACATATGCTAGGTACCATGTCTTCACTCTCTTCATTGCCCCTAAAACCAGTTTTGTCCAGCTCCAGGTCTGCATTTCTTTAACTGACCACTGGTGAGCAGTTTATAACCATGGGGTCTCCAGGGCCAGCCTGTGCCGCTTGCGCTATCACCACATGCCTGTGTTTGTCTGCACCACCTCCTGTGTCTCCACTGCTCAAGGCCTCTGTTATCATACCAGCCCTGTATGGCTTTACACTACGTCATTGTGTTAGAGTCAATATATCTCATTCTACAAATGCTGCTTGTGTTACTGTTTTCTTTCTAAAATTATTGCTGTTACAACTAAACCTAGTAAAACAAAGCTGCAGGCAGATCGAGAAAGGTTCAGCAGGAGCAAGCCTGGTGGGCCTCAATGGCTTTGCAAACTCTGTTCAAAGCTTATGGCCTTTTGCTAGCATGGCAATGCCATACTACAGGGCTACCCAGTTATGCTGCTGACTGCTTGTAAATGACACTACTTGCAAAAAAGCTGTGAAAGTACCTGCCCTGTGCACAACTGGAAAGCCTATAGCTACTGCAGTTCCAAAAATCATTTTTGGTTTAAAAAAACCCACAAAGCCAACTCACTTTATTAATGTATCTGAGACTCTTCTGTGCGATACACTGATCAGAGGGTATACCCCAGGAAACATGGCTACCGAGACCCAGAAAGGCCATCGTGAAGCCTGGCGCTGGCAGAAGCAGGATCTAATAGTACTGAGCAATAGTGTTTCATAAAATAAATTTGATATCAGCAACTAAAGAGGTTTGCTCCAAGGAGATAAGCAAAACAAGATTTACTGGGAGTTGTATCTTTCATTAGACCAACTGATAGTTGACCTGATGAAGGTCTTGTGTATCTGACGGTTTAATGAGGGCGGGTTTTTCTGGTTTTGTTTTTCCAAATGTATTTTTGTAATAAAAGGTGGAGCTTCTGCTGGCAAACTTTGCCTCAAATAAGAATAACACACACTCATACAAGTCTTACCATTATGGTGTCCATTCATAATTGATGTTAGCTATCACATGAAATTCCTGGTGGAAATGGGACGAAAGAGTTTGTAGATTTTCATGCACATTTGTGGATGTAGTTGAGTCCCAGGAAACCAAAGGGTTTGACCTTACGTAGCTAATGTGTGTTCAGAACCTATGTATCTGTGTTGTCCTCGTTAAAATTATACCTCCCACTAGTAGCGATGACTATCAACGAAGAATAGACCTGCATTCTGAAACAAAAGACTAATTCTGTTCTTCAGATGTCTTCAGCTAAATATGTGTTTTAAACATACTGTCCGGCTAAGAACAGATTATTGATAAATTCACAGAGGCAAAAGATCATGTATCTTGCTCTTGGTGCAAAGTTTTATGTGGAACAAAGCATGAACCTTTTAAAGCAGAGAATGGAAATGTTAAGTACAGGAGTGGTATTGCTGTGTTTCATGCAACTATTTTTATCTGCTGTGTGTGTACTTAATATTCAGTTAGCTTTGCGAACCAAAGCCAGTGTCATCATTAGCTAACATTGTACAAATCTGCCTGTGGTTCTAGGATCAGCAAAAGTAATTGAATTTAAAGTAAATGTTTGGGAGGAGAAAAGCAAACCTAAGACCTCAATTATAAAAAGAAAAAAGGCATCTAGTTTTATATGTGTATATGTCTGAGCTTGTTCAACCCACTTCTATCAGACCCATTTAAATGCAATTCTCCAGTGTTCTCCTTCTTTGGAAAAATGAAGTTCTGCATCAGTGGTGAAAGAGATGCAAACACATTACTATTTTTTAGCACCAGCAGAACTGGGGATGGAAAATTTGGGTGTTACCAGGTATCTTAACTTCCTGGGTTTTTTTCTCATTTCTAAACATTTTGGGATGAGTTTAGATTGCAATTTTAAGCAAGAAGATTATTTCTTTCAAATGCAAGTTTGACTCTCAGACATTCACTTGAAAGAGGCATCTCAGATTCTTTGGAATTACGTGGTAAGAAATGATAAAATTGGAAGTTTCATTAACACTTCCACATAGAATGCTCTTAGTTTATAAATGAAAATAACATTTTAATAACTGCCAACCTCGTACAATATTTGAATACCCAGCTGCTATCTTTATGCTTCACCCATGACTGCAAGCAATAAGGATTCTGGAAATGCAACATTTCTTTGTTATACAGCAACATAAAGTATATTACAGGTTTCATTCTTGCAGCAACAGGATATAGAGACTCCTAATGCAGGCAGGTTTTAGTTCTTTGATTTCTTTATAAAGTAGTGAAATGAACCATGGAAGGTACTGTAGGGTTTTGTATAGTCCTAAAATATTTTTTTTCTTTCGCTTTCTTGTTCGCAGCTATACTTTAGGAGGGAAATTGGGAGATGAATTGGCTTATATGTAAAGATTAATGGCATTAAGGAACAATAAGAACTTGTACAGATGCTTGGAAGTGTTCGTAGTCTGCAATAAGGAGGTGCTACTTTGATCTATGATTTGAGCTTACTTTTAATGTGGATCTTCAGTGCCACTGACTGTATGTGTAACAGTCTCAGCTAATCAGCTGTGTGAGAGCAGAAGTCAGTAATGATTCAGGATGTGCTGCACCTTGGCAGAAAAGTCCATCGTTGCCAGTGCAGGCTGGCAAAGAAGCCTTTCACATATTTTCAGAAGCTAGAGGAGGCCTGGGTCAGGTCAAGCACTCCCAAGCCCCATATGAGGTTTGTGTGCAGTAGCATTGTCACTGGGGTAGGGGGAGGTGGTGGCCTTCGGCTGCTGGCTCAGCATCTGGTGGAACAGGACAAGGCCAAGCAACCGGTTGCAGTAAAGTCTGGTCTTCGTGTCCGATCAGTCACTAAAGGTGCTTCTGCTCCTAGTGGGGTGCAAGCAAAGTGAATTTTGCTTGCTTGAAGGGTGAAACCCTTATAGTCTGACCCAAATAAGGGCTAATGCAAAACTGAATGCCCAGGAAAGGTTTCCAAGAAGTCTGCAACCTCCAGCAGCTTTCACTTTTGAGCCAGGTCAGTGAGTACCAGCATCTGGACCTCTCAAGTTATCAGAATCTCAACGTGAGACTTGCACATCGACATCGCACTGGGGATGTCTCCATTGCATGGAGTCATCTGGTGTAATCCTGAAAACAGCAGGAGGTTTAGAGCTTTGGAGGGTTTCCAACTACAGGGTAGCCCCAAGGGCTTTTACCTTCCTTTGGTCAATGTGGGTAAATTGAGCAGGGGAGGAGGAACATAAGAACTGAAAAATATCCATATCCATCTGAACAACAGATGGACAAGACTTTGGAACTTTCCAAGTTACGATACAAGCTTCTGTCCTAAACAAGCATTGGTTGTCTTGATTTAGCTAGTAAAATACTTAATCTTACTTGAGTGATGTGATATTTAATTAGTATCCAGTGTTAAAACAAAAGTGGGATTTTGCATGGCCTTTAGAAATGTCACTGCTTAGTGTGTTGTTCTTTCTGCTGTCAGAAATCAATACACTTAAAAGCTGACAATAATAGCAGCCCTTTGAAGTGTGTAGTAGTGCCCTGTGGCTACCAAGACTGTTGGTGAAGGAAAGGTTGTGCTTTCTTTACAGTTAATTTTGTCCTTTTGAGTATCTCCACTCCTCAGCTTCATGAGTACCCCAGAAAACCTGCCTATGGAAATGAATATTTCATGGGGTTTTTTTTCATACATTTGCCAGAACTGCCATTATATTCAAGACTGAATATATGACTACAGTTCCATAAGTTGCTCCAGCTAGATGCTGTCACTTTTCATTTTAAGTATTTTGTTTTTCCCCTTTGGAGGAAAGTGGGGAGAATGAAAATTCAAAAAATATCTTTGTTAAAAACTGCAAATGTGTTTTGGCAAATAAACACGTAACAATCATTAGAGATTTGCCAGAGAAAAAAAAACTAATGATAGCTAATCATTTAACAGACAGTTGTTCAAAATCGTACCTGGCAGTTCTGGTATTTTGGATGCAGAAGTCTGAAGGACCAACTTTGCTTACACATGAGAAATATCTTGCAGTCTCAGTAGAGTTCTGCTCTGTAGAGGTCTGGCTCTTTCCCTCCCCAGTGTTTGCGGAACAGTTTCCTCAGGCAACGTAATTACATTTGTGATTTACTCCACTTGCAGAAAGTGTCCCCCAAATCTTGACATTCCTTTTTGTCTGCGATTGTTCGTGGACCTGAGAGAAGAGTGGGTAAGATTGTAGTTACAGTCAGCAAGTGGGATGTCATGGACGAGGGCAGAAGGAAGGATAAAGGAGGCAGGCTTTGAAGTTAAAGGGCTAATCATATAGTAATTTCAGTGCCTAAAAAATGGCCGGTTCTGTCTTGAAATACTTTGCCAGAGGTGAATCTCAAGGATGCACTGGACCTGGTTTACTGATATCTTGTACCTGTTTTAGCTGAAATATGGATGGCAGCATCACGTATCTGTTCTGTTCAGGTGTATACAACCACTTGCTCTTCGCAGCACTGAGAGTGGAAAATGAATGCACAGTCTAGGCTGTGGTTCAGGTCTGTTATGGCTGTTTTACCATTGCCCAATTCGTCTTTAAAAATGCATAAGATACTATAGTTTGATTAGTTAAGAGTTCACATTTACAGTCCTTGTCTCATTCATACCCTATTTGTTTGTGCATTAGTATTACATTGTCTGTTTTCTTTTTCCTTTTGTTCTTTTCTGCATGAGAAGTTTATTCATGCTGGCGTTTCTGCTGGATGTTGTTTGTTCAAGGCACAAAACCTTTAGGTCGTGATTGAATAGGTCACTAAACTAGCTGTCTTGAGGCTTTAGATTTCTGATCCAGATCACTGCATAGGTAAGGGATTGATATCGAGTGGAAACAGCAGCAACAATGTATAAACACCCTGGATTTTCCTTTCTGATGAAGGAGATTTTGCTTGGCTTGCAATTACATGGAGATCCCTTCAAATCCCTCTGGTGAAATTTGCAAAACCCCTTTACATGCTTAGAGTGATGTAAGAAACCAGTGTTCACTGTAGTGGAGTGCTGTCAACTTTGCTTTCTTCTGCCTGCTGTGGGATATTTTGGGACAATGTTTTCCTTTTTCAGTGTGATCACAGGTTTGGGCAACCACTCCGGGGCCTGGCTGGGTTTTCCCATGTATCTTTACCCCATAACAGTTTCTTGCTTCTAGTACTCAGGCTTCCCTGAGGCTTTTTTTGTCTTGAAAATAGTATCACGTCATTAAATATTTTGAAAACTTTTTATTGTAAGCTGTATCTATCAGGGTATGAATGTGGGGGTTTTATCCAGTATTGCTGAATCAAGTTGTTACAAGTAAGAATTTGACCCGTGACCATTTTAACTTACCTTTCTGATGTATATCACTGTGCTTGTCTTTTATATTAAATCTAGGGTGAAGACAAGAAAGTGTCTGAAAAGACTCTTCATGCCCCTGTGTCACCTTCCTCTGTACCTGACCATATGAAGTGCAACATCCTTAAAGCTCAAGTGGAAGCTGCTTTCAGAGTAGGCGCTCAGGTAATCTGTGTTTAATATTTTGCCTTTCTAGTTTTGGCGTAGCTTACACCAATTTTCCAATATCATGTTGTTCTTGAGGAAACACCATACTTTATCTCAAGTATCCATATTGACCTAGCTTTCTCTAGCTGCTCTACAGTTTCTTCAGGTAACTCAAAATGATTGTTATGGTGGAAGTAGGAAATTTGTCCTAACTGACATGATTAATACAGCCAAGAGAGGCTGAGAAAATAGGAGAGAAGGCCCCAGGAAATCTCCGTGTTTTGATTTTGTCACTGTAGCTTTTACTTACTTTGTAGCTGAGAAACAGTAACTTCTGGAGTTTTCTGAGGCTACCCACCTCTCATGGAAACTGTGGTTAAGGGTCTTCTAAAGACAGTATCTATGCATCCATATGCAACCTTTATTCTAGGTGATTAACTTTAGATGTCTGAATGTGAAATGTTAGCTAGTTGGTTGTTTTCTTACTTGTTTGTATGCTTTTAACTGAATTTCAGCTGTTATTTTCACTGCTTGGTCAGTGTTTACACTGGATACCTCGTCTTTCAAAAACACCACAAGTCTTGTAATAATGTCACGCAACTGAATACTGCTGCCATATGGCATGACTGAAAAAGTTAATTTCTCAATCAGAGGTAAATCTAAGTGAAACCTAAAATACATGATTCTTTTCAAGTGTAATTTGTGGACAAAAGATAAAGCCATCTGTGCCAAAAATAAAGCCAGATAGAATGCTTTAGGAACAAAAGTAGAGGCAGAAAGATTGGTACGACTCTTATCCCAAGTTCCTGTGGTATCCTTGTGCATACTCTTTGCTTTGAATACAAATTATGTTGGTGTTTCCATCCCTTTGTTTCTTTTCACAATAATATATCAGGTCAACTTGCCCCTGCAAAAGATTTTGTTAACAGTCATCTTTGTGTATTTGTTGTTCTCTGGCAGATCTTTCATCTGAGAGCTAGATTACATCTGGTCTAGCTAGGCCTAAGGAAGTATCAAAATTTGGTTATTCTGACTGCCCTAGATTTCAAGAACAGAAACCAAAAATCTGACAACATGTGGGGGAAGGATGTTGGGTATTTGTCTCTTAGATTTTGCTTAAAGCAGTTCTTTCACCTCTCTGATTTCTGTGTTGTATCTACTGTGTTTTATGCAGCATGTTTCTTGTTTGATTGGCCTGGGATTTGCCCTCTGTTTTTCCTGTGTGTCTTTTCTACAAGATGTCATACTATATTTCTCACGTTTCTATTTTCTCCTGAATATGCTTAATGGTCATGTTTGGCTGGATAGTTAAAGACTGGAAGCAGTGTGTGCTGCTGCATTCAGAGTACAGCATTATTAAGGCAAGATAGGAAATGTGCTAAACATATGCATCTCTCAATTTACCTGCCTTGCCTTAATTTTTCACCCTGAGGCTTTCCAAGCGAGAACATCTTCAGTTACTTTTTCATGCATGCCATAACTGTATTCTTTAGCTGCCGCTATTTTGGAAATAAGTTTCAGAGCAAGCTGAGCATTCCTTTTTTCCTTGTTATCTGTGTTGTTTTGCACAAGGCTTTAACAGTCAGATTGGATTAAGTAGGTTTGTCTGTAGATTTGACCCCAATAACAAAAGTCTTATGATTTCAGGGAGAAGGAGGGGAAGCAAGATGGTTGTAAGATAGCACATATTGTGGAAAATTAATGGCATACGTTTCAGTTTGAAATCCCTGGAGCTTTCAGTGCTAACGACGTATGGCTTCAGAGTTATAGCCAGTAAGTTAGGATGTCACTTTAATCATGGAAATCCTCATTCAACTCGCTGCTAGCCACAAAATTTCCTGTGTGACTGGAGATGAGCTCTTCTGCACTTGAGCTCCCCTTCTGTCAAGTATGAAACATTACCCTTCCCAGATACATTGCAAAAACAAGTAGGCAGAGACCAGGCAGTGGTCAGCCGTTACAGTAAGAAGCTGTGGCTAGACAGGCACTGGGAAGGGTAGGCAAAAGGTCCAGGGTGAAGGAATGAGTAGAAACACATGATCTATCATCTAGAAAATGAGAGGAGGGAGAGGGCTGCAGGAGGCCCCGATAAACTACTGTACCAGCATGCCATAAAATCACCCAGTTATCTTCTCTACTCTCCCTCACCCGAGCAACTAGTTGAATACCAGTAGCTACGCCATTTCCCAGTTCCAGTTCAGTCGTCTGGGAAAGCGAGCCAGGATGGCAGTACACTACCCAGAGACACTTAGAGCATTCTTTTGAGGGAGCAGATAAGAGATAGTTTCCTCATGGCAGAAGACCATTGAACTCCATGTATTCCTCCAGGGCTGTGATCCTGCCCCTCTTTGACCCCATCTGAGATACGCTGTTGCCCAGTATATCTGGAGGGCTAATTCTGCTCTCATCTGCCCAGTTTTATCTTCTGATGCCAGTTCCATATCGAATCCCTGAGAAGACCTGCCTTCTGGCCTTATTCTTAAAACTCCAATTTCTCATCTCTTGTTTTCTGTACTGTTGTGTTTCAACTTACAAGGCAGCCAGGGCAGGAAGTATATCTCAATTCTGTAAGGCACAGCCTATATTCCTCGAGCTGTGAAGCAAGACAGGCTGATTTTCTTCATGTGCAGCATAGATCTTCCTTTATTTCATGGTATCACAAAAAAACATGAGGATTTGCTCCTCTCTGCTTTGTAAAAGGAAGGAGAAAGAACCAGACTCTATTTTACGCACATGCTATTTGAAATGAAATGTTATTTTAAAGGTCCCAAAAATCTATGGTCTAACTCATCCTTTATGAAACTTCATGGGTCATCTTCATTATACAGTTAGGTGTTAAAGCATGAGAAAAATATTGGTGCAGTGTAGGATTGGATCCAAAATTATCAAACAGTTGCTTGAAGTATTTGTAACAGCTCTCTCTCCAAGCAGTAGGAATATTTTCAATACCATATGCTGCTAACATCAGGATGTGACAAGTTTATGAAGGCACCTCCTGCATGTAGTAGAAGAAGAAGAAGCTGTTCCTTATTAATTCTGAGAATGAAATGAATGTTTGCAAGTGGAAAATATAAACTGAGACAGGAAATTTTCTGTCGTTTTCTTTCGTTGTGGCAGCTAGATGCCAATACAAGAGAGCCTTAGAAATTAATGATTCCAAAGCTTATGATTTAAAAAAATAAAAACAGGGAAAATTATGCAATACATTTGAAAATATATTCTGGAAGATGGTCTCTGCACTGCTTAATTTCAGAATTATGCTGAAGAGCTGTTTATTGCATTCCTAAGGGACAATACACCATCTCCCATGGCTATAGTCCTGCCTTAGGGACCAAAAATTTGTAAGCTTATGATGTTGATCACTGAGCCCTGTGTGTGGTTTAGAGTTATAGAGCAGCAGGAAGCTAACACAAGTGAGTTTGTTTATTTGGTAAAGATAGAAATATTTATATGCCATTCTGCTAGCTGGAGAATCAAACTACAGCGTGCATGGGGATGCTGGAAGCTGAATCCAGGAGCACACTGCCACAGGCACCACAGGTGAGAAACGTGACAAACCCACACACAACTGTGGGAACCTGTGGTTTGCACAGAACATGCCGTACAGTATCTGTAGGTCTAGAGCAAAGGAGCAGTATTTCACAACACACCTTTTAAACTGTGCCACAGGGATCTGCCACCTTCCAGCTGACAGACTGCATATCACAGTTCCCACATAATTAAGCTCCAGGGGAGCACTAAAAACTGTGAAGCAGCTGACATATTTTCTCCTTTTTATTTTCTTCCTTTTTTTGCATTTATTCCAGACTCTTCATTTGAGAGGGAATGGTATAAAGCAGCAGTGAGGAGCTGCCAGAATACAAAAGACCAGCTCTCCCTGGCATTTAAAACCCCTTTGCAGCTTGCATGAGTCAGTGCTGATATGCTGTGATTGATCAGAGGACTTGTTAGTATCACAAAGAGTCCCTTTTGCCAAACAGTTCATGGCCCAGCTGATGGAGGAAAGATACTAGCAGGTTTTGGTTGCTATTTATATCCACTTTGGCTCTGGGCTGATCCTAATTATCCTTAGAATTAAGCACAGGCTCCTAAGCAAATGTACAGCTATATCAGCAGGGCTTTTTCTTTTGGCAGGCAGTGTGTCTCCACCTGTTACTCAAGCTTTCCTAAATCCTTGGCTTGATGTAAATCTAGCAGGTTAGCACAGGGAAGGAACTGAGATGGTGTTTCTCATAGACATCTACTGCAGCTGATGTTTGCATTACTCGCATCTTTCTCTGTCTGCAGACAAGGGAAGGCCAAGCCCATTTTTAAGATATGTTTTTGCAGTGCAGTTTGTGGAAGACAGAGGTGACATTACCACCCAGCTGTTCCTCACTGAGCATTATGGGTTGTTTGTTAAGAAAAAAGTGGTGGGAAAAGGTAGTTTGGAGATGTGGGGTTATTTACAAAAGGCATACAAAATCCTGTTTGCTTCTGCTTTATCAACCCCAAGGGAAACTCTCGGCTGCCGTGGGGTATCTTCTATCAGCCAAGTTTGGGTTCTTCAGCAATTGATTCCCCTGCCTTGATTCTCAGTAGACAAAGGGACATTTATGCTGAACAAAGGACATTCAATCCTCTAGTCCCTCTCACACACTAACATTCTTCACAAGCTTATACACATGTAAATTTTTAGGCCAGAGTCGATACCTATCTCTCCCTTTTTCCTCTCTGTCCTAGAAACAGGTGCAGACCGATGGTCATGCCATTTTGCTTTAAGTATTGCAAACATGTGAGTAAGTGCAGGTTGCTTCTGCTGTCTGGAGTTACCTTAAGGAAAGGACTGGACTGTGGTACAGAAAATGTCTCAGGACATGCAGGTGTACAGGTGTCATCCTGCAGCCTGTGCTCTCTCTGTAGCTGCAAACCATGTCTGCAAATGTAAGTGAGACTGGGATCTATGCATTATTTACGGTAGAAAGGGTGCAAAAGTGAGGTGACTCAGGGTGCTAGTCTTTCTTAGCTACTTTTTTGATGATTCTTTGCCTTTTTCATTGTGCTGTCTGCTTTAAGAAAAGGTTCAAGTGTAAGGACTTGTCAACTTCAAAGTCGGCATGCATTTGCCGTGTATTTCTAGAAAAAATTCCCTGTCTTATGTGAGCTGGGTCTTTGGAGCTTTATTCACTTAAGGGGATCTGGATGCAAACCTTAATCAGGTCATGCATGAAAATAGAGTAGGTGAGGAGAAGACACTTGAGGATTTATAATTTTATAGGATCTTTCTTATAATAGGACTTAAACAAATCCTCTGGATTCCCAGAGGAGTTCTTAGCTTTCACTAGAAGTTGACTGAAGTACCTTGAAAGGATCAGCTTTTCCAAGATTTTAACCTCTTTGCATCAGGAATTAGATGCTGTTTGCTTCCCTCTCCTCCTTTCCTCCCTCCCTCCCTCCACCCACCCTTGCTCACAGCACGGAGCTACTGCACAATTTGACAGTCTTCACGCAGAGATCAGCACTGGCATTGCGTGAGTAGAACAGGTCACAGCTGAGGTGTTCAGGCTGTGGGGGAAGCTTGCACAGCTCCTTATGTACACGATACCTTGCTAAAGCTGGTGCAGTTAGTCACCCACTTGGATGAGCAATAAACTCGCTGCTGAATTTCAGGCTAAGGAAAAAGAAGCAACTGCGCTGGGACTCTCAACTTGAACAGCAGCGAGCACGACATCGCATCAGTTGTAATTGCTCATAACAATGGAAATTAAAAATGGCTCTGCTTCAAATCCTCTGTTCAGCCGCTACGGGGAAACAGGTTTGCTCAACTTTAAAAGCGAGGCTGCAGGAAATGAAGGGTGTCAGGGTATAAAAATACAGAATTTTGAACGTGTGTGGGCCAGGATGATCAATATATGATACATGGCAGCTCATTAGAAGTGTGTCAGCAATGATGATACCTCGAAGTCAGGGAAGGAGCTGAGGAAATGATGCGGCAGCCTTGCTGATGTACAGAACAGGAGGGAGGACTGAGATAAACAGAATGTGGGAAATGGGAAATCTTTAATTTATTCCCTGGGATACTGGAGCCAAATGTGGCGGTGGTGTCACAAGACTGTGACGACGCATTGTGGATGTGTCAGGTATGTCTCCTAGCTGGTGTGTCTGTAATTGCTAGCACATGAGACACGTACTGTTAATTGCAGTGATGTGTAGGAGCCCCACCATAGCCCAGCAGACACATGGTGCCAGGCCCTGTTCAGAGGCAGAAAAACAGAGCAGTCTGTTCCCAAGAGACCTAACCATGATGCTTTTCTGCCTGAAAGGATACATTTGACATATTAAATCACCAAGGTAGGTTTACCTTGGCAAAATGTTCTTCCTGATGATGTGTTGATTAGCCTGTATTATCTAATGAGATCAGCCAACAATCCACATGGCTGACAAATGACAAGTATGTTGATGAAGAGCTGAAAAAATTGGTATGCTTCAGGCCTCCTTACATTCATTACAGAGCCAGAAAGAGCCAAGATAGAGAAGTATTTCCAGGCCACTGCAGTGAGAGCCATTGCTTCCTTACCTTTGAAGATCTCCAAACACGTGAAAGCTGTGTTGCTCCCCCTTCCTTTCTGAAACTGGGAACTTTGTGAAATTGCTAAATAAGAGACATTGTATGTTTTATATGACCCTTCCAGACCCTTGTCTTTCTCAGATGAGAACCTGAAACCTGCCCTTGGCTGCAGTGATCAGATTCTTTGTGCAGTCTTTTTTGCTGATTCGAGATATTCCTATTGTGGATCAGATGGGGTGAGAGACGCAGCGATGCGCCTTGTGATGGAGAAGAGGTGCACAGGGCACTAGCTCCCCAAGGTGCTTGCTTGAGGCTTGAAGAACACAACCTGCCTTCCCCAGTGCCCCACTAGAGGCTCATTAGCCCACAGTCGCGGCCAGAATTAGTTGTCTGTGCAGGAGCACAGAAGGGTGCAGCCAAAGTTGTATCTTTCCTGTGTTGTCCCACTTGCTACATGCCCAGTGCAACCAATTCCCATTTTGAGGTCCTGTTCCCCGTCATCCTGGGGCTAACTCTTCCTTCAGAAGAAAATAGGAGTTGCTGTGCATTAGGCAAATCCAGCCACTGGGGCCTATGAATTACTAGGTGGAGTTGCTCCCACAGGCCAGAAAACATTCCCAGTCTTGCTGGAAAGCTCAGCAGGGTCTGATGAGGCATCCCTGGTACATCATGTCGTCTCTCTAAGGCTCCAAAGGACCTGGCTGCCAGCAGAGCAGCAGGGCATGTGGGTGCTCAGGAGTCAACCGAAAAGCGGTCTGAAAACTGTCGGGATCAGCCTGGCAGCCCACAGGTAGATCGCTTAGGCAGCTGTGGGCAAAATTTGGTATTATTTAGATGCTTTTCTCCTCTTTTCATCATTTGGTGAAACTACTATTTCTTAGCAATCATCTATGAAGAGCGCCTGTACAATGGCATTTCTGTCTAGGCATGTTTCTTGTCTCTAGTATGTGAGAATAATGCTTTACCTTTGTTTCTAACACCACCCAGAAAATTAATGGCATATGAAATTGGAACATTAATAATTTTGCTTTTGCTCTGGGCCCAGTGCAGATAAAAAAAGAGAATGGCATTGTGTGGATGGATTATTTGGATCAACTCTTAATTTTGTTCGTTTTGCAGTCTGGTAGCCAGAAGAGCCAGCTTGTTTCTCTTTGGGTAATTATTAAATGAATTTTCCAGGTCTTCCATGCTCTGAAACCTCTCCCTCTTAGGGCCGTAGGCTCTGGGTGAAGGGAGAGCCTGCCTTAGTTAAGGAGATCTGAGCAGCTCCATGCTGCTGCCTCCGTGCTTCTTACGCTGCTCAGTGCTGGGCTTTCTGTGGGTGATAGAGCCTCTGCCCAGCTCTCCACATACATTCCCTACTGCGTACCTCCTGCTAGCCTTGGCTCAGCTCCCTCATTCCGCTGATGGAGGGCATCCTGCAGTGGAAAACCAAATCCTGGCCCTAGCACATGCACTTCTTTTGAAATGAAGGCAAACCATCTGGGCGTTATATTGTGAGAGCTGTGTATAAGTATAGCCCTTGTTTTACGTTCACATCTTTTCAGTAAGGCTGAGGAAGTCCTTATGTGGTTAGTGAGTGTGATTTGCTGAGTTAGGAGGAAAAATAAATGAAACATGCTGTGACCTGGTGACTTACTGACCTCCTTCTGAAAACAAACAAACAAACAAACAAATCAAAACCCAACAAGGGAACAAGTAAAGCAAGGGCGGTACAATTCCTGATGGCTGAAGCCCTTTGCAGAAATGTTTGAAGGTATAACATTTTCCTGTGTCTGTTCATCCATAGGCATGGAGGAGAGGCATAGGTTGAGGAGAATGAGGCCATCCTTGTTAATGTGTACCTGCCAATGCACACCCATGGCACCCTGTGTGCACACCTGCATCACCTGAGGCTGTTCAGGTCCCGCCATTTCTTTACATGCTCCTTCTGTCCCTCCAGTTTAGAGTGGGATTACTTACTCACTGGTCTGCAGTACTTGTGGGTACAGGAGTCTTTTCTGTTCTCTGAATCATGAGTAATAATAGAGAAAACAAACACCAAGAGAAGTTCCTCAGGATGCTGATCATGCTGTTTAGGAATATACCGCCTCTTGAGACGCAGGCTTAGCCTTCCAATGCAGAGAAGCCAAAAGAGAGTGGTAATGTAGTCACAGAGCAGAGAAGAAACCAAGGATCAGCTATTAGGGACTCTCAACTGGCTAATCAGGTCCATGACTTACAGTTTAAGTAGATGGAATTTTAATCATTTCATTCCTGGTCACAGCCCCTGAACTGCATCCTTGATCTCCATATTCTCTTTTCTCCTGTTGTGCTCAAGTGCATCTTAAAATGCAGCTCAATTAATCTGGTGAAAATTGGAATAAAGTAAAATTTATGGTTTTAAAAAGTAACCAATTTGACACACAATAAGCAGCTAGCTTGTCAAACTTAACAATAAAATGTTGTTAAGACATCAGCGTGGAAAAGAGACTGTGTATTAAGTTTCTGACAGCTGGATTCATGTTTTCAGCTTTCAGAAACTCAATAGCTTTATAAAAAGCATTATAATTTCTGTAGAACAAAGAAATATTGCTTCAGTGCTCATCTGTGCCAACAAAGAGTGATTTTCAATGCTTTCTCTCAATTCCTTAAAAAGATTTTCTTTCCTTTCAAGAAAGCACTAGATTTTGAATAAACATTATGCTAGACAGAGCTACTAGCAGACCAGTAAAAAAACCACACGTTTTCTAGAGCTGAGCTAAATTTCTTAAAATTAGGAATTTATTAAAACTTTAAAATTGCACTCCTTGTCCTGAAATTATTCACAGTGTGATGCTAATTCACTGAAAACCTTAGTTTGAAAATATTTGGTGGCTGAGTTACAATGGTGGTGACGGTGTGGTTATGTCCCACTTTTATCTGATTCCTTAATGTTTAGAGCATTTGCCCAGGACTGAGGAAAACTCTGGCTGAGGGAGATTAAACCCAAGTACGTAAAAGCACTATGTTGGGGTGGAGCTTCTCCAGTACCTACTGCTGATCCTGTTCTCCTCTGAGTAAACTAGCTGTAAACTAGCTTCCTCTGTGTAAACTAGGCCCCTAGGAGAGGGACAAACCTGCTGATGAGGTTCAGAGGGTCCCCTCTCTGCTGATGATGGTTTTGGTATCAATACACAAGGTGCAGGAACTCTTACAGGAAGGGCTGCAGAAGGACTTATCTCAAAATGCTCCCTAACCCATCACCTCGGGTACTTGCATGGACTGGAGTAGGCCCAGGGCAGAGTTCACTTTCTGCTAGGGTCCCAGTTGTTCAAGTTTAATTGTCCATACAGTTAATTGTGCGTACAAACTGGAACAGTCTGTTCCCACCATGGCTGATGCTCTGGTAAATAATGACCTGGGAAGTGGCAATGGGGGTTTTGTTCTCTCTGGCACAAGGGGAGATGAACCTAGAACTATCACAACTTGGGCAATTTCTCCAAGCACTGAGAATCTCTGCTGATATTTTGTAGTTCATTGCTAAGCTGTAGAAGAAACTCCATTTTAGTTTTGTTTCTTTTTCTTATGAATACTCTCAAATGGAATATATCAATTTGTGTTGAATGGAAGGTCTCAGGTCAAGTTTACAGTATTTCAACATGCCTGTAAAATCCTTTGATTTGGATTTGATGGATTTGAAAGAATCTGTCTCAACCTTTTTGAAGATGATGAGACTGACACATTTAATTCAATTTGATCTGAACTGATGGCCTCAAACTATTATGGTTCAGATATTGAACACTGAAAAATCACTCTGTCATAGGACCGTATCAGTTCCTTTCTATCCATTCAGCAGAATGGAAATGTCTGCCAAGTCCATTACCGATTTGGAGATACTCTTATGTCTTCAGCCAGTAGTTTTTGTAGAGGGGTGCAGTGTTGCGCTGACACTGGCATTTATACATGTATTGTGGAACCCTGCATCTCAGTTGAAGAGTGTAATCTACCAACGCCTGCCCAAATTGGATGTTTCCTCAGTAATCAAGCAGTTTTCATGTAAGTCATTTTGCAATACTAGTATTTTCAGCTCTGTAGACAAATGGTATGTGAGAGACAGGACTCTGTAATTTAGCAGAGAGCAGTAGTGGGTGAGATTTTCTGTGAATTGCATGTACAGTGTGATTATGTATGTAGGGGATCCCATCTTTCATTTAATTTTTCAAAGACAGAATGAAAAGTTGACATTGTTATTTTGATTAGACTACATAAATATTTATTCTGCTCCAATTAAAAGAACAAGTCAACTACAGCATGTTTGACTGGGTTGACTTTTATTCTTTCTGCTCAAATGCTTTCTGAAGGAACCATAAATATCAGTGCTCCTTTCTTTCTCTTCCTTTATCCCAGTCCAATCTCTTCCTAACACTGTTGATCTGCACATTGTACATTGTAGCTCATCACAGTGAATCTCAGCTGTAGGAAGTGAAAAAAATAATTACTGTGCCTTTTAAATCTGAACAGAATAGGCATTTTGGGTATTGCAGTTTTCTGGGGTGCTTACAGGAATATTTTGTTAATAAACAGTTATATTATGCTAAGCATATGAATGTTCCACTAAACTTTGACTCCTTCTTTTAACAGGCTGTGAAAGAAGAGACCTCTTTTGTAAATCCCAGTAAGACCTCCAGCCTGCAGGATCCTAATGTAAGGTCTGTTGCTTCTTGTCCGTAGGGAAAACATCGAATAAATGCATGATATAGTGAGACATTTTCCAAATATTATCTCAAACAGCTGTTACAGGTCAGTTTGCTTACCCCCAAGCTGCCGTGTAACATTCACAAAGCAATGACCTGCGGAGAGGGTGTCTGTCGGAAAAGCGCTTATTTTATGCACATATATCAGATATAGTTGAAGAATTAATGAAAGCTGAACTTTAAATATCAGACCAAGTGTATATACTTAAAAAATTAATAAAAGCTCAAGGTAAAAAATCATGTCTAGTGACAAACTTAGAAAAGCTTATATAAAAAGAAGTCCATTTTCATAACTTTTGTATCAGAAATGTGCTAGATGTCCAAGCTGGAATATCGCTGTGTTTGTTCTTCTGATTTGTGCAAGCGTTCTACAGCCTTCAGAAAAATGTCTGAATTGCAGGCAGCAGCAACTACCTTGGATTGTACTTTTGTTCAGTTAATAATCGATAGTGGTCTTCCTTTTTGGGGGTGGCCATTTTGAAGAGGCATATTAATTATAAACATCTTTCAGCAGGTGATTAGACAGGAGGTTACACCATGGGTATTTTGAAACTGCTGCCTCTATATGTATGCTAGTGCCATCACTTTGGACATCTTCACTGTCCAAATCTGAGAGGATAGTTTGGTGAAAAAAAATTATTAATTTAAAGCATGTCAATCACACTGACTATTAATCAGCTAATTATGCTAGTGTATATACTGTATATGTGTTTATGTATATGTAATATACATGTGTAGTAGAGCACTAGTCATCTTGTGATTTTGTTTTAGAACTTTCTGGTGCTGACTCTTGAAACTGAGAGCGGGCCTTTAAGCACCTTATGGAAAAGGCTGGATGAGGGGGAAATTAATTATACTGGAGAAACTCAAAAAGAAACAGTTATCGTTGTGAAAATTTGTCAACCTTTTTTTCAAATGTATGTCTTTCCCAGAAGGTGATAAATCAGCAACAGAGTTCAAAAACCGTTTCATTCCAAGATTCCTTTCTGATTGGACCAGCAAAGCTGCTATCTTTTCTTAGTGAAAGCAGCTACCTAGAGAAGAACGGTGAGGATGGTTGGTGCTGCTGAGGCAGGAGGAGACACGAGAGGCAATGCTACTGCTTTCCGTGACAGTCCCTGGCTTGCCTGCAGTACAGCTGTGATTCCCAGTTCCCCACATGTCTCTCATCTCAGGACAGCCTGCAGAGCCATAACTGCTAGCCTGGCAGGCTGTGATTTTCCTATTTGTTTGTCCAAGGGGCTGCAAAGTCTACTTGATATTTAGAATCACCCACTTTTCTCCTGTGCCATTACCTTTGTTAGAATTCTACAAAACTTTCTTAGGACCACTGAGAAAATTCATCATGTATGTTACACAGTGACCTAGTTCTCCATTTAATAGAAATGGGTTTCATATATTGTCTTTGCCACAACACCCTTTGTTGGGTTGCTGTCACTTCCAGAAGCAGTTCAGGAGGACCTGGTTTGTAAAGCCCTGTGTGATTTGGAACGTGGCTAAAGAGCTGTTTTGCTTACTCACCTTTGCTGAACTTCTTAATAACACCTGTAGAAAAGCCTTTTCACATTTTATAATAGATTCTCTCCTTCTTCATCATGCTGAGCTGTAATTGAGTTGCATGCTTTGTGAGGTGAAGTACTATACAGCATGAGTAAGGATGGCAACCTGGCTGCAAATTTAATTTTATTGTTTTCTTTTGCACACATCCAAGCTTATAAACTTGTAAAAGCCACTTCGGAGTTCTCACTATGCAGCAGGCTGGTGTATATTTGTCTAATATTTATTTTTATCTGGTTTATGTCAAGCATTGTTTCCTCTACAGTCAGTTGTGCTGAACGAAATGGCATTGTTTTATTGCTTTGTGTCTGTGTCCTGGAGGTGCAAATATACAAGTAATCAATGCTCAGGGATAGACCAATTTTAACAGCCTGCATTCAAAACTTAGAGAATAATGCAAAATAAATTCAGTGTCTAACCAATTCTCTTTCTCCTTCAAGTGGCTTCCCTTTCTGCAGGGACGTATGCACCCTTGCAGACAGCCAGCATGTAACCTATTTGCCAATAACATCTTTTATAACCTCTGTTCTGTGGACTTGGGTGAACATAAATGAGCCTTTGCTCACCTAAGAGTTGCATCTGAGTAGGGCCAAGGGTTAGTTCATACTGGTCAGTCAAGTGATCTGGGAGTTTTTCTCTTCTTTAGTTCAGAAGTACACAAGTATCCTTTGTGAAAAAGCCCTCCACATGGAATATAATTTTAGTTCCTGCAAGTATCCATGCAGACATTCCTGTAGACAACACCTGTGTGAACGTTTGAGGAATGTTTGTTTGCTGAAATATCTTGCCAGTTGAAACCAGTATCTGTCAAGCTATTTAACAATACTCCACTCTTTTCATGCAAGGGATTTATAGCAGGGACAGTGACTTCATGTACATCATGATTACTGATGACTGTACAATGCGCTAGCAAAATGCTCTGCTTTTCCAAACCAAATACACTGGGAAATTTGTTCAGGCTAGCTAGTAAGCAAACATACGCAGTTTTGATCATTAACTGAAGCATGAATTCTTCATACAAATAGAGAAATAAAAGGTGAGGACAGAGGGCAGTAGTGCTTGTTTGATTAAAGAACTGTGATCTCTTTGCTACCATTTTGACTGCTCGTCCATTGCCACGCTGAAGATTACACTTCTAATGAATTAACTGCTTGGATATGGCTTGTAATCCCCCTGAGCAATTATTTTAGCATCTGCACAGCAGACTCAATTTGGCTGACAATTGCTATAGCTCTTTGTAGAATTAGTTCTGGTTCAACTAGTAATTACTCATATGTATGTGTGGTATAGCCATTTTTGCTACAAGCAGGTCTCCAGTCATTTTGTTGGGCATGGCCTTGGAATAATATTGTGCAAAGTCGTCATGTACTCGTCAGTTTATTCACCTGTTTTCTGTCTGTTGGCAAACTGTGGATCCTTCTATAGATAAATAATTTTAAATGTGGGAAAAAAAACACAGCTGAAGCTGAAATTGCACTATTTTTGCAGCTTTTGGGAGGGGAAAGCTCGTGAAATTTGCTCTGTCATTTGGTGCACAGGCTGGAAGTGCAAGGCTGTCTCCTGATCTTGCTGTTAATAGCTAACCTGTAGATTAAGCTGCAGGAGGATATGTGACCACAGAAGGGTGCAGTCCTCTCTCCTCGCTGCTTTTGGAGAGCAGTGCTGTTTGTCTCTAAAGCTTCCCTCCTCCGGATAGGATTTTTTTTTTTTTCTCCCGGACTGTTTCAAGTGCTGGTTCCCACAGTCAGTGAGGAAAAAGCTAATGACTCCGTAACTGAATACATGCTGCAGTGTCCTAGCTTGTACTCTCCTTATTCTGCAGTTAAGACCGATATGGTACACTATGAATTGGGACACAGTCATACATTCCCCTTGCTGACCCTGCTGCTTTGCTGATAACCCCTAGCAGAGCAGCAGATCTGGACAGTGGCAGTAAGGCAAGCTGTGCAGTTACCTCGGCTGGACCCTTCTGGGCTGTGCATGACAGAGCTCTCAGCTGAACAAAGTCAAATGACAGCAACTGACAGCAGGCAAATTTCAAAAGTGGGTCAAAGAGGAGAGCCACAAGTTGGCTTGATAAGACACAGAAGTCCTACCAAGAAGAGTTAGATGTGTCTTTATTACAGCTCTGTTGTAACAGACTTGAAAGCACACACGTTTTCATCAGCGCCCAAGTAATACATACAAAGAAGTATAGCCCGGCTATATAGCTGGGGCATAAGCGTTTTGTACAAGGCAGAACATAATTTTGGTTTATGGAAGAAGAAATACCTGAAAAAATGGGTTATTTGTGTATTTGCGTTATTTTGGTTTTTATACTGCCTGTATTGAATCAAGATGAGATACAGTTAGTTTGCAGTTACCACTTTGCGTAGTGAGGCATGATTTGTTAAGGCCTGTAGTGAAAGTGTGTTGGTGTGAACATTGCTCTAGCTTGGAATTGGCAATGCCAGCCACTTTGCAATGATTTTTAATGTCACTTCTTTGGGGATGTGGGGCCCAAGTCTGCAAAGGAGGCGGTGATCATGTCAGTCCCTTTTATGACCAGCAAGAGGAACTGATCTACCACTAGAGCTAGAAAAGCCTTTCTAACAGAACATTTTCTTCTTTAGTGTTGTTAGTGGAGGACCAGAAGGGATTATGGGGAAGGAACAGAGGTATTTCCCTGTCTGTCAGAAAATTCCTTACACTCAGGTATCTATCTTGGTGTCCACATGGAAGTGTCAAGGGAGAAGTGTTCAGGGAAAAATTCACTGGTTAGATATCTAATTTAATTCAGGTTTGAGATTACTGCGGGTTCTTATATACAGTTTTGCTAAGGCTCTCATCACCTGCCTCCAACGGGATTTTTTTATTTGATTCTCTTAGTCCTGAGAGATCAGGGAAATAGAAAAATGAAAGTTGTAGTCACCCGGTTTGTTATCACCTCTAGTAACTCCCTCCTCTTGATCAGAGGCCCGGCCCGTCTAGTGATCAGAGATACAGAGGTTTCTCTCCTGCAGCTTATCAAGCAAATGTGAATCACCTCTTCAGCTTTTTATAAACCTCACCCATTTCTTGGTAAAGGGATGGGCTGCTAGAAAGATAACGTCTTGAACTTTCTTTCCAGAAGTTTCTCACCTAATTTCCACCCTGCTTCATTTGTTAAATGTAACAAATATATAGCTAACCACAGAACCACATCAATAGAATTCCTTCCATTATTCCTTTCCTTATTCAAAGCTTTGCCAGACAGAAGCACCATCTGTACAACTTTCCCATGAACCTCTTCCTTACATGAAGCTCTCCTGAAAACTCATTGAAGTATCTTTTTTCTCTCTGGATATGACTGCCTGGGTAAGCCTATAGTGTGTATATGTGTGTGCATTTGCACACAGATTCACACACATGGAGTCTGGCTATATTTAACGTAAAGGTCTACACGTTTCTTATTTTGTCCTCTTCTTCAAATACGGCTGAAGGTAATCCCTGGTATACCTCTGCTGCACTGGCTTTAGGAATTCCAGTTTTTGAAGAATTAGACCAAATTAGTACAGTTGTCAGGAATTGCTAGTACTTTGGAACCAGACAAAATACTGGTTGTCCTCAGACATAGCCTGTTTGCCAAGTCAAGTTTTCATCTTGGGACAAGTCAGACAGTGGAAATGTTAGCAAAAATGCCTAAAGAAGGCTTGGTAAGCAACTGAAATAAAATTTGTAAGGCAGGAATTATCTGGCATTTATCAGATATGCTGATAATGTACTTTTTTCTTGGTCACTTGAAGCTCAGGAAAGTTTAGACATGGTACATGTCTTATGTGAGTGATCCGGTCTTCAGGAGCTGGTACATGTAAACACTAACACCTTCTTCATCATTGGCTAAATGTTAGTCTTTATTTTGTGAGTAGCTGTTTACTGTCACACACACAAGATTATCCAGATGTTAATGTTAAAATAGCTAGAAACTCTTTTGAGGTTATGTTTTGAAAAATTGAAATAGTAATTGACATTGTTTCTGAGAAATTTTAGCTATTTATCATAGAATTATAGAACTGTTGATTGGAAGGGACATCTGGAGGTCATCTAGTCCAGCCTGCTGCTCCAAGCAGGACTGTCACTAGCACTAGATCAGGTCAGCCATGGCTTTGTCTAGCTCCGTTTTGAAAACCTCCAAGGACGGAGATTATACAGCCTCTTATGCAAAATACTGATCAAATGTGTGTATGCAAGTTCCTGCATTTCTGAGGCAGGTGCCCAAGTGCTGTCAGTTAAGAGCCCACTTCAGCCGAAGCCATTGTGTTGTCTTGTCATTTATTACTGTTCTTGTCACTGTTGCCACTTGCTGTTGTGCACCATGTGATACATTTATGGACTGCAATATTTGTTTTCCCTGATGGGGGAAATATCACTTTTGGATTGCTACCAGCTTTGGCATGCTTTACATCCCACATGGTTCGGGATTTGCCTGTAGATTTCTTTCTGTTTAGACCAAATGCTGCATCACCCTTTGTTGATCCTTGTTATCCAAATTATCTCATCTTTCATAAGATTGCAAATAGAAATATTCTTCTTATGTGGGAGTAGGTATAAGCACCAGCTGGTGCTTTGTGCATTCATTTATTCTGATTTTCTTTGTAAATCTTTCCATCCAAAACCAAATTACGCTATTACATCAAGACTAATTACATTAGGAGCTGCTCAACAAGTAACATAAAATTAAATGTGATCTCACAGAGCTTGATGATGCTGCACACCAGAAAAGAAGGGTGAGAAATATTAAATTATATCAAGTTATACAGAGTAGAGATGAATCAGAAGAAGTAATCACAGACACTCTTCTGAATGCCCAATGCAGGGTAAGCTTTGCTCATACAGATTGTCAGAATGAGATTCCCCTGCTGTGGCTTGTGCATCTGATGCATGCTAGGCTTTGAGTTTGGCTGCCTTTGAATTTATGTGAATATATCCTGCACCTTTTCTGACCGAAGTGATGAACTTCCGTGTATCATCAAGGGAGGAGTGTCACTCAAAGTAATGTCTGCATTCTTGTGCTTTTCCCTTTCCTTTCTCACCTACACAGACAATATTGATATTTGAATTATTTTGTCTTTGTATCTGAGCTAACATTCTGCTGAAGTACCTTGTGCAGTGTGAATCTCAACCATTTTATTCAGAGAACTTTGGCTTTCTGCAGGTGATATGACCATATGAGCAAGGTGTAAAGCGTACTGATGTTTGCCTAATCTGTACATATTCTGGATCTGAAATTAACACCTCAATATCTGTCTTTATACATATAATTCCAGGAAATGTCAGGGTAGCTTTCCAACAGCATATAGGCATGTGTACAGCGCGTTTGTTCTAGCTTATCCAAGAATATGTACTCTGCGCACTGACTTTTTCTATCAGTGAGACTGACTTAAGACTCTTAGGAATCATAACTCAAGACAATGTGTTTTTTTAAGAGAAAGAACAGCTTTTCTTCTTTGTAAGGACAGCTAGGGTTCTGGAGTGGTAGCAGTGTTCTCAGAGAAGTGGAATTTATTGTACAGCTGCTTATCAGCTGCTGAAGACTTCAAGACACGTGAACTGATTCCTACTCAGAAATTTCAATTTATGGATATAGCTGTGGCCCACAGAGCTCTCTTGGACTCTGTCTAACAGCAGTTCTTACAAAGACTGCAAACTGACACCAGGTCTTCAAGTCTGGGACCTTATCCATGGACTGTTTCTAGGTAGGTAGATTCTAAGCATCACAGAGCTGAAGTTTTGGACCAGCCATCCAGCAAGAGGTAGGAGATGTCTGCATTGACATCTGGAAGCAAAGAATAGGCATGTCACCTGGATGATTACTGACAGCTTATTTCCTCAAGTCAGAGACTTCAGCTCCTTAGAAAAATAGACATACACAAAAGAATTTTTAGGCAAGTCAGAACTGAAGCTGATCAAAAATTATGTGCTTTGGTTTACCCGACATGAACTTCAGTGAATCCAAGCAGGTTGTGTTTTCTTAGAACCAGAATGGACTTAACACTGTGAGGCAGAGTCTGAAATATAATATTTAAATATCTCCTTCTAAATGTATTGTGAAATATTCTAGGAAAACTAAAACCATAATCTGTGTTTACTTCTTCCTAAAAAATTGCTTTTAAAAAGCTGCTTTTTCATTCAGTCTTCAAACTCGAAATTTAAAAACATTCATTCTCCAACTGAAAAATTTCAACCAGCATTTGCAAAACCAGTGTGAGTAGCTAAATACACATCAGCCTGGCCTCAATCCAGTGGACAGGTTAATGGATCTGCAACTATGGCTTTTTACAGGAACCTCACCCAGTAATTTCTGCATCAAAGTCATAACTTCAGGCTGAACTCTTGCATACCCTTTGAATGCCAGTCTGCATTAAAGATTGCAGATAGAACACCTAGGTATGTTCTTTAGCTTCATTCCGAGTATTAAAGACCTCTTTGACCTGTTGCCTGAAGTCAGATGCTGATGAATTGTTTGCCATTCTATTATTAATCTCTGAACTACAGAGAAAGGAGCAGTACTCAGACCTTTCAGATGAGGTTAAATTGATGAAATACCCCACCTGAGGTGCATTTCTTTGGCTGTGTCCCTTAAAGTGCACCTGGCTCTTTGGAAACCACAGCATTTGTAATGGCTGTCCTGGCTGCTGTATGGAGAGGTAGAATTTGTAGGTGAGTTTGACCTTAGATACTGGGTGTTGACCTGCAACATTACTCTGAGCTGAGGGAAGAGAACAGCTTCTGTATCATCATTATCTCTCTGTTGGACCACAGAAGCATCACGTTTTCGTCTAGACTGCAGATACATTTTCATTACAAAGACAAGGGAGGGGAAGGAACTTTTTCCTTTAAAAGAAGCAGAACTCAAGTGAAGAGCATAAGGAAAAGCCCACAAGCTGTTTTTTTGGATCAGGCTGCTGCTCTGTAGCAAGGAGCTGTGTTGTACATCTGCAATCTATATACAATCCCAGTTTAAAAAAAAAAAAAAGGAAAAGCCTTTATTCAGAAAGTTTGATACTGGCAGTATCTTTCGAAAGTCCAGATAACCTTTTGGAGAGCTAACCTGTCTTCTGAGAAAAACTACCTTATCAGAGTGAAAAAGCACATATTATTGTTTCTTAGCTTCAGATGGCCATAACTTTGGCAAAGAAATAGAAGTGTGAAACCCTTAGAACCCCGAGAAAAGATTTGCGTGTGTTTGCTTAGCTTGTTAGGCTATGTCTTTAATACCCAAGAGAATATATCTATCAAATATTTTTCCTTTCTTCCTTGCATTTTCTCCCCAAGATTTCACTGCCATATTCCCACTCATAGGGAGTTCTGAACCGAAAAATCAGCTAGTGTTTCATTTCTTTCCATGAGTCAGCACCTGAAGGCAGGTGAACCTTCGTGCAGATGGCTGTATCCTTGTAAATCATGGAGCTTTTAGTCTCTACCTCTTGGCCTTCTCCATGGAAGCAGAGAGATTGTTCCAGATGGCAAAAAAGGCACAGACAGAAGCAAAGAGGATAAAACCTGTTAAACACAAATGCAGAAAGTGGGTTTCCCCAGCAGACTTTGGTGGTTTTAAAATTCTGAACTGGATCTTCCAGGGAAAGAGAAGTGGGTTTATCCCTTTCAGCTTACTAGGTGCACAAACGTTTGCCCTCACACAGCCCACTTTCCATGTTACAAACAAGCACAGAGATCTGTGTGGAGCCAGCTTAGCAGGGGACGAGGAAGGCATGTCAGTCTGTAGAAGCCACAGTGTGCAACGGGGCGGTGCAGGTAGTGGCATAGCCTCTGCCCTGCGAATTAATCTCCCCATTATGGCTGAGCCAGGGTGGGACCCCCCGAGTCCCTCAGCACGAGCACCTACATCATGTCCCCAAGGACATTTGAAGCTAAATCGCTGGACATCTGTGGTCCCTTGAAATGTTCCAAAGTGCACATTTCTGCTGAGCAGTTTTGATTTCAGTAGCCCCATTGGCTGCTACTCTGAGAACGAAATGGATTTCTTGGTTTTGGGGGGATCTCTCTCTAGGACTTGTTTATGTTTCTGTGCATGGTTGTGAAACAGGCCAAAGCTGGTTCGGTAGAGCGTGCTGGCTGCTGCTCAGGAGGCGTGTCCTGGGGCTTTCAGTGCACAGGCAGTTTCTGATGACCTGCTGCTGCATGCTGACTTTTGTGGTTGTTATTGTCATTCTCACCAGGAAGTGACAGATTTTTATGTAAGGTGCCAGATCACTAAGTAACTCTGTCTTGGTTCAGTACTTTCATTTTTATGCAGTAATGGTAGGACACTGTTACAGGAAAAAAGGTTTCTTATGAATTAATGACATCGAAACAGAACCGTATAAAAGAACTGTAATAGACTGCACATTTTATTTTTCTTTTTTTTTTTTTTTTAAGCCTGAGTCCCACTGGTCCTTCAGCATTTCAGGTTTTGTTCACGCTCACATAAGTTACTTATAAGGACTATGAACTACAAATGGAGGTATCTGCATATAATGACTCTATTTAAATAGCCAAAATAATTACAAGGTTTTTATTCAAGAATCATATCTTTCCATATAAGATAATATATTCTGGCTGTAGAATTCAAAAGATTACAATAGAAGTTATTCTGCTTTAGAGCTGCTTCTTTTTCAGGAATATCAGTGAGATCATTCTTAAGAGTTTGTGTGATATTAAAAGCCTGCTATTTTTAAAACACAGATCAGGTTCTGAGTTGATCAAGCTGAGCACTTCTTGCATCTGGTTGCTGAAGTGAGAGCAGCAACAGTTTTGAGCATGTTCAGACTGCGGAAGAGTGTTTGGACATGAAACAGGGGCTGTCACGGATTTTTTAGGCGGGTGTGGAAAGAGCTAACCTAGCAAGGTTTTAATGAGGGCAAGAATCCAGCTCTGCAGTTGGTCAGACTAGTCTAACATTTTGTCTCTTGCTTGTGGTAGACTGGATTCAGTCAGCCTTTTCGCATGGAGACATTGCCACTGCTCCTTTTCATCCAGAGGCCAGCTTCAATTACACACTAGATAACCTGCAGCTTCTTGAAATGTGCAATTAAATGGTGCTTGTGCCTCTCCCAGAGGCCTGATGAATATCAGGAGAAAGATAGTCACTGCATCCAGCCTCTAACAAAAATGATGGCAAAATTCTATGATAAAGAGAATGTAGGGTTTTGCTCTTAAAATTGTATTGCTTTTCCAGAATAAGTGAGTGGGATACTTTACTAGCATGATACAAAATACAAGTAAAGTTTATCTGAGCAGTTACAATCACTGAAATAGGAGTAGGTGTGTCTAGTGGTACAGTATCTTAGCACTTTTTTTTATATTGTTCACTTGGAAATTCACAGCATTCAAAGGAAAATAGTTTTTCATCTATTTGTTGGGTTAAAGAGGAGGTCCTGTTTGGTTCTCAAACACTTTTAATTGCAGCTGAATGAAATTTTGTGTGTGACACTTTTTTCAAGATGAATTCAGACTTGGAACTTTAAAACATTTGATATATACAAATCAGTTTCATAACTTGCTTTGAAATAAAAAACTAGTTGCAAAATTGCACAATATCTTTTCAAGTAAAAATTTAATTTTGAAAAATTTGATTTTTGATTTGAAATAACTGCTTTGAAAGTCCCACCTCCTCCCCTTTTTTAAGATTGCAAACCATGACAATCAAAAGGAGATATTCAGGCTTTGTAAAATGAAACTTTTTAAAGGAACTGAAGTTATCATTTCAAGTTTTTATTTGTGTGAAAATATCTTTGTGTGAAATTTACTTTCATTACAGATTATAATGTTGTCTTGAGAAATTTGAAGTAGCCCTGAACTGGAAATATATTTGTTACCAGCTTTGCTGTTCCACACTGTGCTGTTTCCTGAGCCCTTTGATAGTATTAGTGCATTCCGTGTTATCTTTTTGAGTGATACCACTATTTTTGCTCCTGTTTTCACTGGGTTGATGAAAATGTTTAAAACTTGTAACTACTGTCTTAGAAAGGTATTGGAAAATTGTGGCAACTGCTCATTCAGAGCAGGAATTTCAGCTAATGTGTTTCAGAAGGCTTGAGCTGGAAATAATGGCATTACACACATTCACACCCCTTGAGGATTTGACCATCAGATCCAGTCATTAAACGGGTCTTAACATATTTATCCAGCTTATGTCAGAACGTCAACTGAAAATAGCTTCGAGTAAATTGAACTAGTAATTTTTTTCAGATGTCAAAATCTACCTTTAGTTTAGGAAAAGGTGTCTAAAAAGGAATAGCTAGAGCAGCCATCTGCTCTGAAGACTGACTTGATGAAAACAACATTGGGGCCTTCCATCATGATGTTGATTCACAAATTTCCAGATTGGGCATTCTGACTTCAAGATTACAACAAGATAGTTTGGGCTTTTTTATTCATTTATCCACCCCTAATTTGGCAGCCTAAGAAATTCAGCAAAAAGTCTGAAAATCTGGCTAGATTGTTCTGCATTAATCTTATTACAAATCTGAGATGTAGATGACTGACCCTGAAACTGGATTCTGGGAAGGGGAAAAATACGAATATTGCTGCTATCTGTACTGACTTCTTGAAATTAATGAAATCAAAAAGCAGGACAAAAATAGTCAGATGTTATTGCCTGAGAAGTAGAACTAGTAGAGTTGGTTTTATGATTTGTGTATGTCTTTTGTACTCCTCTACTTCCCATTCCTCCCTCTTATGCTCTGTAGCCTCCCCAAAGATTGAAAAACACACAGGAGAACTGAAGATTTAATCTGAAGGCTAAGCCATCCCAGTAGGTTCTGTTATAGCTGGACAGCAGGTTCAGAAGTTATCAGAGAGAATTAATGAAGATTAAAACCCACAGGGGCATCAGAGGGAACTGCAATTGTGAAGATTAAATATACTTATCTATGGCTTTAAAAGATTAATTCGATGCAAGTAGATTCAAAAAATTCAACTCAAATTTATAGTATTAGAAACAAGATTGTGCCACTTCTGCCAGTTTTGGAACATACCTCAGTGCGTGAGCAGTCCCACCAGCAATCAGCAGGGCTGCTGAAGTACTAACTTAGTATTTGACTTTGGGTTAGATGGCAGAATACCATTTCATAAATTATTAGTCAAGAATTTCAAATTACTTCTTTAATGTATACCATATTTATTATGCTTATAGCATTTCTAATACATGTATGATGTATTTAATCATAACGTGTTGCTTCTAAATATAAGTAGTATTCAAGATAATTCATGTGTCTTCATGCCACTGAAGCTCACAGTTGAAATGGTTTCCTCCCAAGGTCATGAAGATCTTGTGTTTAGTATTTATGCTATTTGTATTCAAGCCGTAGTTAACTCTACTGATAAATGGTTAAAGAGAAGATCCTTTTATGTAGGTCTCCTCATTCCTATTTCTATCCTTTGCTGGAGCTCTGCAGGTGTGTATCACATTCATGAGTATCTGAAACATGTCTGAGTGTTGCTTTTTTTCTAGCAAGTATCCTTTTCTTGGATCAAATCCATTAGTTCATTTCCCTTGAGCTGCTCTTTCAAATGCAGCAGGATAATGTTTAATTTCAGGTAAAAACTATTTTAAGCAGAACAGGTTTCACAATTTATAAAATAGTTTTTGTTAAAGGTATTTTTTGTAAAAATATTTCTGAAATGACTCAATTGCTGGGCTGTCATTAAAATGTTGTATTTTGGAAACAGTGACACTTCCACGTTGTCTCTTACATAGGCTCTGTATTTGTAATCAGTTGCTGCTTTTGAAAATGGTATGCAACGCACAGGAGAGTGAGTTCACACATCCTTTTCTGTTCATGCACACTGGCCAGTGGACTATAAATGGAACAAAAGGATGAACTTCAATGGGCGCTCGCCACTTTGCAAGATAAACGTGTGTTGATGAGTTAGAACTTCGTTGATATGCCTGAAGTAGTTTAAATAAAGACTGTGCCACATATATTTTTCTTGTTATTTTTAGAAGTCCGGCTCCAGTGCGACCTGAAACTACGCCATCAACTGGCCCTACAGAAAAGCAGGAGATTAAAGTTTCTCGTGTGAGGAAGTTAACGAGGCAGTACAGTTTGTGAGTAACATATAGCACTATCTTTATGGTTTTGCCTACTGCAGCTGAAAATGAAGGGGGATGCTAATTGCTCTAGCTATGCCTTGTGAAAGGCATGAGTGCAATTACATGATAATGATCTTATATTGATACCGTTCCTTTTATCACTGAGAATCTTTAAGCTTTTAATACGAAACTAATTTGCCGTCCCTACGCGTTTGCTAACCCTCAGAATTGCAGGCCCTCTGCCTTTTTCTGAGCTTATAGGTTAGGAATTAAAAACCTCTTTTCCCCACGAAATGTCAAAGACCTGGTGTGAGCTGCTCTGTCTGCCTCATTACAAGCCCATCTGCAAAATGAGGAAAACAGTCCTTAGTTGTTGGGTGGTCAAGCCATGCCGTGAGCCATTCCCTCTCAGAAAGTGCACCCTCTCTCTCTCCCTCTCTCTCTGTGATTTTGTCACATACAGAAATTGCTGAGCCCGCTACAGCTACAGCCAGAAAAGTTAGGTCTCTTAGTTCTGGCAAGAGTGACCTGTGCATACAGGGCTTTGGCATCCCATTTACACGTAATTCATCTGATTTGAGAGTCTCTAGAGATGTGAGGTACTGGAGAGATGTGGAAACAAGTTTGCTGATTTGTCCTTCATACGAAAGGACAGACAAGGCCACCATAAACTAGGGGAAAAAAGGGACAATGTCAGCATGAAGTTACTAGTACAAGCACACCAATGCCGTAATGAAGAAAAAAAATATGTATGCTTTCTATGTGGAATGGCAACTGTTAGTCCTTTTGCAACATTAGCAAAAGTTTTCCTTCTCTGCATAAAGATTCTAATAAATATCAATATGCAGTTATTTTCTGTCTCACTATTAAGAACACTGGCTTTTGTTATGCAAATAAAGTAACAATCCACATCACCAAAACTGAAAAATTATTTAGAAGAAGAAACAGAAGAATTAATCAAGTTGAAAGGCGGAGAAAAATGAGCCATTATCCAAATTGGTATTCGTCCAAAAGACCAAGGCTGACATATGGGAACACACAGCCACAGCCTGGTCAGCAGGCCACGTAACATGCTCTCTTTTACCACAATACATCAACCAGTATGGTTTGAAAATGAGACAGGAGATGGGAATTGACAACTTGAGCTGGAAGAGGACCCAGCTTCCCTTACTGCTTGCTAATCCTGAAGGTGCTGTGTGACAGGGAACTTGGCAGCATTTGGTAGGAGCAGTTTCCCAAGGCCGGTATGAAGCCTGCTCGCTCACTCTGCCCAGCATAGCTCAGACGATAGCTCAGCAGTGTGCTTTTCTTGAACAAGACACCACTTCTACTACCTCTTTTTCTACAAGCCAGGGGAAGGAAATCTCCTACGTATTTCAAGATGCATCTGATTTTTCAGATTTTGATATAAGGTGGGGACTTGTAGATAGCAGTCATCAAAGGAAAAGACTGTGACACTGAAAGGACCAATTATTTGATACTATTCATAAGGCAGGTAATGAACAGGATGCGATGACTGATCTTATTCTTTGAGCACACTGACGTGTGAGGACAGGCAAGAAATTCATGTTCTGTTGCAGGTATAGTCACAAGTTTTGTACACACATTTGGAAAAGTTTTTGATTTAAATTTTAATGTAAACAGGTTGTTAAACTTGGTCCTCAAATACTCATAAATGGCAAACAAAGTGAACAGGGTTGTGCTGTGCAGACAATTTTGAATAAAGGATACCTTGGTGATGTTATATACGCAGAAGCAGAAAATTTCCCAGGGCACCAGCAAAGCAACCACATAAGTTGGTGCTGAAGACAGAAAGACTAGTGAGAAATCAGTTTTTAAGAATCTAGGAGCAAAAAATTGCTCTAGGGTAGGTTGAGGCTGGTGAAGGTGACAACCAACAAAGAGGTATAGATAATAGGACGTAGAACAGTGAAAATAGGTACTTCAAGATGTCATCACTGAAGCAGTCAGCTATTCCTAGACCATTCTTGTCAGAGAAGGTATTTAGCCAAGCTGTTCTTAAAGGGCAAAGAGAAAATCTTTGGGCCAGACACCAAGCACCTCCTTTTTCTGTATGTGAACAGTCAGCTGGTCCCCCAGAGCTGCTGAGCACCTGCAGAGCACGTGGCCCCACACCTGAGGACAGCACTGAGGAAAGGGGGAGAGGGTAAATGAAAATGAGAGATTCTCCTAGAGAGAATGGAAAGGATGCTAGGGGCCATTGGAAGTAACAGTACTATGGAGAATTCAGTAGTGTCTGGGAAGAGCAGAACTTGGGAAGGTAAGAGCTGGGGTGACGAATAGAGCAGTGGGAGGCAAATGGAATGGAAAGGAGACTAGAAGCAGGGTTATGCAGTGGAAAAGACTGTGTTATTACACACATAAAGACAAGTAACATTTAAACAGTTTTGGTTTTTTTAAATGTATTCAGGAATAAATTCTCATTTTCTGACTGATGAGTTTTTGAGGAACCAGTTTTAAGCAAGTCTTGCCTCCATATGGATTTTCAGTTGTCCAGTGTTAGGCATGAGGAACAGCATATAAACACATCTAATAGGTGCCACTTTAGCTATGGCTGTGTGTAGGGCTGAAGGCTCACTAGTTAAAAATATGGACTGTAATTTTTAAAAAATTTTTTTTGTAGACTAAAATTCTATTAAATTTAAATTATCTTATGTCTGGAATGCAAATATGGGAAATACAAAGAAATAGTAAAAGAATATTTTGAAAGCAATAAAGTGAAGAAGGTGAATTCTTAGTCTTACAGCCAGCATGCTAATAGCCTGATGACTGAACAGGCTGGACCCTAACCCTTAACTTTGGTTCGCAGACACTAGGAAGCCTTTCTGAACTGGCAAGTTCTCGACAATTTTCTACTTCCTTGTATGCAACAGAGCGGCTTTACCCAGCAAGGACGGGGAGGATGCCAGTATATTCCTGCTGAGAGTGGGGAGCAAGGACTGAGAAAATGTCAGCTACATGTTTCTGAAAGAGAGATTAACTAGGTCAACAGCCCAGCTCTGGCTTGTTGCATTAATAAAGCATTTATTGAACAGGTCCAAAAAGTTTTGCATTTTCTTTCCAGCATTAAAATAATATATTGCACATGCTCTGGTGCTGAATTATATCCTTACCCAGAAGAAATAAAAAATTAAGCATAGAAAATATAACATTAATCACCATAGTTTTATATCACTATAAAAGTCATTGCTACCACCAAACAACCCACCATAAGGCTGTGTACTTTGTATGTCATGCAGTTTTGAAGTACTGTGTTGCCCAGGCATCCTGCCTTCAAGTAGCACTAAATCAAGTACAGTTCTGTTCTGAAAGTGTCTGTCAAACTGGCATGGCAGACTTCTGTGCACGGTGACTACCTAATTGGTAGCTAAAATCAGTGCCATTTTATGATCAGAAATAAATAAATGAGAAATAAATTTTCTTATCATTTTTCTCGGTGCTTTAAACTGTCAAGCCATAGTCTTTGCTTTTCACATATTGTTCCCAGTATTAAAGGTTCTGTAGGCCAAATTGTGACTCTGTTTACCTCCATGCAATTGCAACTAGCAAATGGAAACATCCTGACTCAGGGACAACTGATTCAGATGATTTGTAGTCAATGGGGCTCTACAAAAGCAAATTTATATAATATTCTCTACTGGCTTTCATTTAGTGGTGGCAGTAGGTGAGACGGAAAGAGCTCAGTTTGACGGCCTAGAGCCCAAGGGAAGTGTGCAACCTGGTTTTAAATAAAATGTTTTCTCTGCAAATGGAATAAATGGGACAGGAAAAAGAGACCCTTGCAATAATGTTTCTGAAGAGCTCTTTTTTGGAGTTGACCAAAGTCCTTTAAAAACAGTTTTAAAACAATAGCACAGACTAGGTACATAAAGCGTTTCAAATCTCCCATTGGTCTAAAGCCAATTAAGCAGTTGGTCCCATGGATCATCTAACCAGATCTGCTCTTATCAATACAGGCAGCCTCCGTGGAAAAGAATAAACATTAGACTAGTGTCAAATCGGTTCATTTATTCATATATACGTACTCCATAGAAACAGTACTTGCAGATCATACCCGTAAGATTTCCATTTGCAGATGAGAGTTACCTAGCCAATCAATTTTGGAGGAATCTTTAAAGCTTAAAAAATCAAATTTGCTTGAAAAGTTAGCTGCATTACACATAACTTCACTCCAAAGCACAACAGCTGATACATGCATTTCCAGTGCCCCCTCTAGCATAGATACAGTCAAAGTCCGGTGACATTTTCTAATGAAAAGATCTGTCTGCTTCTGTCATCTGCAGTGATGAAGACGACCTTCCTCCAGCATTGGCAGCGGCAGCAGCAGTATCAACACCTGTGTCTTCAGCATCTCCCGGGTCACAAAAAACCTGTACGCCACAGACATCAGAAGGACAAACACAGGTTTCGCCTGGTGGCAAGGTAATATGCAAAGAGATGAGCTTATGTCAGTTGGGAGAATACTCAGGAAGGGTGGGAGGGAGTTGCGGGTAACCTGTTTTCCTTAGATGGAATAATTCTACGTTTAGGAGTAGTTTTTAATGCAGAGTTGTAGTAATATGTTTAACCTGTTGTGTAAGGAAATATTTAGAGCCTGCTCCAAGATCCAAGTAAAATCAATAAGAGTTTTTCATCAATGTAAGGGGGCAGTGGATCAGGATTAAATTAATGTTTACCTTGATTTCAAAGATGCCTAATTTTGTTGTTTGTCTTTCCTGAGTAGCCATACTTAAGAAACATGGTGTGAAATTTGAAATCCATTTGGCAATCTGTGCTTTAAGGAATTAAAAAAACCCTAAACAACCAACAGAATTACAGAAACAAATTTTTTTTTAAAGCTGGGTTTCATCTTTGCCTTTAGAGTTCCACAGATGCTGGAAGTACATTTGCTTTGGAGCCAGGTGACCTCCTGATGGATTTCACAGAGGCCACACCTATGGTAAATAGTTTTGGTTTGCAATCAGGAAAATGTAAAAGTTTTCAATAATTTGTCCACAGCTAAAGTGAATGGGATACTATGCAGTGTGCTGGATAGTGTACAGGAATAAAGTACATTTCCTTGATATTCAGTGATACTGAGAATCCATCAAACTCAGCTCAGCATCTCTGAAAATCAATCAACACATATTATGGCTGAGTTTTCGAATGGGGTTCCCTATTGCTTGATAACTTCTCGTTTCTCTCTTTTATGTGGATATCTTTACCCTTTGCTGCATTGGTTTCACCAACCTCTTTTGTCGCTTTAACATAGGTTCGTATTGCAATCATAGATTTGCTTTTGGGTGTTGTCTGGAAAGTCCCTTCTTCTCTCCACAAGCTCTGTTCAGACTTACCCAATAGCCAATCCAAAGATGTGTATCTGCACTTTCATGTTTCATTAGCAGAGTACTTTGCTTCAGTTTAAGGCAAAATTGTCTATAATGTGTTGATTATTAACTTCTCTTTTTAGAGGTACTTGATTTGTATTTTTGCTTAAAGCAGAGGAGAAATGCTGGTCCCACTGAAGTAAAAATGCCATGCTTTCACCTCAGATTCCCAGCAGATTACTTGCAGGATCACGATATAATCCTTAACTTTCTCCAAGTCATCTGGCATTGCAAATAGCTGTAACGCCAGACAGTTCCTCTGCTGTCCAATGACATTTTTGCCGTCTTCTAGAAACCATGTTGAAAACATATAAAAACCACGACAGAGACAGCACTACATTTTTGGCGTAAACGTTTTTCTATTAAAGTTCTTCTGTTCTGGGCATTGCTTTCACTACATGGTTAGGTCCTAGTTTACAGTACTGGAAAAGCATTGTGGGGATGTGCCTTTTTCTTCAGACAGTAGGGTACCAATCCATAAATAACTGCTGTGTCCTGTTACTGCTGGATGAGTGATGTGGCTTCCCCTGCAAGTCTGGTGAAGTGAAGGCTTACCCCTGCTTGCAGAATGGATGTGAATATTCAGCCCTGGCTTCTTGGCCTCAAAGGCACATTCAGCTGGACACGGGGTGTACTGTGTGCCTAGAGACTTGCTGCTGTGCATGGGAAGACAGGTTTGATGCAGGAGATGGCAGGAGCTACGGAGCAGCTGATACTGTCTCCGATATACTGCAGTTTGGGAATGGACACCAGCCCTAGAAGGACAGAGACATCTGCAAAGCTGTTCCCTCTCTTGCAATTTTGAGCCTGTGGGATTGTTTATTCACAAAGTGCTTGGGGGTACTTGGTGGTCTGTCCCTCTGTAACTTCTGGAGGTTCAGTAAGAATGTTCTTCCCCTGCCATCAAAGTGCTGTGGACACCCACCCTGTTGCTGCTGACCCCTTCTTGTCTTTGCCCTTCAACCTGGCTCAGCAGAACAGTCCTTGTGCCCCAAGACCTTAATAGCACAGATGCTGAATCTCTGAACTGCAGCAAATTGAACTTCAAGGGGCCCTCTAGCTCCTTGAGCCTCTAGGTCTCCTTGGTGGGAGAACTGTTCCAGCACTAGCATCTGCAACGAGAGTCCAGCGTTTACTGCTCCTACATCCACCATATAGCAGGGACCTGCTTTTGCACCTGAAAATACCATTGCAGACTGAGGACTGTCTACTGAAATGGGAAGGTTTATCTGGGACCTCCTTAAGTGCTGGATGATGAAACTGTTCCATTCCAGAAGGTGAGAGGAAGAGATGTGTTTAAGCTGAACCACTCATCCCATACATTTCTGAGGGAAGGGAAAATTAAAAGGGAGCAAAAGAAAGAGAGAAAGAAGTGCAGCATTCTGCAGCCTTTGTCTGTAGTTTGGGTTGACAAGACACAGGCAGACTGAAACTGAAACTACCTGAAAGACCGTTGTAGTGAGGTGGGTGTCAGTGTCTTCCCAAGTAACAAGTGATAGGACGAGAGGAAACGGCCTCAAGTTAGTCCAGGGGAGGTTTAGATTGGATATTAGGAAAAATTTCTTACCCAAAACTGTTATCAAGCACTGGAAAAGGCTGCCCAGAGAAGTGATTGAGTCACCATCCCTGGAGATATTTAAAAGACATATAGCTGTAGCACTTAGGGCCATGGTTTAGTGGTGGAGTTGGCACTGTTAGGTTTGCGGTTGGACTCGATGATCTTAAGAGTCTTTTCCAGTCTAAACAATTCTACGATTCTGTGACTCTGTGTAGGTTAGATTGTCCTTCTCCATATTAATAACATGTTTGTGGCTGAACTGTGAGTAATTATCCTTTGGAGTTTACTAATAGATTTCTTCTTCTAAAAAACATTATACCATATCTTGCTGTATTAATCAGAATTTTTAAAAATGAGTCATAGAGACCTTAGCAACTGACTTGCTCTAGATAACATAGGTTTGGTTTTTGTTTCTGTTTGACCGAAATCAGCATTACACACTTTTCCAACTGAAGATACAGGCTTTTTTCCCTAAGTATTTTACCCAGTCGTCTTTTCCCCTTTTCTACCCCTCCATCCACTGCCATCCTTTCTCATGCTGTATGTTCATAAACTAACCTTCCATGACTTTCTTGATTTTAATATTTCAGAGAGCATGTACTGCGCAGGATCAATCAACTCTTTCTGTTTTGTTTAACGTCCGTAAAGGTCAGCTTGTTCTCTACAGAGCAGTTATTGTTTACAGACCTTCCTCTGCAGTTGCACTGCCTAGAGGCTGCTCTCAATTTAAGTTCGAATGAAAAGTTTACTCTTTAGAGGGAGAGGCTCTAAACAAAAGCAAGCTAAGGGGAAATGCATAACTTTGAGCCAGTCTGATTATTTAGTAATTCTGTTGAGATGACGTGCTGTCATTTGAGGGTCAAGGTCATGTACAGCTTAGCATGGTGTTGCTGGCAAGTCAGTGATAGTGTGCGGGTTTTACATGCCACACCCTGGCCCTTGGGGAGTTGCTTGTTAATTGCATCCATTTGTTTCCCACTCAGTGACAGGTACAATATCTAAACGGGTCATTCACACTGCCTGGTTTAGAGCATTTGCCTGAGGCGGTAGGGTTGGAAGTTCAGGTTCCTACCTAGTCAGGGGATTTCCTGTAGAGGGGCGTTCAAACAGCTGTCTTCTCATTGTCGCCTGGACTAGAGAGGCTAAGGCACCTAAACTGGATACCTAAAATCAACAGGTTTTTTTTTTAATTTGGTCATGATATATGCTGCCAAAGTTCCCCAGTTCACTGGAGAGCTGTTAATTTGAAGCAGTTTCAGACATCCTCCCTTCTCTTCTGTAACATTACTGACAGAGAGTGATTAATAGTCACTGACTCAGCTGCATGATCTTTGTTGTTCGGTGTCTAATCATTGATGCTTCTTGATGGTCTTGGGTTTTATCCGTGTTTTGCTGCTGTTGCCTATATAATGGAAGCTTTAATACATGCAGAGAGTTACAGTTAGAAGTGGACCTCACAAAATGAAATTAACTTATAAAAATTGAATGATTAGTGAATGGATTTGATTTCTAGAATTCGTCCAGGCTGCCGTGCAGGGATCAGAGCAGTCAAATTTGTCCACTCAGTCAGCCTGGAGGAGCTACTGTGATATATACAAGAACCAGCTGAGCTCTAATGGTCACTTAGTCATCAATACTTAGACTGCCAGTAACAGCAGGACAATTGCAAGGCAGACTGATTCAGGACAAATAACGTACATTTGCTAATGCAGACTGCCTAGGGGAAAAGTATCCTTTTGTGCTCTAAACTCTTCAAAACATGTGGTTTATGCACACTTCTATTCATTTTTCAAGTATATCCTACAATTAATTGATTACAAGGCATTACATCCTGTCCCTAAAATCATTCTAACATGCAGAAGAAAATCCCTGTGTTTTTATACCACTCCATTGTGACTTTAAGCACTGTACCTGGCTTGTATGTAAACAAGATTCGGTCCCTCCTGCATTCTGTGTCTCAGAAAAGAACTGGATTTTTTTTTTTTTAAATACAGCATTATATATGAAGAATTATAGTATCACATTATGAGCATCCTTACTGTGATTTATTAAAATTAGTTTTATCATTGACGTAGGCTCTTTCTGCCACCAAACTCTTTCTCTCTCTCATGTTTCTAGCTTTTGTGGAGCTGGAAATCAAAGCTTGAGCTTCAAGCTATTCTTTTCCAGTTTACAATCGGTATGATTTGTGACATGGATATGAACGCAGAGCTTTCTTGTTTCAATACAGAGAGCTCAGTCCCAAGACTCTCAATGAATGTAACAGCTGCTACGCCATGCTGACAAATACCTTCCCAACCAAGAGAGAAAGGCAATGTGTGCAAACTTCAGTTTGGCCTAATGGAGTAGCATAAAATAAATAAGAATTAACAGTCTAACACACAGAATGTAGCTATTCCTAAACCTGGACTAAGATTTATAATGCAAGGTGGATGGGCTAGAGCTAAATCATGATCACATCTGAAGAGATATCAGAGAGCACTGATTTACAGGGGGCGAGTGCAAACTACACGTTCTTATTGCATGCTGTATTAAGTGAATAAATTTCTAGGGCTTCACCTGCCATCTATTGGTGGAAAACAGCAAGTGGAAAAGTACTTTCAAGACTTGAGATACAACATTTGAAAGGTATCAACTGATGGCCTGATAGTCTAAAAATGAAAAATAAATGGCCTTCAGTGTAGAACTAGATATTTTTATTTAGGATGAGTTGGAAACAAATATTTTTATTTCAGCAATAGCTTTACTAGTGTAAGCAATCCTCTTCATTGAAAGTGATCTCAGTAAGTCTCACTGAGAGGTGCTGAACTGAGGAGAATTAGTAAAGAATCTTCTAATTCCATTCCCATTTAATATTTGCTGTATTGATAAAGAAGGGTTGATTGGATTTTTAGTTGCTAAATTTTTATGACAGTTTTGCAAGGTTGCAATAAGCCAAATAACAGTTTTTCAGTGGAAGACAGGCAAATATATCAAGCTCTAATAGCTCTATATGCAGTCCTTTTGGCATTGAATTCTAAATTTAAGTGGCTATAATGTAATTCAAGACTCATATTTGATAAGAGCAACCAATAGCGTGTATCTACCATCTAACTGGCTGAATGTATAAAGTACCTCTGCATGCCTCAAAGGTCTTTAAAACATCTCAGTCAGAGAAGAATTTATGAATGCTTTTTTTGTGGTGAACTACATACTGAAGATGAAATAGCTGTTCTCAAAAACCTTAGGAAGGCTGTGTGATATATTTCAGAATTAGAAGCTTTATACTTTTACATATTCATAACAAAAAAAAAGATTTCTTATTGCAAGAACTGGAAGCAATAAATATGATCTGGATTCAAAGGACAATGTTGAAAAATGCTATTTTCTAAGCAGGCGTCTCAATTAACAGTATCTGCACATTCAAGCCTACATGCAATGGCCAATTATGAGCAAAAGTATTTGCACAAAGAAGCAATCTGTCTGTTATATGTACAGTTATACATACAGATGAAAACTCCAAGCAGTAAGCAACATGTTAAATGTACATTTATTCCCAGTTTCAAGTTCATGGCCTTTAACTCCATATTAAACTAAGAAAAAGCAAAGAGCAGCAATTACTAAAGCAAACAAATTTAATACAAAAAAACTTGAAACAACAGGCAATAAATCTAGTTCCACAGGAACTCAAGGAATACTTTAAATTTACTGATATTGAAGAGGACCTTTTTTCTGCTGCAAGAAAAGGGCATCAATGAGATATGAACACAATCAAAAGGGATGCACTGTTGTGCTCAGTCAAATTGAGTTTGAGACATTTGACCAGGGGTTTGCAGAAAGTGCTCAGTGCTGCATGGAGTGCGAGGCTCCTGGGAGCACACAGTCTGTATCAAGCACATGCAAATTACCTGAGCATCATTTAGGTTATATAAAGCATGCTATTAACTAGGGAGGGAACTTTTTACATTTTTAGAAACAATCATGCCACTTGGGCAACCAGAATAATGAGTGAATACATTTTGAATTGGACTTTCACACTCTCTGATAGCTGATTCTTACAGTCTGCACACATAAAGCACTATAAATTGAACTTGCAACTGATACGTAGCTCCGTATGTTCTAGCACGGGGCTCTGCTGGTGGATGCCAGTCTCATAAGCGGTCTATTGAATTACTAATATGCAAGATAACTGGGTGTCTGGGAATGCAGTCAGGCTCAGAGATCGCCTATTGGATCTTAGTTTAACATCCACTAAAAAATGTAAAATGCTTTGACTGCTACCCAACTATTTGTGGATTTTCTCCCAATCATCCATTACAGAAGGGCACGCACAGCCAGTGAAGAAGCAAATGAGAAAATGCTAAAAGAAGGACTGTAAACATCTAGATTTACTTTTTGCTTTGCTTCTAGTTTAAGTGATTTAAATTCATTGGCTCAATAAATGTTTTTTTCCCCATTATCTGTATGCAGAGCAGAAGAACAACTCAGCGCGCTCTGTAAATGTATGACAGATGATTCAACACTTCCCTCTTTCTTAAAGTAATTGAAAGTGAATTCCACAAGAAATAAACAGATCCGCAAGGTGAAATCCATTGCTGACTTTGCACCAGTGGACATTGTGATAAATTGGGTATGATATGTACATGAGCAAGAAAAGGGAAAAAAAAGAGGGGAAGGTGTTAAGAGGAAAAAAGTGACAGCACAGTGCTGCACTGTGCCTACTTTTTATCTTCTAATTCACCACTTTACAATACTGAATGACCCACTGGCTATCTTTTTATAAAACTTGAGGTGAAGGTAAGGGTGGAATATCAGAAGGTAGTTTGGATCAGGAGGGCATGAGCTTTTCCCTGGAGATGTGACAAAATCTGTCACATACAATTATTTTTAGTCATCTCTGTACATTTTGAGATGCTGTTTTAGCTGTCCTCTGGCATTCCACGTGCCTGCCCCATGCCTGTAGAAATCACAAAATAAGCAAAGGCTTATCCATAAGTCTGATATCTGCCAGATCATGCAAGCAGAGCTGGTCCTGGAACTTAAAACTTTGGCTGGACTCCATAGCAGGCCTGCTACATGGTGGGAGTTCATTTGAGAAGACATTTACACCAGAAGACTGGTGGGCCTTCCACCTGCCTGCAGGGAGATACAGTCAGGAAAATAGCTTAGAGAACTGCTAGTGCTTTGTAACTAAAGCCCATGAGATTGTTGCCCTGTGGCGGGATGTTTGCTGTGCCTCTACAGTGGGTGGTTTGATGTCCGTTTACGGACTTGCCTATGGAGCTGGAGGATCGAGGTTATGGTGTTACAGCTGTACACACAGGTCTTTCTGTACAGGAGTGCTGGATGGTTTCATCTGTCCCAGCTTGCTTAGTGGGGCTGTGACAGCAGCTGGATCAGCTCGTTGATCCAGCTGAACACTAACCCCACAAACAAAATGGTTTAGCTTTAAGTCAAATCATCTGGAAAACCACAGGGTTTCAGAAATGCTTCTCCTGAGGACTGAGGCAGTGATGACGCACATTTGCAAGCAGTGTAGTTTCTAGAGTAGTACTCCAAATGGGACTACTGTGGCTGTTGAAGTAACTTTAAAATGAAGCTTGATCAAATTAGGAGAGGGAGTCCAGGATGTGGTAGACTGCAGTAACAGTGACTTGAGGCCAGTTTACAGGGAAGATCCTAGGGACACTGCTCCCTAACGATGCAGACAATCTGAAACTGCCGAACACTATAGACAGGGCAGTGCAAAACTGACTCTGTGCTTGTCTTTTTATGTAATTAGCGCAATAACCATTTTTAGTCCAAAGCTTTTCCAAGTGCCTCTGAAGTGATATAGGTTGCCACCACTTCAGCAGCAGTTATTAAAGTTAGAAAACTTGAGGATCAATAAAGTTATTGTAGCTTAAAAACAAAAAAAAAATAAGAAGTCGATGATGCTCCCTGCAATCCCTTTCTCCTGCCTCCCCATCAAAAATGTGATCATTCCATAATGGTAATAGCTTTCTCTTTTGCTTGAAATCAACATCAGAATAAGTGAAGGGGATCACGTAAATGTAAGCAAACAGATTTTAAATTGGCTGACATCTACCTCCCGCTGCAAGCTGAGAAGGCAAATCTTTAGCAAGTGTTTTAGAACCTGCATACTGTTGAAAATCAGGTCTGATATGTTCAATCATACTTTTGCTCAGTATCTTTTATTTCAGATTGTTGCTTTAGTTTTCAAGTGAACGTTTTTCATGTCCTTAGCAGCAGTAGGCAGGTGTAACATCTGCCTAAGAAGAATAAAACTGAACAATAGATAGACAGGACTTTTCAGACTTAGAGAAACAACTTTTGGATGTACTGGCTGAGTCTCCTTTTCCACACTAGAGTAATCCGTGTAACAGAAAAATGTTCAGCTTCTGTGCAAAAGCCTACTTGAAATGAGGTATATCTTTTTACGTTTGCTCTCAATGAGGCAAGTATAGTGATGAAGCTATTATGTCTGAAAGTCTTTTGATAAAGGCGTATTAATCACCTTTCCTTTGGCCTGAGAAGTACATAATTCCTTTTGTCTCAGCAGCTGTGAAGTTCATAGTCTCTCTTCCTCACTGTGATTAGTGACAATTGCATTTAGACTCCAGTGAGTAACTATTGTGTGTTTGTTTTCTTTCCAACCCACTAATGAATTGATATATGTGTAATTCTAATTCACATTTTTCCAGTGTGATAGCAAGTGTGATGTTAACTGCTTGGCTGTTCTGTGGAATTTCAATTGAATGCCTCCAAGCTCCAGCAGAAAATGGAAACATCTGCTTTCCGAGCTGTTTTTTCACTGGCTGGGTGACTCAACTTGTAAAACCAGCAAAAAGAGCAAGTAAACTTTCTTTTTGTTTGCCACTCAAATGAATGTTCAGAACTGATAGGAAAGCTTTTTTCTTCTTCTTTGATTAAAGTAAAATCTAGTTGTCTACATTTTCTTTCAAAAGCCTGTATTTTGGAAAACATCCTGAACCAAATGTCAGGGAGTGGTAAGAAGGCTAGGGAGAAGCATCAGCCAGTTCGAAATGTTTTCATTTTAGCAGTTGTGGAGTGTTGCCGTTTCAAGTAATGTTTTTTAGTTATTTTCAAAGAATTCACGTTTCCAACAAAAACATAATTTCTAAATTAGGCACTAAAACCTCCTCTGACAAAATGCTGAGTGAAAACATTTAAAAATATGTATTTTTAAGTATACAGAAAAATGAGTTAGCACCGATTCTTTTGTAACACATTCACTTTGAATGAATAGGCATTTTCTGTGATAATTCCTAAGCAGTTCCAATAGCAGTCTCTTTTGATGAACCAACTTTTTGATGAAGTGGTGTACCTAACTGACCAGAGACTTTCTCTCGTGGCCTGTCTACTGATTCGTCCTCTGCTTATTACTGTTATTCACAACAGTGGGAAAATCCCCTACAGAGGCATAACATCTATTTAATTTGTTGTAGTCTGTCTACTAGCAAGCAAAAACATAACAGAGACCCAGTCATTCGCTTGTGAGATTTACATCAGGACAGATCTTTTGCTTTGACTTTGGACAGAGCCTAGTACAAGTCTTACAAGTCAGAGGAATGGCAATAGTAGAAATAACCAGTAAGTTGAACTGATAAATTGAAGCTTGCATAAATCTCATCATGTCTGTGGTAATTCTGTGCCTTATCCCGGATACTCTAGGTCATAGAGGAAAATTGTAATTTAATCAGGGAAGGAAGAAAACAGGAGTTGCTTAATTCTAGCTAATCAACTACCATGGTAACTAGATTTAAAACTACTGAATTCAGTATAAAGGATCCTCTTCTGTTTGTTATCCCTTGTATCATCCTCTGAAAAGCAACATGCTAAACTGTTCTAGGCTGAGGTAGAAAATTTCTACAGAGGTAGATGTCCTGCATATGCAGTTTAAACCTGATGACTAGAAAACGGTTCTTGCATAATTGTGGCTCCTCCTTAGAGTTATTCCTTGGAACCTGGCCACAAAGCCATTGCTGTGGAAGAACTGTGGATTTATGGCTTGCTTTGTGGTGTGGCTTTCATCTCATGCTCAGCACCTCAAGACTGAACCCCCTCTCTGGGAGGAACAGCCAGTAACGTCAGGAAAGTGAACCTTTACAAAACTCATTTAGCAAGTTAATGCCATTTACTCTTCCTCTGCCAAAAAGCTGTCTAGAGTCTTGCAAGGGCTCCGATGCTGTGGAACGTCACCTGGCCACTTCTGGCAAACTGCCAGGTATTACCAGGATGGATTTTGATGAAAGAGCTGCCTGTACCATCTGGCACGGACACCAGGCCATGTGCACAAGCTCTCCGCTGAGAACCCCGTTGGCAGTGGTGGAGGTGGGAAATCGCGTGCCAAGTACGGTGGGCTTCTGACCACCTGAATTTGTGCACAGTTTGGCACTCATCTTTTGCTGCATCTAAGTCGAGCAAACTGTCAAAATCAATAACCGTGAAGCTCAAGTGCTCACATCCAGATAGAGCCCATGTGTTTGCATCAGTGGCTGAGCTGCCCAGACTTCAGACAAAGCTTGCTTTCTTCAAAATGTCTGTGGTCGGTAGTGCACAGGTTTGTGTGTGCCTCTGAAGTGATTTTGTCCTTCAGATCTTTGCTGTCTTGCTGCTAGCAGTTTGGGAAAAAGGGCTGAAGTAACTCTGCTTTCTTCGTCACCAAGAACAGAGGCACTGAGGCAGTGTGCATAAAGGCTTTTCTTCGCAACTGCAGTGTGGTTGAAGTGGGCTTATTACCGCACCAAGAACAGTGAGTTACTAAACTCACGGAGAGCACACAGTAAAAGGAACAGGCACGGGATTACAAAAAACTCCCCAAAACAACAAATCAGAACAACACCCCCAAGGGAATAGAATATCACAGGTCTTAGCCATTAGCTATCCCAGGGCTCTTAGGAACAAAGTTAAAAGTAAGTGCTGTAAGCCCCCTTATTGTTCCCCAGTTATGAGGTTGACAAAATGAGCTTCTGCTCCTCTTACGATTTAGAAAGCCTTCAAGGTTTTTCTGAAGTGAATGGTCTTCCCAGGGACCGTAACATCAGCAGAGATTGCCAGACAACAGCGTGTTTTGGCCTCCTCCATCACCACGTGGTGCTGGGAAGCGGCCTTGGAGGCAGGGCTGCTGGGAACCTGCCTTGCAGCAAATGCCCAGCACCCGGTTTGGCTCCCCTGCGAGCTCCTGCTGGGATGGGCAGGCAGTCACTGACTGGGGACCAGGATCTGCCTGGGACATTTTATTCACAATGTATTTCTTTCCCCAAAAAGGAGCCACAAGCAGACTTCGGAGACGACGGTCGTTGTTCTGCCTCTCTCCCGTTTCCCTTTTCTTTTCCCATTCACTGCAGAATTATAATCTCCTTCAGTCGTTTTCACAGAGATGTCTTTAATAATGGATCCCCTGGATGCTTTGCCCAATAAACAAATTATGAGGAAGCAGAGCTGCACTCAAATGATAGAGCAGCCATCCAGCATCCAAACTGCTGTCACTCCTGGACCGAGCAGAAGAGTTCTGTACTTTTCCTCTCGGTCCAAATGAGACATTTCTGCTGTAATTAAGGATGGGTGAGAGTGAGCTATGTGCTAATAGCCTAATCGTTTGGGATTATCCCTTGACTGGGACTAATCTCTTTAGCTGCATAACATGCCTGACTATAGTGTCTTAGACTGGAAGACTAGCTCTTAAGGTAGCGTTCCAATTTGTTCTTGAAAAGATAGAAATAAGATGAGAAAAGGAACAATACATTTACTTTAATGCTGGATTGCTTTAATGAGGGACTTGACAGACACAGAGGCATCTGATGTGTTTCATGGCACTGAATTGGCAAAGTATTACAATGCAAGTGATTGAGTCTGTAAATGTATGTGCCTAATGAGCTGCTGTGTTTGCACACAACAAGATTTTACTTGCAGTCAAGACAGAACCTTTGTGTTTTTTCAATGCTTGTTGGCTGACAATATGAATGTTTCCATAGCGAAGGGCTTGAGGTTATGAATAAATAGTTTTTTATATGTAACATATCACAAAAGATTTACTAGATATGGAATGGGATTTGTTCATGCACAAATCTTAAACCAAGAAAAACATTGTTCCTTATAGACTTGTAGCTTTCTACTCGAGTTGGTCTTTTTGATGGTATCAAATGATTTTGCATCCACTGCATTTGAAGAAGCAGTGCTCTGTTTCCATGATGCGTGTTTGAAAGGGTGGCGTATTATGATGGGAATGGATTGTTGTCTTATAGACATTTAATTCAGACCAGACTTTAGAGTAGTGAGACTGGCAAACTGCAGCACAGCGCAGCAGTCAGCACTCCTCCATGTGTTTCAGTAGATACTAGTCCATGAGAGATCACCAAAAACTTGTAGACACACTCACAGATTAAGGCTGCAGTAGTCACTGGGACTAGTCACATGCCGAAGTTGAAAAAACACTCAAGTGTCCTTCTGGATAGTTATGTAGAAGTAGTGCATCAGTTTGTCATTTTAACACTTTTTCTAAAAAGTCAGCTCGACTGACTTGAATCTACCTGTGCTATTCTTTTCCTTTAGAATAATGAACTATATAAACTCCTGGGGATTTTGGTAGAGCTCAATAGCCCAGAAAAATAGGACAGAAAATTAATGCAAAGTATTTTTTGCTGTCCTGACTTTCAAGGAGACAGTGATTGGTTGAGTTTCTGGACACTTAAGGACTTTCAGCCAACTTTTGCTCCTACACAAGGAAAGACTGATTACAGTAGAAAGCCAAACTATTTGTGTTGGACAAGGGTCAGACAGTGCACTGTTTGCATCAATCTATCGTAACTTTTCAATAGAGGAATGTGATCCTGATTCTTTTGAAAAGATGCAGGTATGTTGTGTAGTTATTAGTCAGCCTTTGCTGAAATGTCCTTGAGTTTGAAATTTCTGTGTTAACATGGCATGGTGAACTAATGGTTATTGGATGATAAGCTGTCAGTGTCTGTACTTAGAAATAATTAGGTGTGGCTGTTGGTGAGTTTCCATCTGGTACAAAATGCATGTACAGTCTGCTTGCTGGCAGTCAAATCGGGAAATACATGGCTTACCTGGGGCACTCTCAAATGGCAGGAATCACAGTACTCATTTCCTCCTCTTCATGTTATCCATCTTTAGTGACTTTCTTCTGTGACAACAGCCTCCCCCCGCAGAAGATTTTGTTGGCTGTGCACGTGATCTAGGCACCTGGTACTGGATCGTCATAATTTTCATTGGTAAAGACCAAGGGGCAAAAAGGCAACTTTGCGTTAGCTGTCCTAGCAACGCAACTCTTTCTGCAGCAATGTTGGAGAGCAACTATATCCAGCGAGTATACCTGCTGCTTTTTGTTTGCTTCATTTCTGTGTTTTAAACGAAGACCAAGCAAATGCCCAATCTTTAGTCTGCATTCTAGCCAACATATCAAGACTGTGACATCATTTTGCCTTGCCACGTTTTGCTCAGGGGATGGTGACTGGGCTGACAGCCCATGCTGGGTTTATGTTCTGCTTAAGGTTGCTCGCCTTCACAGCATCAGCAAGAGTGCTGAAAATCCTGAAGAATGTGAGAGCATGGACACTGTCTTGCTTTTGTCACATCTAATTGTCCTTATTCTCTGTTCTTCTGAAGAATGTCTTCTCCAAAATAGTTTCAAGGCAAAGCTACATTGTAAAAATTATCCAGGACATACATTCCTTTCTCCTGTGCTGTAGAGATGCTGGGCTGAGTTAATAACACACTTAACATTGTCCCCTATCCCCTCCCAATACCTCTGAAATCACTTTGCTAGCAACCCATAATTACAGTCCTTAGAGTGAAGATCAACAGAGTACTCCATCTTTAAAGGCAGTATAAGAGGGATACTACTACCAACACGATTTGCAGGGCTGCCCTTGCAAATCAGTACAAAAGTTGGCATGAGGATTCAGGATTTTATCCAAGGCATCTTAACTAATGTTTTTTAGGTAGACCTGCTTGAAATTAATGTATAATTTATACTGTAGCCACAAACTACTATGCATTAACTATCTGTGAAATGCTATAGCTGCAGTAAAGCCAAGCTTTGTCAGAGGCTGAACCTTGTACATCACTTCCATGAACTCCTTCGAGCGTCCGTTTGAGAGCCAGAAGTCACTGGAGCACAGCCAGGGAGCCATGCAGCCACCTCCTGACAATGCCTCTGTGTTAGGAAGGGCTGCACAAAGTGATTCTAAGACGGAGGAAAGTATCTGATGGAGGGGAAAGTATTAACCCTGTTGTACAAGCACCCAGTGAGACATCAAAAACGTGGTGTATGCTGCCAGGCACGTTCCAGGACAGGTGGAATCAGCCTGCAGCAAGGTCCAGAGAAGGGCTGGTGTACGTCAGTGAGAAGAGGAATGGCAAGTTCACCGTCTGAGAGGACCCCAAGAGAACTTGGCTCAGCAAGGATACCGTGGAATGAACGTGACTTTCAAAGTGGAGCTTTCTCAGTTTACCTACAGGAGTTAAATGGTACCTGTGGGGAGGGGGACTCTGTACTGCTGTCCTGCAGCCCTGTGGGAACTCGCAGCAAGCAGATAAGTCAGAGGAGTCAAACAGTTGGATTCACTTACATTGGTTTGTAGGTGTCAATGAATGTTATTCAAAGCTTTTCCTTGAACTCCAGTCCCCGCCGGTTATTTGCAAGATGAGCAAGGGAGACCCAAAGACCAGATGGAGCTAGGAGGGAGCTTTCACAGTTTTGTCTCCCAAGAGCGAGAGACAGTAGGCAGGGAGATTCTGAAAGTGTAGTGATTCCCTGGCTTGGCGGTTTGCACAGAAACCCATCCTCTTCACATCTGGTTCCTTAGGGTGTTTTCAATGGTACATTTCTGCAAAACTACCCCTCTTTAATAGGTGTGAATGAAGTCTGCCTGCTGACACTGACACCTGGATATCATTTCAAGAAGTGGAAAAAATTCTGTATCCTGTGAAAAAAAGGTGGCCTGTGACGCAATGCATGTGTGATTCGCACCAAGTGTGGTTCATCAATACATTTACTTCTCACAGCCTTTTCCAAGACTGATTATGCAATGGTATTGCTGATTTACGTCTCCATCCTGTTATAAGTTTATTAGACTGCACTGTTTTGATCTGATTTTTGCCCTGTGCACCTAGGCAGTGATTATGCCTGCCTGCCTATCACACCGGTTTTGTCACCACACACAAAGGGAGTGAACTGGGGTTGACATTACCTGAGTGATCAATCATTTGAGCCAGGAACTACTCCCACTTGAAAGGATTTGTTTGGCCATGAGAGTGTTGCACGGTGAAAAATGCCAGAAAGTCTTTGGGTTTACATTTTCCACTTCATTATTCACATCAGCCACTGAAATGGTGTGACAGCAGACAAGGAGCTTGACTAAACAATTGCAGAGCCCAGAATCATATCACTGGTTTTGGAAACCAGGTCGAATGGTTAACTGGTGTTTTTAAAGTCACATCACACATCAGGACTGGGAAATGCTAATGCAATGTACTCCAGTAGTTTCGACTGCTGATCTTTTCTAATTTGATGAGTAGAAACAAATCTCTGTGCTATATGGGTGTGATGGTATTCAACTTATAGCATGCATTTTGAAATAAAGCACCACAGAATATTCCTCTGGCTACATGTGTACACTGAGAGCCGTGTTTACGACACTGCTTCAGGTGTTAGCAGCTCTGCTTCTGCTGCAGTGCACAGGAATCTAGTGAAGTGTTTGGCCGAAAGTTTGTCTTCCAACTGACCAGTATACAAAGTGACAGTGCACACTCACTGAGACCGCACATTTTCTCTAGTGCATTGTAAAGATCTCCAGCCCAGGTGCAGGGGATGGGAGTGAAGCGAAGTGTCAACAGCAGAAAATGTTACAAGACAGAAAGAGAGTTGTAGCAGGGCAGTGAATATACTGACTACCCTAAACGTAAGAGAACATATCCGAATTAAGCACGCGTCTCCCAGAAGCGGTATTTTTCTGTCACAGCAAGGACATTTGTAGCATTCCCCTCTGACAGAAATACCAAAAATAGCTAATTTTACATCAATTAACACATTCCAACTGCTGACTCATTTTCCACAAGTCTCCTGCTGTTTTTATTTCAGGTGGGAATACTGTTTCTTTGTCTCTCCACACTTCCATTTGCTTTTATAAGAACGTTACAGGTTTTTTTTTCCTAACCCATCTAAAGGGTGTTTCAGGAATGCAGCGTTGTTTTTACTGAGATTTCAAATTCTGTCCAGAAGAACTCTTTGCACAAATGCAAAGAAAAGGCAAAGGTTCTTGTCTGGTTGTCCCCTTTCTTCCTTCACTTTCCTTCACCCTCCTTGCAGTATAAATATAAAGGAAAATTAGTGCTGTTAATTCTTTCTGGTTGTGGCAAAAATACCTCCAAAATACATCACCTCAAAGGACAGCTAAAGATACAACAAGAATCTTTGAGTACTAGCAGAAAATTATCCACAGAGGAATAAAATTTCACCCATTTTCCCACAAAATCAATATAACTCTTACATTGACTGTTTTTCAGATTTTTCTCCTTAGAGATTACTCAGCCACTGGACTTTTCCTCAGATTGTGCTGAAACTTTTCGTGTTATTCTTTTTTTTTTTTCTTTCTTGTTGTTAAGAGTTAACTGTTCTGTTAAGCTTAGTAAATTCTCAACTTGCCAAGCTAAATGCCCTAGACAAGGAGATACTTGTCCAAAGTAGTTCTGCTATGGTAATGCACTCTGACCTTCCAAGCAAGCGGCATTTGAGGTTGTGAAACAAGCCCTCAGCGTGCGAGGTGCCGCTGGAACGCAGAACGCCTTCACTCCCCTTTCATGCCATGCCCCCGTGACATGACAGTTACTTATGGGACCTGCTTTAAAGTTTGTTTTATGGTTGTGACTTTGGCTGCAAGAGTGTTTTCACTCCTACAGAGCAAGCAGGTGGGCTTGAAATCAAGTTTTATACTTTCAAGTCTGTCTATGCTGTTATCTGGAGCATAGCTCTGCCTTTTTGTTGCTCATGATATTTCTGTAGCCCCTGTGACACCAGTTAATCCCTTTTGCTCCTGTGGAAGAGCCTGACCCTGCCAGAACATGCTCATCTGAGCACCTCTGCAGTGTGGACATGATTGCTGTTTACCTACCACCACAGGAATTTTTGTGCTCAGTTGTAGACTTCAGAGCTGTTATTCCTCTTGTTTTATCTTATATCAAAGTAGGCAGAATATCTCAGCACCTTGTCTACAGGCAATCCACACGCTAGCAGCTACTGTGCTTTGCTGGGCTGAGCAGCTGCAACTCAGCTTCATGAGACTGTCCCGTACACAGAGCTGCCCACCTTCCTTTCCTTCTCCCTTTTCCCCTCTTGTTTGCAGTCCCAGGTGAAGCCTGGAAGGTCTCCAGAGGCTGGAGGAACTGCAGGTTTGTGGTAGGTGGTGGAGATGGCTCTGCTCTTCTTCCTTTCCAGTCCTCAGGTGATATCTTTCAACAGATGTTGCCACAGCAGGGAGAAGAAAGCACCCAGGAAAACTTTAGGGACTGCTTCCGCCACGTGAGTCAGGGGTCGTTTAAAGATGTGGTACATCTTCCTCCTAGGACAGGGAGAGACACCATGCACTGTGTGGGGAATGCATAACATCTAAGTCGTCACCTCCTGTTCTGGTCAAGGAGTAGTTTTGCTTTCTGAGCTACTCTGAGAGTTTTAACTCCATGCAATAAATTCAACCCCAAGACAAGGATCGGGAAGAGACCCACACATGACACTGCTTTCCTTGTGTGTTGGGGTGGGAATCACAGGGTGTTCTTCCTTCTCCCAGGTGCTGGCCACTGCTGTCGTCAGCACACTGCTGGCCATGGTGGACATGCAGGACAGGCAGGCCAAAGTACACCCCTGGGTGAAAAGACCTTTCAAATTTCCCAGTGCAGTTTCACATAAACCAGTTGCTTAACTGATGTTCCCATGCTACCGTCTCCCCATCCTGCATATCCTTAGTCGAAAAGTGTTTTTGAATATACGGAATTTCTCTGCCATTGTGTGGATGAGGACATTGTGCCTACTTCCTACTCAAAGGAGCTAAGCCATGAATAGATAAGAACCTCTCACCAGTGCTGAGGAGACAACAACAATGTAGTATCTGCTTTGCGTGTGGGAGCTGTCAGCAGTGCTCATGTCAAGGCCCCGGGCCAAACCAATCAACTCTGTGGTACCATTGGAGTAACAGTGGTCTCTTCTCAGGGGGAAAAAAAGATGAAAGAAAGTAAGAGTAAATCCAAAGGGCTGAGCAGGACGATTTCTGTTTGTCACTCTTAAATTGAACACAAGTATGTTTTTTTCCCTCTGTTCCTTAATTTCTGTTTTCAGTTCCTTTAAAATGCGGGAACTGATGTGTTCAGAACTAGAGAACCTTTCATTTGTTGAGATTTTCTTATTCCTGAGATTAAATAAGCGCAGCTCCCCAAGAGAGAAACTCACACTGAAAACTAAGCCAGATTAACTGTTTTTTGCCGTGTTTGATACGTAGGCTGGCCTCAGGCACATCCACAGATTGCAATACTGATTTTGCAAAAGAGTGTTCTGCATGGCTGCGTACCGCAGTGTGCAATCAGGGCTGACTCCTCTTATGTGCCTCTGGTCCCAAATCCCAGTGGGCTCATGAGTATTGTTTTTGTGTCATTTTTCTTTTCTGTAGCCAGTAGCTGTGCTTCGTTTCCTTAATGAGACCAGCCTGCAAAATTAGGGAGATTTTGGCTGTTGCATATCAAACTCATACTGCATATGAGCAGCCAAATTCCCACTCCTGTTTGCCTTTGGCTCAAAGATTGTGTTTGTAATGGAGTGCACTTGTATTTTGTACTGTAACATCATATCATAAACCCTTCATAACCTGAGAATGACAGCTTGGGCTCATGGGTATTTGCTGTCTCTCAGAAGAGTGAGACGTGCTACAGCTGTCCATGTTTTACACTGACAGACTTGGCTCTGGGTGCGATGTAAGAACCTTGCAAGGAGCTATTGCTTCGATCTAAAGAGTAAGTTCAGTAAGCAATGTCGTATACATACACTTTGCTAACAGACATGAGTATAGGCCTATAAAAGGAGTGTGAAATTTTCTTTAATAAGTTTGCATAGATATTTGTGATTTAAAGAAATTTCTCCCTTGCAGTTTTTTATTCATTTGCGCCTGTGTAATTGACTTATTAACACCTCTGTTCCGTTACATGCCTAAGTGTATCTTTGCCATCCATACTCCTCCTGTGTAAGAAGCCTGACAATTATCACCAAGATTAATTCCACATGTTTGCAGAAATGGGCCCGCAGATGGCTGTTAATTTCCCTTGGCATCCTTATAAGCCAATATGTTTCTGTTATTTTATTTACAAAATAAACACTACACATTTACTTAATTATATTTGACGTCATAATTTCAGGTTTTGCTTTGGCCTACAAGGGCTCAGGGCCCTCGGGATAGCTTTCCTTGTTATTAAACAACAGTTCTGTAGCTGTAGTTAGTGAATTATGCTTGAAGACATGCATAACAAACAAATGCACAGCGGTTTCTATAATAAAGTCAAAACCACACCTTTACAGGGAAAAAATGTGTTTTTCTAAATGGAAAGCATGAAGTGCAGTTCAAAATTGATACCTTGATTTGACACTTTGTCCTCTCTTTGAATGAATTAATAAGTCTGCATTCTAGAGTGGAAAATCGTGGGAAACAGCATTCACAATGAAGTGGGACAGAGACTGTTGCTGCTTTTGATATTTCTTTAACTTCAGTTAATGTTTGAAATTATTTTAAGGGCAGAAGTGACTCCCAGCAGGGCCTGGTCACACCAGTGACAATACGCTCATGGACCAAGCCCTGGGAGCTCGCAGGCTCTCTCACATGGACGTGTTGGTCTCCCACATTTCCGTCTCCAGGCACCTTTCAAAAAACCCTCCTAAGGTCATCCTTTATCCACAGCTGTCCTCTTGACAGAGGACCTCGCAGCTGCCCAAAACAAACAGTTGTCCCTGGTGCTTTTTTTGTGTATGGTTTTCTTTCGATCCCACCTTACGTGATCGTTTGCCTTTGGCATCAACTGTACAGCTGAAAATTTGGAAGTCTAAAATGTGTAAAGCACAAGTTCTTTAGCCAGAGTTCCTGCGCTTCATATTATGTATTTCAAAATGTAGTGCTGTCTGAAGGAAGCAGGTAATGATCCAATGGCTGTTAACAGAATTGGAAGATACATTATATGCAACCAGTTCCGTATTTGCACAACAGATTTCATTACATGGTAAAATTATTTTATCGAGTTTTCATATTTATGCTTTGACTATTCATCATCAGGTTTCTGTATGCGTTTCTGGAGGGGTCTTTTTTGGTCTGGTCCAAGCACTGCTGAACTGCTCTAATTTGTTGGACATGTCACTGTAGTTGCAATGCTTTGCTGCTTTTTTTTTTTCTTTTGCATTTTTATGCTCTGAAAGTAACATCTTTTTCTTTATCTTTTTTAAAGATAAAGACATTCCCTGCTGATACATCTAATCCTTTTTTCGATCCTTTCACAACAGTACCACAGTTTTCTGTAAGTAGAACATGCAACTAAAAAGCTGTGTATTTAACACAATTCCAACTGATATTTTTAAGTGTCAGAAACTTACGTGCTAAGTGGTCCTCAAAAAAAAAAAAAAAGATAATTT